>Ga0224502_10000971_pt1 | contig 9934 bp, 10 predicted proteins | sample SF_Oct11_sed_USG_5_FD_169104 | JGI IMG/M metagenome (GOLD analysis project Ga0224502, IMG submission 169104) | Sediment microbial communities from San Francisco Bay, California, United States - SF_Oct11_sed_USGS_13 | ecosystem: Environmental > Aquatic > Marine > Sediment | place: USA: California... | reverse complement strand
GGGGCCGATCGAGATCAGCGACTGTGCCAATGTGAACACCTCGTTTCCGGGGTTTGTCGAGCTGGCCGGGCAGGCGGGCCTGCACATCGAGTCCTGAACAAGTTGCCAGAACACATTTAACACTTAGGATGCCCTGGTTATTTAACGACCTATTGTGTGGTGTGCCGTGCACACCGGAAACAATAGGCAAGCTGCCGATTCTGATTGATGCGGGATTTTTCACCGCACGACTCCAGGGAAGGAGGAGGTAGAGCAACGCAGGGAGCAGTAGCCCAGAGACGCCGAGGGCGCAGAGAAAACCATTAAACAAATAAATATCACCGCAAAGGCGCAAAGGACGCGAAGTAAGTAGAAAATGTGCTCTGACACCATTTCTTACAAGGTACCGGTGGTTACGGTCGACGGACCCAGCGGGTCCGGCAAGGGTACGGTCAGTCAGCGACTGGCCGCTGAACTCGGCTGGCATTTTCTCGACAGCGGCGCCCTCTACCGGCTGCTGGCCTGCGCGGCGCGGCGCGACGGCATCGCGCTGGATGACGAACCTGCACTGGTGGCCCTGGCTGGCCGGATCAACGCGGAATTTGGGTTTTCAGAGAACGGTGACGAGCGCGTGCTGCTGGATGGGGTGGATGTCACCCGGACCCTGCGCTCCGAGGAAACCGGCAATGCGGCCTCGCAGGTCGCGGCCTTGCCGGCGGTACGCACGGCCCTGCTGGCCTGGCAACGCCGTTACCGGCGCCCGCCGGGCCTGATTGCCGACGGCCGCGATATGGGGACGGTGGTGTTCCCGGATGCGGCGGTCAAGATATTCCTCGAGGCACGCCCCGAGGAACGTGCGTTGAGGCGATATAACCAATTGAAAGATAACGGAATTGACGCCTCTCTGGAGGAGGTCATCGAGGAGGTCAGGGCGCGCGATGAGCGTGACCGCACCCGTACAGCCGCGCCCCTGGTAGCGGCGGAAGATGCCTGTATCGTCGACAGCAGTGACCTGGATGTCGCCGCCACCGTCGCGATCATCCTTGGACAGATCCGCGCAAAAATCTAGAAAAATCGTATACAATTAGTTAGATACACGTATAATATGGTGTTCTGGCGATCCGGGGCCTGCCCCGGATCGATTTTATCAACCTGACCTGCGGTGTCGCCTGATGCCGTGGCTGAATAGATGAACTGTGCCTAATGCAGTTCAAGGAAACGTTATTCCCATGACCGAAAGTTTTGCTCAAATGTTCGAAGAAAGCCTTGCCAATCAGGAGTTACGGCGGGGTGCTGTAGTTACCGGTACTGTTGTTGATATCCAGTCCGACAGTGTGGTGGTTCATGCCGGTTTGAAGTCTGAAGGCATCATTCCCATCGAAGAGTTCAAGAATTCGCAGGGCGAACTGGAAGTTGAAGTGGGTGATGAAGTCGAGGTCTCGCTCGAGGCCATCGAGGACGGTTTCGGTGAAACCCGGCTGTCCCGCGAAAAAGCAAAACGTGACCAGGTCTGGCGGCGCCTTGAAAAGGCAGTCGAGGAAGAGGCCATCGTCAAGGGTGTCATCAGCGGTAAGGTCAAGGGTGGCTTCACGGTTGATATCGAGGATATCCGCGCATTCCTGCCCGGTTCACTGGTGGACGTGCGCCCGGTGCGTGATCCGGTCTTCCTGGAAGGCAAGGAACTCGAGTTCAAGGTCATCAAGCTGGACAAGCGCCGTAACAATGTCGTGGTCTCGCGCCGCGCCGTGGTGGAGACCGAGTTCAGTGCCGAGCGCGAGGCGCTGCTGGAAAGCCTGCAGGAAGGCATGGTGGTCAAGGGCATTGTCAAGAACCTCACCGACTACGGCGTGTTCGTCGACCTCGGCGGTATCGACGGCCTGTTGCATATCACCGATATGGCCTGGAAGCGCGTCAAGCATCCTTCCGAGATCGTCAATGTCGGTGACGAGATCGATGTCAAGGTTCTCAAGTTCGATCGCGAGCGCAACCGCGTGTCACTGGGAATGAAACAGCTGGGCCAGGATCCCTGGGCGGATCTGGCGCGTCGCTATCCCTCCGGTTCGCGCCTGTTCGGCAAGATCACCAATATCGCCGATTACGGCTGCTTCGTTGAAATCGAGGAGGGCGTTGAAGGCCTGGTGCACGTTTCCGAGATGGACTGGACCAACAAGAATGTCAGCCCTTCCAAGGCTGTGCACATCGGCCAGGAGGTCGAGGTCATGGTACTCGACATCGACGAGGAGCGGCGCCGCATCTCGCTGGGTGTCAAGCAGTGTTTCCCGAATCCCTGGGACGAGTTTGCTGCCACCCACAACAAGGGCGAGCATGTCAAGGGCCTGATCAAGTCGATCACCGATTTCGGCATCTTCATCGGCCTGGATGGCGGGATCGACGGTCTGGTGCATCTTTCTGATATCTCCTGGAACGAGCCGGGTGAAGATGCGGTGCGCAACTATTCCAAGGGCGAGGAGATTGAAGCGGTCGTGTTGTCGGTCGACTCCGAACGTGAGCGCATTTCGCTGGGAATCAAGCAGCTCGAGAAGGATCCGTATTCGAACTTTGTTGCCGAGCACAGCAAGGGCAGCTTCGTCACGGGGGTTGTCATAGAAGTCGATGCCAAGGCGGCTATCATCGATCTGGGTGACGGTGTCGAAGGCACCCTGCGTGCATCGGAGCTGTCGCGTGACCGGATCGAGGACGCGCGCACCATTCTGAAGGTGGGGGATGAGGTCGAGGCCAAGTTCATGGGCGTGGACCGCAAGAGCCGGACGATCAGCCTGTCGATCAAAGCGAAGGACAGTGATGATGAAGCCGCGATGATGCAAGACTATGGTTCGGAGAGTACCGAGGCAAAAACAAATCTGGGGGACGTGCTCAAGCAGCAAATGAACGGGGATGATTAACCTGCTTAGGCGCGGCATAACTGGAACAATTTTATAATCCAGGTGGGTGGAGAAATGACAAAATCTGAATTGATTGAAATCTTGGCGACAAAGAACAGTCATCTGAACCACAAGGATGTTGAACTTGCGGTCAAGAGTCTGCTTGACCAGATGAGTCATGCACTGGCTACCGGCCAGAGGATCGAGATCAGGGGGTTCGGCAGTTTCTCCCTGCATTATCGTCCGCCGCGCATCGGCAGAAACCCGAAAACGGGCGAGTCGGTCGCACTGGCCGCCAAGTACGTGCCGCATTTCAAGCCGGGTAAGGAACTCAGGGAACGGGTGAATACCAGTTTCCAGCGCAGCAGGGAGTTGTTCTAGCTGCAAGGCAGTCTGTGCAGGGTGGGTTGTTGTTCCCGCAAGCCGGTGAGCAATAGCCAGCCACTGCCTCCACTATGCATCAACTGAATCCGACGGGCGCGCGTCCGACCCGTGACCCGGTGTTCTGTACAGGCGCCGTATCTTTCCTCTGGCTGCAGGTGCCCGATGCGTATGGGACGTAATCCCGAACATGGCTGTTAACGACATACCACGGCCCCGGTCATGCAGGAACTGATCTGGCTGTTGCTGCCGGTTGCCGCCCTGGGCGGCTGGATTGCCGCCACCCGCAGCAAGGCAAAACCGCGCAGTTGTCCGGAGACCATCCTCAGTCCGCAGTACCTCGAGGGCCTGAACTACCTTCTCAACGAGCAGCCCGACAAGGCGATCGATGTCTTCATCCGCATGCTCGAGGTCACCGCTGATACCTTTGAAACCCACCTGGCTCTCGGCAACCTGTTCAGGAGGCGCGGCGAGGTCGACCGGGCCATCCGTATTCATCAGAACCTGATTGCTCGCGAATCCCTGAGTAACGAGCAACGCAGTGATGCCCTGCTGGAACTGGGCCAGGACTACATGCGTGCAGGACTGCTGGACCGGGCGGAGGGCATGTTCAGTGAACTGGAGCAGAATAACGTTTACCTCGAACGTGTGCTTCCCCTGTTGCTGGATATCTACCAGCAGGAACATGAATGGGACAACGCCATCAAGACAGCGGAAAAGATGGAACAGGTCGGGGTCCAGCCTGCCAGTCCCATTATTGCCCAGTATTATTGTGAACTGGCCGAGCAGGCGCGCCAGCGGGGTGATGCTGACAAGGTCCGTGGTTTACTGGCGCAGGCCATGGAGCGTGACAAGGGCTGCGCGCGCGCCAGTATCCTGCTGGGCGACATCGAGCAGCAGGCGGGTCATCCCGAGGCGGCATTGATGGCCTACCGCCAGATCGAAAAACAGGATATCGAGTTGCTGCCCGAGGTGCTCGACCGGATGTATGCCTGTCACCAGTCACTGGGTAACATCGACAGCATGATCGATTATCTGCGCGATGCCATTCCGCGTTACAACGGCGTCTCGCCGGTGCTGGTCCTGACAGACCTGCTGGCCCGGGAGCGCGGTGCGCAGGCGGCCTCTGATTTTATTGCCGCTCAGCTCGACAGGCGGCCCTCGGTGCGTGGACTGGCCCGCTTCATCGAGCTGAACCTGGAGGACTGTGACGGTGCCAGGCGCGAGAACCTGATGATCCTGAAAAAAATCACGGACCAGCTGCAGGAAAACAAGCCCGTGTATGCCTGCCATGATTGCGGCTTCTCGGGTAAGGCCATCCATTGGCAGTGCCCGGGCTGCAAGCACTGGAATACCGTCAAGCCGATACACGGTGTCGAGGGGGAGTAGTCTTTATCGCGCCCCGCGGGCGTGATAAGGCAGCAGCAACCGCAGGTCGGATCAATGGTAGGTTGGGCAAAGCACCGCGTGCCCAACACCTGGGGTTTGATGGGCACGGCCTTGCGGCCTTTGCCCATCCTACGGTTCTACAATATATTGCGGTGCTGTAGGAGTGCCCCGCGGGCGCGATATATAACGGAATACACAACACATGAGTCAAGGCGAGAATCTCGGTCCACGGGTCATCGTGGCACTGGACTACCCGGATGCAGAATCGGCCTGGCAGCTGGTCAGGCGCCTGGAACCCGGCCAGTGCCGGCTCAAGGTCGGCAAAGAGTTGTTTACCAGCGCCGGCCCACAGTTCATCGGCGCACTTGCCGAGCAGGGTTTCGAGGTCTTTCTGGACCTGAAGTTTCACGACATCCCCACCACCGTCGCCAGGGCCTGTCGCGCGGCCGCCGGCCTGGGCGTGTGGATGCTGAATGTGCATGCCCTGGGCGGCGAACGCATGCTCATAGCAGCACGCGAGGCGCTGCAGCAGGACAGCAAGCCGCCGCTGCTGGTTGCCGTCACCATCCTGACCAGCATGGATGAGAGTGACCTGCACGCGGTTGGCCTGTCCGGCACAGCACAGGACAATGTCATCCGCCTCGCGACACTGGCGCATCGGTGCGGCCTCGACGGAGTGGTGTGCTCCTCGCGCGAAACCGCGCAGCTGCGCGCGCGCTTCGGTGCCGGTTTCCGGCTGGTCACGCCGGGGATCAGGCCGTCCGGCAGCCAGGTGGATGACCAGCGCCGCGTGATGACGCCGGTCGATGCGCTCGGCAACGGCTCCAGCTACCTGGTCATCGGGCGTCCGGTGACCCAGGCGGACGACCCGCCGGGTGTATTGCGTACCATCAATTCAGAATTGGCTGCATTCAACCAGCCCCACGCCCCGCTGTAAGCTTGGCAGCAGTCCTCGCCAGTACAGCGGCGGGGACCTGCTGTATTTCAGGGATGAACTCAACGGAAAGGAGCCAATACCATGTCATATCTCAGATCGATGTTTTTGCTGTTCTCGGTTTTACTGGCGGTCACCACGCAGGTCCTGTCAGGCCCGCTCAATATCAACACGGCCGATGCCAGCGCGCTGGCGGAGGTCATCGACGGGGTCGGTGAACGCAAGGCCGTGGCCATTGTGCAATACCGGGAGACCCATGGCGCGTTTACCAGTGTCGATGAGCTCGCCAACGTGAAGGGGATCGGGATGAAAACCGTGGACAACAACCGCGGCAACCTGACGGTTATTTCTCCCAGGCCCTAAGCCGGCTAGGCGATCGAGAGCCCTCTCCCGGTCTCGGGGGAGGGCAATTGTAATAGGGCGATCATGATGGGCACGGCCTGTCGGCCTTTGCCCATCCTACGGGTTTACAGTAGTTACAGGTTGGGCAAAGCTTCCGCTCCCTGCTCACGCTCCTTACCTACGATGTACAAGGATGTACGAGTGTCATGGAAGGCAGGATGCCGGGAGCGACCGTCCATGTAGGCAAAGCACAGCGTGCCCAACAGCCGTAGGTCGATTAGCGCAAGCGTAATCCGACACACCCATGGTGTGGGTTACGGCCTGGCGGCCAGACCCAACCTGCGATTTTTTTCTCTTTAACAGCAGCTAATTCCAAGGTCGGTATCCGGAGCTTGCAAGGTGCATGCACTCGGGCCAGCGGTTATACTTACCTAATAACCGTAAGATAAAGATAATTAAGGAAAATAAATTACCTGCAGCGGGAGTGTACCCCGGTGCCAAGCAGAACCGGCGGGGCTTTCCGATGCTGGCCCGGTGCCGCTGGCGTTGCTCAATTTATGCTGGCAAGCGCCGATGATTGGGACAACAATGGATAACACTTCACCAGCTGAATGCCACCACGGTGTGATTTGATGACACTTTACCCGGTAATACTCTCTGGCGGCTCGGGCTCACGGCTCTGGCCCCTGTCCCGCGAACACTACCCCAAGCCGTTGCTGCCGTTGATTACGGAGCAGACGCTGCTGCAGGAGACGGCCAACCGTCTCGATGGTCTGCCCGACCTGGGCGATGCCGTCTACGTCTGCAACGAGGAGCACCGCTTCCTGGTCGCCGAGCAGGTCGGCCAGCTGGGCAAGAAGGCGGCAACGATTATCCTTGAACCGCAGGGCCGCAATACCGCACCGGCGCTGACGCTGGCCGCGCTGTATCTCGCCGAGCGGGACCCGGATTCCATGATGGTGGTGATGCCGGCTGATCATGTCATCACCGAACGCCAGCCGTTCCTTGATGCCGTGCGCCAGGGCTGTGTCCATGCCGAACAGGGTGCACTGGTCACCTTCGGCGTGGTCCCGGAAGGCGTTGAAACCGGTTACGGCTATATCAAGCGCGCTGGCGCGCTGGGGGAGGGTGTGGCCTACCAGGTTGCCCGTTTCGTCGAGAAGCCGGACCAGGCGACCGCCGAGCGCTATGTCAATGAAGGCGACTATTACTGGAACAGCGGCATCTTCCTCATGCGCACCGACCGGTGGCTCGAGGAGATCGTCGAGTTCCGTCCCGATATCCTCGAGGGCTGCCGCAAGGCCATGCAGCAGGGCGCGCAGGACATCGATTTCTTCCGGGTCGACAAGGCCGCCTTCCAGGCCTGCCCCAGCGACTCCATCGACTATGCCGTGATGGAAAAGACCGGCAAGGCGGTGGTGGTGCCGTTTTCAGCCGGCTGGTCCGATGTCGGAGCCTGGTCCGCCCTGTGGAATGTCTGCCCGCGCGATGAGGACGGCAATGTCGTGCAGGGCGATGTCATCACCCACGATACGCACAATGCCTTCCTGGTCGCCCAGCACCGCTGCCTCGCGACCGTTGGGCTGGACGACGTCATCGTGGTGGAGACCGCCGATGCCGTGCTGGTTGCCAGCAAGGAGCGGGCGCAGGACGTCAAGGAGATCGTCAACCAGCTGAAGCGCGATAACCGCGATGAAAGCAGGGTGCACCGGCGGGTCTACCGGCCCTGGGGTTCCTACGAGGGCATCGACAACGGCGCGCGTTTCCAGGTCAAGCGTCTCACGGTCAATCCCGGCGCCAGCCTGTCACTGCAGATGCATCATCACCGCGCGGAACACTGGGTGGTGGTGAAGGGCACTGCGCGCGTGACCTGCGGTGACAACGTCTTCAACCTGCACGAGAACGAGTCGACCTACATCCCCATCGGTGAGCGACACCGCCTTGAGAATCCGGGCGCCATCCCGCTCGAGGTTATCGAGATCCAGTCCGGCAGCTACCTGGGCGAGGACGACATCGTGCGTTTCGAGGACGTCTACGACCGCGTCCAGGAAAACTGAGCGACAAGACCAGGACTTGCCCCGGGGATGATTGCAACGAGAACGCCCAGGCACTCATTTGTAATTACTGTTTATTTGTAGCCGAGTACTCTGCGGTAACAAATGTGTTCAAGTTCCTGGTACGCCGTATCGGAATGGGCCTTGTGCATGTGCTCGAGCATGCAATCGTCATGTTCTTTCTGCTGCTGGTTGTTCAGAGGCTGCAGCTCCGTGTACTTGTAGACAGGGCCGGGTCCTGCTGCCTGGATCTGAATGCTTGCCAATAACATAAACAAGGTGATCATCGTCCGCATGGCGGTCATGAGATTCTTCATGGTCTCCCCCTGATAATTGACATGCCATTGAATTGCACCGTAGCAGAGGATACTCGGCTGGGCAGTTACACTTTAAGGTCGCCGCTATCGGGCTTGAATTGAATCCGATTGACCCTGCCAGCCGGGTTGCTCGCACAGTGTTATCGCCCTTGTCAGGGGCGCACGTTAATTTATGGTCTTTCTCATAATGGTAATGCCAACCAGTGCAATAACCACTGAGCAGATTAACCAGATTTCATCCGATATCCAGTTATCCACCTGGCCCGGATCATTGCTGCGGACGGGAGGGCTGGCATGGAGTTCCGCTTTTGGAACGACTGCGATCGGGGTGAGCAGAGCGTAAGGATGGCTGTCGAGATTCTCCGCGGCAATCGTTGCGACCGATATGACGCAGGCGAGTAGACAGCCGAGAACCGTGAGTAACAGTCGTGACCTTTTCATGGTCTTTCCCTGATTATTGTTTAACTGCCAGCCTTCCAGTTGTATGGCTGTCTGGCTACAAGTTTAACAGTACCGGGAATTTTTTGTCATTAGTTCAATTGTGAAAAATCTATACAATGAGGTCAGACTCGATTGATTCGGTCATATATTTTTACGTGCAGGCGGCCTGCAATCCCTTTGATCGCTTAGGTGATCGGGTTAAAAAGTGGTTTTTTCTTGCGTTTTTTACCTGGAATAGCCGTTACGTCCATGGTGATGTTGTTCGGCGTATAGAGCGTGGTCCGGATCAGCCAGCCGCCGGACGGCAATCGTGCCTGCTCCGTCATGGTACGAATGTGGGTGGTATCGTCAAAGACGTCTTCGATTACATCGTATTCGAGTTTCATTTCTCTTCTCCAATTACATCAATGGCTTCTGAATCAATTGATTCCATTGATTATGCACTATGGGCAAAGCACAGCGTGCCCGACAATTAATCCCGAAAAGAATCTTGAGGGTCGAGTTCCAATGGAGTCTGACCCGATAGATTTTACTTCGAGGTCATCACGAACACGCCGTTCCAGTCTTCACTGGGCGGATTGGCCTTCATGTAGGCGCAGCGCTCGATGTAGGTGCGTGACAGCTTGTCGGCCGGGTGCAGCTTGAGGGCGTCGTTGAAGGCGGCGGTGGCCTGGTCCCAGTTGCCGCGCCGGTACTGTGTCAGACCGTCCTTGAAGTGACACACGGTTTCCATCAGGTTCGGGAAGGACTCCTCGGAATGGTGGTCGAGGACCTCGTAGATAGACACCGGTTCGGTCTTGCCCTTGACGATGACCCGGTCGATTTCACGGATGCGGTAGGTGCCGCGCAGCTTGCGGTAGGTGTTTTCGCTGATCAGGATGCGCGCGGAGTACTGCTTGCAGGCACTCTCCAGGCGTGCCGCCAGGTTCACGCCGTCACCGATGATGGTGTAGTCCATGCGCTTGGGCGAACCGATATTGCCCGAGACCACCACGTCGGTATTAAGCCCGATGCCCATGTCCACCGGCCGCTTGCCTTCACCAAGGCGGGTCCGGTTCCAGGTGTCGAGGCTCCTGATCATGGCAATCGCGGCACGTACCGCGCGGTCCTCGTCGTCGTTGTGGGCGATGGGCATGCCGAAGGCCGCCATGATGGCATCGCCGATGAACTTGTCGAGCATGCCTTCCTCGTGCTGGATCCAGTCAACCATGAGGG
>Ga0224502_10000970_pt1 | contig 9934 bp, 7 predicted proteins | sample SF_Oct11_sed_USG_5_FD_169104 | JGI IMG/M metagenome (GOLD analysis project Ga0224502, IMG submission 169104) | Sediment microbial communities from San Francisco Bay, California, United States - SF_Oct11_sed_USGS_13 | ecosystem: Environmental > Aquatic > Marine > Sediment | place: USA: California... | reverse complement strand
ATGGTTGCCGATCGAAGTGAATCTGTCCTGCCGATCGCATCCGCATTTACGGTACCCATGTGGATATACAAGACGCTGATTCTCGCATGGGCTTTGTGGCTGAGTTTCGCACTGGTTCGCTGGCTGCCGTGGGTCTGGAAGTGCTTTAGCAGTGATGGGCTCTGGCGGTCACAGAAAGACGCGGTCGCCGGGAAGTCGTGAGGTCCGCGCTACGGCTGATGCCGGTTGTACAGGGAAAGTTATGAGAATTGCATGGATTGGAATTTTTCTCGCTGTACTGATCTGGTCAGGCATCGGCCCCAAGGACTTTGTAACCTGGTGCCTGGAGGTGGCGCCGGCGGTTATCGGAGGGGTCGTCCTTTGGTTCACGCGTGAGCGTTTTCCGCTTACGACCCTCGTCTACGTGCTGATCCTGATTCATTGCATCATTCTCATGATTGGTGGGCACTACACGTATGCCGAGGTGCCGCTGGGCGAATGGGTGCGCGAACTCGTTGATGGCTCACGCAATAATTACGACAAACTTGGCCACTTCGTGCAGGGATTTATCCCGGCGATAATTACGCGCGAGTTGATGATTCGACTCGAGGTGTTCAATTCCTCGCGCTGGCGTGACTTTTTTATCGTCTGCTTTTGCCTGGCGTTCAGTGCCTTTTACGAGTTGATCGAATGGTGGGTTGCGCTGTTATCCGAAGAAGCCGCCGACGCGTTTCTCGGCACACAGGGCTACGTCTGGGATACGCAATCCGACATGGGGTGGGCATTCTTCGGTGCAGTGCTGGCCCTCGTTCTGCTCAGCAGACTTCACGACAGACAGTTGCGTGAACGCGGCTTCCTTCCAGCGGTCTGAACATCGATGAGACGGTGTTCTTTGCTTGTTCTGCTGGTGTTGGTTGCGGGCGCTGCGCAGGCCGCCGAGTGCGTTGTGCTGTTGCATGGACTCGCGCGGACATCGACATCGATGAACAAAATGCAGCGTGAACTGGAAGCTGCCGGCTTCCTGACCGCAAATATCGACTATCCGTCTCGTGACTACACCGTCGAAAAACTGGCCGGCATGGCCGTAATGGACGGTCTTGAGGCGTGTCGGGCCAACGACGATGTCGAAAAAATTCACTTCGTCACCCACTCGCTCGGAGGCATTCTCGTTCGCCAGTACCTGAGCACCAATAAAATTGCCGAACTTGGACGGGTGGTCATGATGGGTCCGCCAAACCAGGGAAGTGCAGCAGTGGATGAACTCATCGACGTGCCCGGCTTTGACTGGCTCAATGGTCCGGCGGGGCGTCAGCTGGGCAAAGGCGACGACAGTGTGCCGCTGCAACTCGGCCCTGCCGACTTTGAGCTCGGCGTCATTGCGGGGAATCGCACTATTGATCCGGTTACCTCGGCAGTGCTCGAGAATCCTGATGACGGGCGCGTGTCTGTAGACGACACCAGGCTGGATGGGATGGCCGACTTTGTCGTTGTCGAGCACTCGCACGCTTTCATGATGCGGATGCAACGACCGATTGAGCTGACCATTGAATTCCTGCGCAACGGGCAATTCAGTCCCTAATTTTCTTGTAACGTCCGATTTCTTCCTTCATTGCTGCCCCGGGAGCGTACGTCAGCAAATAGTCAGGCTTTGGTCGTTAACGGGTCACGACCGCCGGTCGTTTTACGCGGAGACTGTATCTCAGGCCACAAGGCATAATTTTGGACGAGGACCAGGACATGAGCCGCAAAGAAACTGCAGAGCGCCCTGTTGTTGTATGCCTGCACGGCAGTGCCGGCAACAGTGGCATGTGGATCGAATTCAGAAATGCTGTTCGCAGCCGAGCCATTGTGATTACTCCCGACTTGCCCGGGGTGGGGCAACATGCGTTGGCCGACGACGTCGCGTCGGTACTGCGACAGATTGGCGTAACGCGGAGGCCATTCCACATCGTCGCGCATTCACGGGGGGCGGCCGTTGCCGCATCCATCGCCAGTCTCTACCCCGAGCGAGTCGAGTCTATAGTCTGTTACGAGCCCGCCGGAATTTCGGAATCTGTTGCGCGAAACCTGGATGTGCCCGTTCAACTGTTGTGCGGGACACGAAGCTGGCAGATGGCGAGGCGAGTCGCTGAGAGGACCGCCGAGCTTATTTCACATGCACGATTGCTCAAACTGGTCGGCCTGCGTCACATGGCACCCGCAACGCATCCCCACGTATTCAACCCGATTGTTCTTGATTACATCCTGCCGGTCTCGATGCCGGAGCAGGTAAGAGCGGCCTGATGGCAAGCAACATTAAGCGCTGGCTGACCCTGTCGTATTGCGAGCACTACAGGCGCAAGGTACCTATGTTGCTGCCTTCCTTGCGGCGCCGCCCGACGGGACAAGCATCGCCTTCAGAAACTCCCCCGTGAAGGAGCCTTTGGTCGAAGCAACGTCTTCCGGAGTGCCGGTCGCGATGATCCGACCACCGCCATCACCGCCTTCAGGGCCGAGATCGATAATCCAGTCTGCGGTCTTGATTACGTCGAGGTTGTGCTCGATGACGACAACTGTATTACCGTGATCGCGCAGGCGATGCAGTACGCCCAGTAATTGTTCAATGTCGTGGAAGTGCAGCCCGGTGGTTGGCTCATCGAGGATGTACAGCGTGTTGCCCGTATCGCGCTTGGACAGTTCCTTTGCGAGCTTCACGCGTTGCGCCTCGCCGCCCGACAGGGTCGTCGCGTTCTGGCCGAGACGAATGTAAGTGAGGCCAACGTCTGTAAGCGTTTGCAGTTTCCTGGCCACGACGGGTACGTTCCTGAAAAACTCCGCGGCATCCTCGACGGTCATGTCGAGTACCTCGTGGATATTTTTGCCTTTGTAGCGAATCTCCAGTGTCTCGCGATTGTAACGCTGCCCACGGCAGACATCGCATGGCACATAGACGTCCGGTAGAAAATGCATCTCGACCTTGATGACGCCGTCACCCTGGCACGCTTCGCAGCGGCCGCCTTTGACATTGAAACTGAAGCGCCCGGGCATATAGCCGCGCGAGCGCGCCTCCTGCGTGCCTGCAAATAATTCACGAATCGGGGTGAACAGGCCACTATAGGTCGCCGGGTTCGAGCGAGGCGTTCGTCCAATCGGGCTCTGGCTGATGTCGATGACCTTGTCGATGGCACCGAGTCCCTCGAGTCCCGTGTGCGGTGCCGGATTGCGGCTGGCGCGATTTATTTCCTCGGCCACGGCCTTGTAGAGGGTGTCGTTCACGAGCGTCGACTTGCCCGAGCCGGATACGCCGGTAATACACGTCATAAGGCCGACGGGAATCGATGCATCAACGTTCTTGAGATTATTGCCGGTTGCGCCGAGTACGCGAATTTGTGCCTTTGGGTCGCAAGGCGTACGGCTTGCCGGCACCGCGATGGCGCGCTTCCCGGACAGGTACTGGCCGGTCAGTGAGCGTGGTTCATTCTGCACGTCCTCCGGCGTGCCTGCCGCTACAACATGACCGCCATGTACTCCGGCGCCCGGGCCGAGGTCGATGACGTGGTCGGCCGACATGATCGCTTCTTCGTCGTGCTCGACAACGATCACCGTGTTGCCGATATCCCGGAGGTGCGTCAGCGTGCCGAGCAGCCGCTGATTGTCTCGTTGATGCAGGCCGATAGAAGGCTCGTCGAGGATGTACATGACGCCGACGAGGCCTGAGCCGATCTGGCTGGCGAGCCTGATGCGCTGTGCCTCGCCACCCGACAACGTTTCGGCACTGCGATCGAGTGACAGGTAGTCGAGCCCGACGTCGGAGAGAAAACCAACCCGATCGCCGATCTCTTTAACAATCTTGTCCGCGATCGTGGCGCGCCAGCCGTCGAGTTGCATCGTGTCGAAAAACTCGCGCACGTGTCCGACTGAAAGGCTCGTGATTTCGGGTAATGAGTGGTCGCAGATGAACACGTTGCGCGCGGCCTCGTTGAGACGCGTGCCTCCGCAGTCGGGGCAGGCCTGGCTATTGAGGAACTTCGACAGTTCCTCGCGCACGGCGCTTGACTCGGTTTCGCGGTAGCGCCGCTCGAGATTTGGAAGCACGCCCTCGAAACGATGCAGTTTCTTGATCTGCATGCCTCGTGAGTTGGCGTAAAAGAATTCGATCTTGTCCTTGCCGCTGCCGTACAGGACGATTTTCTGCAGTTTTGCAGAGAGCTCATTGAACGGCGTCTCGATATCGAACTCGTAGTGCGACGCGAGGCTCTGGATCATCTGGTAGTAATACGTCGTCTTGCGGTCCCAGCCACGTATGGCGCCGCCCGCAAGCGACAGGTTCGGATTGACGACTGCTCGCTCCGGATCGAAGAACTGCTTTACGCCGAGCCCGTCGCAGCCAGGGCAGGCTCCGGTCGGGTTATTGAAGGAAAACAGACGAGGTTCGAGTTCGGTCAGGCTGTAGCCGCAGATGTTGCAGGCGAACCGATCGGAGAACGTGATTTCTTCCTTGCTTCCGTCCATGTAGGCGACTTTCGCGACGCCATCGGCGAGGCGCAGTGCGGTTTCGAAGGACTCGGCGAGACGCTGGCGCTGGTCTTCCTTTACCTTGAACCGGTCGACGATCGCCTCGATGTTGTGTTTCTTCCTGAGGTCGAGCTCGGGCGGCTGGTCCAGTTCGTATATTTCGCCGTCGATGCGCGCGCGAATGAAACCCTGTGCCTGCAAATCGGCCATGAGTTGTACATGTTCACCCTTGCGTTCAGATACGACAGGCGCAAGCAGCATCAGCTTCGTGCCTTCGGGAAGTTCAAGCACATGGTCGACCATCTGGCTTACGGTCTGAGCTTCGAGCGTGATGTTGTGGTCCGGGCATTTGGGCGTGCCGGCACGCGCGAACAGGAGGCGCAGGTAGTCATAGATCTCGGTGACGGTACCCACCGTCGAGCGCGGGTTGTGCGAGGTCGATTTCTGTTCGATCGAGATTGCGGGCGACAGACCGTCGATATGATCGATATCGGGCTTTTCCATCATCGACAGGAACTGGCGTGCGTAGGCGGACAGCGATTCAACGTAGCGGCGCTGGCCTTCGGCGTAAATCGTGTCGAATGCGAGTGAGGACTTGCCCGAGCCGGACAGGCCCGTGAACACGATCAGCTTGTCACGCGGCAACGAGAGGTCGATGTTCTTGAGGTTATGCGTCCTCGCGCCACGGATATCGATGGTTTTCATGTAAGGGTTCAGTGAGAAGCGAACAACCTGCTAATATACGCCGCCGCGCGTCCGCGGCGCAAAGGAAGCAACCAGTGAATTCAGAAAAACCCGACGGCACTGCGATGCACGCCGATGAACGCCGCTCCGTTGGCGTCATCGCGCTGATCGCCATGATTCGCATGTTCGGGCTGTTTGCGCTGCTGCCCGTATTGTCGCTGTACGCGGCCGAGCTTCGTGACGCAACACCCCTGCTGATCGGGCTGGCCGTTGGCGGCTATGGCCTCACGCAGGCGGGGTTCCAGGTGCCGCTCGGCGCTTTGTCAGACCGGGTGGGGCGTTTGCCCGTCATTGTTGGCGGGCTGCTCGTGTTTGCGGCCGGCAGCCTCCTTGCCGGAGCCTCTGATTCGATCTACGGCGTGATTGCCGGTCGCCTGCTACAGGGCGCCGGCGCCATTTCGGCGACCCTGACTGCGCTGATCTCCGACGCGACGCGCGAAGAAGTCCGCACGCGCTCGATGGCCGTATTCGGTGTCGGAATTGGCCTGTCGTTCATGATCGCCATGGTTATAGGGCCGCTTGTTGCCGGGCACTTCGGTGTACGGTCATTGTTTTGGGCAGCGGCGGTACTGGCAATCGTCGCGGCGCTGATGCTCAGGCTGCTCCCCGAAATACCGCCACCAGCACGCAGAGCTAGCTGGAGCATCGTGCCGGCATTCCGCGCCGATCTGCTGCGCATCGATTTCTATGTCTTCCTGCTGCACGCAATCATGACCGCGACGTTCGTTGCCTTGCCGTTCCTTTTGACCGATCGGCTCGGGATGGCATTGACCGAGCACTGGAAGATTTACGTAGGCGCATTGGTCGTCTCGTTGGGTATCGCAGTGCCGATGATCATGAACGATCATCACCAGGGACGCGGGCGCCTGATTGGCCTCGCTGTCACGCTGATTATTGCTGCTCAGCTTGCGCTGACATTTTTCGGGTTCTCGTCGCTACCCGTATTCCTGGCACTCGTCATGTACTTCGCCGGGTTCAACTTCCTTGAGGCCGGGCTTCCGGCGCGTCTCTCGGTGCTCGCCGACGGCGAAGTGCGTGGCGCGTCACTGGGCGTATTTTCGAGCGCACAGTTCCTCGGCGCTTTTGTCGGTGGCCTCGTCGGAGGTAGATTCCTCGGCCAGGGCCGGCCCGCCGACGTATTTTTCGTTTGCGCGCTGATGGGCGGTATCTGGCTGGCACTGCACGGATTTGGAAATTCCCGCCGTCAGCCAAATTAAGGCGTCAGTCACCCTGTTTCCGGAATTAGGTGACTGACACCGAATTCCGTGCCGTGCTCGAACAAAACACGCCAAATCACCCGAAATCGCGCTGGCTTTTACACCGTCAGGCTCTACAATAGTCATCCCTCGCTGCCGTGGTTGCGAGACACTATAAAAACAGATTTTAGAGACAGGAGCCAAAATGGCCCGCGGAATTAACAAAGTCATCCTCGTTGGTAACCTCGGACAGGATCCCGAGACGCGCTACATGCCGAGCGGCGCGGCTGTTACCAATTTTACGGTTGCGACCAACGAGTCGTGGAAAGACAAGCAAACGGGCGAACAGAAAGATCGGACCGAGTGGCACCGAGTCGCAATGTTCAATCGACTGGCCGAGATTGCGGCAGAGTATCTGCGGAAAGGCTCGCAGGTCTATATCGAGGGCAAACTGCGCACGCGCAAGTGGCAGGGCCAGGATGGCCAGGATCGTTACACCACCGAGATCATCGCCGATGAGATGCAGATGCTTGGCGGTCGCGGCGGTGCCGGGGGGGGATCGGTTGGCGGCGGTCAGCAAGGCGGCGGCCAGCAGGGTGGTGGACAGCAGGGCGGCGGCGGAAATGCGCCTCCCCAGCCGGGTCCCGACGACTTCGACGACGACATTCCGTTCTAGGAAACGCCCCCAAACGCGACGCCGCTCAATGCTGCCATCTCCTTTTTCCAGGTGGTCAGGTCTGATTGGCTGAAGCGGCTCAGGTGATCGTGTCCGCAGGCACGTGCGAGTATCTGCATAAGCTCGACGGTGGCCTCAAAGAATGTCGCGAGTCGTTGGGCTCCTGCGTCGACATCCAGCAAGGCTCTCAATTCCGGTTTCTGAGTCGCTATTCCGGCGGGGCAGTTATTCGTATTGCACATCCGTGCCGCGATGCAGCCGACGGCCTGCAGTGCCGAGTTTGATACAGCGACGCCATCGGCACCCATTGCCAGGGCCTTCGCGAAGTCTTCGGGCACGCGGAGGCCGCCGGTAATAATGAGCGTGACGTCGCGACCGGTTTTCTTATCAAGGTGACGCCGTGCGCGAGCAAGTGCCGGGATCGTCGGCACGCTGATGTTGTCTCTGAACAGGAGTGGCGCGGCTCCGGTTCCACCGCCGCGCCCGTCAAGAATGATGTAATCCGCACTGGCGTCCAGAGCGAAATCAATATCATCCTCGATATGTTGTGCCGAGAGTTTAAAACCGATCGGGATGCCGCCGCTTCGTTCGCGTACTTCGTCCGCCAGTTTTCGAAAATCGCTGCTCTTCGCGAGCGTCGGAAACGTGGGTGGCGAGATGGCGTCCTCACCAACCGCCAGTCCGCGTACTTCCGCAATCTTCTCCGTGACCTTGTTGCCCGGGAGATGACCGCCGGTGCCGGTCTTCGCGCCCTGGCCGCCCTTGAAATGGAAGGCCTGGACCCGCTCGACCAACGACAGGTCCCAGCCAAACCGGGCGGACGCGAGTTCGTAGAGGTACCTGGAGTTCTCCGCCTGCTCTTCGGGCAGCATGCCGCCTTCGCCGGAACAGATGCCGGTACCAGCGAGTTCGGCTCCTTTGGCCAGCGCGATCTTGGCTTCCTGTGACAGCGCACCGAAACTCATATCCGACACGAACAACGGGATATCGAGTTGCAGCGGTTTTGCAGCTCGCGGACCGACCGTTATGCCGGTGCCAACCTCCACGTCTTCCAGCAGGGGCCTGGCTGCAAATTGCGCGGTCAGGAACTGGATATCCGCCCAGCGGGGCAACTCGGTAAGCGGCACACCCATCGCCCCCATTTCGCCATGGTGGCCCGTCTTGCTGAGGCCGTCCCGCGCCATTGCGTGGATACGGGCAACCGTTGGTTCTTCTGGGGTAGGCACAGCCTGCGGCGGGCCGTCGGGCCGGGATGTGGGGGCGGGGTCGCCGGGTTGCGCCGATCCCAGGCGCGTATGGCTGCCATCGCAATACGGCGGATTGGCGGTTGCCTTGCATTGACATAAGAACGCCTCGCCGTCCTCGTCGACAGAGAAGCCGAGAGGCGTGATTCCCGTGTCGCGATGCGAGCCGTCACAAAACGGCTGCGATGACGAGCGCCCACAAGCGCACCAGAAGTACTTCTCACCGCTTTTCAGGCTGGTCCGGGCGGGCTTCTTTGCCGCGATCAGCGTCGTGCCGTCATTGCTCATCGGTATCTCCAATCTGGGTCACTATAATAGATCGTTCGGGTCCTGTAACATCGCCAACCAATTTCGAGCAGCCTTCGTGGCTTTCTCACTTTAGAACTGAAGGGTTTGCATAATGGGTGCGTTCAAAGAGCCGCATGGCGGCGAGTTAAAGAACCTGTATCTCGACGCGGAAGCGGTCGAGGCGGAGAAGCGGGCGGCGCAGGATTACGCGTCGTGGGATCTGACCGAGCGCCAGCTCTGCGACATCGAACTGGTGCTCAATGGCGCGTTCTCGCCACTCGAGGGCTTCCTCAACAAGGATGACTACGAGACCGTCGTTGGCGGCATGCGCCTGACCAGTGGCGTGCTGTGGCCGATGCCGATTACGCTGGATGTGACCGAGGCGTTTGCTGCCGAGCTGAAGACGGGTGACAAGGTCGCATTGCGCGATCTCGAAGGCGTCATTCTCGCCACGCTCGAAGTGGGTGACATCTGGACGCCGGACAAGACCGCCGAAGCAAAGGGTGTGTTCGGTACCACGGATGAGAAGCACCCGGCTGTGCACTATCTCAACAACGTCGCCCATCCGGTGTACGTCGGCGGCAAGCTGACAGGCGTCGAGGCCCCCACCCATTACGACTTCAAGCATCTGCGCGAGAGCCCGGCCGAAGTGCGGGCCCGCTTCGAGAAGCTCGGCTGGCGCAAGGTGGTCGCATTCCAGACACGCAATCCCTTGCACCGTGCCCACCAGGAGATCTCGCTGCAGGCTGCACGCGAGGTCGAAGCCAACCTGCTGATTCACCCGGTCGTCGGCATGACCAAGCCCGGCGATGTGGATCACTACACCCGCGTGCGCTGCTACGAGCATGTCCTCAAGTACTACCCCGAGCAGACGACCTCCTTGTCGTTGTTGCCGCTGGCCATGCGCATGGGCGGTCCTCGTGAGGCCTTGTGGCACGCGATCATTCGCAAGAACTACGGCTGCACGCACATCATCATCGGCCGCGACCATGCCGGACCCGGCCAGGACTCGAACGGCAGGGACTTCTACGGACCCTACGATGCCCAGGACCTCCTCAAGGAGCATCAGGACGAACTGGACATCTCGATGGTGCCGTTCCGCATGATGGTGTACGCGGAGAACAAGGCGGAGTACATCCCGATCGACGACGCAACGGACGATGACAAGGTCCTGAATATCTCGGGTACAGAACTGCGGCACCGTTTGCAGGAAGGCCTCGAGATTCCCGACTGGTTCTCCTTCCCGGAGGTCGTTGCAGAGCTCAGGCGCACGCACCCGGCGCGTCACAAACAGGGGTTCACGGTATTTTTTA
>Ga0224502_10000969_pt1 | contig 9936 bp, 7 predicted proteins | sample SF_Oct11_sed_USG_5_FD_169104 | JGI IMG/M metagenome (GOLD analysis project Ga0224502, IMG submission 169104) | Sediment microbial communities from San Francisco Bay, California, United States - SF_Oct11_sed_USGS_13 | ecosystem: Environmental > Aquatic > Marine > Sediment | place: USA: California... | reverse complement strand
TGGCCCGATGATGGCGATTTATCAGGCTCGCTTCATGCGATACATGGAGCATCGCGGACTGATTGAGCCGACAGATCGCAAGGTCTGGTGTTTCTGTGGCGACGGCGAGATGGACGAACCCGAGTCAATGGGCGCCATCACGATGCCGGTGCGCGAAAGTCTCGATAACCTCGTCTTCGTCGTTAACTGCAATCTGCAACGCCTCGACGGTCCCGTGCGGGGCAACGGCAAGATTATCCAGGAGCTCGAAGCGGCTTTCGGGGGCGCCGGGTGGAACGTCATCAAGGTCATCTGGGGTTCGAAATGGGATCCGCTGCTTGCCGAGGATCAGTCGGGCAAGCTGCGCCAGGTGATGGAAGAGACAGTTGACGGCGATTACCAGAAGATCAAATCGAAGGACGGCAAGTACGTGCGCGATACGTTCTTCGGCAAGTATCCGGAAACAGCCGAGATGGTCGCGAACATGTCGGACGAAGAGATCTGGCGCCTGAACCGTGGCGGACATGATCCGCTCAAGGTTCATGCCGCTTACGATGCCGCGACGAAGCACAAGGGTGGCCCGACAGTCATCCTGGCGAAGACGGTCAAAGGATTCGGCATGGGTACGGCAGGTGAGGGCCAGAACACGGCCCACCAGCAGAAGAAGATGGACCTCGAGGAGATCAAGACCTTCCGTGACCGCTTCAACATCCCGATTACCGACGATCAGATCGGCGATGTCGTTCCGTATTACAAACCTGCGCCGGACAGCGCCGAGTACGAATACATGATGGAACGGCGCCAGGCTTTGGGCGGTTTTCTGCCAAGCCGCCGGGAACAATCCAAAGCCTTACAGGTACCGCCGCTGGAGACGTTCCGTACGCAGCTCGAAGGCACCGGGGAGCGCGAGGCGTCGACGACAATGGCGTTTGTTCGGATGCTTACAGCCCTGACCAGGGACAAGCAGATTGGCAAGCATATCGTACCGATCGTGCCTGACGAGGCTCGCACTTTTGGCATGGAAGGCATGTTCCGTCAGATCGGCATTTACGCGTCCAAGGGGCAGCTTTACGAGCCGCAGGATGCAGGTGAACTGATGTACTACCGCGAGGACAAGAGCGGCCAGATTCTCGAGGAAGGCATTAATGAAGGCGGTGCGCTGTGTTCGTGGATAGCTGCTGGCACGTCGTACTCCAATCACGACGTCCCGATGGTGCCGTTCTACATCTACTACTCCATGTTTGGTTTCCAGCGTATCGGCGATTTTGTATGGGCCGGTGGCGACATGCAGACGCGTGGCTTCCTGATTGGCGGCACGGCGGGGCGCACTACCCTGGCGGGCGAGGGCCTGCAGCACCAGGATGGCCATAGTCTGGTTGCCGCATCGACAGTTCCGAACTGCCATTCTTACGATCCAACCTACGCTTACGAACTGGCGGTGATCGTTCAGGACGGTCTGCGCCGCATGATCGGTGAGCAGGAGAACGTGTTTTATTACATCACCTGCATGAACGAAAACTACGTGCAGCCGCCTATGCCTGCGGGCGTGGAAGACGGCATCCTGCGAGGCATGTACCTGTTGCAGGTTGGCGGCCAGGGCAAGATCCGTGTGCAGCTGATGGGTTCGGGCACGATCCTGCGCGAGGTGCTCGCTGCTGCCAAACTCCTGATGGATGATTTCGGGATTCCGGCTGATGTCTGGTCGGTTACGAGTTTCAACGAATTGCGTCGTGATGCGCTTGAAGTCGAGCGCTGGAATCATCTGCATCCGGATGAACCGCAACGAAAGACTTATGTAGAACAGTGTTTCGGCGATCGGGCAGGCCCGTATGTTGCGGCGACGGACTATATGAAGATTGTTGCAGACCAGATTCAGGGGTGGGTACCCGGCAACTTCTATTCGTTGGGCACCGATGGCTATGGACGGAGCGATGCGCGCAAAGCACTCCGCGAGCATTTCGAAGTCGATCGACGTTTCATTGCAATTACGGCATTGAATGCACTGGTTGAAGACGACGTACTCGATCGAAAGACGGTCGCGGAGGCGATCCGGAAATACGGTATCGATCCGGATCGTCCCGATCCAGTGACACTGTAGACGGAGCACATACGTGGCGAAGACAATCGACATAGTGGTTCCGGATCTTGGTGATTTCGAAAAGGTTGAAGTCATCGAAGTTCTCGTAGGTGCGGGCGATACGGTGGAGCGGGAAGACGGCCTTGTCACGATCGAAACCGACAAGGCATCCCTGGATATTCCGTCACCCGAAAACGGGGTAATCGAAAAGCTGACGATCAACGTCGGTGACACGGTCTCGACCGGTGATGTCATCGGTCAGCTTACGATGGAGGTCGGTGATACGGTCGTTATTGCACCATCCATCGCATCAAAGCCTACCGGGGACACCACGGTCGTGGCCACGGCAGCGAGCAAGGAGCGCAAGGCAGGCGGCAAGCAGACGCTCGTGGTTCCGGATCTCGGCGACTTCTCGGATGTCGAGATTATCGAAGTGCACATCAAGGCTGGCGATACGGTCGAAGTCGAGGACTCGCTTGTCACGCTGGAGACCGACAAGGCCGCGATGGACGTGCCTGCCGTGGTTGCCGGTTCAATCCAGTCCGTGCTTGTCAAAGTCGGTGACAAGGTTTCCGAGGGAGCGTCGCTGGCCATTATCGACGCAGTCGCGAGTGAAGCGCCCGTGGAGGCCGACATGACGGGCGCAACCGAGGCCGCGCCGGCAGAGGCAAAATCCCAGCCGAGCCCGCCACCGGCGGAGGCGCCTGCAAGGTCGGTATCAACCGGCCAGTCCGCAAAATTACCCCCCGTGGACGAAGCGGGATTTGCCAAGGCTCATGCAACGCCATCCGTCCGCAAGCTGGCGCGTGAACTTGGCGTAAACCTCGTGCAGGTTAAAGGTAGCGGCCTTAAGAGCCGGATTCTGCACGACGACGTCAAAGCATTCGTGAAAGCGATCCTGACCGGAAAGGCGACCGGTCCGGCAGGCGCAGGGCTTCCCAAAACGCCGGTCGTCGACTTCGCGAAGTACGGTGAGATCGACGTCCAGCCGCTTACGCGTATCCAGAAAATATCAGGGCCAAGACTGCAGGCGAGTTGGATCAACCTGCCGCATGTCACACAACATGATCTCGCCGATATCACGAAGCTCGAGGCGAAACGCCAGGAACTCAAGGGACCGGCGAAAGAGCGGGGCATTGGGCTGACGCCACTCGCATTCATTATGAAAGCCTGTGTTGCGGCGCTCAAGGAATTCCCCAAGGTCAACTCGTCGCTATCCGAAGATGGCGAGAGCCTGGTCTACAAGCAGTACGTCCATCTCGGATTTGCCGCGGATACAGACCAGGGATTAATGGTCCCGGTCATTCGCGACGTCGATCAGAAAGATGTCTACGAGATTGCGCAAGAACTCGGCGAGCTGTCTGCGCTGGCGCGCGAGGGCAAGTTGAAAGCAGATCAGCTTCAGGGCGCCTGTTTTACGATCTCGAGCCTTGGTGGTATCGGTGGCACGGCGTTCACGCCGATCGTCAATGCGCCGGAAGTCGCGATTCTAGGCGTGTCCCGGTCGACGATGCAGCCAGTATGGAATGGTTCGGAGTTTGAGCCGCGCCTGATGTTGCCGCTGTCGTTCTCTTACGACCACCGGGTCATCGATGGTGCGCAAGCAGCACGTTTTACGACGTTCCTCGGCCAGCAGCTGTCCGATGTTGACACGCTGCTGCAGGCGATTCCGTAGTGGCCATCCAACTCACGATTCCGGACCTCGGCGACTTCGACGATGTTGAAGTCATCGAAGTGCTCGTCGCGCCCGGGGATACGGTGGCGGTTGAAGAAGCGTTGATCACGCTGGAGACGGACAAGGCTTCAATGGACGTGCCGGCCGAACAGGCAGGAAAAATCATATCGGTGGATGTCAGTGTCGGGGAGCGCGTATCGCAGGGCGATGCCATAGTCACGATAGAACCTTCGGCCGGTGAAGTGCCTGTGGAGAAGATTGAGGAAACTCAAAAAATGTCCGCGCCTGAGGTCGTCGCGGCAACGAAACCGACCGGAGACGCGACGCATCAAGCAGAGCTCGTCGTAATCGGCGCGGGGCCGGGGGGCTATACAGCCGCGTTCCGTGCTGCCGATCTCGGTATGGACGTAGTGCTTATCGAGCGTTCTCCCAAATTGGGGGGTGTCTGCCTGAACGTCGGTTGTATACCCTCGAAAGCCCTGTTGCACGCGGCGAAGGTCATCGATGAGGCCGAAGCGATGGCGGAACACGGCGTCGTATTCGGCAAGCCGACCATTGACGCCCTCAAACTGCGCAACTGGAAGAACGAAGTCATTGGCAAGTTGACCGGTGGTCTGTCGACGATGGCGAAGCAGCGCAAGGTGCGCGTCATCGAGGCGCGTGCCGAGTTCGAATCGCCCAATCGCCTGCGTCTCGACAACGATGAAACAGTCGACTTCGAGAAGTGCATCATTGCGGCCGGATCTGAGCCGATCATGCTGCCCAACCTGCCGGATGATGTGCGTATCGTGGACTCCACCGGCGCACTCGAGCTTGCGCCGATTCCGAAACGTCTCCTGGTCGTCGGTGGCGGTATTATCGGACTTGAAATGGCGTGTGTTTATGCCGCACTGGGTACCGAAGTCAGTGTCGTCGAATTGATGGATTCCCTGATGCCGGGCACAGACAAGGATCTGCTGCGCCCGTTCATGAAAATCGTGAAGGATCGTTACGCAGCAATCATGACTTCCACGAAGGTCACCGGTATGCGCGCAACGGTGCCTGGCATCGAAGTTACGTTCGAAGGCGACAAGTCACCGTCCGTCGGTGTCTACGACCGTGTATTGATCTCAGTCGGGCGCCGTGCAAACGGCGACAAGCTCGGTGCGGACAAGGCAGGAGTAAAGGTCGACGAGCGTGGCATCATCTCGGTCGACAAGCAGATGCGTACCAACGTGCCGCATATTTTCGCGATCGGTGATCTCGCAGGCGGCCCGATGCTGGCCCACAAGGCAACGCATGAAGCCAAGGTCGCCGCGGAAGTTGCACACGGTGACAAGAGTTTCTTCGACGCGCGCTCGATTCCGTCAGTAGCTTACACCGACCCCGAAGTTGCGTGGGTCGGGTTGACTGAAACAGAGGCAAAAGAGCAGGGCATCGAGTACGAGAAAGCCCAGTTCCCGTGGGCGGCCAGTGGCCGCGCATTGTCGATTGGGCGCTCGGAAGGATTCACCAAGCTGCTGTTCGACCCAAAGACGGATCGCGTGCTCGGTGGTGCAATTGTAGGCCCGAGCGCGGGCGACCTGATTGCCGAGATTGGCCTGGCGATAGAAATGGGTGCCGACGCGACCGACATCAGCCTTACGATTCATCCGCATCCGACGTTGTCGGAAACCGTGGCGTTCACCGCCGAAGCATTCGAGGGGACGCTGACGGACCTCTACATTCCAAAAAAGCGCAAGGGCTAGATGTAACCTCTCAGCAGGTTGGTCACACGGCACTCCACGTTAACTATCATTAACAGGCCCGAATGAAGCCGGGGCCGGACAGGTAGCCGAACACGCCTCGCGAGTTCCATCCTCGCCGCGAATTTCTGTCGAACTGCCAGCTCGGCTATAGATTCGGCTACCTGTCCCGCCCCGTCTTGATCACGGCATGGAATCGGCGCACGAACCTATGATGCGTTTGAAAGAGCGCAGTGGACAACATACCCGAATCTATAGCCGCAGGCGTGTGAGGGTGTGTTGTCCGCTGCGCTCTGTGTGACGTGTATCAGCTCGTTGACACCCGATGTGACCAACCTGCTGAGAGGTTACATCCAGCCGATCGGAATGACGCATTATTTGCGGGCGAAGTACCACTTTTCGACCAGGTACAGCACGATACCGATGAGCAGCAGGATCGATACCTTGATCCAGTCCTCCCCGTGCGACTGCGCGACAAGCCACACACAGATTGCCAGTGCGATGATTGGCACGGTGTAGCCACCGGGTAGCCGCCACGCCTTCTCACGTGCCGCATCGCTGGCGTTCTTGCGAATCACGGGTAATGAGGCAATGCAGATGATGTAGCCGAGCAGCCGGACAACGGAGCTGCCGATCGCGAGGTCGACGAAACTGCTGGAGAGGCCGAGCGTCAGGGCCATGGCGCCCATGACCAGGATCGACCGATCGGGTGTCGAGTACCGCGTGTTGATATGCGCAAACCATTCGGGCAGCAGGCGATTCTCGGCGAGCGAGAATATGAGGCGCGGAGCCGCAAGCATCGAACCCGCCAGGTTGCCGCCAATTGAGAATACGGCGGCGAGGGTGATAACCAGGGCGCCCGCCGGACCAGCAAGCGCGCGGCCAACATCGACGAGTGTGGCGTCCGAGTAATGCTCGGGAGAGATGACCGAAATGAATACAAGAACGATAAAGAAATACAGCATGCCGGCACCCACGACTGTGCCGACAAGCGCGCGTGGCAAGGTACGTCGAGGCTTATTCGTCTCACCGGCCGTCACACCGAGGGTTTCGAATCCGACATAGGCATAAATAAGCAGCAATGTCGTACCGCCCAGGTCCTCCACGTGAAAATTGCCCCCGGGAATCAGCGTCGCGCCGCTTACATGCTGGAGACCGAGCAGTACGAGCAGGACCAGCGGTACGACCTTGAGGATCGTGAACACGCCCATCGTGCGGACACCGTCTTTGACACCGAGCAGGTTGGCCCAGGTCAGCCCGACGGTAACCACGGTGATGATCGCGATGCGTGCGGGCTCCGTTGCGAACACATCGGCCAGGGAACCGAGATAGGCCGCCATGACGTTGGCATTGGCTGCAAAGGCCGTCATGCGCGCGAGGTAGATCAACCAGCCGGTGCTGAACCCGACCAACGGACCGAACGCATCCGTCGCGTATAGGACCGGGCCGCCCGTCCTGTCGTAGTAGCTCGCGAGTTCCGCGAAGGTCAGTACGACTGACAGGAACAGGACGCCAACGATGAGGAATAGCCACGGGCTGAACAGGCCTGCGTTGACCGCGATTTTCCCCGGCAGCGCAAATATGCCGGCGCCGATCACGGCGTTCAGAACGAGAAAGGAGGCGCCGAAAAAGCCGATGTCACGTTTCAGGTGTGCGGCCGAGTTGCCCGGGGTCGATGCTTGCATCGACCGATACTAGCAAATTGGCTTGTACCGCGAGTCTAGCCGAGCTTTTTCGCGAGAATATTGTCGAGACTGAGTTTGCCCGCGCCTGCAAACACGAGCGGCACCAGCATCGCGATAAACAGCAAGGGCACGCGGTAGTTGCCAAAGCCCTTGTCCGTGATTGCATAGCCCTTCCAGAGTTCCGCCAGACTGTCCCATTGATCCGGCCAGTGCACACCTGCAATAGCGACGATTGACAGGATGATCAGGCTGAACGCCCAGAATCGAGTGAACAGGCCGAGCACGAGGCCGGCAGCTCCCAGGATCTCCGTCCAGGTCGCGAGGAACCAGCTGATTTCGACAGGAACCACGTTGAACGGGAACGGAAAATTATCCTGCACATTGGCGAACCAGTTCGTACCGTTGAGCTTCATCATGCCCGCCTTGCCAAACTCCCACGCCATGAGCAGTCGAATGGGCAGCAATGCGAACCAGTCACCGGCCGGGTCCAACACGTCGACAATATAATTCCTGGTATTTCTCAGAGCGCTCATTGGGGTCTCCTTCAAGCGGGACTGCGCGTGCCGGACAATATCTCCAGCTGCCGCATCTGCCGCAGTGCATCCGCACCATGCGCAACGAGCGCGTCGGTGTCGGGGTAATTTATCTTCTCGGCCAGGGCGCGCAGGAGCTGCTCGCCAGACAGGTCGTTTTCGTTGTTCTCGATATCATCGAGTAGTGCCGCGGTGACGGCATTGAGTTCGAGGAAGCCTACCTTGCCGTCTGTGCCGCGATACAGCGCGAGGTAGACCACCCCTTGTTCATTTTGCTCGTCGGGAAGATAGTTCGGCGATATCCTGTGGACGGGAAAATGATAGCCATAGGTCCGGGAGAGCGCCGACTTCACCGGTATGTTTGCCAGCAAATCACCGTCCGGGTCAACGCCGGCCAGGTTTTCTTCATCTTCCGACACGGCCAGTGCGAGTTCCGCGTATTCGTAGTGTGCCAGTTCGAGCAGGAACGGATAGTCCTCATCGCGTGGCTCGAATTCGTTTTGCAGGTACGACAGGAATTCCTCCGGCAATTGCAGGAAGTAGGGCGTCTGTGCCTGGTGGTGTTGCAGGAAGCCACGGATGAAACGGCGCCATTGGTCATCACTGTGAATCTTGCGCAGCACGGGGAAAAACGTTCCCAGCAGGTTGAAAAGGTTGTTGAAGAACAGCTTGCGGTAGATCGCCATGCGCCGCGCCTCGATGCCCTCAGGGGCGGCTACATTGTCCGGATCACGAATATGCGCGGCGAACGCGTATTGTTTGTCCTTGAAGGTCGTCGAGTCAGCCATGGGCCACCTTCCGGCCGCCGGTATCGTTCTGTAATTGTTTTATCCGACGAACCTCGTCGAGCAACTCTTCCATCGGCGGGAAATTGAAGTCTCTCTCCAGCAACGTCGGGACCGGACCGAACAGGCTGTAGGCTTCTTCCAGGAGTGCCCATGCCTGACTGTCTACAGGCGTGCCGTGAGTGTCGATCCTGAGGTCTTCGTCCTCAACAAAATGTCCGGCCAGGTGGAAATAGCGAATACGATCGGCAGGCATCGCGTGCAGGAATTCATGTGCGTCATAACGATGATTGATGCTGTTCACAACGATGTTGTTGATGTCGAGCATCAGATCGCAATCCGCTTCCTCCAGCACCGCAAGCAGAAACTCGCGTTCCGTCATTGACGAATCGAGAGGTGCGTAATAGCTGACGTTTTCGAGCGCCATGCGCTGCTCGAGAATGTCCTGCACGCGACGTACGCGCTCAGCAACGTACTTGACGGCCTCTTCGGTGAACGGGATGGGCATGAGGTCGTAGAGCTGGCCATCATCACCACAGTAGCTCAGGTGCTCCGAGTACATGCGAATCTGGTGCTCGGCCATGAAGTCCTTGATATCCCTCACGAGCTGTTCGTTCAGCGGGGAAGGCGCGCCGATCGACAGGGACAGGCCATGAATGACAAATGGATAGCGTTCCGTGAAGAAGCGCAGTTTCTTGCCGAGATTGCCGCCGACGTGAATCCAGTTTTCGGGCGCGACCTCCATGAAGTCGACATCGGTCGGCGGGTCGGCCATCAGTTTGTCGACCAACGGGCGACGCAGGCCGAGGCCGGCACCGTGCACAGGGTACTGTGAAGCATTGACGAATTGCTGGTCGTTCATGACGTCCTCACATTGAGTTACCTGACCAGACCTTGGCAGGCCCGTTTTTATTACACGCTGACGCATTTCATGACTGTTGACCTGCGAGGCGCCGCAGGCGTTCCAGGTATTTATGTTCGTCGGGAGGCCTGTTCTCGTTCTGTGCTTCCCAAAGCGTTTCCGCAAGACATTCGATCATTTCATGCTCGGCCGCGTGAATGTCCCCCGTCCTGGCCGCGGCCGCCTTATAGACTGCCGCGATACCGGCTGGCCGGTTAGTCGAAACCTGTTCGCGAATACCGAGATGCAAGCCCATATGCAGGAACGGATTCGTCTGTCCTCCAGCCGGCGCATAGTCTCGCTCCAGATTATCGCCGCTTACGTCAGCATGGTATTCAGGGTGCATTTCGATGACGTCGGTAATCTGCATCTCGAGCGGGGACAACGGCAGGTTCTGGCAGCGTTTCGCCCACGCATCGGCATACATTTTCCGTAGTTCGTTTCGGTCCTCGCCGAAGATCATGGCAATTCCTTGTTCTTAAACTCGCACCACTCGACTATCGGGCATTCGCCGCACAGGGGTTTGCGTGCCTTGCATACATACCTGCCGTGCAGAATCAGCCAGTGATGCGCGTCC
>Ga0224502_10000968_pt1 | contig 9941 bp, 8 predicted proteins | sample SF_Oct11_sed_USG_5_FD_169104 | JGI IMG/M metagenome (GOLD analysis project Ga0224502, IMG submission 169104) | Sediment microbial communities from San Francisco Bay, California, United States - SF_Oct11_sed_USGS_13 | ecosystem: Environmental > Aquatic > Marine > Sediment | place: USA: California... | reverse complement strand
TATTGCGGCCCCCGGGATGTGGTAGGTCAGTAACTCGGCGTGCAATTGCCCGATTCTGCCGGCGCCGATTAGTCCTATTTTCATGTCTGCCCCCCTTGTAAATATTTTTTATGCGCTTGTGAACCCATTGCCTAATTATTCTATTTCAAAAAAACGGTTGAATTTCAATCTCTACTTATAGATAACAGAGAACAAAGGTCAGAGGGTATAGTTAAATAGTTGATTAGTTGAATAGTCAATTTGTCAGAGGATTCAAGATTTAGTTAAATAGTCAAGTAGTTGAATAGTCAAATCGTCAAATGAATTAACTATTTGACCATTCGACCAATTCACGAGTCGACTAAACTCACGGAATAGAAGCCAGCAACCAGAGGCAAGCAGCCATGGTCTTACCCTTTCTTGACAATAAAGCGAACGATTTTATATATAAGAACCAGCGAACCCGCATACCGCAGTTTAAAAGTGCGTCGCAATAAATCAGCAAGGAAGATTAATGCCCGACACAAAAAAAAGATCGATAAAGGCCTGCGCGTTTGATTTGGGCAACACCCTCATAAATGATACGCAGCTTTCAAAAGCCGCCACCGTCGATATGGGTCAGTGGCTTTTTAATAAATCTTTGATTCAGTCCAGGGAAGCCTTTATCGCCACCTTTGAGAGCGTCAATCATTCTACCGATAAACCATTTATAAGCCACACGTTCGGCGAATTGGAATTTTTTGAAGAGACCTTTGAAAAATTAGCGATAAATGCGATTTCGGCGCCCGATGCCTTAAAGAAATACCGAACCCTATTAATGCAAAAGATACAGCCGGACAACGATATCGTGGCTGCTTTGCAGTTATTAAAAAAGAAAAACATGCGGCTGGCCCTGTTGTCCAATGAAAGTGTCGAGCGCGTAGATGCGTATATGGAAAAAACAAACCTGCGGCATTTTTTCGATGCCATTGTGGTGTCTGCGCGTATTAGAATCGAAAAACCGGATCTTGGCTTTTTTCAGGAAGCATTGAATCAATTAAACATTAAAGGCGAAGAAATGGCGATGTTCGGGGATAACCAAATTGCGGATGGCGCCGCTAAAAAGCTGGGAATATTTTTTATTCTGGTGACCGGCTACATGAACAAAAATTGGATCTGGGAGAAAGGCAATCCCCACCCACCCGATTATATCATGGAAAAAGTTACCCCAAAAGATATGGCGGCGTTTCTGAATACGGTACCCCTCATTCGATAGTCGATTCGTTAATTGGTTGAATGGTCAAATAGTTTAAAATGGATTGAATCCTCTGACGAATTGACTACTCAACTAATCAACTATTTAACTATACCCACTGACTTCTGTCCTCTGTTTTCTGACACGTGAACACTGACACCTGAAACCGGACTTCCGTGATATTTATGGGGGACATGACCCTAGTGGGCGTCTTCGTATGGTAATATGTGCAGGCTTTTTTCCAGAAAACTGATCGTCACCTCTTCACCTGCTTTAAAAACCATATGCTCCTGAGGATTGGCAATTTCCACGGTAATGATGGTTTCGGCCACCCCGACTTCATACACCATCTGTGAACCCAGGTAAACCGCCTCATTAACGGTACCGGTAAGGGTATCCGGTCTCTTTGGCTCCAGCTTTATGGATTCGGGCCGCACGACTAAAAGTACTCTTTGCCCTTCTGAAAAGGATCCCGGTTCGACCGCAACCTGAAATTTCTTGCCGACGATGTCGAGCTCAAGTTCATTGTCAGATCCCAGACTGCCAACAATGCCTTCCAGAAAGTTGGCCTTGCCGATAAAATCAGCCACAAAACGATTGGCCGGTTTGGCATAAATTGTCTGGGGGGGACCAATCTGCATAATTTTGCCCTGATGCATGATGACCACCCGATCGGAAAGGGTCATGGCTTCCTCCTGATCATGGGTCACATAGACGGATGTTATACCCACCCGCTGCTGAAGCTTGCGGATTTCCAGACGGGTGGATACCCGCAGCTTGGCGTCAAGGTTAGACAGCGGTTCGTCGAGCAAAAGCACCTTGGGCTCCATCACCAGCGATCGGGCCAGGCTGACCCGCTGCTGCTGGCCTCCTGAAAGCTGAGCCGGGGAACGTTTGGCCAGCCCCTCCAGCCCGACAAGCAGCATGATCTCCTCGGTCTGCTTACGAATGTTTTCAGCTGATTGGCGGCGTATCTTCAGTCCATAGGCGATGTTCTCAAAAACCGTCAGGTGGGGGAAAAGGGCATAATTTTGAAAAACCATGGTGGTGGGCCTCTGGTTGGGCGGCGTGGTGCTCACGTCTTCACCATCAATCCGTATTTCACCGGAAGTGGGCAGCTCAAAGCCGGAAATCATTCTAAGGGTCGTTGTTTTTCCGCAACCGGAGGGCCCCAAAAGGGTAACCAGTTCGCCTTCCTGCACTTCAATATCGACATTATCAACCGCCGTAAATGCATTTTCACCCGATCCGAATATCTTAACAAGGCTTTTAAGAACAAGATAATCTTGCCGCATATCAAATCCTTTCGCCGGTGGTCGCCTTTAATTGACAATACTTATGGTTCTTGCGCCTTTGCCGATCCGACCGACCAAAAGCTGAATAATACTTAAAGCGATCAGGACAATCACAATCAAAAGAAGGCTCATGGCCGCGGCCTGGGCGTATTGACTGTTATCCACAAAACCCAGGATGGCCACCGTAATCAGGTTCCAGTCACCCGACACCACAAAAATGATCGCACTGATGGCCGTCATTGCTTTGACGAAACTAAAGGCCAGGCCTGAAAAAAAGGCCGGTGCGATCATGGGCAGTGTTATTTTTCTAAAGGTTTTACTGCTATCGGCCCCCAGATCCGTGGACGCTTCCTCAATTGAAGGATCGATCTGTTGCAGGGCGGCAATTCCGGCGCGGATGCCGACCGGCATATTTCTGAAGATTAGAAGCGTCACAATGATCCAGGCCGTTCCGGTCAATACGAATGGAAACAGCGCCGTACTCTGGTTAAAGGCCAGGATATATCCGATGCCCACGACGGTCCCCGGAACCGCAAAGGTCAGCATGGAAACAAATTCCATGGTGGTGCGCCCTATAAATTTCTTCCGGATAACGAGAAAAGCGATAAACATTCCCAAAATCCCGGTGATCGGTGTCGCCGCAGTGGAAACCTTCAAAGAATCAATAATATAACCCTTGCCCACCTGAAACATCTCGACATAGTTATGGAGCGTAAGGGTTGCGTCAACACCCCACAGCTTTTGGAAAGAACCCCAGATCACCATTCCGTAAAAGAGGAAAACAATCCCGGTAAAGAAGAAACAGGCCGCATAGGTAGGCAGTTTGATATACCATTCCAGGCGCTTGATGGTGGCACCGGTCGGCTGTCCGGTAACGGTGACATAGGATTTTCGGGCAACCCAGTATTTTTGGATGAAAAAGGCGGTGACCGTGGGTACCAGGAGAAGGATTGCCAGAGTAGAACCCCTGGAAATGTCATACATACCGGTAATCTGTAAAAACGCCTGTACGGAAAGGACCCTGAAATTCCCGGATAAAATCATGGGATTGCCGAAATCGGCCATGGACTCGATAAACACCAAAAGCCAGGCGCTGGCAATCCCGGGAACGGCCAGCGGCAATGTGACGGTGGCAAAGACCCTGCCTCTGGAGGCTCCCAGATCCATGGCCGCCTCTTCCAGGGCGGGATCAATGGCCTGCAAAACCCCATAGAGCACAAGGAAGGCGATCGGTCCATAGGCGATGGTCTCTACCAGCACCAATCCGCCCAGGCCATAGATCGAGTATTCACCGATAATCCGACTCAGGTAAGGGGTCAGGCTGCCGGCTCTTCCAAAAAGGAGAATGGCGGCCAGGGCAATGACAAACGGCGGCGAGATAATCGGAAATGTGGCCGTCATGCGGAAGAAGCGCTTAAATGGCAAAGGCGTCCGGGTAATCGCATAGGCAAAAACAAAGCCAAGGATTGTTCCCGCGGTGGCTGCCAGGACACCCAGAATGATACTGTTTATAAAAGGCTGAAAATAGTACCTTTTTGAAAACATGGCCAGATAGTTAGAGAGATCAAATTGCTTATCCACGATCAAACTGGTCTTAAAAACCATAAATAAGGGAAAGAGCACGAAGATCAATAAAAAGTAGAAAATAGCGATAACGAACACCAGAAGCAGCGGCTCCTTCCAAAGGAGTCGCAAATTTCCGATGATCTCCTGCCTTTTTCTGTTCGCCTCTGTCATGCTGATCCTCAAATTGCCAGGAAAAACAAAAAATCCCTGCTGCCGGATGTCCCAGCAGCAGGGACTATTTCAGGTGAGGGCTTTCAATTTACTTCCCGATTCGGTCTCTCCAGGCTTTGATCATCTTGCCTTTATTCTGGCCGGCCCAGATATGGTTGTAATCAATCAATTTGACCTGATCCAGGGTGACGGAACCTTTTCCCACGGTCGCCTGGGGATTAACGGGCAATCGGTTATATTTTTGAAAGAGATTCTGGGCTTTTTTGGTAAAGCACCAGTCAATGAATTGTTTCCCTAATTCCGGTTCGGGACCGCCCTTGATGAGAGAGAGTCCGCCGATTTCGTAACCGGTGCCCTCTTTGGGAAACGTCATCACCACCGGGTAGCCCTTATTGACGCCCTTGGCGAGAATGTCGTGTGAAAACGCGATTCCCACGGCGACTTCGCCCAAACCGGCCATGGGGATGCAGCCTGTCCCGGATTTGGTGTACTGCAGAATGCTTTGTTTATCAAATTTCTCCCACCAGTCCAGCGTTTTTTCAAGGCCGTGCATCTGGATCAGGGTCGCATAGGTGGTATAGGCCGTGCCGGAAGTATAGGGGTAGGCCATGGCAACATTTTTGGAAAAGGCGGGGTTGAGAAGACCATCCCAGGAAGTCGGCGCGTCAACTCCCTTTTTCTTCAAGAAATTGGTATTGGAAACAAATCCGATGGCACCGGAGTAAAACCCTGTCCAGACCCAGTCTTTGGCGTGCAGCGAGTCTGACAGCGCGAAACTTGTTTTCGGTTTGTAAGGCGCCAGCAAACCTTTTGAAGCCGCATTTATATGGGAGGTATTCGATCCTGCGTGCCACACCGTGGCCTGCGGGTTGGCTGCTTCGGCTTCAACCCTGGCCAAAACCTCGCCGGAAGACATGCGGACGAAGACAACATCGATTCCCGTTTCTTTTTTAAATGCATCGATATAATACTTTGCTTCTTCCGTATCAAAAGCTTCGTAAATGTGGAGAACCTTACCTGCAGCATAAACAGTCGTAAACCCGCTAAATACGAAAACGACAATAAGCAACGACAAAAATATCAGTCTTTTCATAAGAACCTCCTTTTTTAAAAATTATTATGGGATCCCTACTCAGAATGGCAGGACTCCAGTATATATAGCTCAGTTTTTGTGTCAAGAAATTTAACATATTGACTGCTTCCCCAAACAGGAATAGCATACCGAATTGTCATGTTCCACGAAAATGTTACATAAGTCCTAATCAATATGGTTTCAGGTGTCGGGTTTCAGGTGTCAGGAAGAAGCAGGTTGCAGGTGTCAGGTTTCAGTGTTCAGCATCCGACCCGGAGAGGTTTCAGCCCCGTCAATTCTGACACCTGAAACCAGATTCTCGAAATCCATTTTTCCTGACACCTGACACCTGAAACCCAAAATAGGACTGTGTTTCGTAAATTACTTGCGGACACAATCGATGAGATTTAGATTATAATTGAGAGTTGAGCTATGTCAGAAAGCTGTAATGCCCAAGTGCTTGATTTAGTATTGGTCGGCGCCATATCCAAAGATGAGAACATCTACCCGGACTGCAATGAAAGATCCATTGGCGGTGCGGTTACCTACGGTGCTTTTGCGGCAAAATGCTCGGGTAGCCGTGTCGGAGTTATCACCAAATTAGCCCAAGAAGATCATCACTTGGTCGATCAGTTTTGCGATGAACACATCCCGGTTTGGGTATTGCCCTCAAAAAAGACAACCGCCATACGAAATGTCTATCATTCGAGCGATAAGGAGCGCCGCACCTGCACTTGTCTGGCGGCAACGGATGCGTTTTCCCCTGAAAATCTTCCGACCCTATCCACCAAGATTATCCATGCCGCGGCTTTGATCAAAGGCGAAATTCCGTTAGAAACCGTACAGTCCATGACGCGCATAGCTGAAGTCGGACTGGACCTTCAGGGGTTTCTGCGCGTTTCCCGGGATACAAAAATGGTTTTCGAAAAATCAGATGAAGTCGAGCTGGCCTTAAAATCGGTTTCCTATTTAAAGGCGGATGCAAATGAAGCCCAAATTCTCACCGCCAAAACCGATCTGGCTGAAGCCGCGCTGGAAATGGCGGCAATGGGCCCTAAAGAGGTGGTGGTTTCATATAACCACGAACTGGTTCTTGCGTGTGAAGAAAAAATATACAGGGCGCCTTTGACCCCACGCAAGGTAGAGGGCCGCACCGGACGCGGAGACACGCTTTTTTGCAGTTATCTTGCGCGCCGAACACAGGGTGATGCACCTTCTGAAGCGCTGCAATTTGCCGCCGCCCTGGTGTCGTTGAAACTGGAATCGCCGGGGCCCTTCCGCGGGACCCTGGAAGATGTACACATGAAAATGAAAACCCAGCGATCTTGAAGCTTTCTATACAATCCATCAACTCCTTTTCCTGGCGACCTCGGCCAAAAGTTCCTTAATATAGCTTAACGAATTCTTTATGGCCCTTTCAGCGTCAGGTTTCGGAAGGCACTCAAGCGACAAATAACCATCATAGCCAACTTCAATCAAGGAATTCAGCACCTCACCAAAAGGCAAATGGCCCTGTCCGGGCCCGCAGCGGTTACTGTCGACCAGATGGATGTAACCTAAAGCGCTGCCGGCACGACGCATACTGGCAGCAATATTTACTTCCTCGATGTTCATGTGGTAAGTGTCGGCCAGGTATTTCAAATTGGCAAAGCCGAGTTGCGCGATAATGGATAGCGCATCTGCGGTGGTGTTGAGCCAGTCACATTCATAGCGGTTCAGCGGTTCCAGCAAAAGCGACACGCCCGCAGCGGCTGCCGCCTGGCAGCATTCTTTCAGGCAGGCAAGGTGGTGCTCGCGACCTTGAGCGGCCTGCTCAAGATTGCTTCCCAGCCTGCCGTTAAGCACGCCGATTGTCACGGCTGAGCCCAATCGACCCGCAAGCCTGATATGCTCCTTGACCCGCTCGACAGCCCGTATACGAACCCCGGCTGCGGGATCGGTGAAGGTCAGGCCATCCATGCCCGCAGCCATGCCCGTACCCAGCGTCGTAACGGGCAGAGAATAGCGGCGGGATAGTTCAACCATCTCTTCCCAGTCCACATCATACGGATCACGTAAGTGAACCTCGATACCATCGAACCCGTATTGGGATGCCAGCGCAAATGATTCCGAAATGGGGCCGCGCAGCAAGATGGGTGCAAGGTTTACGTCATTGGGCGTCGCTGTGGTTACCAGCTTCATCACATCCCTCACAGGTTAAACAACGGCGGTAATCTTGCATTCTTTGCGGTCGGTCTGTAGCAAGACGATGTTCTCCGGGACTTGTTCCAGCGTGATTTTCTTTGTCATGATCGGCGTCATGTCCATCCCGGCGGCCATCGCCGAGATCACCCGGGGGAAACTGCCGTGTCCCGAATGTCCCTGGGACCCCACAATCCGGGCGCGCCTGACTTGTAAAACTTCACCGGTTACCTGAATTTTTGCATCCGCGCGTGCCACGATCACAACGGTGGTGTTCAATGTGCGGCCGTTCCAAATCACATGTTCTATATCACCCCAAACCACGTCCGGAAGCCCGGTGGCCTCAAGGATAAGACTAACGCCCCCACCTTTGGTAATGTCCAGAACGCGTTCGCCCGCATTGCCTTCCGTGGGGTCAATCACATGGCTGGCGCCCAGTTTTTTGGCCATAGCCGCCCTTTCTTTGGATGGCTCCGACATGATGACATTGCTTGCGCCGGCCGCTTTGAGTACGGCACAGGCGGCCGCGCCGATCGGACCGCTGCCCAGAATCAATACCGAATCGCCGGGGCGAATACCGCCGCCGCGCTCGATCACCGCATTGTACGCCACACTGGTCGGTTCCACCAAACTGCCCAGCAGGTATGCTTTTTCTTGATCGTAACGATCCACGAGTTCATTCAGGCTCCAGCAGTACTTGGCATCCAGCGCAATATAATTCGCAAAAGCACCGTCAATGGAAAAACCGATTTCCTGAAGACGTTCGCAGTGGTTGGGATATCCGTCCGCACAGGGACGGCAGGTGCCGCACCAGGCCATTTCCTCGGCACAGACAGGCTCGCCGACATCAAAGGGCTGATTGGTGCGACGATTGATCGCATCGGCAGCCGCCTCGACCACCTCCCCGGAAAGCTCGTGGCCCAGCGTACACGGGAATGCAGTCAGCCCCGGATAGTAAATATAACCGTCCGGCTGGGCCTGCGCCATGTGAACATCGCTACCGCAAATGCCGCAGGCTTTGACTTTAACAATCACCTGTCCCGGACCGGGTTTTGGGATGGATTTTTCAACGATTTTTATACTTGGATTTCTCCAAACCTTGCTGCCCAGATAACTCAACTTGCCATCAATATCCTTTGAACCCAGCTTGAAATCCGGCTTGGGCTCCCAATCCGCAAAAAGCGTCACCGTTTTCATACTATCCATAATATGCTCCTTTAGCGTAAAATATTCTCCAAACAATACATTTTATAAGCTATCGGCAATATCACCAAAAGATTTCCGTGTGTCAAGCCAATAATCGCCAGCACCGGACGGTAACTCTCAGATTTCAATCGCTACCTACTTGAATTAGCCTATTGGCAAGCTTACCATACTTGACTTATCCTCGATTACATCATAATTTTTCCCTAAAAATAGAGGAGGTCAGAATCATATGATTGCGCGATCAAAAATTAGCCTGAACAGAATCCTTCTTCCCCGCGTAAGTCTGGAAGAATTTTTTAAATTGAACGCGGATCTGGAGTTGAATAAGATCGAATTACGCAACGATCTGCCGGGAATCGGCATCATAGCGCCTTATTCACCCGAACAGGTAAAAGGGCTGTCTGAAAAGTACAACATTAAGATCCTAACAATCAATGCCTTGCAAAAGTTTAATATGGGGGCCGTCTTACCTGAGGTATCGGCGGAATTAAAAGAATTAATCCGCCTTTCAGTCGCGATTGACTGTGAGGCGATCGTATTGGTTCCCACCAATGATACAAACGATAAAAGGGATTCAGACGTAATTATGCAGGAAACCGTAACCGCATTAAAAGCCTTTGGACCCTTATTTGAAGACAACGGCATTTGGGGGTACGTAGAGCCGCTGGGATTTGAAGAATGCTCCCTGCGGTCCAAAGTTGTGGCCCTGCAAGCCATTCAGGAATCAGGCTTCAGCAATTATAAAATCGTGCACGATACCTTCCATCATCACCTGGGACCTGACACCGATGATAGATTAAAAAATGATTATGATATCTCCCATACAGGACTGGTGCATGTGTCGGGTGTGGAAAGTCAGATTGCCTCGAATCAATACAGGGATGATCACCGCATCTTAATAACGGATGGGGATCGGCTAAAAAACCGCGAGCAGTTAGAACTGCTTATTAATCTGGGCTATAAAGGAGATATTTCCTTTGAGCCTTTTGCCAAAGATGTTCAAGAGATGGAAATTGAAGCGTTAAAGGCAGCGATCAATCAAAGCATTGAATTTATTACTACCTAAATAGGGTATGATTAGTTGAATAGTTAATTCGTCAGAAGATTCAAGATTTAGTTAATTTGACAATCTCCAGTCATGATATCTGAACTTTTGCAAAAGTTGAAATATCATCTACGTACCTCAAGTTCAGCGAAACTTGGAGGTTTCTCAATGTATCTTTAATTTTGAACCAAA
>Ga0224502_10000967_pt1 | contig 9943 bp, 7 predicted proteins | sample SF_Oct11_sed_USG_5_FD_169104 | JGI IMG/M metagenome (GOLD analysis project Ga0224502, IMG submission 169104) | Sediment microbial communities from San Francisco Bay, California, United States - SF_Oct11_sed_USGS_13 | ecosystem: Environmental > Aquatic > Marine > Sediment | place: USA: California... | reverse complement strand
CGGAATATTGGCCATCCGATCGATGACGTCGAGGCCGTCGATGACCGTTCCGAAAACGGCATAGCCCCATCGGGTCGGCAACGGATCGAGGTCTTCGTTGTCGGCGAGGTTGAAGTAGAACTGTGTAGTCGCCGAATGCGGTTTGCTCGTTCTCGCCATTCCGACGGTCCCGCGAAGATTGGAGAGACCGTTGCCGGCTTCGTTGGGAACCGGGTCGCGCGTGGGCTCCCGGGGTGTGTGGTCCGTCGTATATCCGCCGCCCTGCGCGACGAAACCCGCGACGACGCGATGAAAAATCAGGCCCTCGTAGAATCCTTCGCGGACGTATCGTATGAAATTCTCGCTCGTCAGCGGTGCGCGCTGTGCGTCGAGTTCGATGACAATCGTGCCTTCGCTGGTATCGATCCTCACACGGGGTCTGTCCGGCAGCAAGAGATCCTGTGCCATTGCCGGGAATGCCAGCGCTATGCACACGGTCAAAAGCAGTCCACGCATCGTCACACCTCTTCAGGGTTTCTGTGGGCAACCCGCGCCAGATCGCGGGAGTGGGAATTATTGCAGAAAATCGCGATGGAGCGTGTCTGGGCGCCGTCCGGGCTTTCCGCTACCATTGCGCGCCATGACCGATACCGCTACCAGATTTGCTCCCAGCCCGACCGGGCACCTCCACCTGGGAAACGTCCGCACCGCATTTTTCAATTGGTTGCTCGCTCGTCAGAGCGCGGGGCGTTTCGTGCTTCGGGTCGAGGACACCGATGCCGAGCGTAGCCGCGGGGACTATCTCGATGCGCTGATCGCCGATCTTCACTGGCTTGGCCTGGACTGGGACGAGGGTCCGGACAGCGGTGGTGATTTCGGCCCGTACAGTCAGGCCGCACGCGCGAAAATCTATGCCGAGTATTTCGACAGGCTCGTACGCAGTCGCCATGCCTTTCCGTGTTTCTGTACGCCGCAACAGCTGGCTATCGCGCGCAAGGCGCAGCTGTCGTCGGGCCGTCCGCCGCGCTACCCGGGGACCTGTCGCGATTTGCCGGGTGCAGAGGTCAAGGCGCGGCTCGATGCCGGCGAAACGGCATCGCTTCGATTTCGCGTTGACCGTGGCCGGGACATCCGTTTCGTCGATCTCGTTCGCGGGCCGCAACAGTTTGCGAGCAACGACATCGGCGATTTCGTGATCCGCCGCGCGGATGGCAGCGCCGCCTTTTTCTTCACGAACGCGCTGGACGACTCGCTGATGCAGATCACCGATGTTTTGCGAGGCGAGGACCATATCGCAAACACGCCGCGCCAGATCCTGATTCTCGAGTGCCTCGGTCTGCGGGTGCCGAGATACGGGCACATGTCCTTGCTGGTGGGAGAGGATTCAGCGCCTTTGTCCAAACGACATGGCGCGAGCAGTCTGCGCGATCTGCGGGAGCAGGGCTTCCTCCCCGCCGCGGTGCTCAATTACCTGCTGCGGCTGGGGCATGCGCTTGTCGACGACCGCTGGTACGAACTGGTCGAGATGCCGGCCGCATTCGGGATTGGCCGCCTCGGACGCGCGCCGTCGAGGTTCGATCTCGACCAGCTCGATCACTGGCAACGCGAAGCGATCCACCGTGCGGATGACCAGACGCTGATGGCGTGGGCCGGCGCCGATGCGCTCGAATCGGTGCCGACCAATGAGCGGGCGGCATTTATTCGTGCCGTCCGGCCGAACCTGACCCGCCCCGCCGACTTTGCCGACTGGGCGGGGCGTATCTTCGGCTCTCTGCCGGAGCCGGAAGATGATGCGGTTGCGGCGATAGCCGGTGCCGGGTCCGGGTTTTTCGCCGCGGCCGTATCCGCTTGTGAAAACGGTCGCGCCAGCCTCCGGGACCTCGCTGCGGCAATCTCGGATGCCACTGGTGCCCGCGGCAAACGCCTGTATATGCCGCTGCGCGCGGCGCTGACCGGCCGGCTCAGCGGTCCGGAACTCGGACCAATTCTCACTCTGATGCCGGAGGCCACGGTACGGCGGCGGTTACAACGTCATGCAACGGCGGGGGACGAGTCGTAATGCTTCGTATCTTCAACAGTCTGACCGGCCGGAAAGAACGTCTGGAGCCGTTACAACCCGGCAAGGTTCGGATGTATGTCTGCGGAATCACCGTTTACGACTATCTGCATCTCGGGCACGCCCGGATGATGATCGTATTCGACATGGTTGTCCGCTACATGCGCAGTATCGGGCTCGATGTGAACTATGTCCGTAACATCACCGATATCGACGACAAGATCATCAACCGCGCGAGCAATTTGGGCGTCGGCATCGGTGAGCTGACTGAGCGTTTTATCGCCGAGATGCACCGCGACGCCGATGCACTCGGGGTGATGAGACCGGATCATGAGCCGCGCGCGACCGAACATCTGGACGCGATCATTGCGATGATCGCCGAGCTGGAGCGGCGCGGCCTCGCGTACCGCGGCGAGAACGGTGATGTTTATTACGCGGTAGAGAAGTTTGCCGATTACGGCAAGCTTTCGCGCAAAAACCTGGCCGATCTTCGCGCGGGGTCCCGCGTCGATGTCGACGAGTCCAAGCGCGACGCGCTGGATTTCGTGCTTTGGAAAGCGGCGAAACCCGGTGAACCGAGTTGGGAGTCGCCGTGGGGGCCGGGCCGGCCCGGCTGGCACATCGAATGTTCGGCGATGTCGACCGAGATGCTCGGGAATACTTTCGATATTCACGGCGGCGGCATGGATCTGAAGTTCCCGCATCACGAGAACGAGATCGCGCAGAGCTGCGGCGCGACCGGCGAGCCGTTCGCGAGGCTATGGATGCATAACGGTTTCGTCCGGGTCGACGAGGAGAAAATGTCCAAGTCGCTCGGCAATTTTTTCACCGTTCGGGACATACTGGAGCGTTTCCAGCCGGAAGAGGTCCGATTTCTGATGCTGGGCAGCCACTACCGCAAGCCACTCAACTATTCGGAGCAGGAACTGGCCGCCGCAGGCGCGGCGCTCGACGGTTACTACACGGCACTCGCTCGCGTCGAGCCGGGCGAGGTGCCCGACGACGAAAATTTTACGGCCCGCTTTCGCGAATGCATGGACGACGATTTCAATTCGCCGGGGGCGCTCGCCGTGCTGGCCGAGCTTCGCCGGGATCTGAGCCGCGCGCTTGATGCGGGTGAAACCCGGCGGGCGGCTGCGCTTGCCGCACTGTTGCGACGGCTCGGCAGCGTGCTGGGGATACTCCAGGATGACCCGACAGCGTGGTTGCGTCGCCCGAAGCGGGCACTCGATGCGCGCGGGGAGCAGCTGGACGACGACAAGATCGAACGGCTGATTACGCAGCGTGAAGAGGCACGTGCCGCGCGCAACTGGGGCGAAGCCGACCGTATTCGCGATGAGCTGAAAGATGCCGGTATCGTGCTCGAGGACGGCGCGGGCGGAACCGGCTGGCGTCGGCTGTAAAGGGCGGCAGGCGGCGGCCTTATTCCGCGTCCGTGTCTTCGAGTTCTGCGGCCTGGAGCGTGTTGGCGAGTAACATCGCGACCGTCATCGGTCCTACCCCGCCCGGTACCGGCGTAATCCAGGAAGCCCGCTCGCTCGCTGCATCGAACTCGACGTCACCTGCCAGACCGCCATCCGGCTGACGGGTAATGCCGACGTCGATCACTACGGCCCCGGGTTTGATCCACTCGCCTCTGACGAGTCCCGGCTTGCCGACTGCGACGACCAGGATGTCGGCGCGTTCGACATGTGACTGCAGGCCCCGGGTAAATCGATGACAGACGGTCGTGGTCGCGCCGGCGAGCAGGAACTCCAGGCTCATCGGGCGGCCAACGATGTTGGAAGCGCCGACGATGACCGCATGTTGACCGGTGACCGAGATATCGTAATGGCGGAACAGGTTCATGATGCCGAGGGGCGTGCACGGACGCAGCCTGGGAATACGTTGCGCGAGCCGGCCGATGTTGTACGGATGAAAGCCGTCCACATCCTTGGCCGGGTCAATCCGCTCGATGACCACACTCGGGTCGATTCGCTCGGGCAGAGGGAGCTGCACCAGGATCCCGTGAATCCGCTCATCGCGATTCAGCCGGTCGATTTCGGCCAGCAACTCCGTTTCTGTCGTCGCCTCGGGCAGATCGATGCTGATTGAGTGAATCCCGACTTCGGTACATGCGCGGTGTTTGTTGCGGACATAGACCTGCGAGGCGGGGTCGCTGCCGAGCAGCACGACAGCCAGTCCGGGGACGGGGCGACCCGAGCCGATTCGTTTCTCGATGCGTTCGCGGATCGATGCACGGATGCGCCGAGCCACTTGTTTGCCGTCGATGATACGGGCAGTCATCCCGGGGGAGTTGTCTCAGGGTATCGAAGCGGGGCGGATTGTCGCACGCAACCGCAACAGCAACAACTCGAGTCCGGAAATTGACGCCGGGTATGGGCCTCCGTAGAATTCGCGTTCTCGTCCGAGCTGGTAGGCGCCGGATATGGAGCCGCGGCGGGCGCAAGCCTCGGAAGTGAAGCGGGGCATGGCGCAGTCTGGTAGCGCATCTGCTTTGGGAGCAGAGGGTCGGCGGTTCGAATCCGTCTGCCCCGACCAAACTTCCTGGCGGCGGGAACCCGAACGGGCTGGTAACAGCGATGCGCCCGTAGCTCAACCGGATAGAGCATCGGCCTTCTAAGCCGAGGGTTGCAGGTTCGAGTCCTGCCGGGCGCGCCATATTCGAAATTGGGATATGGCTTTGACGAGGGCCACACCGAGGGGCGTGGCACAGTGGTGGGCGTAGCTCAGTTGGTAGAGCCCCGGATTGTGATTCCGGTCGTCGTGGGTTCGAGTCCCATCGTCCACCCCATTCCTTTCGCGGGCCATTAGCTCAATTGGTAGAGCAGCTGACTCTTAATCAGTTGGTTGTAGGTTCGAGTCCTACATGGCCCACCAATTGACTCTCGTGTTATTCCTGCATCAGGGTAACGGCTCCACGGCAGGGTCCGCGGTTTCGTCGCGAGCGAAACCGGCAATCAGAGACCCTGCGCGTGGTGGAGGAGCGGCCCCCGCCATTCGGTCTGCGGCTATCGTCTGTTCAGTAGTCGGGGCTGAACATTAGATCCCGCATCAAAGCGGTTTTCCCTGCCGTCGCGTGATTGCGCACCCGTGTGCCCGCGGTCCATCACGACCGCCCGGTCCCGGAATCCGCGCAGCCGGCCATGTCCGGGGAATTACTTATGGGCGAACCGGCCCCATCTCGACTATCTTCTGTCTGAGCAGGCTTGGAAAGGCGGGCGGACCGGCTGAATCGGCCGCTGGGGGAGCGTCATGGGGAGACAGTCTGAAGATACCGGCGCGATGCCGTCTCATGTCGCGGCAATAAAGCGAAGCGGATTCGCGGGATGGGCTGGCGGCTCGCCCCCGCCGAGCATGGCGGGACGATTCGACGATGCCAGGATCGCGGTCGCAAACGTGCGTCATGTCCGGATCTGGGGTCTGCAGGTCGATGACGAGCGCGAGCTGCCCGGGCACGAGCGCACCCGGATTCCGGACGAAGATATCTGGCAGGTCACGCTGGTCGCCAAAGACGGCTCGCGATTCGAGGTCAACTCGGATCTGCTGGTTCCTGTTTCATCCGACTGACGTTGCCCACGAGGTAGACTGGTTTTGAATACACAGACACAGCGCTCGTCCGTGACTTCCCCGGGAACGGGGGTTCGCGCCGGCAGCCTGGCGCCCGACCCGGGTGCCGCACGCAGACAGGTCTGGTACGAGGTCGCGAGCGGCGCCTCGGGGCTTTTTCTGGCGCTTTTCATGTGGGGGCACATGTTCCTGGTCGGTTCTATCCTCTTTGGCGCAAAGGGATTCGACTGGGTTGCCGCCACGCTCGAGGAGTATTTCATCGCCCAGCCCACCGTGATCGCGGTACTGGTGCTCTTCCTGATCCACGCGGTCATGGCGAGCCGCAAGATACCAGCGCAGCTGAAAGAGCGAAAAGCGATACTCCGACTGGGCCGGGATCTCAGGTCGAACACGAAGAATGCCCCGGCGATGCTCGCGGGCAACGACCGATTCCAGCCGCATCTCGAATCCGTATTGTGGATCTGGCAGGTACGGACCGGAATGATAATCCTCGTGCTCGCAAGCTTTCATTTGCTGCTGATCACGACCGATGTGATGCACGCGACCTTTGCGGGCGAGCAGGGGATCGAAGCGGCGCGCTCGATGGGTCGTGTACAGGATGGTTTGTGGGTGGTTTACGCGATTCTGGTGATATGCGTCGAGTTTCATGCGAGCGTCGGGTTGTATCGACTGGCGGTCAAATGGGGGTTCGGCGCGCGACTCGGCCGCGAGACTCTTCACAGGATAGAACGGGTACTGCTGTGGCTGTTCCTCGGTCTCGGCGTTGTCGTTCTCTTTGTGCTGGCAGGCTGGTTGCGGCCTCCGCTCGCATTTCTTCTGACAGGCTGAGCGCGCTATGGATCAGTTTTATACCTCGGATGTGCTGGTGGTCGGTGGCGGCCTCGCGGGTGAGCGGTGTGCGGTGGAGGCAGCCGCGGCCGGTCAAAATGTGACGGTGCTGTCGCTCGTGCCGCCAAGGCGCAGTCACAGTTGTGCGGCCCAGGGGGGCATGCAGGCCTCGCTCGGCAATTGCGTCAAAGCCGAAGGCGATAATTCTCACTGGCATTTCCTCGACACGGTACGCGGCTCGGACTGGGGAGCGGACCAGGAAGTCGCCCGGATCTTTGCCGAGGATGCGCCTGTGGCGGTGCGCGAACTCGCATTCTGGGGCGTGCCGTGGACACGAGTCCGGCCCGGCAAGAACTCGTATTTCATCAAGGGCAAGCGGGTAGATATCGACGAGCCCGCGGCGAAAGCCGGCCTGATCATGCATCGCGACTTTGGCGGGACCGCCAAGTGGCGGGCCTGTTACGCCAGCGCGGGCACGGGTCATGCGGTGCTCTATGCCGTCGACAGCGAGGTCGTGCGCCTCGGCATCGACGTGTACGACCGGATGGAGGCGCTCGCGCTGGTCCATGACGGTGACCGGTGCTGGGGTGTGGTGGCGCGCTGTCTGCGCACCGGAGGTCTGACGGTCTTTCTCGCCAAGGCCACTGTAATCGCCACCGGTGGCTACGGGCGGATCTACGGCAAGTACACGACCAACGCGACGATCAACGAGGGTACCGGAGCGATGCTGGCGATGAACACCGGCCAGGTGCCCCTCGGCAACATGGAGGCCATTCAATTTCATCCGACCGGGCTGTGGCCGAGCGGCATCCTGGTGACGGAAGGCTGCCGCGGCGACGGCGGTTTTCTGCTCGATCGCGACAACCACCGTTTCGTCGCGGAGCTCGAACCCGAGAAGCAGGAACTGGCGAGCCGTGACGTCGTCTCGCGCCACATGATGCAAAGAATTCGTGACGGCAAGGGCGTCGACAGCAAATTTGGTCCGCATGTCTGGCTCGACCTGCGTCATCTCGGCGAGAAGCATCTGAAGACGAAGCTTCGGGAAGTATGGGAAATTTGCCGCGATTTCGTCGGCATCGACCCGGCGAAGGAGATGATTCCGGTGCGGCCCACCCAGCACTATTCGATGGGCGGCGTGCGGGTCAACAAGGACGGGCACGCGTACAACATGCACGGTCTTTTCGCGGCCGGCGAAGCTGCCTGTTGGGATATGCACGGGTTCAACCGGCTCGGCGGCAACAGTCTGGCGGAGACCATCGTTGCCGGCCGCATCGTGGGTGAGCAGGCCGCTGCGTACGCCGCCCGCCAGTCTCTCGACGTCGGGACCGGCCTGGTCGAGAGTTTCGTCAAGGACCAGAGTGACCGCATCGCAATGTGGATCGGCCGGCAGGGCTCGGGTCCAAGCATCTACGGTATCCGTGATGCGTTGGGCGAGATAATGATGAACAAGGTCGGAATATTCCGGACGGGTAATGAACTGGAGCAGGCGGTAGACGAACTCAAAGGCTTGCTGCTGAAGATCAAAAGCGCGACGTTGCGGTCGAAGGCGCCCGGGATGAATCCGGAACTCACATTTGCGTTGCGTCTGGAGAGCATGTTGAAGCTTGGCCTGATCACCGCGATGGGCGCGCTCGCCCGGACCGAGAGCCGCGGTGCTCATTACCGCTCCGATTGTCCTCAAAGAGACGACTCGCGCTGGCTGAATCGGACTCTCGCGCGCTGGCCGGATGGTGCCGACCTGCCGACGCTTTCCTATGAGCCGGTCGGGATGCTCGATCTGCCTCCCGGCGAACGAGGGTACGGCGGGGCAACCCGAATTTCGATGGAGCAGTCGCTGGAGGAGTACAACCAGGGGGTCGAGAAAGCTCAGCGCGAGGCCGGGCGACTCGATACCAGCGAACCGATGGGATCCCGGATTCAGTGGGGCGCCTGGCAGCAGGCCGACCCCGCCGCCTCTGCCTAGGAGCATTCAGTGGCCGACACACAAACCAAAGCACGTACGCTCAAGTTCGATATTTTCCGGTACAACCCGGCGGAGCCCGACAAGGCGCCACAGATGCAGCGGTTCGAACTGGAAGAGGCGCCGTACATGTCGCTGTACATCGCGCTTAACGAACTTCGGGAGCAGCAGGATCCCAGTCTCCAGTTCGACTTTTCCTGCCGATCCGCGGTGTGCGGGTCCTGCGGCATGATGGTGAACGGCCGGCCAACACTGGCCTGTCAGACGCTTACAGCCGATCTTCCGGAGAACATCGCGCTGCATCCGTTGCCGACTTTCGAGCTCATTGGTGACCTGTCAGTTGATACCGGGCGCTGGTTCAGGCGCATGGTCGAGCAGGTTCACGGCTGGATCGAGCGGCAGGAAGAGTTCGATCCGACGGCCGAGGAGGCGCGGATGGACGATGCCACTGCCGAGGCGATCTACGAGCGCGACCGCTGCATCGAGTGCGGGTGTTGTGTCGCGGGTTGTGGCGTTGCGAACGTGCGGCCCGATTTTCTCGGCGCCGCGGGCCTGAACAGGATTGCGCGCTTCATGATGGACCCGCGCGACAAACGCTCGAAACCGGCCTGGTTCGAGGTGGTGTCCGATGCCGATGGCGTTTTCGGGTGCATCGGCCTGATGGCGTGCGACGATCTGTGCCCGAAGGATCTGCCGTTGCTCGACGTCTACGGGTATTTGAGACGAAAGGCACTGGCCAGCGCGCTGACGCCGCACAAGAAGACTTCCTCCAACCGCTGAGCGCGTAGCCGACGGCAACGACCCCGGCCGGCTTATGCTCCCTGGACTGCGGCGCCGCTTGACGAGGCGCCTGGAGCCGGGCCGTATTTCGCGTCAGCCATCGACCCCCACCCGGGCGACCGGGAACGACATCCGGAAATCCGGGACCTGCAGACAGGCAAGAACCGAGCCCCGTGTCAGATCCGGGAAAACCGCCGGGTCGATTGCGCACTCGACCATTCTTGCCGGGCCAACCCGACCCGACGCAGACGGGGAGAAGACGAACTCGCGTCCGTTCCATCTCTGGACCAGCATGGAGGCCGCATTCGGGAGCAAGCGCGTCGTTACCGGAAGTCTGAAGCCCCATGGACGAAAGCTCAGTCGAGCGAAAGTGTTGCCGTCGATCGACACGCGAAACTCGTCACAGCCATGACCCGTGGTGTCGTAATGCACTTCGAAATCTGCCAGCTCTTTCGGAATCCCCCAGTTCTCGCGGCCGTTCAGAACGCTCGCCTCGGTAGAGACGAAAATCCGGCTTATCGTCCAGCGCCGCGCGCCATCGTTGCTCGCGATGCGGCCGGGGATGAACAGTAGCTCCTGGTACGGGCCGACCGGCGAGTCGGTGTAGTCGACGAGCATCATGTAGGCGATACGGCCGCGCCGCTTGAGTGCGGCGGCATCTTCGAGGAAACACTCGCTGTCCAGGAAATCGTCGGCGAAGCGAAGGGCTGCAATGTAGCCGCATCCCGTCAGCTCCCACGGCGCCGGCGCGCGGACAGGCGGTTCGGTTT
>Ga0224502_10000966_pt1 | contig 9945 bp, 5 predicted proteins | sample SF_Oct11_sed_USG_5_FD_169104 | JGI IMG/M metagenome (GOLD analysis project Ga0224502, IMG submission 169104) | Sediment microbial communities from San Francisco Bay, California, United States - SF_Oct11_sed_USGS_13 | ecosystem: Environmental > Aquatic > Marine > Sediment | place: USA: California... | reverse complement strand
CCAGTGTGCGGGTGGCAGCGGCATAGTCGTTCAGGCTCATCAGGCCAGCTGCGGCATCGTATTCCGCAGTGGCGACTATACTGGCGGTCGGTGTGGCACTGCGTACGCGCTGGAAGTGCCCTACCGCGGCCCGGGTGTCACCGGCGGCCTGCGCCGCTTCACCCTGTTTATAAATAGATGCTGCAAGTCTTTCTTTTAAAGTGGTTTTTTCTTTGATGCTCGCTGCCGTGCGGGTAAGCGCCTGCTGATAGGCCTGTTCGGCATGCAGGAAGTCCTCGAGATCGAAATAGGCATGGGCCTGGACCGTCCAGCTCACGCGTTGCTGTTCGTCCGTGGCGTCCCTGGCGTCGATAACCAGCTGTGCAACCTGGATGGCGCGCGGGTTCTCGTTGATCGCCAGCAACTGCTCAGCGGAGCGGGTCAGCACGGCCAGCGCCTGCGTATGTTGCGGGAAACTCGCGGCAAAACGCAGTGCATTATCAATCGATTTGCGGTGCCAGGCAGCTTGATCAGTCCCGGACAGGCGCACATCTTCCTTGCCCATGGCGAGTACGGAGGCATAGCCGGCCTCGGCGGCCTTGTCATGCTCGCCGTAGTCATAGGCGGTATGCATGAACTCCACGCTTGCTTCGCGGTAGTTGCCGGATTCATCGAGCAGTTCTGCCAGCAGGAAATTCATGCCCGGTGCAGCCGGATCATCCGCGAACGAGCCCAGCCAGCTGCGGTACCAGTGGGCGGTCTCGGCGTAGTCTTCCGGCTTGCGGGTGCGCTGTGCCTGTGCGTGATAGTGACGAGAGAGGTCAGTCATGGTGACCTTCAGGAAGTCAAGCACCTGTCCGGCATCAGACTTATCGTGATGTTTCCAGTATTCGCCCTGCAGCTTATAGCGGTCGACGAAGTCCTTTTTGCCCTGCAATACCAGCGTGGGAAACTTGCCAGCATGGTAGGCATCGATCACACGCATCTGGAAGGCCGGTGAGTGGCGATGAATCGGGTTATTGGCCACGAAGGACTGAAAGGTATCGGCGGCATCGGTATAGCGTTCCTTGTCGAGGTAGAGCTTGCCAAGGCGACCATAGACGACGTCTTCGTAATGGCGGGCGCCGTGCTGCGCGAAGTAGTTGGCCACCGTGCGTGCGCCCTCGTCATAGGAAAAGCTCAGGCTCATCACGCGCAGGGTATCGTCGACCATTTCACGATCTGCGCGTCCCAGTCCAGCCAGCCGGTCGTCGCTGTCCATTGTGTTCGAAAGCTTGCGGTCCAGCAGCGATATGAAAGCGTCAAGCCCCTCTGTATACAATCCCTGTTTGAAGTAACACCAGCCCAGCTTGTAGAGCGACTGCTGGAAATACGGGTTGTCATCGCCGGAATCGACGACGGCCTGGTACGCATCCCCGGCACTGCTGTAGCCTTTTTTCACGAATAGGATTTCAGCCAGCCGGAACCGTGCCTCGAGCCGGTGACGACTTTCCGGGTACCGCGTTATCAGTTGCTCCAGAGTAAGCAATGACTTGTCAGGTTCGCCACCCAGTTCATAGGCGCGTGCCAGCTGGTAAAGCACGAAGTCATTATCGGAACGGGCTGGATAGTTTTCCAGCACCTGCTGGTAAAGATGAATCGAGTCCTGTATCTGTTGCGGGTACTGCAATACCACCCTGGACTCGTCATGTCCCGCTTCCGGCAGCGCTTCGGCTTCCATGTTGATGTCCGCGAGCCGACGCATGGCCTGCGGTCGTGCCTCGGTCTGGTCATCGGTCTCCAGGAAGCGTCGATAGGCGTATATGGCCTGCTGTTCACTGGATTCAATGGGTACATCATCCAGCCTGATCGAATGCCTGCCGAGGTCGCCAATGGTCGGTGCGTCATCAGCGCGGAACATCGAGCAGCCGCTAGCGGCAAGCGCAACGGTCAAAAACAGTGGCAGCCAGCGTGTCATTGCACAGCGTCCTTTCCGGTATACAGGGCATTGTCAAGGGTCTGCGCCAGCGAGAAACGCGCCTGTACGATATAGGTATCAAGGCGTTTTTTCTGCTGTTCGAGTTCATTCACGGCCAGCCGTTCGATGAGTTCTCCCTGAGCGAGGTGGACCGCTTCAGTGCGTTCAAGCAGCGACTGGATAAGCCCCCGCTTGGTGTCGATGCGCTGCATGAATGTGTCGAAACCCTCCGACGTGACAGTGCTGGCTGCGTTGAGTGACTGCAGTGCCTGCGTGGACTGCTCCAGCAGGCCGGCCACCTCGACCAGCTGGCGTTCCGCCTGCCACAGGCGCGGCTTGTACTGGCTGCTGAGTTGCCAGTACAGCGCGCCCTCCACGCGCGCCTGGCGCAAACGCAGTGCATCGGTGCCGGGATTCACTGGCAGCCCGGCCAGCTTTAGCTTGATATCCTGGAGTCGTTCCCACTGCTCCGCTTGTGCGGCATCTGCCAGGCCGACCGGATCAGCGGTGGCCTCGACCTGCGTCAGGCGGGTCAGGAGCTGACGATGATGCCCTTGGAGTAATTCATGGTCATCGGAACGCAGGGCACGTTCGGCAGCGGGCCGGTTGTCTCCAAAGCGGAGCTGGCGCGCGGACAGCATGTCATTATAGGCGTCGATATTGGCAGCCCAGGTTTGCAGATTGTTGTGCAGCACCAGCAGGTCACGGTAGTTCTTGACCGCTTCCTGGAATTCATGCGCGGCCATCAGTGTGACCTGGTAGCGCAGTGCCGGTGACCGGGTGCCGAGTGTCAGTTCCTGCAGCCAGCCGGAACCACTGCGCAGGTCCTGTCCCTGCAGTATCTCCAGCAACTCGCCGTTCCTTATTGCGGAAATCGAGCCGTCAAGTTTATCCTTTTCATCATACAGCGTGGCGATTGCATCATTGTACTGCGCCACTGCACGACCATGCAGGCTCATCCTGGTCATGGCATACGGCATCGCCAGTAATGCTTCCTGCACGGCAGGATCGGTGGCATTGCGCTGGCCGAGTTCGCTGAATGGCACCAGCGCTCGACCGAATTCCTCCGCTTCGGCATCCGCCCAGCCGGTACCGAGCAGTGCCTTGTTCGACAGTGGTCCCTGCAGTCGCACACGTTCCAGTGATTCACGTGATTGCTTCGTTGCCCCTTCCTTCAGGTAACTGTAACCGAGCGCCAGATTGGCCTTGTCACGCAGCAGGCGCAGCTCTTCGCTACGTCCGGACAGTTCGCCCAGCGTGTCCAGCTCCTTCGCACCACGCTCCAGCTCGCCGCTGCGAATATAGGCAACACCCAGGTTATAGGCGAGATAGGGTGACCAGGTGTTGGCCTCTTTTGCCGCATGCAGCACACCGATGGCCGTGTCATTCTGGTCGAGTTGCAACAACAGCAGGCTATGCAGCTGAGCGGCCTCGATGCGTGTGGCGCGCGTCATATCGCCACTGATTTGTGAGAGCGCCTGCAGTGCATTGAGGCTGTCGCCACGCTGGAACGAGATCTTGGCCAGGTAAAACCAGGCGCGGTTACGTGTTTGTGCGCCGGCATGCTCGTCGGTCAGCATGCGCTCGAATATCTCGCTGGCTTCGTTACGCAGTCCATAGGACAGGTTAAGCCCGCCCAGCAGCAACTCGGCCTCGTCGCCGTGGTTGGGGAGCCGCTCCTGTGCCTGAGCGATCCGCAGGCGCACAATACTGCTGAACCAGTCTTCCTGGAAGTAGTAAAACAGCGCTTCCCCGAACTGGAGGTCCTGTGCCGCCGAGGGGGATTTGCGATCAGTGGCTGTTACTCCCGTCGTAACCAGCGCCAGCAGTACCGGCAGAATCAGACTGCAGGCTAATCGCGCATGATTTATTCCCATTCCCTGATACTGAAGTCCGGTTGCTCGCTGCTCGGGTTGTCAACGATTTTCAGTTCGACATACTTCGTTCCAAGAGCCTTGTTGACGACAAGGCTGGCACCACGGCGGTAATCTCGGCCTTTCGGTCCAATGCCGGTATAGATGGCGACAAGCTCGTGCTCACCGGCCTTGAGGTTGCCCATGTACAGGCGCTGAATGCCACCCCGGTGCAGGGCGTCGACCTCTCGCCGGGTATAGAGGTAATTGGAAACGACCTTGTCATCCACCTTGAGCTGCACCGAATCGAGCTCGAAAAACTCGCCCACATCGAGTGACACGTACACGGCGAGCTGCGTATTCGCCGGGTACAGCAGTTCTTCCTCGAGGATGAACAGGTCACGATTGAGTGCAATGACGTCCTGCTTGAGCGACTGGATATCCTCGTCCAGGCTGGCCGCGGACGGTGGTTCCGCTGCCGTTGCAACGCCAGCCAGAACCATCATGAGAATCCCGGCAAGGAGTAGCTTTACTGAACGTTCTGGAAGGTCTGGATGCGACATCTTGAGCCTCGGTGTTTCAGCGCTGGATTCGCTGTCTATCTGTAAACATGCCGGTCCGGACAGCTATGCATTGACAAAATTCCGGGACAAATTGTCTACTTTAAATTCTGCAGCAGGCGGCGACCGCAGAGTGTGCGCTGGCTCACAATCCGGTCGCGTCGCTGGGCAATAAGTAGGAGCGTCGACTTCCAGCGTGATTGGTTGGGACGTCATCGCGGTCAGGGGACAGCTCCTACATCCAGCAGCCTTTCTGTAGGAGCGCCGGCCTCCGGCGCGATTGGTTGGGACATCATCGCGGTCAGGTGGCCTCTCCTGCATTGACCCCCGTATCAGGGACTCCAAACTCAGTGAGTTATTGCACGACCCGGGCCAGTCCGTCCGAATAATGCATCCTGCCCCGGTTGTCGATGATAATCGCCTCGGTATCCGGCAGCGAATTGACCAGTTCCAGACCCTTGTCCACGCCCATGACGAACACGCTGGTGGACAGTGCGTCGGTATCGGTCGCATTGCTGCCGATGATGCTGCTGCTGCGCACCTCCCGCGGGGATTCCCCGGTGCCCGGATTGAGGATATGGTGGTAACGCACCCCGTCCGCCTCAAAGAAGCGTTCATAGTCACCGGAGGTGGAAATGGCCGCGTCTTCCAGCGGGATCATGGAGACGATGCCGTCGCCGTTGCGCGGGTCGCGAATGCCGATCTTCCAGGGATGGTCCCAGTGCCTGCCGATTACCCGTGTATCCCCCCCGGCACTGACCAGTGCGTTGCTGACCCCGGCCGCCAGCAGAAGGTCAATACTGCGGTCGACGGCATAGCCCTTGGCGATACCACCGAGGTCGATGCGCACGCCGGGCTGCAGGAACCGCACGGTCGAGCGCACTGGATCCAGCCTGACGTGGTGATAGTTGATTGCCGGTAATGCCTCGGCAAGCTGTTTACTGTCCGGCCTTATGCCCTTGCGGTAATCGTAGTATTTACCGGCACTGGCATAGGTGATGTCGAATGCGCCGTGCGTGGCGTCGGAATACTCCAGTGCCTGTCCGATCAGCGTCAGCAGTTCCTTGCTGACCGTGACCGGTTCCGCTGCTGCACCGGCATTGACCCTCGACAGTTCGCTGTCGGGCTTGTAGGTGCTCATCAGCGCATCGATACGGTGCATCTCGTCCATGACGGCATGGATCAGCACCCTGGCCTTGTCCGCATCTTCATGCCACAGCTCCACGTTGATGGCCGTACCCATAATGGCGGCCTCCTCGCGCAGCCAGTCGGCACTTGCCATGAGCGGTGACAGCAACACGGGCAGTAGGAAGCTGAGGATTTTGAGCGGCTTCATGGACGGATTTATCGGCGAGCTGCTGATTACATTGAATGGCTGTGGCACGGATGAAGCGCAACGCAACCAGGGGTTGATTGCCATGTCATGCCCTGATGACGGCAATCCTGCCCTCAACCGGACGGCGGGAAACGGCTGGTACCTGCCTAAATCACCCCGTTCACAATCGCATTGAACGCGGTCAAACTGTCCATCATGGCGGCATTACCGAGGCCGTGCCCGGGAAACAGGCTCGGGAAACTGGCTGCCTCACCGTGCAGTGCCATGTAGTTGAGGATAATCGTCTCGACCAGCAGGTTGACCTGGTTGGCAGCGGGCGTCGCGGTAGTTTCGACCGAGGCATCCGGTCGCATCCAGCCGATCTGCTGGTGCATCGCCTGCTCCACTGCGTCCGCGCCGAGCAGTGCCGGACGTCCGCCGGGATTGTAGATCATGAAGAACGAGGCTGCGGTGGAGGAGTTGTCACCGGTCCAGACACCCTTGCCGCCGGCTGCTGCGTCTGTCATGCCGTTACTGAATACCGAGCCGTCACTGCAAACGTAGATCATCAGCGGCACGCCGGCGCCGTTGTTGGCACGCGCGGCATATTCCAGGCAGGCACCGATACACCGGCCGGCACGCAGGTCGCGCAGCTCGCCGGTAATCCGGTCACCGGTATGGTAGTCATAGCCGCCCATGGTAATGGTGCCTGCGCCGGCGAAGCCGTTGACCACCATCTTCATCACGGAGGCGGTCTTGCGGAATTCGCCGTCATTGTCGAATTCTGTCTGGCTGAAGATGCCGGACGGGCCAACGATGTCCGGATCAAGCGCAGGGTCCAGCGTGCTCGGGTCGCCAAAGCGGTCGGCTATATCGGCGGCCTTGACGTAACCGCAGCGCACCAGGTCCTTGATGACGGCATCGGCGCTGACCCTGGTGTCAACCTGGTCGAGTTTCATCTTGCTGATGCGCTCGATGGATTCCATGACTGAACCGCGTCATCCTGGGTCAGCACGCCGATCAGCTGACCGGTGTCGACCATACCGGTGACATCCGAGGGACGATCCACCTTGGTCGGCCGGATGCCCGGGTCGATCATCATGGCCGGTGCCATGGAGTTGCCGCCGGAATCCGTACTGCGCGAGCCGATCAGGGTCAGCAGGCTGCCGTCAGCGCCGGCCCGGGCAATGCCGTATAGGGGGTTGTGGGGGTTGTTGCCGGTGTCATTGTCGGAGCGTGCCGGAATGATCGCGCCATTTATCAGTGCGCTGCGCGTCAGTGCCTTTTCACTGATACCCTGCAGCATGGCGCTGGTGGAATGAAAGGCCAGGCCGAAGTCGGAATTGATGAAACCGGTGCCGGTGTTCGGGTCGATAGAGACCGGCGTCATGTCACCCGGCAGGCCCAGCTTGCTGTAACCGGCGGTGCTCAGGAAATCAAGCTGGCCACCCTGCTGCCCCACCAGTACGTTGGAACCTGATATATTGGCGCCACCGGCCAGGTCGAAGCAGATGAACGGGATCTTGCCGGCGCCGAGCGACTTGATGCCACAGGACGTTTTCAGCGCCTCGATATCGGGTGACAGTGCAGCGGCTGCCGAGCGCGGGTTGGCAAACAGCCCGAACAGCGTAGGCGCCGTCACCAGTCCGAGGCCGGCGACCAGTCCCTGGCCGAGAAAGTCACGGCGCGTGAGCGGTCGGCCGTGGTCATTCAGGCATAGCGGCTCGTCCGGTCAGCGTATATTGTGTTTTCTCGCCATGAGAATATCCCCGTTTTTTTGTTCCTACTGCAGCAGCATCGCGGCGCTGCCCAGTGTTGCGGCGCAGCTTGCCTTGACGATTTCCTCGCTACGCGTGGATGTTGCGCACGTCGGTGACGGTCCGATCGCACAGTCCGTCAGGATCAGGATGAGATCATCCAGTTCGCTGGTGACGGCAGCCGGATCGGGTTGCACAGTCAGTCCCGTGTTCATCACCCTGCTGATCAACGGCATGATCACCAGGTCGCGTTTGGTCGATGTGTCGAATGCGGTGTCGGCACTTTCAGGCGGGAAACCACTGGTGAAGAATCCCGGGAAGTAGATTTCACGCGCGATGGTGCCGTTGTTATCGACCAGTGCGTTGCAGTATTCAATAGCCAGCTGCGAGACCGCCATCTGGTGTGCGGACAGGAAACCCTGGATGTTCTCGACAGTCGGTAACTGCTGCATGACCGTCTTGTACACCGTATTGACATCGACCTGCCCGGTACTCACGCCTGTGATCGCGGCCATTGTGGCGTTGATTTCGTGGAAGTTGCGCACGCCGATATCGGAGGCTTCCGGCAGGTCGGGTGGTGGCGCCGGGGCAATCGGAGCGGGCTCAACAACGACATTGGTGGCGTTGCCGAACACCTCGAATGTGAGGAAGAACTGGTCGGCATCCGGTCCCTTCTCGAGCGCGATAAGGGTGCCGATATTCGACAGTGTCTGGCCAGCACCCGGCGTGTAGAGTGCGCTGCTGATCGTGGTGTCGAGATGCCTGTAGGCCTGGCCCACTGTCGCTTCCTTGCCGTTGATGCCGATGCGCATACCGGCGACCGGGATACCGTCCGGCACTGCGTTCGGATCAAGGCTGATGAAGCGCGGATTATTGAACAGGTAGCTGTAGCTGTCGAACTGGCTTACCTCGAACAGCACATAGCTGTCAGTCATTCCGCTGTGATCGTCGACGTTGAATAGCAGGAAGAATTTCTCGCCCACGCCTACCGATAGGTTCTGGGCGATTTGTTCCTGGGTCAGGGCGCGGTTGTGAACGGCTACCATGCGCAGGATGCCCTGCCATTGGCGATCACCTGAAACCTCGTTACCCAGCACAAATGCAAAGCTGTTATCCCAGTCAATCAGTGTGCCGCCAGGGAACGGGTCGACATCGTCGGTGAACACGCCGTTGACGTAGATACGACGGCCGTTGACCGGGTCGTAAGTGACAACCACGTGTTGCAGCGTCGCCTGCAGGTTCTCATCGGCATCGGCCGTGTCCAGCGATGGATCGCCGTTGGCGTCCGTCGTCGTGCTGCGATTCAAGTAGTTGTAGTTGTACAGGGTCTGGCCAAGCGTGAAGTTTCGCTGCGTAGTGCCCGCGGAATAGCTGATGATGCGCGCCGGTCCCTGTTGTGACACATTGGCCGGGGCGACCCAGGCCTCGATGCTGTATTCACCGGTGGCAGTAATCAGGTTATGCAGTTTTTGACTGCTACTGGTGGTTGCCTGGGCCTTGCCGCTGGTGATATTGATGCCCCAGCCGCCGACCCAGTCGACACCGCCGCTCAGGTTAAGGTGCATGTCAGGCGCCACGCCACTGGTATCAAAGGCGACAGTGCCCGAACCGGCCTTGAACTGGTACATGGCTATGACGTCGTTGTCATGTCGGTTGCCGCCACTGGCGACGATTCCGTCGGGCAGGATCAATGCCTTGCTGGTGACCAGTCTCGGATCGATCGTAGTCGCACTGATCGAATCAGCATATACCGTAATGGCGTTTTCCATCACAGTCGCGGATGCAACACAGTCTGAACTGCCGCTGGTGTTCGGGTCCCAGCAATTGTGGAATTCTGCGCCCAGACGCACCACGAAACGGGAATTGGCCGGGGTATCAAGGTCGATCTTGGACTTGGCCGCTTCATAGGCTGAGTCCGGATCACCGTTGGCGAAGAACGGTGACTGCGCAGTGGCGGACGAGTCGGTATGACAGCCGGCACAATTGGCGACAAGCACCGGATGCACCGTCGCCGCAAAACCCGCCGAGTCGGCCGGGAATGACTTGCTGTCGCCGGGGTCCATCAGTGGCGGCGCAGTCAGCGTTATGACGGTACCGGTGCCGGCCGAACCACCGGCCCAGGCGGTGATATAGGTGGTAATTACGTCGGCGCAGGCCTGATCGCTGGCCAGCCAGCAATTATGTCCGCCAGCCACCTTGGTGGCCATAAGGGAATTGGCCGGTGTGGCCATATCGACGATGCCATTGGCTTCGGCGTAGGCCAGATTAATGTCGTCATCGCGTACAAAGACGGGTGCCTGGCCAGCTGCGCTATGACAGCTGCCGCAACGACTGGTCGGACTTAGGTTGTCCCATACGTTCAGTTTGAAGGCCTGCACATCCGTGGTTGCCGGTGCCGGTCCGCTGTAATTCGGGGTCGATGTGGCAACACCGGTATTCGGGTTCCGGGAGGTGCTCTCGCCGCCACCACAGGCGCTCAGGCCGGCACCTGATACAAGGATGACCGTCAGGGCAAAAGTACTAT
>Ga0224502_10000965_pt1 | contig 9947 bp, 9 predicted proteins | sample SF_Oct11_sed_USG_5_FD_169104 | JGI IMG/M metagenome (GOLD analysis project Ga0224502, IMG submission 169104) | Sediment microbial communities from San Francisco Bay, California, United States - SF_Oct11_sed_USGS_13 | ecosystem: Environmental > Aquatic > Marine > Sediment | place: USA: California... | reverse complement strand
TGGCCGTGTAATTACCGGGACTAACAAGCGTCCGTTAAAATCGCTAAGCGATACCCTGAAAGGCAAACAAGGCCGCTTTCGACAGAACTTGCTCGGCAAGCGGGTGGATTATTCCGGTCGCACCGTCATTACCGTCGGGCCGGATTTGAGGCTTCACCAATGCGGCTTGCCCAAAAAGATGGCGCTGGAGTTGTTTAAGCCGTTTGTCTATTTTCGATTGGAACAAAAGGGCCTCGTATCTACGGTCAAAAGCGCCAAAAAAATGGTAGAGCGGGAAACTCCGGAAGTCTGGGATACACTGGATGAAGTGGTCAAGGAATATCCGGTATTGCTCAACAGGGCACCCACGCTTCACCGGCTTGGCATACAGGCATTTGAGCCCATTTTGATTGAGGGCAAGGCGATTCAGTTGCACCCACTGGTATGTACCGCTTTCAACGCGGACTTTGACGGCGACCAGATGGCGGTGCATATCCCGCTTTCGGTGGAGTCACAGATCGAAGCGCGCGTACTGATGTTATCCAGCAACAATATCTTATCGCCGGCAAACGGGAGCCCGATTATTGTGCCAAGCCAGGATATTGTGCTGGGTACCTACTATATGACCCGCGGGGCTGCCGGAAGCGAAGGCAAGGCCAGGATTTTCGCGAATGTCGATGAGGTCCGCACTGCCTATGATGCCGATGAAGTCGATCTGCATGCGAATATCATCGTTCGTATGCAAGGTAAACGCTATGAGTCTACCGTCGGCCGAGTTCTTCTGTGGGAGGTTATCCCTCAGGTGGATATTTTAGAGTTGCGTCACATCCAGGTGGATACAGAAGAAGAAGCCCGGGAAATTTTGGAGCAGATCAATAACGGCAAACCCTTTTCCGGGCTTGTCAAAAAATATTCCCAGGGCGCCGACAACGGAGCTGAAGGGCTTATCGGAAAGCTCAGCTTCAACGAGTTTCGAAGTGTATTTGGCTGTAGCGAAGCTGATCTTGAGGCTTTATTCTCCCTGATGCCGGGAGGTACCAGCAACATTGTTTTTGCGGACAACGCCTATCATCTATTTGAAATCCTGACAAAAGAACCCGCCATTCCCTTTGATATCGCCAATGGGGTGGCGGATAAAAAGATGTTGCGACAACTTGTCGATTACGTCTATCGGAATCTGGGGCCCAAATCCACTGTTATTCTTTCGGATCGTCTCAAAGATATTGGTTACAAATATTCTACCAGGGGCGGTTTATCCATCGCCATTGACGATATGATCATCCCTTCCAGCAAATGGGATATTTTAAAAAAAGCCGAAACCCAGGTGTCGGAGATCGGTCGGCAATATACCGAGGGTCTTATCACCCAGGGTGAAAAATATAACAAAGTTGTCGATATCTGGGCCAAGGCCACCGACGATGTGGCCAATGAGATGATGGAGGCCATGAAATTGGGGCCCGTTGTGGACAAGGACGGCACACAGAGTAAGGGGAGGCGCAAAAAACAGGATTACTCTGAAAGTTTCAATCCTATTTACATGATGGCGGACTCCGGGGCCCGGGGGAGCAAAGACCAGATGCGTCAGCTGGCAGGCATGCGGGGTTTGATGGCCAAGCCCTCCGGCGAAATTATTGAAACCCCCATTAGCGCCAATTTCCGAGAAGGGCTTTCCGTGCTTCAATACTTCATCTCGACGCACGGGGCCCGCAAAGGATTGGCGGACACCGCGCTGAAAACAGCCAATTCAGGATATTTGACGCGGCGTCTTGCCGATGTGGCTCAGGATTGTGTGGTCTCCGAAGTCGACTGTGGCACCACCTTGGGAGTTGAAGTGGAGCCCTTAATGGAAGGTGGGGAAGTCATCCAGCGGCTGGGTGAACGCATTCTGGGCCGCACGCTGGTCGAAGACATTCATGATCCGTACACAGATGATATCGTTGCCGAAGCCGGCGACGACATCGACGAGGCGGCCGTCCAAAAAATTGAAGAAACCGGCATCTCAAATTTAAAGATCCGGTCGGTGTTGACCTGTAAAGCCCAAAGAGGGGTGTGTGCCAAATGCTATGGACGCGATCTTTCACATGGCCGGCGCGTGGAAATCGGTCAAGCCGTCGGAATCCTGGCGGCCCAGTCCATTGGTGAGCCGGGCACCCAGCTGACCATGCGGACATTTCATATTGGCGGTACGGCCAGTCGCCGGGTGGAACAGGCCGATATTCGAGCCCGCACCGATGGAACCATTAAATACGCTGGCCTCAACGTGGCGAAAAATTCTGAAGGTCAGCTGGTGGTCATGAACCGCCGTGGCGGCAAGTTTACGATTATCAGCAAGGCTGGCCGCGAATTGGAATCATTTCCGGTCATTTACGGCGCCCATATTAAGGTCAAGAACAGTGCTAAAGTCAAAGCCGGTGATTTGCTGGCCACATGGGATCCGTTCACCACTCCGATCATATCCGAAGTTAATGGAACTGTTAAATTCGGTGATATTATTTCGGGCCAGACCATGCAAGAAAAAGTGGACCCGGTAACCGGAAAGTCCAGTCAAACGATCATTGAATCCAGAAGCGCTGATGAGCGTCCGCGAATTTCCATTAAGGACAAAGATGGCAAAACCGCCAAACTGCCCAAATCAGCGGCCATGGCCCGCTATATTTTGCCGGTCAATGCGATTTTGCTTGTTGAGGAAACCGCTGCGGTCAAAGCCGGTGATGTGGTTGCCAAACTGCCGCGAGCGACCACCAAGACCAAAGACATTACCGGCGGTTTGCCGAGGGTCGCCGAGCTTTTTGAAGTGCGCAAGCCCAAAGAGGTGGCGGTATTGAGCGAAATTGACGGCTATGTTTCGATTTCAAAAAGCACCAAAAAAGGTAAACAGAAAGTAACCATCAGCCCGGTTGATGTGGGTGAAAAGAAGGAATACCTGATCCCCAGGGGCAAACATATTAATGTTTACGAAGGCGACTATATCCGTGCCGGTGAGCCGCTGATCGGTGGTTCGGCTGTTCCTCAAGATATCTTAAGTATTAAAGGAGAAGTTGCCTTGGCGCGTTATCTGGTCGATGAAGTTCAGGAAGTCTACCGCTTACAGGGTGTTCGCATAAATGATAAACATATTGAGGTGATTGTGCGACAGATGATGCGGCGGGTAAAGGTGGTGAACATCGGTGATAGCGATTTTATTACCGAAGAGCAAGTTGATCGCCAGAGATTTGAAGAAGCCAACAAGGCCGTGATTGAAAAAGGCGGCAAACCGGCAACGGCCGAGCCTTTGATCCTGGGTATCACCAAAGCATCCTTGAGTACGGATAGCTTTATTTCAGCAGCTTCTTTCCAGGAGACCACCAAGGTTCTCACCGATGCCAGTGTGTCCGGATCGGTCGATAATCTCAGAGGACTGAAAGAAAACGTGATCATGGGTCGCCTCATCCCTGCCGGTACAGGCGTTAGAGCTTACGGTTCCGTCGCGGTAGAAATGGACAAGTAGATCAAATGATATTGTGTTAATCGATGAATATTACAAGAATTTTGCCTAAAAAATGCAACAAAATACTTGACAATAGCCCACTTACAGTATAAATACGGTCATTTTACCAAGTTTGGAATCTTATAAGAAATAGAAGAGGTTAACCACACGATTATGCCAACCATCAACCAGCTAGTTCGCAAAGGTCGTAAAAGGGCCAAAAGGAAAATTACAACTCCGGCGCTCAAAGGCGCGCCGCAAAAACGAGGTGTGTGCACGCGGGTGTATACCTCAACTCCGAAAAAGCCAAACTCGGCCCTGCGCAAAGTTGCGCGTGTGCGATTGACCACAGGTATTGAAGTCACGGCGTATATTCCCGGCATCGGCCACAATCTTCAAGAGCATTCGGTTGTGCTGGTCAGGGGGGGGCGTGTCAAGGACCTGCCCGGGGTTCGATATCACATCGTAAGAGGCACACTGGATACCCTTGGGGTTGAAGACCGCAAACAGGGCCGGTCCAAATATGGAGCCAAGAAACCAAAATAAATTAGTTATTCGCTAATCGTTATTTGTTATTCGTTATGGCAAAAACGAAACGATCTCTGTTCCTCAGTTACCAATAACTGATAACCAATAGCAAATAACCGGGAGAATCCATGCCAAGAAGAAGAGAGATACCGGAGCGGGTTATTGCTCCGGATTCCAAATATGGGAGTCCACTCGTCGCCAAGTTTTTACATTGTATTATGCGAGATGGTAAAAAGAGCACAGCTGAATCAATCCTGTATAATGCGCTCGATATTATGGGGGAAAAAGGAAAAGAGGCGCCGTTGAAGCTATTTGAACAAGCGGTGGATAACGTGCGACCTTTGATCGAAGTGAAGTCGCGGCGCGTGGGAGGTTCAACGTATCAGGTTCCAACCGAAATACGACCATCCCGCAGAACCGCCCTGGGCATTCGATGGATTATTACCTATGCCCGCCAGCGGCCGGAAAAAGGCATGGCCAATAAGCTTGCTTCCGAATTACTGGATGCAGCCAAAAGCAGAGGCGCTTCCGTTAAGAAAAAAGAGGATACCCATAAAATGGCCGAAGCCAACAAAGCCTTTGCTCATTTTCGCTGGTAGGCCATGTGATTGACACGTGTCGAGTCACAATTGAAGATCGTTATAATTGACTATCGTCAATGTTCATTATTCAATTCGATTGAACGTAAATAGTCAATTTAAATGGGAGGATGAGAAGATGGCGAAGGAGAAGTTTGAGCGAACCAAGCCGCATGTAAACGTGGGCACGATCGGCCACATCGATCATGGCAAGACGACGCTGACGGCGGCGATCACCAAGCATTTGGGCATGAAGGGCCTGGCGGATTTTATTCCGTTTGATCAGATCGACAAGGCGCCGGAGGAAAAGGAGCGCGGGATCACCATCGCCACAGCACATGTGGAGTATGAGACCGCCAACCGTCATTATGCGCATGTGGATTGTCCGGGCCATGCGGACTACATTAAGAACATGATTACCGGAGCGGCGCAGATGGATGGAGCGATTTTGGTAGTGGGCGCCGATGATGGTCCGATGCCTCAGACCCGTGAGCACATATTGTTGGCGCGTCAGGTGGGTGTGCCGCGGATAGTGGTATTTTTAAACAAGACCGACATGGTCGATGATGAGGAGTTAATCGAGTTAGTGGAGTTAGAGTTGCGGGAGTTGTTGGACAAGTATGAGTTTCCGGGCGATGACACGCCGATCATTCGGGGTTCGGCGCTCAAGGCGTTGGAGTCAGATGATCCGGACAGTGCCGAAGCCAAGTGCATTTTTGAGTTAGTGGACGCGGTGGACGCGTATGTTCCGGAGCCGGAGCGCGATGTGGACAAGCCGTTTTTGATGCCGATAGAGGATGTGTTCAGCATATCGGGTCGGGGCACGGTGGTGACAGGTCGAGTGGAGCGCGGCATCATCCACGTGGGCGATAATGTAGAGATAGTGGGAATCCGTGAGACGTTAAAGACGGTGTGCACCGGAGTAGAGATGTTTCGCAAGCTGTTAGATGAGGGTCGCGCGGGCGATAACATCGGGGTACTGTTACGCGGCACCAAGCGCGAGGAGGTTGAGCGCGGGCAGGTGGTAGCGATACCGGGCACGATAACGCCGCACACCAAGTTTAAGGCGGAAGTGTATATATTGAGTAAGGAAGAAGGTGGTCGTCACACGCCGTTTTTTAGTGGTTATCGGCCGCAGTTTTATTTTCGGACCACCGATGTGACCGGCGTATTGACGTTGCCAGAGGGGGTTGAGATGGTGATGCCGGGCGACAATGTGGCGATAGAGGCGGCCTTGATCACCCCGATTGCGATGGAAAAAGAGGTCCGGTTTGCAGTCCGGGAAGGCGGGCGCACCGTTGGCGCCGGAGTGGTCAGCGAAATCATTGAATAACGGCATAGGAGTCTACCGGTGAGAATAATAGTTACCCTTGCATGCACTGAATGCAAAAGAAGAAACTATACGACGACAAAAAATAAGCGCACAACGCCCGATAAGCTGGAGTTTAATAAATACTGCAGATTTTGTCGCAAACATACCCCCCACCGGGAGACGAAATAGTCACTCGTTGGTGGTGTTATTTTTTGATGCTGCCTTTAAGAGGAAAGACCCTGCGATACTCGGTTGCAATCAAAATATCTTTTTCTAAATGAGCTGATTTTATAAAAAATAAGGATGTAGGCCAGTAGCTCTAACGGCAGAGCATCGGACTCCAAATCCGGCGGTTGGGGGTTCAAATCCCTCCTGGCCTGCCATTTCCTTTTTCATGAAGCTCAGCGTTGAAAGGTTAAGGGATGTTGAGATGTCTTAAGCTTTTAGCGCTTTGAGCGTTCCATCTTTTGGGAGTGACATGGGTAAGCTACAACGAAAGAAAGCATCTGGGGCTAAGAAAAAGAAGAAACAAAAGACAGACGCGATGGCATCGGACAAGGTTCGAACCTTAAATGATGCAGGTTCGAAAAAAGCGGCTGTTGCGGAGACCCGAAATAAAGACACCCAAACAACGAAAACGGTACCATCGAAAAAGCAATCTCAGGTTAGCCGTGCTGTACCTGCAAAAACAAAAACAAGTTTGTTTAATTCGACGGTTCAGTTTTTAAGAGAGGTCAAAATTGAGCTCAAAAAGGTGACGTGGCCGTCCCGCAAGCAGACCATCGGTTCTACGGTCGTCGTTATTGCTTTGATTATCCTTATATCGCTTTTTCTAGGGTCCGTCGACATTGGTTTGTCCAGTCTGATCCGCGCAGTTTTGCAATAAAATAAGGAGGAAAAAGATTGGCGCTTAAATGGTATATCATCCATGTTTATTCGGGTTTTGAGAACAAGGTGAAAGCAGCCCTGGAAGAACGCATTGCGTCCTCCTCCTGTGCTGAAAAATTTGGAGAGGTGGTTGTGCCGACCGAAGAAATTGTTGAACTCGTTAAAGGAAAACGAAAGACATCCGCGCGTAAATTTTATCCCGGATATATTCTGGTGCGACTGGATCTAGATGATGAAACCTGGCATATCGTCAACGACACCGCCAAGGTAACCGGGTTTTTGGGAGGCCGCCGAGAACCCACACCGCTTTCCGACGAGGAAGCGGCGCGTATTCTGAATCGCATGGAGGCCGGAAAACTTAAACCGCAGCCTAAATACTTCTTTGAACACGGAGATGAAGTCCGGGTGATTGATGGACCCTTTACCAATTTCAACGGAACCGTGCAGGACGTCAATCCTGAAAAAGGAAAGATAAAAGTGATGGTGAGCATTTTTGGGCGATCAACGCCGGTGGAATTAGAGTTTGTCCAGGTACAGAAACTATAACGAAAACTGGAGTAGATAGAGCTAATGGCAAAAAAAGTTTTAACAATGATTAAATTGCAGGTAGAAGCTGGAAAGGCCAATCCATCGCCGCCCATTGGCCCCGCCTTGGGTCAGCATGGCGTCAATATTATGGACTTTTGCAAAGCGTTTAACGCCAAAACGGCCAAGGACGAGGGTATGATTATACCGGTCGTCATTACGGTTTATCAGGATCGATCCTTCACCTATATTACCAAAACACCGCCGGCGGCAGTGCTGTTAAAGAAAGCTGCAAAAATCGCAAAAGGTGCCGCGGACCCCAAGCGCGAGCAGGTTGGGCAGGTCACGCGTCAGCAAGTTGAAGAAATTGCGAAGATAAAAATGGTCGATTTAAACGCCAATGATTTAGACGCCGCCTGCAAAATAGTTGCGGGTACGGCAAGAAGTATGGGCATTGAAGTGAGCTAGCTAATACCGCTGCGAGATGCGCGTTGCGGGATTCGAGTAAAGCAGATTTTCAAGTCCCGCAACCTGAAACTCGTAACGCGATTAAGGGAGAATGTTATCACGATGTCGAAACGGGGGAAAAAATATTCAGATTCTAAAAAAAGAATCAATTCAGAAGGTGTTGAAAGTATCAACGATGCGGTCAAGGTGATGTTGGACTCAGCTTTTGCCAAATTCGATGAAACAATTGACGTGGCTGTTCGCCTCGGTGTTGATCCCAGGCATGCCGATCAAATGATTCGGGGCAGTGTGGTGTTGCCGCACGGGACCGGCAAGAAGATGAAGATTTTGGTCTTTGCCAAAGGAGAAAAGGAAAAAGAGGCAACCGATGCCGGGGCGGACTTTGTGGGCAACGAAGATCTGGTTGAGAAAATAAAAGGCGGCTGGTTCGGATTTGATAAGGCCGTGGCGACACCGGATATGATGGGGTCCGTCGGAAAACTGGGCAAACTGCTTGGGCCGCGGGGGCTGATGCCCAACGCCAAAACGGGAACCGTTACCTTTGATTTGGCCCGGGCCATAAATGACCTTAAGGCTGGGAAAATAGACTTTAGAGCTGAAAAAGCCGGAATTGTGCACGCACCGATGGGAAAAGTCTCTTTCGGAGTTGATAAAATTGTTCAAAATATGACGGCTTTTTTTGATACGATCATACGTCTCAAACCGGCTTCCAGTAAAGGGACCTATCTAAAAGGCATTGCAATCTCAACAACAATGGGCCCCGGTGTTAAGATTGACTTGGCGCATGTCAAAGATTTGTTCAAGTAATCTGCCGGGATTAAAAAAGATTGCGCACATCCACACGCAACCCTCTGAAGTAATTGGAAGAATTGGAAATAGCGTTGATCAATTGACCCCAACTGGGGCAAAAACCAATAGGGCCTTATTTGTTAGCGTAATAGATTGCACCGGGACCGGTGCAAATTAAAAAAACATCTGTCGAAGACCGTGGGTTCACAAATACAGACACTTTTCTGTGGATGTGTTTAATCGGCACTGCCGGCCTACCAAGGCAGTTGTATGATTTACGATTTCTGTACAGGCGTATTAAGGGTCGGAAACCAACGTCCGGCAATCGCAAATCAGCAGCGTCCATCCCTCCGGTTTTTATCAGAAATAGAAAGGAGGTGTTAGGTTACTAGTGAATTTAGAAGATAAAAAAAAGATTGTGCAAGATTTGAATGAACGCTTTTCAAAGGCTGCGGTGGTCATCGTAACCGATTATAAAGGCCTTGATGTCGCTGCTATTAATGATTTGCGTCGCAGACTCAGAAAAGAAGAAATCGAATACCAAGTGGTTAAAAATTCACTTATGGTTCGCGCATCACAGGAGACCGATGTTGCCTTGATCAAGGAAACGTTTAAAGGCCCAAGTGCTGTGGCTATGAGTTATAGCGACCCGATCGCCCCGGCAAAAGTTTTAACCGAATTTGCCAAAGACCATGGCGTGTTTGAAATCAAAGTCGGGGTTATGGACGGCAAAATTCTTGAATTAAACCAGATCAAGGCGCTTTCGGCACTACCCTCACGGGAAGTCCTTTTGGGCACCTTTGTTTCTGTTTTGAACCTTGTTCCGACCGGTTTTGTAAGGACAATAGCAGAAATTCCCAGAAGTTTGCTGAATGTGTTACAGGCCGTAAAAGATCAAAAAGAAGCAGCTTAACCTAAACAACAATTTTGAAAAATCATCTATTGATGACTTTGCAAGTGAAACTGGAGGAAGAAAATGGCGAAAGCGAGTATTACCAAAGAAGATGTAATCGAATTTGTATCCAATATGTCCGTGCTTGAGCTCAGCGAGCTCATCAAAGAACTGGAAGAAAAATTTGGCGTGTCTGCAGCCGCACCGGTAGCCATGATGGCGGCCGGTCCTGCTGAAGGTGCCGCCGGGGCCGCGGCTGAAGAACAAACCGAGTTTGATGTCGTTATATTGGCGTCGGGGGATAAGAAAATCGCGGTCATTAAAGAAGTTCGCGCCATCACCGGGCTGGGCTTAAAAGATGCAAAAGCGCTGGTTGATGAAGTGCCGAAAGCCGTCAAGGAAGGCGTGGCCAAAGACGAAGCCGAAAAGATTAAATCGCAACTTGAAGAAGCCGGCGCTCAGGTGGAGATAAAGTAAATCCACCTAAATAGGAATCGGTATGGGTTGATAGGGGAGAAATGA
>Ga0224502_10000964_pt1 | contig 9949 bp, 10 predicted proteins | sample SF_Oct11_sed_USG_5_FD_169104 | JGI IMG/M metagenome (GOLD analysis project Ga0224502, IMG submission 169104) | Sediment microbial communities from San Francisco Bay, California, United States - SF_Oct11_sed_USGS_13 | ecosystem: Environmental > Aquatic > Marine > Sediment | place: USA: California... | reverse complement strand
TCGTCGGCAGGTGACCGGAGTAACCGCGCAGCGCCTTACGATGCCCGAGCGCGCCGACGACGATGTCGCCCTGCGTCACCGTCGACATGCGCCCGGAAGTGAGCTCGAGCTGGTTGTAACGCGCCTTGTTGTTCAGCACGCGCACGGCAACCAGCACGCCTTCCTCGCAGGGAATGTCGGGCGACAGGCGGAGCTTGTTGCTGAGGTTGCTGTGCTGCGCGACCGACGCGACCTTGTCGACGAAAACCGATTTCACGATGTGCCCCCCGAGGCCCGCGTCTGCAGCGTGCCCGGCAGGGAGAGTACGCGCGCATACCCGACCGCGTCCTCCGGAGTCCACTCGCCGGCCGATTCGCCGTAAACACCGCGCGTTGCCGCGAGCAGCGAGTGCGGCGAGTCCACGCCGTTGATGAACAGGGCGCCCGGGCGCAGCGTGAACGAAACACTGCCGCTGACGCGGCGCTGGGACGATGCCAGCAAGGCCTCGATGTCGGCACACACGAGGTCGAGCTGCTTGCCTTCGTGCACGAGATCACCGTAGGTCGCAGCGACACTGTCCTTGGTGCGTGACTGCTGTGCGCTGAGTACGAGCTTTTCCAGTTCACGGTGCGCGGTGATGAGCGTGATGGCGGCGGGCGCTTCGAAAGCGACGCGCCCCTTCGTGCCGAGCACGGTATCGCCGAGGTGGATGCCGCGGCCGATACCGTAGCGGCCCGCCAGTCTCTCCAGCGCCTCGATCAGCGCCACCGGCGACAGCGCTTCGCCATCGAGCGCAACGGGCACGCCTTGCTCGAAGACGAGCACATGGGTGCTCGCTTCCAGCGGATCGTTGAATGCTTTCGCGGATAGCACCCAGGCATCCTCCGGGATCGAATTCTGCGAGGTCAGTGTCTCGCGGCCGCCGATCGTGATGCCCCACAGACCGCGGTTGATGGAGTAGGCGGAGCCCTGTGCGGGCAACGGCAGGCCGTGCTTCTCCAGGTAGGCGAGTTGCTCTTCACGCACCCAGCTGTTGTCGCGTACCGGCGCCAGCACTTCGAGGCCGGGGCTCAGTGTCCGCAGCGCGACCTCGAAGCGTACCTGGTCGTTACCGGCCGCCGTGCAGCCGTGCGCCACGGTCGTCGCTCCTCGTTCCGTGGCAATCGTCGCAAGCCGGGACGCCTGCAAGCCGCGCTCGGCACCCACGCAGAGTGGGTAGGCGTTGCCCCTGAGTACGTTGCCCGCGACCAGGTAGCGAATCACCGAGTCGAAAAAGTCCTGCTTCGCGTCGATCAGCACGTGCTCCACGGCGCCGAGCGCGTAGGCGCGCTCTTCGAGCTGTTTCGCGGCATCGGCATCGATGCCACCCGTGTCGACCGTCGCCGTAACGACATCACGGCCGTAGGTCTCCCTGAGCCACGGCACGCAAAACGACGTATCGAGCCCGCCTGAAAAGGCAAGAATGATCGGTGTGTGGTCTTTGCTCACAAATATGCTCCCGGGGAGACGCGCCTCAGCGCGCGACGATGCGTTCGAGTTTGGCGGTCAGGATCTTCTGGTGATTGGCAGAGTCGGTGGCTACGAAGACGGTATCGTCCCCGCCGATGTTACCCACGATCTCGGGCCAGCCGGAGCGATCGAGGGCGAGGGCGACCCTCTGCGCGGCGCCGATCGCGGTGCGCAGGACGAGCAGGTGAGGGCCGGCCGGCAGGATCGCGCGCACGAATTCGCCGATGGCGGACAGCTCCGGTTTCCCCGTTGCGTCGTCGATCTCGAGTTCGTAACCGCGGGACGTCTTGACCGCGCCGATCTCGCGCAAATCCCGGCTCACACTCGATTGCGTCGCCATGAATCCGCGCCCGGCCAGCTCCGCCACCAGCAGCTGCTGAGTCGGTATGGGTCCCCGGACTAGCAGCTCGCGGATCGCGCTGCGGCGTGCGCCCTGGTCGCTATTGAGTCTCGGCATGATCATGCTCGCATAATTATGCACATATAAATAACATCATGCGCATATATCGTCAAGGACCCGGCGGCCAATTCCCGCTAAACTGCGCGCCTTCCACTCTCTAGCGTCGCATCCACGATCACCCGGAGCATCCATGACCGACCCCCAGACCGTCGAAGTCGCAACCGGTTCCGCGCCGTCCGCCAGCGTCATCTGGCTGCACGGACTCGGTGCCGACGGCCACGACTTCGAACCGATTGTCCCCGAGCTGCGCCTGCCCGGCACGCTGCCGCTGCGCTTCGTCTTTCCTCACGCGCCGGTGCGCCCGGTGACCCTCAACGGTGGCATGGCGATGCGCGCGTGGTACGACATCATTTCACTCGACCGCAACGGGCCCGTGGATGCCCCCGGCATCGGCGAGAGCAGCGCGCTGCTCGAATCGATCATCGCTCGCGAGGAGCAGCGCGGAATCGATCCCAGCCGTATCGTGCTGGCGGGGTTCTCACAGGGCGGCGCGGTTGCAATCAACACGCTGTTGCGCGCGGGCAGAAGGCTCGCCGGACTGATGGCGCTGTCCACGTGGCTTGCGCTGCCGGAGACGCTGCAAGGCGACTCGGTGGATGCCTCGACGCCCGTATTCATGGCGCATGGACGTTTCGACCCCATGATACCGATGCAGTACGGGCGCTCCGCGGCAGACGCGCTCGTCGAAGCCGGCTTCGACGTCGACTGGCACGACTACCCCATGGCGCATGCGGTGTGCCCGCAGGAAATCGACGATATCAGGGCCTGGCTACTGCGAGTACTGTCCTGATTCGATCGTGAATATCGACTCGCCGCTCTGCCTGCCGTCCGGCTGGAAGCGGCGCTCCAGGAAACGCACCTTTCCCGCGTCGTTTATCGTCATCACCGTCGAACAGCGTGTGCCGTACTCCGGGTGCACGATGAATGGAGCGGTCAGCGCGTGCGCCATCGAGAATGACAGGCCGTTCGTCTCGACCTCATCGACCGATGCTTTTTCCCGGTCACCGAGTATGCGCATGAGGCTGGACTCGTTGACATCGTCCTTTTCGACCAGCTCGGCGAGCCTCGAGCGGGTGCGCGTGACCTTCGTCCACGGCTCGTCGAGCGTCGCATTGCTGAGCCCGTAGATTCCCGGCTGCAATTCGCGCAGTCCACCGCCGCGGTTCGACAGGTAGCCGGCCGAGCGGCCGTCCGACACCAGCAGGTTGAAGCCGGCATACGCGTTGCCGTCGATCGACTCGATGTAGTCGATGGCGCCGGTGCCGGAATCGAGAAAGCCGGTGATCAGGTGGCCGCGCGACCTGAGCCCCGCACGCTCCCTGCGGGCATCCCGGTGATTCGTCACCGCGGCAAACCTGCCGCTGCGGTGCACCGCGAGCCAGGTGCCTCCGGCCTGCAGATCGCGGCCGCCGACGATGTCCGGGATATCCGGCCACCAGTGCGCGGCCTGCGTCGGGCGCGCATGAAATTCGTCGCGATTGCCGGCGACGATGAGCGGCAGCGCGTGGTGCTGCCGCAATGCGAAGACCAGGAGGCACATGCAGCAAGAATAGCAACGTCACCGTCCAGGCGCGCCGGTCAGTCACCGAGTTCGATCCAGTGATCAACGAGCCGGCGCGCGATCGAGATCCGAAACGGCAGCTTCGGGAACCCGGTGCGCAACGCCTCCCGCGTGAACCATTGCGCGTCTTCGAGTTCCGCATCGTTGAGGCGTATTTCCGAGGAAATGGCCTGTGCGATGAATCCGAGCATAAGCGAGGACGGAAACGGCCACGGCTGGGAGCTGTGGTAGCGCACCTCGCTCACGTGCACGTTGGTCTCCTCGTAGACTTCACGCCGCACCGCGTCTTCGAGGCTTTCGCCCGGCTCGGCGAAGCCCGCGATCGTCGAGTACCGGCCTTCCGGCCAGCGCGCCTGCCGGCCGAGCAGGCAGCGGTCGCCGTCGGATACCAGCACTATGATGGCCGGATCGACCCTGGGGAAGATCACGCGGCCGCAATCGCCGTTCATGCAGGTTCGCGCGTTGCCGCCGGCTTCCGGGCGTGCGGCGGTGCCACAAACCCCGCAATAGAGCTGCGAGGCGTGCCACAGGACGAGCGCGCGCGCATGAGCGGCGAGATTTGCCTCGTCGGGCGGCAGGACTGTGCCCAGGAATCGCAGGTCCTGGAACTCGCCAAGCTCAGAGAAGGGCGGCGGCTGTTCCCTGTCGATCGAGAATGCGAAGGCCGGCCGGTCGTGGTAGAGGCCGAGAAAAATCAGTTGGTCGTCGTCGATGAGCGGCTCGACCTCGTGTCGAGAAAGCAGGATCGTATGGGGCGGGTCACCACCCACCAGGCACCTTTCGCCCCAGACGGGCACGAACCGGCAATCGCCACTCCTGGCGGCACGCCCGAGCCACTCGCGGTCCTTGCGTCGCTCGCCGCTGCGATCGACGAAGGCCCCGGCGAAAACATTGTGGTCCTGCACCCGAACCCCCAGGGGCCGCATTCGTGTGCTGAAGTGTACCCGATCGACGCAGGCTCCACTCAGTCGCCGCCGAAGCTCTTGACGCCGGGGCGCCTGCGCCGTTCCACCTCGATCTCGCAACAAGGGCAGGTCTTGAGGTCGAGCGCGTACGCATCCTGCACATAACGCCCATCGCAGCGGGCACAGACGGCCAGGTACAGTTCCTCACCGCAGATGCTGTGCAGCAACGTCCACGCCCATTCGAAGCTCAGCAGCGGTCTTTCGTGCAGCAACAGGTAGGTCTCGAAGGCGCGACACAGGCGGTGCCCGAACTCGACATCGGGCCGCGGCCAGCGGGCATACACGTGGTTGCGATGGTCGATGCGCAGCAACAGCCCCGTGTTGTACAGCGCGACGAGCGTCGTGGATTGCAGCTGGTGGTCCGCATTCTTGACGAAGCGGGTAATCTGGCGGGGTGACTTGCCGCGACGACGGCGCACGTCGCTGAGGCCGGAGTCGCGGAAGTAGGTGCCGTAGAGTTTGCGAATCCGGTCGTCCGAGAGCCCGGTACACTCGCGGATCGTCCGGGTACGCGCTTCGTGGCGGATCATGCGCAGCGCCAGCTCGAACTGGCACCTCTCGTTCGCGTAGCGGTCATCGGTCAGGCGCATATTATTCCTCAAATGCTCGAAAAAGCCCATATTTGTTTCTTAATGCCATATTATGATCCAATAGTGGGCGAATAATAAAACATACAGTATGTAGCGAATCCATCGAGATTCGCTGACAGGAGCCTTGCCATGCATTACCACGGGCCGGACAGAGCAGACCTCGCCAATGTTTTCATGCTGAACAGGGCGTTCATCGCCTGGCAGCGGACAAGGCCGCCGGAGAACGCCCCCGAATGGGGTCTGCCGGCAGCGATAGGGGCCCGGTTCGCAGCCCTGTCCTGGGAGCAACAGGAGCGTCTCGCTCGTATGCCGTTCCTGCTGATGTCGCTCGCCGAGGACAATGAGACACGCTGGCAATCGCTGTTTGCGGAGCAACAGACGCGAGACCTGCTGCAGTGTGTGCAACTGCGCGACGAAGCCGCGTCGCGGCTCATTGCCGCGGGACTGGGGTTTCTGTGGCAGCTTTCGCAGCGGAACCCCTACGCGGTGCGGCTGGTGAGTGGTGCCAGGCTGACGTGGTGCGAGCAGCTCGCCGCATGCACGCTCATGGACCTGTTGTCGCGGACGCTGGAGGAGCGGGCACTGCTGGCTCCCCGGATGGCCGACAGGCCTGATTTCTGGCACAAACTGCTGACCGCCGGTGTCAGCAACCGGCGGCACCTGCGGCATGCGGCACGATTGGCCGCGTTGCAGACCGTGTTGACGCGAAGTTCGGCGCGAACTGACCGGCGGCTGGCAGCGGCTGCGTGCAAGATGCCGGCGCCGCGAACCCGGAAATCCGGAAAGCGGGCCGAATGAGGCCGGCGGGACAGGCCGTGTCGAAGTGGCGGCGGCGTGGTTACAATACGCCGCCTGATGAATGCGCTTTCGATCAAAAACCTGCGCAAGACCTACGCCAACGGTAACGAGGCCCTGAAAGGCATCAATTTCAACGTCGCCGTGGGAGATTTCTACGCGCTGCTCGGCCCGAACGGCGCTGGCAAGACAACGGCCATCGGAATCATCTCGTCGCTGGTTAACAAGACGGCGGGTGACGTCGAAATCTTCGGGCACAATGTCGACCGGGAAGTCGAAGCCGCCAAGCAGTGCATTGGTCTGGTGCCCCAGGAACTCAATATCAACCAGTGGGAAAAGGTCGGTAACATCGTCATGAACCAGGCCGGCTACTACGGGCTGAACAGCCGCCTTGCCCGGGAGCGAACCGAGAAATACCTCAGGGCCCTGCGGCTATGGGATCGACGCGACGACGTGTCGCGTAGCCTGTCCGGCGGTATGAAGCGGCGGCTCATGATCGCGCGGGCGCTGGTTCACGAGCCGCGGCTGCTGATCCTCGACGAGCCCACGGCCGGTGTCGATATCGAGATACGCCGTTCCATGTGGGAGTTCTTGCGTGAGATCAATGCTGCAGGGACGACGATCATCCTGACCACGCATTACCTCGAGGAGGCCGAGTCGCTGTGTCGCCACGTCGCGATTATTGACGAGGGCGAGATCATCGAGGACGCGCCGATGAGCCGGGTCCTGCGCAAGCTGCAGCGCGAGGTATTCATATTGAGCCTCGCAGACGAACTGGAGCGAGCGCCCGAGCTCGATAGTTTCCACACCGGGTTGCTCGAGGGCGGCGAACTCGAGGTGGAGATGGGGCCGTCGAAGAACCTCAACGACCTGTTCCACGAACTCGATGCACGCGGTATCAAGGTCGTCAGTTTGCGCAACAAGGCGAACCGGCTCGAGGAGCTGTTCATGCGTCTCGTCGAGAGCAAGGAGCGGGACGACCGGGAGGTGGCACGGGGATGAACCTGGAACTCAATGCCATCGCGATAAAGACACTGGTGCGCAAAGAGATGATCCGGGTAATGCGCATCTGGGTGCAGACCATCGTCCCGCCCGCGATTACGATGACGCTGTATTTCATCATCTTCGGCAACCTGATCGGGCGCCGCATCGGCACGATGGATGGATTCGACTACATGCAGTACATCGCGCCCGGACTCATCATGATGTCCGTGATTACGAACTCCTACGGCAACGTGGTTTCCTCGTTCTTCGGCGCCAAGTTCGGCCGCCACCTCGAGGAAATGCTCGTGTCCCCGATGTCGAATGCCGCGATCATCATCGGGCACATTGCAGGCGGCGTGCTGCGCGGGTTGCTGGTCGGCGCGCTGGTCACCGTGATTGCGCTGTTCTTTACCCGGCTGCGGGTCCAGCATCCTTTCATGACCGTCTCCATCGTGCTGCTGTCGTCGACGGTTTTCGCGCTCGCGGGATTCATCAACGCGATTTTCGCGAAGAAATTCGACGACATCTCCATCATCCCGACGTTCGTGCTCACGCCGCTGACGTACCTCGGTGGCGTCTTCTATTCCATTTCGCTGCTGCCGGAATTCTGGCAAGCGGTGTCCAAGGCCAACCCGATCCTCTACATGGTCAACGCCTTCCGGTACGGCATCCTCGGGACCTCGGACATCAGCATCGTCAACGCCTACGTCATACTCGTCGCGTTCGTGCTGCTGCTGTTCTCGGGTTGCCTGTACCTGATGAATCGTGGCGTCGGCATCCGGGAATAGCCATGTGCGGCCGTTTCGCGTTCTACTCCCCGGCCGAGGCGACTGCGGCGCTGTTCGGCGCGGCCGGCTCGCTCGATATCGGGCCGCGCTACAACATCGCGCCGACACAGGACGTCGCCGCGGTTCGCGATGGCGGGACCGAGGACGGGCGCCGGGAACTGGTGGCGCTGCGCTGGGGTCTCGTGCCGTTCTGGGCGAAGGACCCGGCGATCGGCAACGGGATGATCAACGCGCGAGCCGAGACGGTTGCCGAAAAACCGGCATTCCGCGCCGCGTACCGCCGCCGCCGCTGCCTCGTGCTGACGGACGGCTTCTACGAGTGGCACCGTGAGGGGCCGGTGAAGCTCCCGTATTTCATTTCACTCGCGAGCGAGGAGCCGTTCGCCTTCGCCGGGCTCTGGGAGCACTGGCGCAGCAAGGAAGCGGAAGAGTCTCTGCAGACCGCAACGCTGATTACGACGCAGGCGAATGATTTTCTCGCACCGCTGCATCACCGCATGCCCGTGATCCTCGGCCCTGAGCGGGCCGAACGCTGGCTTGCCGGGGACGACGAGCTGATCGTCACGGCCAGCACGGACTGCCCGCGGCTGCGCGCCTGGCCTGTGGATCGGCGCGTCAACAACGCCCGCAACGACGGCGAGGATCTGATCGTGCCCGACGGCGAGGTGCTGGAGGGCTAGCCGCCGGTCGGGCGCGAGTAGGGCTGGGTAGCCACGATCAACGTGCCCGGCCCGCCGTGCACGCCGAGTGCCGCGCCGATATCCGTGATCGTGGTGCGGTGTACGTTGTCGAACAAGCTACGCAATTCGCGCTCGAGCGCCACCGCGTCGTCGCGACAGACGGCATGCCCGATCGCCACGTCCAGTGCCTCCGCCGCGGGCGTTTGCCTGGCGACGTAGCGTGCGAAACGCCTGACCCGGTTCTTCCTGCCGAACAGGAAGGTCCCGGACGCGACGCGGCCGTCGGGTACCGTACGGATGATGGCGGTTGCGCGCAGCAGCTCTGCGATCGTCTTTACCCAGCCCGGCACCCGCCCACCCCGTACCGCAAAGCGCAGGTCTTTCAACAGGCCGTAGGTGCGCGTGTCCGGTATCAGTTTTTCCACGGCAGCGATTGCGTCCTGCACGCTCAACCCGGCTTTTGCGTACTCGGCGGCGGCGACGACCAGGAGTCCCTGGCCGAGCGAGGCATTGCGCGAGTTGATGACGTGAACCCGGCCGTGGGCGTTGACGCGCTCGGCGGCAGAACGGGCTGCTTCGAGGGTGCCGCTGGCCATGCCCGTGAGATTGATCGACAGCACGTCGGCGAAGTGGCTCGCGAGGAACTGGTACTGGCGCCTGAAGTCGCCCGGCGCCGGTTGTGACGTCGTCGGGTGGTTCGGGTTGGAGCGTAGCTCCTCGAAGAACTCGCTGGCGGTAATGCTGACTTTATCGAGGTAGCCGCGTTCCCCGAACTGGATGCGGCAGGGGACCATGTGAATATCGAGCCGCTCCATGTCTTCGTCGGGTATGTCGGCCGCGGAATCGGTGATCACGGCAAAGCGCCGGTTCGCATCATGGCTGCTCGTCTGCTGCCGGTGCATGTCGTCGGCCTTCTCTGCACTGACGTGACCGTATCGACGTGCGACGTCGAATACCTGCTCCGGTTCGTCCACGTGGATATGCACCTTGGCCTTGCGCTTGGTGCCCGCGAGCACCAGCGAGTCACCGAGATCCGCGAGCGCCTCGCGCAGCTTGCGCCGGTCGATGTCGATGCCCGTGACGATGCACTCGGTGCAAAAGCGGAATCCCGATTCGAGCGAGCTGCCGACCGTAACCAGGGGTGTCTCGATGCTGAGCAATGACAGGTCGGGTTCGGCGACGATGTTCCCCGTGCTGACGTACACGCTGATGCCGTCCACCAGTTCGACAAACCCCTTCGCACCGGCATCCACCACGCCCGCCTTGCGCAGCACGTCCAGCTGCTCCTGCGTCTGCGCGAGCGCCCGCCGGGATTCCTCGAGCGCTTTCGCAATCAGTGCCGGGAATTCACCGTGCGCACCGCCCTTGCTTTGATCCTCGACACTCGCGGCAAAGGCGGCGATTACCGACAGTATCGTGCCTTCGCGCGGATTCGACATCGCATCGTGCGCGTAGTCGCTGCCCATCACGACGGCCTTCGCGAACGTGTAAGGAGTGAAACGGCTCAGTTCACCGGCGGAGTCGCTCATTCCCTGGAAAAACTGTGCCATGATCGCGCCCGAATTGCCGCGCGCACCGTCCAGCAGCGCGTCCGCGACCGATGCCAGCAGCGTCCCCAGACGTTTCTCGCCGCTCTGC
>Ga0224502_10000961_pt1 | contig 9957 bp, 8 predicted proteins | sample SF_Oct11_sed_USG_5_FD_169104 | JGI IMG/M metagenome (GOLD analysis project Ga0224502, IMG submission 169104) | Sediment microbial communities from San Francisco Bay, California, United States - SF_Oct11_sed_USGS_13 | ecosystem: Environmental > Aquatic > Marine > Sediment | place: USA: California... | reverse complement strand
ATTGGCGGCCTTGGCGGGGCCGTAGAGGATTTTCGCGGCGCGGTATACGGCGACTGCCCCGGCGACGGAACTCATGTTCGAACCCTCGGCCACGCCCTTGCAGCCGTTACGGATCAATAGCTTGGCTTCAGCCTCGTTGATCTCGTTCTGCGTCGCGCAAGGGAAGGCCAGATCGCAGGGAACGGACCACGGCCGCTCTGCCGGGTAGTACCTGACGCCGAATTCCTTCGCGTACTCGGAAATGCGTCCCCGGCGAACTTCCTTCAGGTCCTTGATCCAGGCCAGCTTGTCCTTGTCGATGCCCTTTGGGTCGTGGATGTAGCCGCCGGAATCGGACATTGTGACCGGTTTGGCGCCGTGCTGGATCAGTTTTTCGGTGGCGTAAATGGCCACGTTGCCCGCGCCGGAGACAATGCAGGTCTTACCGTCGATGCTCTGCTTGTGGTGCCGCAGCATGTCCTCCATGAAGTACACCGTGCCGTAGCCGGTCGCTTCGGTCCGAATCTCGCTGCCGCCGAAAGACAGGCCCTTGCCGGTCAAGACGCCGGTGAACTGATTGGTCAGTTGCTTGTATTGCCCGAACAGATAGCTGATTTCGCGCCCGCCGACGCCAATGTCGCCGGCCGGTACATCGGTAAACGGCCCGATGTGGCGGTACAACTCGTTCATGAATGCCTGGCAAAAACGCATGATTTCGCTGTTCGATTTGCCCTTCGGGTCAAAATCGGAACCACCCTTGGCGCCGCCCATCGGCAGGCCGGTCAGGCTGTTCTTGAACACCTGCTCGAAGGCCAGGAACTTGAGAATGCTGAGCGTGACGCTGGGGTGGAAGCGCAAGCCACCCTTGTAAGGTCCGATGGCATTGCTGTGCTGGACCCGGTAACCCTTGTTGACCCGGATGCGGCCCCCGTCATCCTCCCAGGTCACGCGGAACATGATGACCCGGTCGGGCTCGGTCAGGCGCTCGGACAGGTTGTGCGCCTGGTAATGCGGGTGGTCGTTCACCCACGGAATGACGTCGTGCGCCCATTCGCCAACCGCCTGCTGAAACTCTTTCTGACCGCGGTTGCGGCGCCGGACGCCATCCATGAAGCCGGAATAGGTAAGCGAGTTGGGATTTCTCATTCTCTCATACCACCCTGATCAGTTGGTCCAGAACGGGATCGGGTTGTTCGGCCAGCATGGCGTGGCCGCAGCCCTTCAGAATGACGGTTTCGGCGCTAGGCAGCAGTTCGGCCAGCCGGGTCGCAGTGCGCGGCGGCGTGAGCATGTCCCGCTCACCCAGGACCAGCAGGGCCGGGCAGCGTACCGCCGCGGCCTGCTCCAGGCCTGCAAGATATTGGTCGCAGGCATTGAGATCCGTGTAGATCACGCCGGGCCCGGCGCGCTCCATCAGGCGCTGCCCGCCACCCAGCATCCAGTGGCCGGGGGTCGGGCTGCCGCCCAGTAGGGCGGACTTGCTGAATCCCCATATTGTGAGCATGTCGATGGCTTCGTGCCTGTCGTGTTTTGCCTCTTCCAGCAGGGCCGGGGACACCGGCATCGGCAACGTGGTGCCGACCAGTACGATAGCGCGGACCCGCTCCGGATGGCGTGCCGCGGCTGCGATGGCGGCCAACGAACCGAGGCTGTGGCCGACGATGGCGGCCTCACCGAGGCCCACCGCGTCGAGCACACGCATCAGCCAATCCGCGATGGCCTCGATGGATTCGAGCGGACGGCCGCCGGAGCGCCCGTGACCGGGCAGGTCCACCGCGAGTACATTCCGATCATGGCGTGCGAAATAGCGCGTTGGCAACACCCAAATGCTGTGGTCTTGACCTGTGCCATGTACGAACAGAACGGTTGGCTTTTCGGGGTCGGGCGTTCGGCTGCCGGTGGCTGCGTAGGCCGCCTGGCCATTGATTTCGAACAGCATAGGGGAGACCTCAGTTCTTCTGCGAGGCGCGCAGGCCGGCGCCGATATCGTCGATCAGATCGTTGATGTCCTCGATGCCCACCGAGATGCGGACCAGGCCTTCGGAAATGCCGGCAGCCTCGAGCGCAGCTGCGTCCATGCGGTGGTGCGTAGTGCTGGCCGGGTGGATGACCAGGCTCTTTGCATCGCCGATATTGGCCAGGTGGGAAACCAGTTCGAGGCGTTCAATGAAGCGCTGCCCGGCCTGCCGGCCGCCGCGAACGCCAAAGCTGAAAACGGCCCCCGCGCCCCTGGGTAGCAAGGTTTTAGCCAATTCGTGGTCGGCATGGTCGGGCAACTCGGGGTAGATCACCCAATCCACGGCTTCGTGGTGCTGAAGGAATTCGACCAGCCTGCGCGTGTTCTCGACGTGTTTCTGCATCCGCAACGGCAGGGTTTCGAGACCTTGCAGGATCAGAAATGCGGTCATCGCGCTCATGCAGGCGCCGAAGTCGCGGGCGCCTTCCTTGCGCGCCCGGGTTATGAAGGCAGCCGGGCCGAATTCCTCGGCAAAATCGAGATCGTGAAAGCCGGCGTAAGGTTCGGTCAGCGTTGGAAAACGCCCGGATGCTTCCCAGTCGAAGGTGCCGCCGTCCACCAACAAGCCGCCGATGACGACCCCGTGACCGCTCAGGAACTTGGTAGCCGAGTGCATGACGATATCGGCGCCAAGGTCGATCGGGCGGCACAGGAACGGCGTGGTGAAGGTCGAGTCGATCATCAGCGGCAAGCCGGCCGCGTGGGCGACCTCGGCCACGCGCGGGATGTCCAGCACTTCCAGCCCGGGGTTGCCCAGCGTCTCGCCGAACAGCAGCCGCGTATTGGGCTGGATGGCGGCGCGGAACGCTTCGGGGTCACGCGGGTCGACGAAGGTGGTTTCGATGCCGAAGCGGGGCAGGGTATAGGCCAGCAGGTTGTGTGTGCCGCCGTACAATGATTGCGAGGACACGATGTGCGAACCCGCGTCCATCAGGGTGGCTATGGCCAGGTGCATGGCGGCCTGGCCGCTGGCCGTTGCGATCGCGCCAACACCGCCTTCCAGTGCGCTGATGCGTTCCTCCAGCACCGCGTTGGTCGGGTTGGAGATGCGCGAGTAGACGTGGCCGGTGCGTTCGATGTTGAAGATCGAGGCGGCGTGATCGCAGTCCCGGAACACGTATGAGGCGGTCTGGTAGATTGGCGTGGCGCGCGCGCCGGTGGCGGGATCGGGCCGTTGGCCTGCGTGCAGGGACAGCGTGTCCATCCGGAAGGTTTTTACCTTTGCCATGTGAGTAGTCTCGGTTGCCTATGTGCGAATATCTGACGGGATGTCCTTCTGTGCCGGGAACCACGGCGCCTTGACCACCGCAGCCGGCCGTTTGCCGCCGGGTACGTCTATCGTCAGAGGAGTGCCCAAGGCGGTATGCGTGGCGGGCAGGTTGGCGAAGCCGATGTTGCGCTCCAGTCGCGGTGACCAGGTGCAGCGGCTGACGTGCCCCAGCTTCTCGCCGGATTCCAGCACGGGCCAGAACGATTCGTTGCCCGGGACCGGATCGCCGGCGACCTCGATGCCGACCAGGCGACGATGGTTGCCCTCGGCGTGAATTCTGCGCAGCGCCTCGCGCCCGAGAAAGTCGGCTTGCTTGTCCAGCTGCACCAGGCGGCCGAGGCCCAGGGTGTAGGGGTTGTCCTCGCGGCGGATGTCGGAAACGTAGGACAGCAGCGCACCTTCGATGCTGCGGATGGTGTTCGGCGCTGCCGGGGTGATGCCGAATTCCTCGCCGGCCTGCATGATCGTTTCCCACAGCCACTCGCCGTGGACCCGGTCACGCAGGTAGATTTCGTAGCCCAGCTCGCCGCTCCAGCCGGTGCGGCTGAGCGCCAGCGGGATGCCGTCCAATTCGGTCTCGACCACGTGGTAATAGCCGAGGTCAAGCGCCTCGTCCCCGAACAGCTTGTACGCCACGTGCGCCGATTTCGGACCCTGCAACTGCAGCGGGTTGATGTCGCTTTCGACTATGTCTACCTCCATGCCGGACAGGCTGGCCACGCCCTGCGCCCACAGGACGACGTCGCCGTCGCCCGGGGACAGCCAGAACTCGTTCTCGCGCAGGTGCATCAGGACCGCGTCATTGACGATACCGCCGTGCTGGTCGGTCAGCAGGACATAAAGGCACTGGTGCGATGGGCAGTTCGACAGGTCCCTCGGTGTCAGCAGCTCCATGAACGGCTGGGCGTCCGGCCCGCTGATGCGGATCTGGCGCTGGCAGGAGACATCCCACAAGGTAACGTCATTGACCAGGCTCCAGTACTCCTCGACCGGGTCGCCGTAATGCGTGGGCATGTAGACGTGATTGTAGACCGTAAAAGCCTTGGCGCCCCAGCGCAGCGTGGCGTCGAAATAAGGCGATTTGCGAACCCGCGGACCGATCGTGATGAGCGGGCCGGAGGAGGCATCCCTTGGGTCGTTGCGTGTCATCTTTTGCTCCCGAAATAGGCGATTCTACTGTTTTCCGTCACTGGCGTTTAACCCTTCTTGATCGCCCGGTACCTGCCGGGCGAGAGCCCCATCACTTTTTTGAATGCGCGGGAGAAATAGTAGGGATCGCCATAACCGGTTTCTGCTGCGATGGTCTTGATATGTTTCGAGGTCAGATCCAGCAGGCGGCACGCCTGGCGGATTCTCAGGTGAGTAAAATAGGCCATGGGAGACTGACCGGTCTCTTCACGGAACATCTCGGAAAAATGGCTGACGGAAATCCCGGCGTGGCGCGCCAGGTCTTCCAGGTGAACCGGTTCTGAAATTCGCTCACGCATGAAACCCAGGGTCTCCGCCAGCTGCATTTGCCGACGTTCCTGAAGCGGCTCCAGGGGCCATGCCTGATTGCGGAACAGTAACAGCGAGAGAATATGGCGCGCGGACTGTGCAGCATAGATCAGGTTGGGGATGGTGTAGCCGGTCTCGAGCGTATCCAGGCAGTCGCGGAACAGGCGTATCGCCTCTTCCTGGGTGGCTCGATCAACAGGCACAGGGTGTCCGGGACCCGGAATTCGTTCGACGTAGTAGTTGGCCTCGTCGCCCAGAAAATGCATCCAGTAAATGGACCATGGGTCGTCTTCTTCGGCCCAGTATTTGTGGCTTCGATGGCGCGGAATGATCAATAATTCGCCGGGCCGCAAGTGGTTTTCCTGGTCTTCGACGATTACACGCCCGTGTCCGCCGACGCACAGCATCAGGTGGTCTTGCCCGGCGCCTTTGGGCCGTTGCCTGAAATGATAGCGGGCCTCCGGGAACCAGCCGATATCGGTCGGGTAGAGCGGTTGCACGAGGGGGTGGCGATGGGCATCTGCCAGGATAGGGCGGGGGATCACGTACATATCCTGGCCGGCGAAGCCTTCTCTCAACCTGATTGGGGTCATGGTCGTAAGATTATCCAGTTACTTAGTGCAATGTCCATTTCAAATGTTCGTTTCAGTTAACTACCATAGGAATAATTTCCATCAAGGACCGATTATGCCGTTTCAATCCGTGCCGGCGCTGGTTCATTCCGAGTTCGTTCGGATCTTTCGTGAAGAGCCGCGCATGTATCGCTCACCGGCGCGTATCAATATCATTGGCGAGCACCTGGACTATAACGGCGGCAGCGTTTTGCCATCGGCAGTTAACCTGTTTACCTGGGCAGCGGTGTCGCCGCGGACCGACCCGGTGATCGATATCTACCTTTGCCACGACGGCAGCCGTCAGCGCATAGCCCTGGAAGATCTGAGCAAAGACGGTTCGGGCAGCGTGGTTGAGTATTTGAAGGGTGTTGCCTGGGCGATGCATACCGGGGGAGTTGAGCCCCAGGGCTGTAACTTGGTGGTTGGCGGAAACATTCCGCTCGGCGGTGGTCTGAGTTCGTCGGCCTCGCTGGAACTCGTAGTGGCCAGCGCGCTGGTGGATCGCGCGGGCGCGCAGTTGGAGCGGGAGCAGCTGGCTCTGCTGTGCCACAAGGCGGAGGCCGAGTTTGTCGGTGTCCAGTGCGGCATCATGGATCAGTATGCGATAGCGCTGGGCGCAAGCGGTTATGCCATGATGCTGGACTGCCGCAGCCATGATTTCGAACTGTTGCTGTTGCCGGATGACGCGAAATTCCTGGTGATACATAGCGGCGTCAGCCGGCGGCTGCCTTCTGGTGGGTATAACTCGCGCCGTGACGAGTGCGCGGCGGCTGTCGAACTGCTGCAGCAGTCGATCCCGGGATTGCGCTTTCTCGCGGAGCTCGACCCTGGCCAGATCAGCGACAATCGAAGCCGTCTGGGCGAAACGCTGTTCCGTCGCTGCCGCCACGTAGTCAGCGAATGCCAACGAGTCAGAGAGGCTACAGGAGCCATGCTGGAAGGCGAACTCGAGTTGCTGGGATCGCTCCTCAACGAGTCGCACAGCAGCTTGCGTGATGATTACGAAGTCAGTTGCTCCGAACTCGACGCACTGGTGGAAATCGCAAGGGCCTGTCCTGGTGTCCTTGGGTCGCGCATGATGGGCGGAGGATTCGGCGGCTGCACCATCAGCCTGGTGCAGCCCGCGGAGGCGCTGGAAACTGCCCGGCGAATCAGGCAGGAATACGGCAGGTTGCTGGGCCGGGAGCCTTGGGTGCACGTGGTGGGCCCGGCCGAGCCGGTCTCGGAAGTGGAGGATTGGCATGAGCCTTGAAGAGCACTCCCACAGAAGGCTCAATCTGCTGACCGGCGAGTGGGTGTTGGTCTCACCGCACCGGACCCGGCGGCCATGGCAGGGTCAGGTGGACAAGCCGGAGGCGGAGAGCAGGCCGGAATACGACCCGGAATGCTACTTATGCCCGGGCAACGAGCGGGCAAATGGTAACCGCAATCCGCGCTACTCCGGACCTTTCGCATTCGATAACGACTTTCCCGCGTTGTCGGCGGTGTCCGACATCGAACAGCCGGGCAACTCCCTCCTGGTGGCCGAGCGGGAAAGCGGAAGCTGCCGGGTGGCTTGCTTTTCGGAGCGTCACGACCTGCGGCTGGCGACCATGGGCGATGTGGACGTCGAACGCGCGCTGCAGTTCCTGTTCCAGGAATTCCAAGCGCTGGATATGCGTCCCGACATCGGGTACGTGCAGGTCTTCGAGAACAGGGGCCGGATGATGGGCTGCAGCAACCCCCACCCGCATGCGCAAATCTGGGCGACTCGCAGTCTGCCGGTCGAGCCGTCGAAGGAACTCGTGCGGCAGCGCAGGTACTTTGAGTCCGAAGGGCGCTCCCTGCTGCTGGATTACCTGCAAACGGAATTAGGACAGGAGGAACGCCTGGTTTGCTGCAATGAGCAAGCGGTATCACTGGTGCCGTTTTGGGCAACCTGGCCGTACGAGATCCTGGTGCTGCCGCGGCGTGCCATCAGCGGGCCGGCGGAGCTCGATGAGAACGAGGTGGCGGGCCTGGCCCGCGTCCTGCGTGAAACGCTGCTGTCTTTGGAGAAACTGTTTTCCGCCGCTGTGCCCTATTCGATGGGATTCCACCCGCGGCCTTCCGATGGCAGACCTCACCCTGAATGGCAGTTCCACGCTCACATTTACCCGCCGTTGCTGCGATCGGCGAGCGTACGCAAGCATATGGTGGGTTTCGAAATGCTGGGAATGCCGCAAAGGGATATCACCCCTGAAGCCGCTGCACTGAACTTGCGCAACGCCCTGAGCAGGGTACGGGTTTGACCGGCCGCTGCACCGTAACCGCCAGGCGGTTTGGCCAGTTGCCAGACGGGACCAGCATTACGCGGGCGACGCTGGCCAACGCTACCGGGATCGAGGTGGATGTCATCAGCTATGGCGGGATCATCACCCGGCTCCTGGTCCCCGATGCGCGGGGCCGGCTCGCAGACATCGTGCTGGGCCTGGACAGCCTCGAGGAATACCTGTCTCCCAATCCATACCTCGGTGCGCTGATCGGCCGTTACGGTAACCGGATCGCGCACGGCCGATTCGAGCTCGACGGTAAAACGTACCGTCTCGACTGCAATGATGGAGCGCACCATCTGCACGGGGGCGTCCAGGGGTTCGACAAGAAAAACTGGCTCATGGAAACTTTCGAAAGCGGGAGCCGTGCAGGAGTGGTCATGACCCTGACCAGTCCGGATGGCGACCAGGGTTATCCGGGCCGGGTGGATATCCGGGCCGTCTATGAACTGAGCAATGCGGATGAGCTGGAACTGACCCTGCATGCGACAACCGACAAGCCGACAATTGTCAACCTGACCCAACACAGTTATTTCAACCTGGCCGGCCGGGGTGATGTGCTCGATCATCGACTGCAGATCGGCAGCGAAATCTACATTCCGGTTGGCGCGGACCAGATTCCGACAGGGGAACTGCAGCGTGTTGCCGCCAGCCCCTTTGACTTCCGCCGGCCAAAGGCCATAGGTCACGACATCGAAGCCGATCACGAGCAATTACGGCGCGGCTCGGGTTACGATCACACTTTTGTACTGAAAACCCAGGCAAATGAAGACCTGATGCTGGCGGCCAGGGTTGCCGAGCCGGTTTCGGGGCGGGTGCTCGAGGTGTTGACGGTGGAGCCCGGCCTTCACTTCTACTCGGGAAATGGCCTGGTCGGCGACTTGCAGGGCAAGGGCAGAGTGCTGAGCCGTCACGGCGGGTTTTGCCTGGAGCCGCAGCATTTTCCGGATTCTCCCAACCAGGCTGGCTTTCCGTCCGTCACGCTGCTGCCCGATGCAACGTACCAGAGCCGGGTCCTTTACCGGTTCTCCGCCATGCGCAGCGGCTGGTCATGAGTTAATTGCATGGTGAGTTTTGCTCCCGGTTCGCCGATAATCTTCGAGTTGGCTGCGAACGCCGCATTGCGGATACTGCTTTGAAAACTTTCGCCCGGGCACTGGCCAGCAAATCATTCGCCGTGACCGCGGAAATACCCCTCTGGGGCAACACGCCTGCCGGTGAAATATTGAAGCAGGCGCAACAGTTGGCCCCGCACATTGACGGTGTCCAGTTTGCGGCGCACCCCCGGCACCGGGGTCACATGTCGCCGCTGGCGCTGGCCGCCTTGTTGCTGCGCGAAGAAGTCGATCCGGTCACCCGGCTGAACTGCCGTGACCGCAATCGGCTGGCCCTGCGCAGTGACCTGATCGGCCTCAGGGCCCTGGGTGCAAGCAGTCTCCTGTTGAATCGCGGCAGCCTGACAGAAAACCAGACAGCGCCGGAGGGCAAACCGGTTTTCGACCTCAATTGTCGCGAGCTGATTGCCTTGGCTGCGGAAGTTGGCGAAGAACAGCGAGGCGAGCAAGGGCAGGAGTTCATGATCGGAACCGGCGCCACCGTCTTCAGGCCAAATGCCGATTGGAAAGCCGAGTTGTATAGAACACGGGCCGAGGCGGGTGCGCGGTTTCTTCAGACCCAGCCCTGTTGGAGTGTCCCCATGCTGCGCCATTTCATGCAGCGCCTGGTCGATCTCCGGATGACATGGAATTTCGCCGTTATCGTGACCCTGGCGCCTCTGCCGGGGATGAAAGCGGCGAGCTGGCAGTTTGAACAGGCTCAGGGAACCGTCATACCCAAAACCATTCTGAACGAACTGGCCAAAGCCACGGACCCGGAGCAGTCCGGCATCCGGCTTTGCGCACGCCAGATGCAGGAGATCGCAGCCATTCCGGGTGTCAGCGGCGTCAACCTGCTGACGCTCGGCAACCCGGCTGCCGTGATCGCTGCGATCGAGGCCTCCGGCCTGAGGAATCGCTAGCGCAGGCGGCCAGGCGAGCCGCTCAGTAGCCGGTCTGGTTACCCCGGCGAGGCCGCAGCAGTTTGAAACGTTGAAAACCCAGCCCCAGCAGGTATGCGAGATCGAAGTCATGCATGCCGATGGTGTTGCGCTCCTTGAGCTTCTGTGAACAGGTGAACAGGCTTGCGTCGCCGACCTTGTTGGCTTTTGAAATGCTGGGATAGCAGATTTTCGATGGGCAGGTGTAGGCGCAACCGGCGTTGGCGAACAGCGTGATGTTCTCCTTGTTGTCA
>Ga0224502_10000960_pt1 | contig 9971 bp, 10 predicted proteins | sample SF_Oct11_sed_USG_5_FD_169104 | JGI IMG/M metagenome (GOLD analysis project Ga0224502, IMG submission 169104) | Sediment microbial communities from San Francisco Bay, California, United States - SF_Oct11_sed_USGS_13 | ecosystem: Environmental > Aquatic > Marine > Sediment | place: USA: California... | reverse complement strand
ATAGAAAGAGCGGGAAGCGGCTCCTCGTGGGCGGGGTCGCACAACGTATCAGAAATACCGAGCTTGTCGATGCCGCTGAACACGACAATGTCGCCGGCGTTTGCCGCCTCGACCTTTTGACGTTTAAGGCCGTGGAAACCAAATAGCTCCAGCACGCGTGCGCGCCGTGACGTTCCATCGGGTGCCACGACGCTGACGCGAGCATTGGCTTTAAGTTTGCCCCTTCTGATCTTGCCAATGCCCAGCAGGCCCGTGTACGTATCGTAATCGAGGCTCGAGACCTGTAGCTGCAGCGGCCCGTCGGCATCCACGTCAGGGTGCGGCACGTGCTTCACGATCGTCTCAAATAACGGATCCATGTCGCCGCTTCGTACACCGGCTTCGTCACCGGCATAGCCCTCGAGGGCAGACGCATAAATGATCGGGAAGTCGAGTTGCTCGTCAGTCGCGCCAAGACGGTCAAACAGGTCAAAGGTCTGGTCGATGACCCAGTCAGGCCGGGCGCCTTCGCGATCGATCTTGTTAACCACAACAATGGGCACCAGTCCCTGCGCAAACGCCTTCTGAGTGACGAAACGTGTTTGCGGCATCGGACCCTCGACCGCATCAACGAGTAGCAGCACGCTGTCGACCATTGACAAGACACGTTCAACCTCACCGCCGAAGTCGGCATGGCCCGGCGTGTCCACAATGTTGATACGGTAGTCGTTCCAGTTGACGGCAGTGTTTTTCGACAGGATAGTAATGCCGCGCTCTCTCTCGAGGTCGCCCGAGTCCATGACACGATCAGGTGTTGCAGCACGAGGACCGAGAGTCCCGGACTGTTGCAGCATCTGGTCCACGAGCGTGGTCTTGCCGTGGTCAACATGCGCGATAATCGCGATGTTGCGAAGTTTGGAAATATCAGACATCAGGGTGGCGCCAAAGAGAGTGGGCGCGGATTATAGAGACACAGTCTCGGAATTGATACGGATTTCACATGAAAAGAATCCTCAGACACCTGGCGCCGATAGTTATTATCAGCGCTGCTGCCTGCGGGCGCTCGGAGCCGGAAATGGATCTGGCCGCCTACGAGGCAGAAGTGCTCGAATGGCGTGCCGGCCGCCTCGAACGACTGCTTGACCCAAATGGCTACCTGACGCAGGTCGGCCTGCGATGGCTCGATGAGGGTACCTACTCGATCGGCTCCGATCCCGGCAATGACATCGTCATTCCAGCAACGGCGGCGGCCCGAATTGGTGAGCTGCGGGTTGCCACTGATGGCGTTTTGCTCGTTGTCGAGGAGGGCGTTGAGGTGCTGCACGACGGTGAGCCGGTTAGTGAGATCTTTATGGGAGCTGATACCAGCGAAAACCCGGTGACGGTCACGCATCGCTCGCTTGCCTGGGGCATCATTGAACGTGACGGCCCGATTGCCGTTCGGCTTCGGGACTACGAGCATCCGTTCGTCGATACCTTCGGGCCGCTTTCTTATTACGATATAGACCCTGCGTATCGTGTTGCTGCGAAGCTGAATAGCTATGCCGAACCGCGCACGGTAGCGGTAGATACAGTTATCGATGGGTTTCAGCAGTTTCCCGTTGCGCCGGGAATTGTCACTTTCGAATTGAACGGGGAGCGCTACGAACTGGAACCCACGATTTCCGACGAAAAGCTGTTTTTCGTATTTGGTGATGACACCAACCGCGACGCAACGTACGGTGCGGGCCGCTTCCTGTATGCGGATGCACCGGGTGAAGATGGCAGGCTTGTCCTGGACTTCAATAAGTCCTACAGCCCGCCATGCGCATTCAATGATTTTTCGACATGTCCGGTTGCGTCACCGCGTAATCGTTTGCCAACACGTATTGAGGCAGGCGAGAAGTTCGACCCGGATTTGTACTACTCAGCGGCCGCCGCCCGTTAGTCCACAAGTTCGAAGGTAAGCCCGGCGTTGGCACGAAGTCGGGCGAGGTAGTGGCTTCCCAGGGCCGTAGCGGGGGTCAAGACCCCGCCTTTGGTTTCGAGCTCGTCTTTGGCGAGGCAGACCGCCGCCTCCGACAGCATCTTGCTCGTGGATCCGTAGCCCGGGTCCTGGTCGCCTGTTATGCGCGTCCGCATAACGGTTCCGTCAGGCAATACGCCAATCTGCATCAGGTTGAAAAATCCACTTTGCTGCAGTTCCCGGTCGGGCCCCTCACCAGGCTTGGGCAAGACAAACCGTTGCAGGAGTTTTCGCGTCGGGCCGAGTGAAATTGCGAGTACAAGCGCGCCAAGGCCGACAGTCATGAGCGTCCCCTTCATCCAGCCACCGATGCCTTTGCCTGTCAGCGTACACTCTCGATACCGGAAGTCCTGGCCATAAGGAAAGCCAGCCAGTGCATGGCTGCGCCGTACAACCCGCGTGTTGATGCCCGCCATAACAAAAGGTGCGGTCCACGATTCAACAACATCGTCGAAGATGACTTTCTTTTGGTCACGTCCGTCCGGCCCCTCTCGCTGACTCTCGGGATTCAGGGCGTAAGGGTTGGCCATCAACCGTGCAACATTTCGATCTGCTTTGGCTTCCTCAATAATGTTGATCATGCTGGCCAGCGTGCCGCCACTCGCGGTGCCCTTGGTCGCCTTCACATAGAGGCTGATCTTTTCGCAATACGCGCCGTGTTTCTTCTGGGCGGCGTCCTGGAGAAACCAGACGCCCATATCCATGGGAACGGAGTCAAAACCACAGCAATGCACGATACGTGCGCCGGTCTCGCAAGCGCGCTCTTGGTACGTATCGATCATCTTTCGTATCCACTGCACCTCCCCAGCGAGATCGCAGTAATCCGTTCCCGCGTTGGCGCAGGCTGCCACAAGTTTTGACCCATAAAGAGCGTAGGGGCCAACGGTCGTCAATACGACCCGGGTCCGGGCCGCAAGTGACGCCAGGGCAGACTCGTCAGAGCTGTCGGCGACTATAGCCTCGAGATCCGCGGCGCTGTCCCCAAGTTGCGCCTTGACCTCTGCGAGTTTCGAAGCGCTGCGTCCAGCGATAGCCCACCTGACATCCTGGCCGATGCCGTACTGCCGCAACAGATACTCGGTGACGAGTGTCCCGGTAAAACCAGTTGCGCCGAAGACGACAATATCCAGATTCCTGTTGTGTTTGATGTTGGTCACAGTCTTTTCTCCATCAATGCCACCTCTTTGGTCCCGTTCTCGGTCTCCTGGCTGGCAACCTGGATAAATCCATGTCGCTCGTGGAACCGCATGGACGTTGCGTTTGCCGGGCGGATATTTACCTCGCAGGTCATGACCTGCGCCTCGCCTCTGAGTGCACTGGCAAAATCATCGTACAGGGCGGAAGCGATTCCAAGCCGGCGTGCGTCAGGCGCAATGGCTACGCGGTCGATGTAGCCGAAGTCGCGATAATTCTTACAAAACCAGCGGTAGTTCTCACTTTTGTAGTCAATGCCCGGACGAAGGCCGATCAGGAACCCGGCGAAACGACCATCGACGCGCACAGTACGAAAATAGAACGCCTGCTCGGCGAACCAACCGATTTTCTCGAGGTCTATACTACTGACATGCGGTACCGACGCCTCGTTCAGCGCCAGTGCCGCGTCAAGGTCTGCTTCGGTGATATCGGATATTTGCATCGGGGGAGTGTACCTTGTTACTGTATCTGCAAGACGGCAAGCGGCAAACGCGAATTACCAGACCGTCAGAAAGCAGAACTCCATTCGTCTTCGAGATTGATATGACTCCGCGGCAGCGATGTTGCGGAGTTCGTTGTGTGTGACCGGGAATACTGACCTCAGACCGGGTCTGCGTACACTTTGGATCGATTTATTTGAAGGATGAATGAGATGAATCACTTTTTCCGAACTCTTATTGGTGTTAGCGCCACTGTTGCAGTGCTTGTCTCCTGCAGGGCCGACGTGGCCCATGAGTCGGAGCAGCTTCTGCAATACATTCCGGCAGAAACGCCGTATGTCATGGCGTTTACCAAACCTTTGCCGGATGACCTTATGGACAAGTTCGAGCCGGTGGTCGATCAGACGCTGTCAGGCTACGAGCGCATTCTGCGTTACAAGGTCTCGGAAGTTATGGTCGAGCTTTCCAGGGAGGAAGGAGGCGCGGAGAAGGCGAAGCAGTTGCAGGAGCTTGTCGATGAATTCACAAGCCTGATGAGCGTGCAAGGGTTGCGGGACGCCGGCATCGACCGCGATTCCGTGTTCGCAATCTATGGTGACGGACTCCTGCCCGTATTTCGTATTGAGCTGTCAGATCGCGACAAATTTGATGCTACGGTTTCACGTCTCGAATCCAAATCGCCCCAGAAGTTTCAGGTCGGAACCGTAGGCGGCGAGTCATATCGCTACTACGATATTGAAGAAGCCAGGTTTGTTGTAGCCACTCCGGGCGACAGCGCGGTCATTACGATCGTGCCCTCCACCTATAGCGATGAGCGATTGGCCCGGGCGCTTGGCATCAAGAAGCCACAAGACAACGTCGCAGACGGCCTGGAGGAGATACGCAACGCTTACGATTTCACTGATCATTTCGTCGGATTTGTAGATGTCGAGAAACTTGCGGCATCGTTTCTCGGTGACCCAAGCGGGCTCAACAAGGAACTGCTGCTGGTTGCGGAACATGATCCTGAGGAACTGATGGAAGAGTGTCGTGCAGAATTCGCAGAACTTGCGTCAGTGGCTCCGCGTGTCGTCGTTGGCTATACGAATGTCAATAAGAGTTTCCTCGATACCCGGATGGTTGTTGAGCTGAGGGAGGATATCGCCTCAGGCCTTGCAACGCTGCCCACCGCGGTGCCAGGATTGGGAGCGGATCTTGGCGGATTGTTGTCGTTCGGTTTCAGTCTCGATCCAATGGCTGCGCGCAGCTTCCTCGAGGCACGGCTTGATGCGATGGAAGCCGACCCGTTCGAATGTGCCGATCTCGGCGAATTGCAGGCCAGCGTCGCGCAGGGGCGGCAGGCCCTGGCACAGCCACTTCCGCCGGTCGTCTACAACTTCAGCGGCATGCTCGCACACATCAGTGATGTTCAGGGCATGAACCTGGGGACAAAAAAACCGCCGGAGTCGGTTGATGCGAGTTTCCTGGTCGCGTTTAAAAATGCCCAGGACCTGGTGAATATGGCCTCGATGATGATTCCCCAGGTCGCCGAGATGAACCTGCTTCCTGACGGGAAGGCCAGGGCTCTGGATCTGCCGCAGCTTGCTGAGATCGCAGATAAAGCTTTTGTGGCTCTGTCGAACGTCGGAATATCCGTAGCCATGGGAGAGGGCAGTGCCGAAAATTCGGAAGCAATGCTTGTGGCCGACGTCGAAATGCCGCCGCCTTTTGTCAGCTTCAGTATGGATTCAAAGCGCTATTATGACTTCGTTGGAGACGCGCTTATGCAGGAAAACGAAACCGAAGACGGCGAGTCTGAGCCGCTTGCTTTGCGCACCGCAATGCGCGATGTCATGGTATCTTCGGGTGAGTTGTACGAGCGCGTGTCAGTCAATGTGCACCTGACCGAACGGGGTGTCGAGATTGGCAGCCGCATGACTCTGTCCGACTAGGTTTTTTTACAGAGCAATGACGATGACGAAACACTTCGCCACACTCCTTTTACTTATTTTTGGTGCCGCCTGCTCGGCGGCCGATGAGCAGGATTTCGGCGCTGTAAGCACCCTCAAGGCCGACCTCGACGAGGTTGTCGAGTTGGGTCGGATAAAGCCCGTTGATGGCGTCACGACGGCAGGTCAGCCGGATGAGGCTGCATTCAAGGTTTTTGCCGAAAACGGCTATGTTGCGGTTATCGATATTCGTACCCAAGGCGAGGATCGCGGACTCGATGAGGCCGCTGTCGTGCAGGGTCTCGGAATGGACTACGTGCAGATGCCCGTCGCTGGCAAAGATGGCATCACGTACGAGAATGCCCAAAAACTGGACCAGCTTATCGGTTTGTATGATGGACCCGTGCTGGTGCATTGCGCCAGCGCAAATCGAGTGGGAGCCCTGTTTGCGTTGAACGTATACCGCGAGACGGGGGACGTCAATAAGGCCCTCGAGGCCGGACGTGCTGCCGGACTGACGCGGATGGAGGCACAGGTACGGGAGGTGCTCGACGCCAAATAATCGCGGGTGTCGCCGTGTTTTTCTGCGATTCAGCCGAAAATGCGCGACCTTTGTCGAAGATCAGGAATCTATGATTCCATAAGTCGAAGAACTGGAGGGGCCATGACTATCAGGTGGGTAACCAGCGCCGGGATAATACTCCTGATCTGCGCAAGCTCGCAGATCGCCAAGGCGCAAGAGCCGGAAGTCGCAACCGACAGACCAAGCGATGAGATTACGGCAGTCGCAACCGACGAACCAATCGACGAGATTACGGTCGTCGGCGAAAAATCGGTGCTCAAGCTCAAGTACGAATACGAACTCGCTGAGGACAATTTCTACGAGATGTACAACGAGCTCAATGACGACTGGGAATTCGACGTCATTTGTCGAAACGAAGCGCCGACAGGCAGCCATATCAGGCGGCGAATCTGCTGGCCAAGATATGAGCTTGAACTCCGGACGGAAGAGGCCAGGTCGATGCTGCAAAGGGGCGCCATTGATCCCGCAGCTGGCGCGTCGGCCATGGCAATGAGCAAGAGGTTGAAGGACAAAATTGCGGCGCTTGCGGAGGAAGACCCCAGGCTGCTCGAGGCGCTTGTCGAATACCGTGACAAGTACCAGGCATACGAGTCCGAGCGAAAAAAAAATTGTAGAGCCCTTATCGGCTGCGGTAACAGCGACGAGGATTAGAATACGGCAAAGCCGCCTGAATGGCGGCTTTGCCGTGTATTGATGGAGGTGGCGAGAATGGATTCGCCGCCTGCGGCGGCTCACCCCTCCGGGGCGCACTCTGTCCGTCCAAAACGGGCGGCGCCGCATTTTGTGAACCCGCTACGCTCGTTCGACTCGCATCGTCCGCCCAAATAAAAAGGCCCGCCCTTGCAGGGCGAGCCGTTTTCATTTGGTGGAGGTGGCGAGAATCGAACTCGCGTCCGCAAGTCCTCCGCTACGAGGTCTACATGCTTATACCGTCATTAATCTCACTGCAGGCTACCCGACGGGCAGGGAAAACTCACAGCCAGTCCTGTAAGGATTTAACGGTTCGAGCCCAGAACATGCTCTTGCCGCGGTCCTGTGTCGGTGACTCCTGCGATCCGGACGCACAGGCACGATCCGGGCAGAAGGCATTTGCTGGTTTTTAGGCAGCTAGTGCGTAGTTGTCGTCGTTGGCAACTATAAGTTTTACAGTTGGATTTACGAGGTACTCTGTCCCTCGGCATGCACTCGGAGTTTCGCGACCCACGTCGAAGCCATGTCACCCCCGTGTGGCCTGTAGTGTAGGGTCTTTGGAGCGAAAAACAATGCGAGGAATGCACATTTTGTCCAGGCCGTATTGAATAATCGACTTTAGGTAAATCAAATAAACTATTGATATTAAATTAATGTTTTAGGATTCTTTCCTTTTGGCGTTGCCAGTCGCGGTCTTTCCTGTCCGACCGCTTATCGTGCTGCTTCTTGCCTTTCCCGAGCCCGATTGAGAGTTTTGCGCGGCCCTTGTGCCAGTGCAGGTCAAGCGGAATGAGGGCATAGCCCTTGCGTTCCACGGCACCTGTCAGTCGGTCCAGTTCGTGGCGGTGCATCAGCAGCTTGCGGGCACGTGTGGGCACCGCCGTGATATGCGTGGAGGTGGTCTTCAGCGGCGAAAAATGTGCGCCCACGAGCCATGCCTCCCCTTTTTTCAGGTTCACGTACGCCTCGGTCAGCTGGGCATTGCCCGCGCGCAGGCTTTTGACCTCCCACCCCTCGAGCGCCAGACCGGCTTCGAACTGGTCCTCGATAAAATAGTCATGCCGTGCCCGCCGATTAACGGCGATCATGTTGCCACTTGGTCTTTTTGTTTTCTTTTTGCTCATAGGTTTTCGGGTCGAAGCCATTGGCTTGCGAGCGGATTATACGGGCAAAGCGTTGTCAGGCACGGGGATTTATATAAGAATCGCGGGTCATTTGCGGATTCGAGATCAATAATGCTCAGCAAGCAGGCCGGCGACACCAAACGTAAATCACTCCACGGTCACTGGTCGTCCCGGATGGCGTTCATACTCGCCGTCACCGGTTCGGCTGTCGGTCTGGGCAACATCTGGAAGTTCCCATACGTCGCCGGCCAGAATGGCGGTGGTGCATTCGTGCTCGTTTACCTCGCCTGCGTAATCATGATCGGTATGCCGGTCATGATGTCGGAAATCCTGATTGGCAGGCGCGGGCGCCGTAATCCGGTCAGGACGATGCAAATACTCGGTGAACACGAGGGCGGATCTTCCAGGTGGGGCTGGGTCGGCGGCATGGGCGTCATTACCGGGATCCTAATCCTGTCGTACTACAGCGTCGTAGCGGGCTGGACACTTGCGTATGTTTTTAAAAGCGCTACCGGCGCGTTTGTCGGTGCTAGCCCTGAATCCGTTGGTGCTGAGTTTGGCAGCTTTGTTGGCGACTGGCGCCTGATCGGTTTGTTCCACACGATTTTCATGGGCCTGGCGGTGTTTGTTGTGGCTCGAGGCGTGGAGCGTGGTCTGGAGCAGGCGGTGCGATTCATGGTACCCGCGTTGTTGATTCTCATGCTGGTGTTGTTGCTGTATTCGATTAACTCGGGCTATTTCGGCCAGGGCGTGGCATTCATGTTCACGCCGGATTTCGACAAACTCACGTGGGGCAGCGTCCTGGCGGCATTGGGGCAGGCGTTCTTCACCTTGAGTATTGGTATGGGCGCGGTGATGGCTTACGGCGCGTATTTGCCGGAAGAAACGTCAATCACGGGTGCCTCCGCAGCTGTGGTTACCGCTGACACACTGATCGCGATTCTGGCGGGTCTGGCGATTTTTCCACTGGTGTTCGCTAATGGGTTGACGCCGGCCGATGGTCCGGGACTCGTATTCAATACCTTGCCACTTGCGTTCGGGCAGATGGCCGGCGGCGTGTTCTTTTCGACCATTTTCTTTGTGCTGCTGGCTTTCGCCGCTTGGACCTCGGCGATTGGCCTGATGGAGCCTTCAGTTGCATGGATTGTCGAACATCTCAACCACACGCGTGCACAGGCAACCGTTATGGTCGGCTTGCTCATCTGGCTGCTCGGTTTTGGCTCGGTCCTGTCATTCAACGTGCTTGCGGACGTTAAATTCCTGGCCGGGACAATCTTCGACAATGTCGATTACCTGACGAGCAACATCATGCTGCCGTTGGGCGGTCTTCTGATCACGATATTTGCGGGTTGGGTGATGTGTCGTAATTCGACTTCTGACGAACTCGGTAATTCGGGTGGCCTGTTCAAGTCATGGCACTTTTTAGCTCGATTCGTCGCACCCATCGGCATTTTCCTGGTCCTGTTGAACGCCGTTTTGTAACGGAACGGATACGGCCAGGCAGCCCCTATGCGCAAAGTCAGCCGTAGCGCGCTCGTCCCGTATTCTGCCGAGCAAATGTATGCGCTCGTCAAGGATGTTGAGTCCTATCCCGCTTTCCTGCCCTGGTGCAACGATGCCGAGGTCCATATTCGCGGCGAGGATTTCATCGAGGCATCGCTCGAGCTGCATCGAGGCCGAATCAGCAAGAAATTCCGCACGCGAAACCAGTTAAAGGAAAATGAGTGGCTGGGGATCGAGCTTGTTGGCGGGCCGTTCCGACACATGTCGGGTGGTTGGGTATTTCAGCAACTGGGCGACGCCGGCAGCAAAGTAACGCTGGATCTTGAGTTCGAATTCGACAGGCGTGCGACAGACGTCATTTTCGGGCGGTTCTTCGAGCACACATGTAATTCACTGGTTGACTCATTTACGAAGCGGGCGGCACAGATCTATGCAAGTTGAGGTGGTATTTGCCCTTGCGGAAAAGCAGGTTCTGCAATCCGTCGAGCTGTCCGCTGGCGCAACGGTGGCCGACGCGATCGACGC
>Ga0224502_10000958_pt1 | contig 9979 bp, 8 predicted proteins | sample SF_Oct11_sed_USG_5_FD_169104 | JGI IMG/M metagenome (GOLD analysis project Ga0224502, IMG submission 169104) | Sediment microbial communities from San Francisco Bay, California, United States - SF_Oct11_sed_USGS_13 | ecosystem: Environmental > Aquatic > Marine > Sediment | place: USA: California... | reverse complement strand
ACGGACGTCCCCATATTCCCAAGACGGGCAGATTTGCCTGCGCTTTTGACCTGTTGAATCATTGACGTCCAACACCTCTGCGGCGCGCTCGATTCCGGCTACCCTCGGAAAGTCTTTAAATGGCTGGATTTTATATATTTTAAGCTTACGTCAGATTGACAAAGCTGCCGTCGTTATTATCTTATATCCTGTTTCAGCCTGAGAGCAGGCTTGAAGTATTTTCAGACGAACGTAACCCAATTTCATCTTTGAAACGGGAAACATTAAATCGACCTAAACGAAAAAGCCAGCATTTGAAAAAACGAATCATTTTTACCGCCATCGGTTTGCTGATCATGACCGGCCTTCTGGGGGGGATCAAAAGCCTTCAGATAAATCGGATGATCGCCCAGGGCAGACAATCTGTGCCGCCGCCCGAGACGGTGACGACCACCGTGGCGCAGACAGATTTCTGGGAGTCGCGGCTGACCGCTGTAGGATCACTGGTGGCGGTTCAGGGCGTAACGCTGACCGCCGAATTGACCGGCAAAGTCGTGCGCATTGCTTTTGAGCCGGGTACCAAAGTGAATGCCGGCGACCTTCTGGTGCAGCAGGATACCTCCTCGGAAGAGGCCCAGCTGCGCGCGGCGGAGGCGACCGTGGAACTGGCCAGGCGCAATCTCGAACGCTTGAAAAAGCTGCTGGATCGGCTCACCATCGCCCAATCCCAGTACGATAACACCGAGGCCCAGTACAAGGAGGGCGTGGCGCAAGCCGACATCATCAGGGCTGCCATCGCTAAGAAAAACATACGGGCACCGTTTGCCGGACGCCTCGGCATCCGCCTGGTTAATCTGGGGCAGATTCTCAATGAGGGCGAACCGATTGTTTCGCTGCAGTCCATCAACCCCATTTTTGTCAACTTTTCCCTGCCGCAGCAGCAGCTGGCTCAGGTCCAACCGGGTCACATCGTGCGCATCACATCTGATGCACTGCCCGGCCAGATAATTGAGGGCAAGATCACGGCGATCAGCCCCGAAGTCGATGCCGCCACCCGCAATATCCGGATCCAGGCTACGGTGGCCAACCGCCAGGAGCGCCTGCGCCCGGGCATGTTTGTCAATGTGGCGGTGGTATTGCCGGCCGCGGAAGATGTCCTTGCCGTTCCAGCCACGGCAGTGTTATACGCCCCTTACAGCGACTCGGTGTTTGTGGTGAAGGAAAAACAGAGCGAAAATAATAAACAACCCGGTCTGGTCGTGCGCCAGCAGGTTGTGCAGCTGGGTGAAAGGCGGGGAGACTTCGTGGCCGTCGTATCGGGGCTCGAAGCCGGAGAAACCATCGTCAGTACCGGGGCTTTCAAACTACGCAACGGCCAGGCGGTGGTCGTCGACAACACCCTGGCCCCCGAATTCAAGCTGGCACCCGAGCCCAGGGACAGTTGATGCGGAGACTCTGCAAATAAGGGGCTGCCGGCCGATGCGTGCCGGCAAGCCGAAATCAGCAAACAACCCTGGTAACTAATGAAATTCACCGACCTGTTTATCCGCCGGCCCGTCGTCGCGCTGGTTGTCAGCCTCGTGATCAGCATTGCGGGGCTGCAGGCCATGCGGTCGATCAACGTACGCCAGTATCCCCGCAGCGAGAATTCGGTGGTCACGGTCACAACCGTCTATGTCGGCGCCAGCGCCGAGCTCATACGCGGGTTCATCGCTACCCCGTTGGAAAGGGTCATTGCGGCCGCCGACGGCATCGATTACATCGAGTCGCAGAGCTCCCAGGGCGTTTCGACCATCAGTGCCCGGCTGAAGCTAAACTACGACCCGATCAAGGCGCTTTCGGAAATCAGCTCCAAGGTGGACCAGGTCCGCGGTGACCTGCCGCCGGAAGCCGAAGTTCCGATCATCAACGTCGAGTCGGCCGACAGCCAGTTTGCCTCGGCCTATCTCAGTTTCACCTCCGAAGTGCTCCAGCAGAATCAGATCACCGACTACCTGGTGCGCGTCGTCCAGCCGCGCCTGTCAGCCATTGAAGGCGTTCAGCGGGCCGACATATTAGGCGGCCGCACCTTTGCCATGCGCATCTGGCTCAAGCCCGAGCGCATGGCCGCCTTTAACATCAGCCCGGTCCAGGTGCGAAGGGCGCTGGCGGCCAACAATTTTCTGGCCGCCGTCGGGCAGACCAAGGGCTCGTTCGTCCAGGTCAATCTGACCGCCAACACCGACCTGAATTCCGTGCAGGAGTTCAAAAAATTAGTGATTCGTGATCAGGATGGCGCCATCGTGCGTCTGGAGGATATCGGTGATGTGGTGCTGGGCGCTGAAGACTATGACACGGAGGTACGCTTTTCCGGCCAGACCGCCGTATTCATGGGCATCTGGGCGCTGCCTAACGCCAACTCGATCGACGTCATCCGCCGCGTGCGCGTCACAATGGAGTCCATTCAACTCGATCTGCCCGTCGGCCTGCAGGGCCGAATTGCCTACGACGCTACCAACTACATTACCAACGCCATTCACGAAGTGGTCAAAACCCTGAGTGAAACCCTGCTCATCGTCGTGGTCATCATCTTTCTTTTCCTTGGATCCCTGCGATCGACCTTAATTCCGGTGTTGGCCATTCCCCTGTCGCTGATCGGCAGCGTATTCCTAATGCAGGTTTTCGGTTTCACACTCAACCTGCTGACCCTGCTGGCCATCGTGCTGTCGGTGGGTCTGGTGGTCGACGACGCCATCGTGGTGGTCGAAAACGTGCAACGGCACCTAAGCGAAGGACAGTCGCCGATGGACGCCGCCCTGCGGGGCGCCCGCGAACTGGTCGGCCCGATCATTGCCATGACCATTACCCTGGCGGCCGTTTATGCTCCCATAGGACTGCAGGGCGGGCTTACCGGCTCTCTTTTCCGCGAGTTTGCCTTCACCCTGGCCGGCGCAGTCATTATTTCCGGGGTCGTGGCCCTCACCCTGTCGCCCATGATGACATCCAAGCTGCTGAAGCCCGGGATCGAAGAGCACGGCTTTGCCGGTAAAATAGCACGTGATTTCAAACGGTTCCGAGCTTTTTACGGCCGTCTGCTCGACATCACCCTCAACGCCCGGCCGGCTGTTTATCTGATATGGCTCGCCGTGAGTCTGCTGACGATTCCCATGTTCATCATGTCGCCCAAGGAACTGGCGCCTACCGAAGACGAGGGCGTCATCTTCGGCATTATCGATGCGTCGGCCAATTCCACCCTCGATCTCACCAGCCGCTATGCGGCGGCGGTCAACCGGGCCTACCTGAGTGTGCCGGAGACCGAATTTACCTTCCAGGTGACGCGCCCGACCTCCGGTTTTGCCGGCATGGTGGTCAAGCCCTGGGATGCGCGCAAGCGCACCATCTTTCAGATTCTGCCCGAGGTGCAGCAGAAGCTGCGCGGTATTCCGGCCATCCAGATATTTCCGGTGCTGCCTCCGCCGCTGCCGGGCGGCGGCCAGTTCCCGGTGGAGTTCGTCCTGGCCTCAACCGCAGAAGAAGACCAGATCCTGCAGTTTGCCCATCAGATCCGACTCAAGGCCATCCAGAGCGGTTTGTTTGCCTTCCCGCCGCTCATCGACGTCAAGATCGACCAGCCTCAGGCCCAGATCAATATCGACCGCGACAGGGCGGCCGACCTCGGTCTCGACCTTCAGCAGGTCGGCGCCGACATCGGCTCGATGGTCGGCGGCAATTTTGTCAACCGCTTCGACATCGCCGGCCGCAGCTACAAGGTGATTCCGCAGATCCAGCGCATCGACCGGCTCAACCCGGCCCAACTTGAAAACATTTACGTCACCGGACCCCAGGGGCAGCTTGTGCCGCTTTCCACGATCGCCACGATTCGCAACTCCACCGTACCGCGCTCGCTGAACCGCTTCCAGCAGCTCAATGCCGTCAAGATCAGCGGCGTGGCCCTCCGGCCGCTGGATGAAGCACTGCGTTTTCTGGAGAAACAGGCCGCCCAGATCCTGCCCAAGGGTTATGTGCTCGATTATACCGGTGAGTCACGCCAGCTGCGAGTGGAGGGAAACCAGTTTCTGCCGACCTTCGCCTTGGCCATCATCATGATCTTTCTGGTGCTGGCGGCCCAGTTCAACAGTTTCCGCGATCCCTTCGTCATCCTGGCCGGCTCGGTGCCCCTGGCGCTTTTTGGTTCGCTGGTTTTTACTTTCTTGAAAATGCCCGACCCGAACGTAAAATTCTGGACCCAGGGTTGGACGACAACGCTCAACATTTATTCCCAGGTGGGTCTGGTGACCCTCGTTGGACTGGTGTCCAAAAACGGCATCCTGATCGTCGAATTTGCCAACCGGCTCCAACAGCAGGGGCATTCCAAGCGGGATGCCGTGCACGCGGCGGCCTTAACCCGTCTGCGCCCGATTATCATGACCACCGCGGCCACCATTGCCGGTCACTTTCCCCTGACACTGGTCTCGGGCGCCGGCGCGGCTGCACGCAATTCAATCGGCCTGGTGCTGGTCGGCGGCATGGCCGTCGGCACCTTCTTCACGCTGTTTGTGATCCCGTCGATTTACATGCTGGTGGCCCGCGACCATGCCAGAGATCTCGCCCGCCAGACCGCGGCGGAGACCGGGGGCGAAGCCACAGCAAAGCCCGTCTTCAAACCACAAACCAGCGAGCAGTAAACAAGATGTAACAGTTTTGTCCCTAAAACGACGCTTCATGTTCAGGAAGATCCCCCTTCGCTGAAGTTACGGCGCGACAGGCGATTCGGGCTGGAAAACGATCCACCCTCGCCATTTGAAAATTTGAACTTAATGTTGGGTATAAGGGAGAGGCGATATGACCGACCATTCCCATAAACAACCGATCACACCCCGGATTACGCCTTCTTCTGAAATCGCCGGGGTCATGAAACATGCGTGTGTAAGATTTCTGGAATCGCTGACACCGGAACTGCGAAATAAGGCGAGTTTCAGTTTTGATTCTCTTGAACGCCGGCGCTGGCATTACTTCCCGCGGGAAATGTTTGACCGCAAAGGCGCCAGTTTAAAAGAGATGAATTCCCGGCAACGCCGGGCGGCCTTCAAATTGCTCGCCGTCGGCCTGAGTCATGCAGGTTATGAAAAAGTCACCGCCATTATGGACCTGGAGAAGACGCTGGGGGAAATCGAACGATTTTTAAGTGAATCGCGGCTGGTGCGGGATCCGCAACTTTATTTTTTTAGTGTCTTCGGAGATCCGACCACAAAAAAACCCTGGAGCTGGCGGGCAGAAGGTCATCATGTCTCATTGAATTTTACAATTGCCGGCAGTGAATGGATCGCTCCTAATCCCTTATTCCTGGGTGCAAATCCGGCAGAAGTGCAAAGCGGTTTACAAAAAGGTTTACGGATCCTGGCAAAAGAAGAAGATCTGGCCCGTTCTCTGCTGGGCACTTTAACCATTGACCAGAAGCAAAAAACGATAATCAGCCCGACCGCACCGCCGGATATTCTGACGCAAGCCTTGCCGAGGGTCGAGCTCGCCGGCGCCGAGGGATTGGCCGCCGGATCGATGACGCCGCCACAACGGGAAATCCTCGCCCGGCTTATGCACGAATACATCGATCGCTTGCCGCATGAGCTGTCGGCCATCGAGCTGCAAAAGCTGAACCAAGCCGGTTTGGATGCGATCCACTTCGCCTGGGCCGGCCCGCAAGACCGCGGCAAGCCTCATTATTACCGCCTTCAGGGACCCTTTTTCCTTGTCGAATATGACAATACCCAAAACAACGCCAACCATATTCACACCGTCTGGCGCAACTTGAAGGATGATTTTGGAGAAGACCCGCTCCATTTACATTACCAAAAAGAACACCGGTGAAAACGGATTTTACTCGAGGTGTGTCCGTATGAAAAGAGTCTTACGATTTTAAGGACGTCCTCACTCACACTTTTCCCTCGGATGGTTCAAAGATATAGGAAAAGGTGGAATTCATTAAAAAATATATTCCGATTTAAATGGAAGTATGCTATGCGGCACATGCGCTGCGTAAAGCCGGCATCGATACGTCGGGCGCATCGCATCATATTATTTGCCTAGAAACAGAGCATCAAAAAATATTCTATAGGGCGACGGGCTCGTTTCACCTGGCTGATAAAGTGATCATCATCGCCTATTTCGCAGCGATGATCGGAATCGGGGTTCTGCTTTACAGCAGGATGCAGTCTTTCGATGATTTTCTGGTTGCAGGGCGCAGGATGACTGCGCCCCTTCTGGTATGTACGCTGGTGTCGACGTATTCGTCCCCTATCTTCCTTTTCCGTGAGCCCTGTGCCGTTTGAACACATTAATATATTGAATCAAGGCGTGAAATCCCGCATCTTGCGGGGCAGCCTTGCGCCTATTAATTCAACCAATCAACCAATCAACTAATAAACGAATTGCCTTTGACCTTTATCCTCAGCTCTGCGAAGAATTTATTGACAATGAAGGCAAAAAAGATTACATTGTCGTCTATTAGATTACAATAAGGGGGTTCATAAAGAAATGCAACAACTTACAATCAGAATGCCTGAAGAATATTTTTCTAAGATCGAACAAATCGCAAAATCAAGCGGTTTAAAAAAATCAGATGTAACCCGGATGGCGATTCGGAAATTCATCGAAGAATACAGCAGTGAAGAAGAAGCAGATCTTTACAGCAAAGCAAAGCGTCTTATCGGTGTGGTTGAAAGCGGCATTTCGGATCTCGGCCTAAATCACCGTGAATATCTACTTAAAAAAATTAAAAGCGCACAATGATAGCGATTCTTGATACCGGTCCATGGGTGGCCTTAATTGATCGCAGCGAATCGAGGCATACAGAATGCGTCCAATGGCTCAAAAATTTCCCCGGCAGACTGTATTCAACTGAAGCGGTCCTGACTGAAGTCCTTTATATCTTGAATTTCTCTATAAAAGCTCAATGCGCGGCGTTGGATTTTGTTTTGGAATCTATCGTTGAAATTGTGCCTTCCAGCACTGCCAGTTTGAAGAAAACCAAAAATATGATGAAAAAATACGCTGACTTGCCGATGGATTTCGCCGATGCCACTATAGTCTGCCTTGCCACGGAAACAGGCATGCAAAACATTGCCACCTTTGATAAAAAGGATTTTGCCATCTACAAGTTACCGAAAAAGAAAAGCTTCTCGATAATACCCTAAAATACACCTCGCTTCGAGCCCATAACCACCAAGGATCTGACTTCCCTTTTTTGATACGGTTATTCTTAAATGGAAATATGGAAGGGATGTCCCTGTTTCCCGATAGAAAAGCATAAAATCATAGAATGTCCCTAAATACCCAATTTTTAAGACCTTATCCTTTTTTTGTACTTCGCACATCGCCGGCAATCTTTGCAAGCTCGGCAAATCCACCCTCCAGATCATCGAAAGCAAAAGAGTTCAGGAACTGGCGACTCCACAGCAGGGTGCGGTCGGTTTCAGTAAGTTCTGCTTCCCCGCAGACAGAGCTCCAATTTTCTCCAATTGCAGAAATCTGATGCTCTACGATCGCTACGGCTTCTTTCTCTGAAAGCAGGAAATGATGAGCAGCTTCCAGGCAAGCGGATATACGGCTCATGCGATTATCGTCTGAAACCAGCATCGCCTGTGAGGCCTCATTTCCTGACCGCGCTTGCGGGCAGATGTCATAGGCAGGTGTCAGCGTCAGCATCTGCCCGTCCCAAAATGCGGAATGGTTGCGCGCGTGATCGTCAGTATTGCCTGACAGGATGTTGAAGACCAGACGGGAAAACAGTTCTTTCAGCGTCGCGGACGCATTCGCGAATTTATGGCGAATAATCTCGGATAGGTCTTGATAGCTCGCATAACGAGCCATCATTTCATCTAGGCCCAAAAGCGTGAGCGCGGAAGCCATGCTTTTGCGCTGCCAGTCCTGGCCTGTGTGGATGCGGTCGAAGCGCTCGATGAGCAGAACGTCCTTGTTGGAAGACGTTGTCATTGAAACCGACGCGGCGTTGAGCCCCACAAGATTCGCAAGTCGCATAGAGATGAATTCAGCTTTTACAACATTGTATAAGTCTGCAGATGATGAAAACTTGGCGATATACTTGGTTTCGCCGTCTTCTATCAGCGCTTTCGGACGTGCTCCGCCGATGGAACTGCCATGGTGCAACGCCTGATCCAGTTCTGAAGTTAGTGGTATACCTTTTTCTACCCGCCCTGCTGATTGCAGCAGCTCGTCCAGAGTAGTATTTTCGGAAAAGCGCGGAATATACTCAGTTGCCGATAGTTGAAAGTCGAGGGCACCGATCCGATCCGAACCGGATTCCAACAGGTAGGTCAACTCATCCAGTTGGGCACTGTCTGCATCAGCACCTTTCAATCCGAGCTTCTTGTTGATAAGCACACGGCGCCCCCACGCATCAGGGGAGGCATCGCGGATACAGCCCGGCATGCCGAGACCGGGCAATAAGGGTAGCGCACCTGCCTTCAAGGGTAGTTCGGTGTCATAGATGGGAATCGCGTTTTTGCGCTCCAGGTAGCTCTTGCCGTAATTGAAGACCAGCTTGTCTCCGTCTAAGGTTAGCTTTCCGGCAACAACCGGCTCGATTGCGCCTGGCAGCCAAATCCAAACGAATGCTTCGCTGTATCCGCTCTTATTAGAAGTCATCGTCTACAACCTTCTTGCGGGGGTGGATATGTTTTGGTAGCAGGGCGATCTTGTCGTCGGCTTGCCTGATCATTGTGGTCAGGGATGACTCATCAGTGTCGAAGAGCTTGATGCCGACAAGGGTTGCCGCTTCGAACACGGTTCCGATCTGGCACTTGAGATTACCTTTCTCGATACGTTGAAGTAAGCCACGAGAAATGCCTGTACGTTCAGCCAGCTCCTTTTCCGTCATCTTGCGCTCCTTACGAGCAATCCTGATTTGCTTGCCTAGCAAAGCCGCAGCATGACGGGTGATGCGAGAGTAGGTGCGGATAGCTTTTTTGGACATTTTTCACCTCGGATGGTTCATAAATAACCCATATTACAAAGATATGGTTTATGCATAGAGCATATTATCAAATATCGTCAGTTTGTCAAGGGCAAAATGATTTATAAATAATGCATAACTCTTAAATATGATTCATATATAGATCAAAATGCGCTAAAATGCTATAAAGCAATCCCGACCTTCTTACCCGTTGGGGCAAAGTTTGGAGGTCTGATATCTGGTCCACCGCCTCACAGGCGGCAATCCGGGTCAAATAAATTCACAGAACTGGGCTGCGTGGAGTTTCTTGAAGTCATTGGAATACTGCATATAGATTTCGCCAATGATGTAATTTCTGGCATCCCTTTAGCTTAGTATAAGGCGGGCATAGAGCTTCGATGTCTCCACCGATGGTAAATGTAACGATCAGCCGCGCATCAAGGGCGGCAGCTCGTCAGAGCGAAGACGGGTCCTCCCGGAACCATGAATTGCCTGTCCTGCGACCTGTCCGGCGAAGTTTTTACGAAGACGGATCGTTTTCCGGCTAAGCTGGCAGAGTTGCTTTTTCGTAAGCGGTGCGCCATCTGCCGTAAGCCTTTCGCCGTTCGAACGCCTTGATGTATTAAATATAGATATGAAATCCCGCATTCTGCGGGGGAACCATGCACCGTGGGTCCTTCTTTGCCAAATGTCAATATTTCACCAACGTCCCCTCCTCCCAGTTAAATTTATCGATAGATAACAGCGAAGCGAATTTAACCGGGGTAATCTGCGGATAAATATTTTTTTTGTTCAACAAAATCTGCGGAAGGCTTTGAGCTATGAGCTATCAGCTAATATTGCTTTGAGCCGCCGGCTTTTCCCTATTTAACGAATCAACCAATCAACTATTTAACGATTTAACCAACTTTTATCTGTGTTAATCTGTGTAATCTGTGGATAGGCTTTGAGCCCTGGTTCATTAGTTAATTGGTCAATTAGAGCCTGTTCAATAATTAAGATTCAGCACCGGGCTGAGTTTTCCAGTTTTGGTGTAATCATAGATGATATCCT
>Ga0224502_10000956_pt1 | contig 9989 bp, 13 predicted proteins | sample SF_Oct11_sed_USG_5_FD_169104 | JGI IMG/M metagenome (GOLD analysis project Ga0224502, IMG submission 169104) | Sediment microbial communities from San Francisco Bay, California, United States - SF_Oct11_sed_USGS_13 | ecosystem: Environmental > Aquatic > Marine > Sediment | place: USA: California... | reverse complement strand
CATGGTCTTCACCAGCTCGTATGGTGCCTCGTAGTGCTCCAGGCTGCGCGGATCGATCTCTATCTGCAGGTGCTCATTGATGCTGAGGCGGGCGCCCATGCGGCCCAGCAACTCCATTGTTGTCGTGACGTCCTGCAGGTGAGGCACATTGTTGATGCGGGAAGGCTGGTCTCCGAGCAGGCTGGCCACCAGAATGGGCAAAACCGCATTCTTGGCTCCCGAGATCCATACCTCGCCCTGCAGGGGCACACCGCCGTGAATTTCGATCCGCGCCACCTCAGGCAGACTCCTCCGGGGTCTGGGTGTGAAGCCCCAGCGCGTGGATTTCATTGCCCATAAGGGCTCCCAGCGTCGCATAGACCATGCGATGCCGCTTCAACGTTGGCACGCCGCTGAAGGAAGGGCTGACCACCACGGCTTCAAAATGTACGCCGTCCTCACCGCTGACCACGACCTTTGCATCCGGCAGGCCAGCGCAGATCATTTGCTCTATCGTCTTGCTATCCATAGACTATCCACCATCGTATTCTCATCCAGCAATATCGGCGATCATGCCGCGGAAGCCGGACATCATAATGGAACCGCAACGGTTACTGAAAGCCATTTACGTTCCGGTATTCGTTGTCCGGACTCCGGCCAGCCCGCCACGGAGCGTCCGCGCTTCATGATCGGGTGCAGTAAATGCTGATTGCCATCGCGCAGCTGATCGGCGGCTTCATCCTGCTCGTCTGGGGTGCCGATCGCCTGGTAGCCGGTGCGTCGGCGCTGGCCCGGAACCTGGGCGTTTCACCCCTGATCATCGGACTGACCATCATCGCCTTCGGCACTTCGGCGCCCGAACTGGTGGTATCCGGCGTTGCGGCAGCCCGCGGCAATCCGGCGTTGGCGTTGGGCAACGCCATCGGCTCGAACATTGCCAACATCGGCCTGGTGCTGGGCGTGACCGCCCTGGTTTACCCGCTGCGTGTCGAGTCGGAGACCCTCAAGCGCGAATACCCTTTGCTGACGCTGATCATGATTGGCGGCTTCATCATGGCCGCGGACCTGATGTACAGCCGCACCGAGGGCTGGCTGCTGCTGACTGGCCTGGTCGCGCTGGTAATCTGGATGGTCCGCTTCGCCCTGCGGCGGGGCCCGGACGACCCTCTGGCGGCCGAATACGCCGCCGAGATTCCAAAGGACATGGCCACGGGCCAGGCCGTGCTGTGGTTGCTGGTGGGATTGATCATTCTGCCATTGAGCTCCAAGTTCCTCGTGGACGGCGCGATTTTCGTCGCGCGCAGCCTGCAGGTCTCCGAGGCGGTAATCGGCCTCACCGTGATGGCGCTGGGCACCAGCCTGCCGGAGCTGGCCGCGGCCCTGACCAGTGCCCTGCGCCACGAAGACGACCTGGCGATCGGCAACGTGATCGGCTCCAACATGTTCAACATCCTCGGCGTGCTGGGTGTCGCCGCAGTAGTGCACCCGGTCGAGGTCGAAATGCTGATGCTGAAGCAGGATTTCCCGGTGATGTTTTTGTTCACGGTACTGCTGTTCTTCATGGCCTACGGCATCAGCGGCCCGGGCCGGATCAGCCGCAAGTCCGCGGCGCTGTTGCTCACGCTGTATCTCGCCTACCAGGTGCTGGTCTGGATAACTGCCACACCGGTGGTTCCCGAGCTACCAGCCGGGCTCCCGCTTGCTGCTAAACTAGCCGGATGAACGGACCCGCCATCCAGTCCCTCGCCCGCGCCGTGATCGAGACCGAGGCCAGCGCTGTGGCCAATCTGTCCGAGCGGATAGACCAGCAGTTCTTGGCCGCCTGTGGCTTTATGCTGGCCTGCAGCGGCCGGATAGTGGTCATCGGTATGGGCAAGTCCGGGCACATTGGCAGCAAGATAGCCGCCACGCTTGCCAGCACCGGCACGCCGGCGTTTTTTGTTCATCCGGCCGAAGCCAGCCACGGCGATCTCGGCATGATCAAGCCCATCGACGTGGTGCTGGCCATTTCCAACTCCGGTGAAACCGAGGAAGTGAACCTCATTCTGCCGCTGCTGAAGCGACTGGGTGTCCGGATAGTCGCGATGACCGGCAACCGCGGATCGACCCTGGCGCGGCACGCAGACGCCCATCTGGACGTGAGCGTCGAAAAGGAGGCCTGCCCGCTGGGGTTGGCCCCCACTTCGAGCACCACGGCTGCCCTGGTGATGGGCGATGCCCTGGCCATCTCCCTGCTGGAGACCCGCGGCTTCACCCGGGAAGACTTCGCCCGCTCGCACCCGGCCGGACAACTGGGCCGCAGGCTACTGCTGCTTATCCAGGACATCATGCACAAGGGAGACGAGATTCCCAGCGTGCCCGAAGATGCCTCAATCAGCCAGGCCATCGTCGAGATGACGGCCAAGCGCCTGGGTATGACCGCGGTCACCGGCGCCGACGGCAAGGTGGTCGGCGTTTACACCGATGGCGATCTGCGGCGGACGCTGGATTCCGGTCTTGATCCCCACGTTACCGCCGTGCGCGAGGCCATGACCGTTGGCGGCAAAAACATTGCCCCCGATGCGTTGGCCGTGGAGGCCGTGCAACTGATGCAAAAACATGCCATCCAGGGCCTGTTGGTCATCGACCATGACGGCCAGTTGGTAGGGGCGCTGAATTTCCAGGACCTGCTGCGGGCCGGGGTAGTCTGAATGCCGGCAATCGATATCTCAGCCTACGATGCGCTGCTGCTCGAGCGCGCGGCGCGTGTCCGGGCCCTGGTGCTGGACGTCGACGGCGTTCTGACCGACGGGCAGCTCTACTTCGACAACCAGGGCAATGAAATGAAAGCCTTCAACACGCGCGACGGCCTGGGTATGCGCGCAGTGCAGCAACAGGGCACCGTGCTGGCCCTGATCACCGGCCGGCAGTCGCAAATCGTGGCGCACCGCGCCGCCAACCTCGGCATCGAGCATGTCTACCAGGGACGCAACGACAAGCTCAATGCCTTCCACGAACTGCTGGCCGAAACCGGCATCGATGCATCCGCCGTGTGCTACGCCGGCGACGACTGGGTCGATATCCCGGTGCTGGACCGGGTCGGCCTGGCAGTTACCGTGGCCGACGCTGACGCCGTGGTCAAGGGTCACGTGCACTGGGTCACCTCGCGGCCCGGCGGTCGCGGCGCGGTGCGCGAAATCTGCAACCTGCTCCTGGCTGCGCGTGGCCTCGACCAACAGGTGCTGGACGGAATCCTCGCACAGTGAAGTGGCGAATCCTGCAAGGCAGAACCTGGCGCGGAATCCTGTTGCTCGCCCTGCTGGCGTTGCTTTCCTGGCAGCTGTCGCGACAACCACTGGACACGTCAATTAGCGAGGTCGGGCCGCCAGACCTGCGGCTCAATTATGCCCTGTATGATTTCAGCGGCCACCTGCTCGACGAGCAGGGTCGGGTCAAACTCGACATCGCCGCCCCGGTTCTCAGGAACGACGCTGAAAGCGGCGTCGGAACCATCGAATCCCCCGAGATCCGAATTCAGCAGGAAGACGATCGATGGTACATTACGGCCGAGTCAGCAATCGTTTCCCCTGACCGGGAAATCGTCAACCTGACCGGCGAAGTCAACCTGTCCCGCAATGATGAGCTGACCGATCAGGTGCTGGAAATCAGGACGTCCGACGTGCTGCTGCACATCACGCCCAGGACCGCTATGACCGACAGGGGCGTCAGCGTCCGGCAAGGCGGTGACCGTCTCGATGCGGTCGGCATGAGACTTGACATGATTAACGAACGCTATGAGCTGCTGCATGATGTCACGGCACGCTATCAAACACCTTGAGCCGCCTGTCACACTGCTGGGCCGGCTGCTGCTGGCCGGCGCGTTGCTGCTCGCGTTGCCGCCCGCGCATGCGCTGAAAAGCGACCGCCAGCAACCGCTCGACGTCCGGGCGGATGCCAGCGACGGCACGCTGGGCGACGGCACGGCGACGCTGCGGGGCAATGTCGAAATCCGCCAGGGGACGCTGTTGATCCGCTCCGACGTCGCCCGCGTAGAGCGGGTCGACGGTCGCGTGCGCCGGTTCGAACTGGACGGCGCACCAGTCCACCTGGCGCAAGAGATCGAAGAAGAAGGGTTGGTTACAGCCACGGCCCGCAAGGTCGAATACGAGGTCGCCACGGGAATTGTGACGCTGACCGGCGAGGCCGACGTCGACCACCCGCAATACCACATCAGCGGCGAGTTGCTGCGCTACGATATGAACATCCAGCACTTCCAGGGCGGCGGCGGCGAGGCGGATGGCCGCATCAAGATCCGCATGGACCCCGAAGTGATCCAGGACGGCGCCAGCCCGCCGGCGCCAACACCCCAAACGCCGGAAAGTCAGCCGCAGGCCGACTCTGGCGGACCAGGCTGATCCCATGTTGCGCGCTCTCAAGTTGCACAAATCGTTCGGCAAGCGGAATGTCGTCCGTGATGTCACGATGCAGGTCGAGCCGGGTAATGTGGTCGGCCTGCTTGGCCCCAACGGCGCCGGCAAGACAACCTGCTTCTACATGATCGTAGGACTGGTGGCGGTCGGTGATGGTCAGATCCTGGTGGATGAAGTCGACATCACGCATGAACCGGTCAATGTGCGGGCCGGCCTCGGGGTAGGTTACCTGCCACAGGATGCTTCGATTTTCCGCAAGCTGTCGGTCGAGGACAACATCATGGCGATCCTGGAGATCCGACCGGGCCTGGACAGCGATCAGCGGCGGGACATCCAGCAAAAGCTGCTGGAAGACCTGGGAATTGCCCACCTGGGCAAGCAGATGGGCATCAGCCTGTCGGGCGGCGAGCGGCGCCGTGCCGAAATTGCCCGGGCGCTGGCAGCGGCACCGCGTTTCATACTGCTGGACGAGCCATTTGCCGGCGTCGATCCGATCTCGGTAATCGAGATCCAGAAGATTGTCGCGCACCTGAAAAGCCTCGGTATCGGTGTGTTGATCACTGACCACAACGTGCGGGAGACCCTGGGCATTTGCGACCACGCGTACATCCTCAACAACGGTTGCGTGCTGGCCGAAGGCCGGCCGGACACCATCATCGACAACGACGAGGTAAGGGAAGTCTACCTCGGCCGTAACTTCCGACTCTGAACCCGCGCATGGCCGAACCTTCCCTGCAACTCCGACTAACCCAGAAGCTGGCGCTGTCACCCCAGCTGCAGCAGGCGATCCGCCTGCTGCAGTTGAATCGCATCGAACTGCGCGAGTACATCCAGGAGGTACTCGACTCCAACCCCATCCTGGAGCGGACCGGAGAAGGGGAGCCGGAACCGGGCGCGGACTCGTTCGACCAGCCCGAGGCCAGTGCCGGCACCGAGGCGGCGGCTGACGATGGGCTCTCGGAGTGGGACCTCGGGCCGACGGAGGGCGAACAGTGGCTTGAAAGCAACGCTTACGAGGGTTTCTCGGGCGAACGCCAGATTGAGGACACCAGCGCTGGTTCGCTGGGCGACCACCTGCTCTGGCAGATCAACCTGTCGCATTTCAGCCCGGTCGACACCGCGATAGCGCAAGCCATTGTTTATGGCCTCGACGAAGATGGTTTCCTGCAGGAGACCATCGCCGAAATCCGCGGCAGCCTGGCGCCCGAACTGCTGGTCGAAGAGGACGAAGTGCTGGCCGTGCTGCACCGCGTGCAGCGGCTGGAACCGGTCGGCGTCGCCACCCGCGATCCGGCGGAATGTATTCGTGTGCAGCTGTCGGCGCTGAGTTCCGACAAGCCCGGTCGCGACCTCGCACTGCGCATCGCGCGGGATTTTCTGGACCTGGTTGCGCGACACGACTTCGACGAACTGGCGCGCCAGACCGGCGCCGCGGAAGAGGCTCTGGCAACCGCACTCGAACTGATCCAGTCCCTGGAACCACGACCCGGTGCGCGCTATGACAACCGCCGCGACGAGTACCTGGTCCCGGATGTCTACGCGACGCGCGCCGGGGACGAGTGGCGGGTGACGCTCAATCCGGAAAACGACCCGGGCCTGAGACTCAACCGCTACTACATTGACCTGTTGCGCAAGTCGGGCGGCGAGGACGCCGAGTATCTGCAGGGCCGGCTGCAGGAGGCCCGTTGGCTGATGTCCAGCATCGAACTGCGTAATCAGACCCTGCTGCGCGTTTCCCAGAGTATCGTGGACTTCCAGGAGCCGTTCCTGGAACAGGGCGAACTGGCGATGCGCCCGCTGGTGCTCAAAGACGTCGCCGAACAGATCGGCGTGCACGAATCCACCGTATCGCGGGCAACCACGCGCAAGTACATGCTGACGCCCAGGGGCCTGTTCGAATTGAAATATTTCTTTTCGAGCCACGTGCGCACGAAGGGCGGCGGCACCATCAGCGCGACCGCGGTCAAAGCGCGTATGCAGATACTGCTCGACAAGGAACCGGCGGAGAGCCCACTCAGCGACCAGGAACTCTCCGACCTGCTGGGCCAGGCCGGAATCATCGCAGCCCGCAGGACGGTGGCCAAGTACCGCGAATCACTGGGTATCGGGTCATCGAGCGAACGCCGGCGACTGTTCCGCCGCCGGAGTATGGCGGATTGAATGGGGGCTCGGCGACACACCGGTTAGCAGGGCGACTATGCAATCCGTGATTTCGGGTATAAGATTAAGGTATGGATTGTGTAATCCTTCTCGTTCTCAACAACAAGGATCATCTAGGCCAAGGGGACGGAGTACCAGCGCCACCCTCCGCGATAAACCTGAATGGAACCGCATACCCCACGGGTCTGCGGTTCGCGTGAGCTGGCCCCATGAAAGGAGACTGACATGCAAATGAACATCACCGGACATCACATCGAAGTAACGCCTGCCCTCAGGGCCTACGTAACCGAAAAACTGCAGCGCATTTCGAGGCACTTCGACCACGTGATTTCCATCGATGTCATTCTCAAAGTGGAAAACCACCACAAGCAGGCCGAAGCCAAAGTGAACGCCGCCGGCAAGCCCATGTTTGCCCAGGAATCCGACAGCGACATGTACGCCGCCATCGACGGCCTGGTCGACAAGCTCGACAAGCAGGTGCGCCGCTACAAGGATCGCGTGCGCGGCAACCATGCTGGCGGGGTGAAACGGGCTGCCTCCCTGGGCTGATACCTGGAACTACGCAGTACCAAATACCGATCAAGGATTCTGCCCAAAAATGTTGATTAGTGATCTCCTCAGCGCGGAGCGGATACGCTGCGATGTCCAGAGCAGCAGCAAGAAGCGCCTGTTGGAATTGATCAGCGAGGAGCTGGCGCGCAACAGCGACGAGTTCAGCAAGCGTGAAATCTTCGAAAGCCTTTGCGCCCGCGAACGCCTTGGCAGCACCGGCCTCGGCAAGGGCGTCGCCATTCCGCACGGCCGCGTCAAGGGCAGTCGCCACGTACAGGCCTCGTTCATTCGCCTCAGGAAACCGCTGCCGTTCGATGCGGCGGACGGTGAACCCGTCGACCTGCTGTTCTGCCTGGCCGTTCCGGAAGACTGCGGCGAAGACCACCTCAAGCTGCTGGCTCAGGTTGCCGAGCTGTTCAGCGACCCGCAACTGCTGCGCGAGCTGCGCGAGGCCGAATCCCCGGGGCGTCTGCTGCAGTTGCTTTCCGGCGTCAGGCACTAGGGGCCGCGAATGGAAATGCGCGGCCCGCCGGCGGGGGCGCGGCGAGGGATGAGGGCTGGCCCCGTCCTGGGCTTCCTGCAATACTGGTGAACGTGACAGGTTCGATCACAGCGCAGAATCTTTACGATGGCCTGAAGGACCGCTTGCGGCTGGAATGGCTGCTGGGGCCGGCCGGGGAAGATGTTTGGTCCATATCCCGCGACGATCTGACGGTGCGGCCGGCAGCGGTCGGCTTCCTGAACCTGATCCATCCGAACAAGGTCCAGGTGCTGGGCACCGAAGAAATCGAATACCTCGACGCACTGACTCCCCAGGAACTCGAACTCACCGTCAGGCGCGTCTTGAGCACTCGCCCACTGGCGATCATTGTCGGCGACGGCCTCGAGATGCCGCAGTCCATTCTCGACGCGGCACAGAACGAAGGAACCGCGCTGCTGCGCTCCAGCCTGCGCGCCAATGAACTGGTCAACTACCTCCAGTACCATGTTTCGCGCAGCCTGGCCCGGTGCACCACCCTGCACGGCGTGTTCATGGAGGTCTTCACCATCGGCGTGCTGATCACCGGGGGTGCCGGCAGCGGAAAAAGCGAACTCGCGCTGGAACTTCTCAACCGTGGTCATCGGCTGATCGCCGACGACGCGCCGGAATTCACCCAGATTTCACCGGACATAATCGATGGCACCTGTCCCGAGGCGTTGCAGGACTGCCTGGAAGTCCGCGGTCTCGGCGTGCTGAACGTACGCAGCATGTTCGGCGACTCCGCGGTGAAGTTGAACAAATTCCTGCGCCTGATCATTCACCTGGACGTACCTGGGCACGAGGGGCCGCCGGACCTGACCGACCGCCTGCGCGGCGATACCAGCACGCAGCAGGTGCTGGACCTGCAGATTCCTCGGATCACTCTGCCAGTCGTCGCCGGCCGCAACCTGGCCGTGATCGCAGAAGCTGCGGTGCGCGATTTCATGCTCAAGATGAAAGGCTACGATGCGGCCTCGGCGTTCATAGAGCGTCATGCCCGGCTGATGCGGGGCAGCTCGGGGGGCCACGGGGATTGAGCGGCGGCGCGGCAAGGCACCTCGTGCTGGTCACCGGCTTGTCCGGCGGCGGCAAATCGACGGCCCTGCGTGCCATCGAGGACCTCGGCTTCTACTGCGTAGACAACCTGCCGGCGGCGCTGCTGCCCGAGTTTGCCGCGCAGATCAAGCACGGCACGGACATTTATTCGCGGGTGGCCTTGGGCATCGATGCGCGCTCACCAGAACAGGACCTGGCCGGGATCCCGGCGTGGCTGGAAGGCCTTGTCGGATCGGGCATCGAATGCCAGATGCTGTTCCTCGACGCCGACAGCAGGGCCATCATCAAGCGTTTCAGCGAAACCCGCCGGCGCCACCCGCTGACCAGCGACCAGCGCGCCCTGCCCCAGGCCATAGAGCGGGAAATTGCCCTGCTGGCCGGTTTACGGCAACGGGCCGACTGGGTAATCGACACCTCGGACACCAATATCCACCAGTTGCGCAGGCAGGTCTGGAATTGCATCGGGTCGGGCAACGAATCGATGACCGTGGTCCTGGAATCGTTCGCATTCAAACGCGGTGTTCCACAGGATGTGGATTTCATTTTTGATGCCCGCATCCTGCCCAACCCGCACTGGGTGGAGTCGCTGCGCGACTGCAGCGGGCTGGATGAGCCTGTGCGCCAGTGGCTGGAACGGGACGAGTCGGTTGAGCGCATGATCGGCGATGTGCTCGGCTTCCTGAAGACCTGGCTGCCGGAGTTCCGGCACAGCCAGAGGAGTTACGTCACGGTTGGCATTGGTTGCACCGGCGGGCGGCACCGCTCTGTTTACCTGGTGGACCGGCTGGCAAAGGGTCTGGGAGGAGAATTTGGCGATGTATTGATCCACCATCGGGAGCTGCAGGCATGAGCGTTGGGCTGGTCATTGTCACCCACGGGATGACCGGCGCTGTCCTGCTGGAAGTAGCGGAATTTCTGCTGGGGGAATCGATGAGCGACATCCGCTTCGTTCCATTCCGGCAGTCGGGCGACAACGTCACCACCACCCAGGAGGTCGAGGACGCCATGGCTGCGGCGGACAGCGGCGATGGCTTGCTGGTGCTGACCGACCTGATCGGCGCCAGCCCCTCCAACCTGGTAGCCGAGCGGCTGGAGGCGCACGACGCGGTCATGGTTACCGGTTTGAATCTTGCCATGTTGGTGAGTGTCTGGAATTACCGCCGGCAGCCGCTGGGGCTGCTGGCCCGCAAGGCGGTCGAAAGCGGCCGGCGCGGCGTGAAGATCTTCCAGGAATGATCACGGCCAGTGTCACCATCGTCAACAAACTGGGCCTCCATGCGCGCGCCGCTTCGCGGCTGGTCAATTGTGCGTCC
>Ga0224502_10000953_pt1 | contig 9993 bp, 7 predicted proteins | sample SF_Oct11_sed_USG_5_FD_169104 | JGI IMG/M metagenome (GOLD analysis project Ga0224502, IMG submission 169104) | Sediment microbial communities from San Francisco Bay, California, United States - SF_Oct11_sed_USGS_13 | ecosystem: Environmental > Aquatic > Marine > Sediment | place: USA: California... | reverse complement strand
GACCCCCCGGATATGGGGCTGCCGGTCCCGGCGGATTCGAATCATATTCATTTTGGCGATGGCAGTACCTTTACGGAGCTGACGCTCGCGCCAGGCGAGCACACACTGCGATTATTGCTCGCCGATTACGCACATATTCCGCACAATCCGCCAGTAATGTCGGAGCCGATCACGATTACGGTCGAATAGATGGTTGAGAGACAGCGCCCGGACCACTAAAATCGCCGGGCTACCGGACATTCCCCATGACTCGATCCAGCAAAAACAAGAACATCGGCATCAGCGGCCTCGCCGCCTATATACCGCCATACCGGGTCTGGCTCGAGGACTGGTGTGACTGGACCGATAACCAGTGGCCGAAGATTCGCGAGGTCGTCGGCCGGAGTTTCCGGGTGCGCGGGCCCGATCAGAGCGTCTACACGATGGCGGCGACTGCGGTTATGCGGCTCATCGAGCAGTATGACGTTGACCCCTCACGCGTTAAGTTCCTGGGTCTCGGCACCGAGTCAAGCACCGATAACTCAGCCGGCGCGATCATCGTCAAAGGTATGGTCGATCGGGCGCTCGAGGCGCGCGGCAAACCGCCGATCGCCAGGAGCTGCGAAGTTCCTGAGTTCAAACATGCGTGCCTGGGTGGCGTCTACGGCATGAAAGGCGCAATTCGCCATCTTGCGCTGGACGGCGCCGGCGGGCAGGCTATCGTTGTTTGCGCAGACATCGCCGAGTACGCGCGAGGCTCGAGCGGTGAACCGACCCAGGGCGCCGGTGCCGTGGCCATGCTGCTCGAGGAAGATCCGCAGCTGGCAATTGTCGACCTTCCAGCCTCGGGCTCGGCGTCGGACTACCGCATCATGGATTTCCGCAAACCTATGTCGCGCTTTTGCGGACAGGACCGTTCCGAGACCCATCAGGTTCAGGACTTCCCGGTTTTCAACGGCAAGTACTCGACAACTTGCTACGTCGACGAAACCCTGCATGCATTGAATGACATGTACCGGAAGCGCAACCTGAACCCGGCCAGTTACCTGCGCTCACTCAAGACCATATTCATGCATCGGCCGTATCGCCGCATGCCGGAGACGGGCTGGGCCGTTTCTTATCTGTTTGCGATAAGTCACGGGAATGCCGAGGATCGCGCCGAACTCGCGTCGTACTGCTATGAGGCCGGCATCGACCCGGAGCAGCTTCGGGCAGAGATGCTCAGTAAGCCGGAGGTAGTTGCGCTCGCTGACCCCGAGCGGATGCAATATGAAGCTTACCCGCTGACGATGGCAGTACTACGCATATTCCGCGCATCGCGCCACTTTAGACGGGAAATTCTCGACAAGCTCGCGCTTGGCAGCGACACGATGCTCGATCTCGGCAATCTCTACACAGCGGCCTTGCCGGCCTGGATGGCCGCAGGATTTGAGCAGGCACTCGATGAAGACTCTTTGTCGCCAGGAGAGGAAGTATTGACTCTGGGCTACGGCAGCGGCGACGCCGCGGAAGTCATACCGTTCTTTGTGGCCGACGGCTGGCGGGATGCGACCGCGGCAATCGGTTTCGGTGACGTGATGCAGTTCGCTGTCGACCTCAACCGCGAGCAGTACATCGCGTTACACGATGGCCGCCATGCGGCAGGTCTGGACTTCTATGTTCCCAAGAATGAGTTCGTCATAGACTATGTCGGCCAGGCCGACGAGCGGCATTTCTCCGATCTGGGCATTGAGTATTACCGCTACGTCAGCTAGAGACGGCAGTAAGTTCGCAGCTGCTCCACGTGCTCGCTTTTAAGTGCCTGCCACTCCAACTTGAACCACGGCGTGAATATCGCCGGTGACACGGCAAATTCCTTGTCCAAATCGCCTGGCCGTACAAATCTGACCGCCGAGATTTCGTGCTCGTTTGGCTCTATCGGGCCGTCGATGGTGCCCAGGTACACGTGGCAAAGCTCATTCTCGGAACCTGCCTCGCCGAATTCAGCCCGGTAGTCGAACTTGTAGACAAACTCGAGAGACGACTCGATATGCAGTTCATCGTGCAGCCGCCGTCGCGTCGCCACCTGCATCGATTCTTTGCGTCGCGGATGACTGCAGATGCTGTTGGACCAGAAGCCGGGCCAAAGCCGTTTCGATGCGCTGCGCTTCTGCAACAGCAATTCGCCTTGCGTGTTGAAAAGGAACAGCGAAAACGCACGATGCAGCACCCCGCCATTGTTATGGCACTCGGCTTTGGACAGATACCCGGTTTCATTGTCATCAGCATCGACAAGGATCAGTTCCTCAGCCTCCGACGATACGATTTTGTGCGTACTCCCCACTCGCGATTCCCTTTGCCTAGGCCAGGCTTATAGTCTTGAAGCCTGCCGCACCAAGCGCGGCACAGACAGTATCGGCGGTTCCCGGACACAGCGCCACGATCGATCCGCCGCCGCCGGCTCCGGTGACTTTCGCACCAACGGCGCCGGCAGAGCGAGCGATGCTTACCATGCTATCCAGTTCCGCCGTCGAAACTTCTATCGCGTTCAACAGGCCGTGACAAATATTCATGAGCAAGCCCAGCTGTGAGTAATCTGCACCTGCGAGCGCGACGGCGCCAGACTGACTGAGCGCACCCATCTGATCGAATATCGCATCGTAATTCGATCGACTCCGATCACGCCGCGCCCGCACGCCCGCAACCTGTTCCATCGTGGGTCCCGATCTGTTGCTGCAGGCGATGACCAGCGGCGGGCGCTCGACCAGAGTCAGCTGCTCGAGTTGCGGTGCGTCGCCGTTGCGAAACAGCATTGCTTCGCCGTAAGTTGCGATCGTATTGTCCACACCGGAGGGCGTACCGTGCGCCAGCTTTTCACATGCGAACGCAATCGCGTTGATCCTCGCATCATCCAGTCCCAGCCCGAGCTCAACGCTGAACGCACGTGCAATCGCCACAGCGAACGCCGCTGAAGACCCCAGGCCCATCGCACGTGGCAGCATGGAGTGCAGGCGAATCGAGAAACGGGCATCCGCAATGCCGAGTTGCTTTTGAATCAGCGCCACGGCAGCGTCCATGCCGCTTGCGGCACCATAGTCAATCATCTGCGACACCTTCCACTCGGGCACGCTAAGCGTCGACTCTTGTCCACGCGCGGCAACGTCGGCAGTCACGGCATTCGCAATCGGCACAGCAAGGGCGTGCCTGCCATATACCACAGCGTGCTCACCCAATAGAATAACCTTGCCGGCCGCTGTCCCTGCGGGTGTCCCGCGCATACCCTGGGCTCGCTTCCCGGCAAGAATCTCGGCGGCTTTCCATACCTTGATCTCGCCACCGGCAATCAGTTCTTCGACGACATCGTCAAACAACTCAGCCGGGACACCGGCACTCGATGCGACACCGCGCGCGTGAAGCTTCATGTGCCCTTCTTGAATGCCACTTGTTGCCAGAGCCTTCAGCGCCGCGAAGTTCTGAGCCAGGCCCACCGCGGCCATCAGCTCCGCGAGTTCTCGCGCCGCTGAAGTACCGGCAATACGCAGTCCAAGGGACGCCCCCGCATTTGCATCGAGATTCCCGCCAACGACGCCGACTTTGAGCGGCACGGTTATTCTGCCGATCAAATCACCCTGTTCGTCAGCCGACCATGTCGCGAGCGGCAGGTACTGTCCCGTCGTTGCCGCGTACGCATGCGCTCCGGCCTCGATCGCTCGCCAGTCGTTGCCGGTCGCGATGGCCAGCGCATCGATGCCGTTCATAACGCCCTTATTGTGTGTCGCCGCTCTGTACGGATCGACGCCCGCAATATCGCTTGCCAGTATGATCTGATCGCGCACCGTCGCAGCCGCAATTTCCGGCGTCGCGAGATCATTGAGCCGGTAGCGAACGCTGGCCGTGACTAGCGCACGGTCCGCAAGGTTGGACAGGATCCGCAGCACGACCCTGCCGCCGCACATTTCGCTGATCCTCGGTGCAACCGTCTCGCAGATCGTGTTGACCAGGTTTGCCCCCATTGCGTCACACGTGTCGACAACGAGGTGCGCGACAACGACCTGCTCCCCGTCATCGAGATCGATGGATCGCAACTCGATGTCCCGCACGCCACCGCCCCTTTGACTCAGGCGCGGATGCACGGAGTTGGCAAGAGCAAGCAGTTCTTCTCGCCCGGCCTCGATCCGTTGAAGCGCAGAGACAACGTCGGGTATGTCGGCGATGTGAATCTGACCGACGAGCATTAGCTCCTCGCACCGCGACCTGAACCCGCCGCCTGCACGCGCCAACTGCGCCGCGCCGCTCGTGGCCGCGACAATCGAAGGCTCTTCAACAACCATCGGCACGATGTAATCACGGCCGTTGACAACGAAGTTCGGCGCGATTGCCAACGGCAGACCGAAAACGCCGACGACATTTTCGATCATTTTGTCGGCTGCTACAGGCAGCAGTGTGTGCCTGCCTTGACGTAATAGTTCGGCGTCGGCATCGCGCAACCAACCGAGGCGCTGCAGTTCGTCTATGCGCTCTGCGACGCTGAGTCGATAAAGGCCGCTGATTCGCGAGTCGCTCAAAGTTCCTCCCGCGCGACCCGCACGCCGCACAGGTCAATACCCATATCCATAGCACGGAAATTTGCCGGCAGCCCGGTGTCGACGAACGCCCGGATTGCAGCTGGGTCTTCGGCGAGAACAACACCGACATCGCCGCCACCGGCACCGCAGGGCTTGTAGACCAGTCCCGCGGCGTCCGCACTCGCAGTCAGCTCGCCATGCCCAGCATCGAATATGCCAAGTTCGTGGTCAACACTGAATTCTCGCAGCACTCTTGTGTAGTCACGGTACTCGTCGAGAATCGCTTTTGCCGTGCCATCGCGCCAGGCCTGGCTCATGCGCATCGCCGACTCCGCCAGCGCGGCGCGTGTTGGCCGCCTGTCGTACTTGCCGAGTTGCTCCAGTTTCGCTTTCGTGCCTGTGGACATGCCACTCCAGAGAAACGCATACGCGAGTCCATCCGGCCAGGCCAACTGTTCGGCTGGCCCGGCGCGCAGGCGGTACTCGATGAGACCGCCCGCCGAGCAGCAAGCGATGTCAGCGCCGCTGCCGAGGCCGCCTTGGAAGTGACGATGTGCGGCAAATGCAATGCTCGTCGCGTCCACGGTCGTTGCCACTACTTTGCAGAGCCCGGCCACCAACGCCACGGTCAAAGCCGCGCTCGAACCGATGCCAAATTTTGCGCCACTTCGAGGATCGAGAAACTCATTTGTATCGAGTTTGATCGACAGCGGTGTGTTGCATTGCATTTGCGCTGTGCGCCACACGTCGTTGACGAGCCTATACTCCTGCGCGCCGGACACCCACTCACAGTCACCGTTGCGATCTGTGAACCTTCCCGTGACGCTGCTGAATCCGGGTGCCGAAACCACGTGATGGTCACCCGCAGCTCGGTCGATGGTCACTCGTGCGCGTCGATCGACTGCCATGCAGATCGCCGGCGCACCATCGAGTACCGCGTACTCGCCGCACAGCACGAGCTTGCCGGGCGCACTAGCTGCAACTGGCGATGATGCGCTTGGCTCAGGCATCCGCGATTCGTGCTGCCCCGGCGCCGAGTCCACTGACGAGGATATCCTCGACGCCGTCGATATCTTCAAGGGAGTCACGCACGGCGGCTTCATCGGCCGTCTCGCAAACGGCTTTTAGCTGCGGCCCGGCATCAATTGTGAAGAATACGGCGACGCCGCGGGACTGCAATTCCCGAACCGCCTGCATGCATGCCAGTGTCGCACTGTTCCAGTAAACGACGGGCGGCCGTGACGCCCACATCACCGAGTGCATTTTCAGACAGTTGTGCTCCGAGATCGACGCAAGCAGAGAGAAGTCCCGCGAGGCTATTGCTGTTCTTGCCGCAGCGAGATCGTGCTCCTGCTGTTCGACCCAACGAGCAAAGAACGGCGAGGTCTTGCGACTGAGTTCCATCGCTGCCGTCGAACTGGTCGGTTTTTGCGCGACGGTCGTGACGGCCACAACGACCCTGAGCGGCCACTCGTGTGCGGGACGCAGGCAGCGCAGCGAAATGTCGCCGCCCGAATTCTCGAGTTCGACGAAGCCGCCGTATAGCGAGCGAGCTGCCGAGCCGGATGCTGCACCTGCCAGCCGTGCCAGCTGCGCAGTTTCTCTGCCGCCTTCCACCGCAGCGTCCGCCGCGACGACCAGCGCGGCGAAAGCCGATGCCGAAGACGCCAGACCCGCGGCGATCGGAAAGTCGCTAGTGCTGACCACGCGCGCCGCACGTCGCTGCTCGCCTGCGACCGTGTCCAGGCAGCGCGTGACACGCGGCAACATATCGACGTTGTCCCGTTCGTTGACGGTTAACACGTCGCCGGGCAGTGCCTTATCGAACTCGACGCACATCGTCGTACTAAGGTCGGCGAGCGTAATCGAGATCGAGCCGACCGCCGGGAGATTGCGACGCGTATCGCTCTTCCCCCAGTACTTGATCAGCGCGATATTCGGCTGGGCTCTGGCGGTTGCCCGCATAGGCTTCTTGGATGCGCAAAAGGGACGCGAATTATAGCTCAGCCGTGCTGCGCACAGGCGGCAAATGCGTGTACGCTACATGACCCTGAGCACGAGCCGGAGACCTTTTTGCCAGCAACGTTCGACAAGCGCATCGCGTATTACACAGAGCGCGTGCAGGAGAAACTGGACAGCGTCCTGCCGCCCGCTAACCGGCCGCCGAAGCGCCTGCACGATGCAATGCGCTATGCGGTATTCAACGGCGGCAAGCGGGTTCGGCCGTTGCTCGTCTACGCCACTGGCGAATGCCTTGGTTTGGAGGAACAGGCCCTTGACGCCCCGGCCGTAGCGCTCGAGTTAATTCACGCGTTCTCCCTGGTCCACGATGACCTGCCCGCGATGGACAATGACGATCTGCGGCGCGGCAAGCCGACCTTGCACCGACAGTTCGATGAAGCCACCGCAATACTCGCCGCCGATGCGCTGCAGCCGCTTGCGTTCAGTGTGATCGCCGACAGCGGCGATATTCAACCGACAACCCGCAATAAACTCGTTAAGCTAATCGCGGATGCCTGTGGGTCTGTCGGCATGACCGGCGGCCAGTCGATGGACCTCGCCGCAGAGGGGCGCTCCCTGTCCGGGGAAGAAATCGAGAGCATGTATTCGCTCAAGACCGGCGCACTGATACACGCGTCGGTCGTGTCCGCCGCGCTGCTCAGCGCCGGACTTTCGACCGAACGCGAATCCGCGATCGATGCTTTCGGCAGGACGATCGGCATAGCGTTTCAGATCAAGGACGACCTGCTCGATGTCGAAGGCGAAACGGAGACCATCGGCAAGCACACTGGCGCCGATCAGCGCCTGCGCAAGGCGACTTATCCGGGTTTAGTCGGAATTAGCGCTGCACGCGAGCGCTGCAACGCCCTGCTGCGCAGCGCCCTCGAACAGCTCGACGACTTTGGCGCCGATGCAGATTCATTGCGCTGGCTCGCCTGCTACATCGTCGAGCGCGGTCATTGAAGTGACTCGGGCGACGCGCACGATACTGCACGTTGATATGGATGCTTTCTATGCCTCTGTCGAGCAGCGCGACAATCCGCGGCTGCGCGGCAAACCGGTGGTCGTGGGCGGTGGCAATAATCGCGGTGTCGTCGCCGCCGCGAGCTACGAGGTCCGCCAGTACGGCGTCCGCTCGGCGATGCCAATGTCTGACGCAAGGCGGCGCTGTCCCGAATTGATTCGCGTCCAACCGCGCATGTCCCATTATCAGGCCGTGTCCAGGCAGATCTTCACAATCTTTCGCGAGTTCACACCGCTTGTCGAGGGTCTGTCACTCGACGAGGCGTTTCTCGACGTGACTGCGAGCCGAAACCTGCACGGTAGCGGAGTGGACATCGCAAAGCAGATCAAGCGCTGTATCCGCGAACGCACAAGTCTCACGGCATCGGTCGGTGTTGCGGAGAACAAACTCGTCGCGAAGATAGCGTCCGACATGGACAAACCTGACGGTCTCGTGGTCATTCGCGCCGATAATTGCTGCGAGAAGCTTGACCCGCTGCCGGTGGCGGTGATTCCGGGCATCGGCCCTCAGACGCTCGCGCGGCTGCAGCGGCTAGGTATTCACAGCGTCGGCGACTTGCGCCTCGCGCCTGACCGCGATCTTGCGAACATATTTGGCCGCTTCGCAGCACGCACTCGCGAGCGCGCAGCGGGCATCGACAACCGTCCCGTCGCCGCCTGTCGTGAAGAAAAGTCGATCAGTGCGGAGGAAACCTATGAGGTCGATCTCAGCAATCGCGGCGACATGGAGCGCGAGTTGCTGCGTCTGGCAGAGACCACGGCACGCCGACTGCGCAAATCGGACCTTCAGGCAGGGACCGTGCAGATCAAGATCAGGCAGTCGGACTTTCAGACCTTCACGCGACAAAAGAGTCTGCACCCACCCGCACACGGCACAGACCAGATCTATCAGGTTGTGCGGGCGCTTCTCGACATCTGGCTGGAGGAGAACCCCGGCACTCGCATTCGACTGCTTGGCGTAGGCGCCACCAAGCTATCTGCGGCCGAGCAGCGGGATCTGTTCGCGGCCGACGATAATACGGCTGCCAACCCGATCGACCGGGCGGTTGATGGCATTCGTGACCGCTTCGGCAACTCCTCGGTCGGCCGTGCGAGGACGTTGGACCGACCCTGAGTCATGTAGAATTGAGGTCCTGAAGACAGGACCAGGGCTGCGGCAAAGAAATAATGTACACCAGCTTTTTTGGCTTAAATGAGAAACCGTTTTCGATAACGCCGGACCCGCGCTATTTGTTTATGAGCGAGCGCCACGGTGAGGCGCTCGCGCACCTCGTCTACGGCGTTACCGAAAGCGGTGGCTTCATGCAGCTTACGGGTGAGGTGGGCACGGGCAAAACCACGCTTGTGCGCACCCTGCTCCTGAACCGCATGCCTGCAAATGCCAACGTGGCGGTTGTCCTGAACCCGCAGCTCACTGCTCGCGAGTTTTTGACGACGATATGTGAAGAACTCGGCGTCCCGGTCCCCGAGGATCGGACCAGCATCAAAGCACTGATCGACGCGCTCAATCATCACTTGCTCGATGCCCATGCGGACGGACGGCGAACGATACTTGTCATGGACGAGGCACAGAATCTCGCGCCCGATGTGCTCGAAGAAGTGCGCTTGCTGACGAATCTCGAAACGGCGAAACAGAAACTGCTGCAGATCATTCTGATCGGTCAGCCCGAGCTGCGCGACGTCCTCGCCAGAAATGACCTGCGTCAGCTGGCACAGAGAATTACGGGCCGCTATCACCTCGAACCCCTGTCAAGAGATGAAACCGCTCAATACATAGAACACCGGCTCAAGGTTGCCGGAGCGCTCGGCGAGGTATTCGACAGCGGCGCCAAGCGTGAAGTGTTTCGTTTATCGCAAGGTGTGCCGAGACTAATCAACGTTATCTGTGATCGCGCCCTGCTTGGCGCGTACAGCAGTGAGAGCCGGCGCGTCAACCGCAGCATGATTCGACGCGCAGCGGCAGAGATCACCGGCAGGATGAAAATCGCAATCTGGCCGCGCTGGGCCGTGCCTGTGATAGGCACTGCTGCCGCCGTCGTCATCGCGCTTGGTGTTCTGTCTCTTCTCGGCGAGCGGCGTCAGTTCATCGACGATAACGTCGACCCGGCGTCCTCAGCGGTAGCCGTAGCGGCGGAGCCCGAGCCGGAACCTGTCGTCGAGGCAGAGATTGCTGTCGAGGATCCGCCTGCAGAGGAGTCCCTCGATGCACAATTGATGGTCGCCGCCGATCTAACGAGCACGGAATCGGCGCTGGCAACGTTGTTGGGACTATGGGGTCTCGAGTACCAGCGCGGACAACGTGGCTGCTCGCAGGCTGCGGCTGCCGGTTACGAATGTCTGTTCCAGCGAGGCTCATGGAGCGGCCTGAAGCAATTCGACCGTCCGGCTATCCTGACCCTCGTCGACAGCAGGGGCGCCGCCCACAACGTCGTTTTAGTGTCTGTCG
>Ga0224502_10000952_pt1 | contig 10006 bp, 8 predicted proteins | sample SF_Oct11_sed_USG_5_FD_169104 | JGI IMG/M metagenome (GOLD analysis project Ga0224502, IMG submission 169104) | Sediment microbial communities from San Francisco Bay, California, United States - SF_Oct11_sed_USGS_13 | ecosystem: Environmental > Aquatic > Marine > Sediment | place: USA: California... | reverse complement strand
CTCGATCCAGGCGCCGACATGCGGGAGTTTGACCCTGAGGATCGCAGCCTGCAGCGCATCGATGCGGAAATTGCCGCCTACAACCGGGTGTCGATAGGGACCCGACTGCCCGTGCACCCGCAGCTCACGAAGACTGCGGTCGAGATCTGCGTTGTCCGTTGTCACCAGGCCCCCGTCGCCGAAACAACCCAGGTTTTTCGACGGAAAGAACGAATAGGCGCCGATCAGACCGATCGAACCGACCTGGGCGCCGTTAAAGTCTGCCCCCCACGCCTGTGCGCAGTCCTCCACAACAGGCACATCGCCCGCGACCTCCATGATTCGATCCATCGCCGCCGCCTGGCCAAAGAGATGGACTGGAATGACAGCGCGTGTTCGGTCACTGATGCTCTCGGCAAGCTGTTCGGGGTCCATGCAATAGTCGACGCGATCAACATCGACAAAGACCGGGGTTGCGCCAAGGCGCGACACCACGCCGGCGGTAGCGAAGAACGTAAAGGTCGGCAAGACCACCTCGTCACCATCGCCAACACCGAGAGCCATGAGGGCCACGAGCAGGGCGTCTGTGCCTGAGGTGACACCAACCGCGTGCAGCGTTTCGAGTAGCGCCGCCGATTCGCGCTCGAAATCATCAACCTCGGCGCCGAGAATGAAACGCTGTGAATCGCATACCCGATCGATGGCCTGGCGGATCTCCTCACGCAGCGGTTCGTACTGTCGCATCAAATCAAGCAGCGGCACGGGCATGGCAACATCCTCCAGTGTCGTGGACGGTGAACAGGGTACCGCGTGAATTAGGAATTAGGAATTAGGAATTAGGAATTTTCAGGCACATTCCCCGACCACATTGTCGCGAGCTGAAGAGCGGGCGCCATTCCTCATTCCTCATTCCTCATTTGCTAACATTATTTGGCGACTCGTTGTCGCGACAAGGGAGCATTCATGCATATTTGCGTTGTTGGTACCGGCTACGTTGGGCTTGTCACCGGGGCCTGTCTTGCTGATTTCGGCATCAACGTGACCTGCGTCGACAAAGACGAGGAGAAGATCACGAAACTCCTCGACGGCGAGATTCCGATCTACGAGCCTGGGCTGGACTCGCTGGTGGAAAAAAATGCCAGGTCCGGGCGCCTTCACTTTGCGACTGACCTCGCCCCAGCTATCCAGCAGGCCCTCGCTATTTTCATTGCGGTCGGCACTCCGCCGAAAGAAGATGGTTCCGCCGACCTCTCGTACGTGGTCCAGGTCGCCGAGGCGATCGCCGATAACCTCAATGGGTACAAGGTGGTGGTCACCAAATCCACTGTGCCGATTGGCACCGGACAACTCATCGAGAAGATTATTACCGAGCGCGAATCCGAAGCTCATCCGTTCTCGGTCGTCTCCAATCCAGAGTTCCTTCGCGAAGGCTCCGCGATCGCCGACTTTATGCGACCCGACCGGGTCGTCATCGGCGCCCGCGATGCTCAGGCTGTGGCCATCATGAAGGATATCTACTCGCCCCTTTATCTGATCGAGACTCCATTCGTGATCACCAACGTCGAATCGTCCGAGCTCATCAAATACGCCTCCAACGCTTTCCTGGCGACCAAAATCACTTTCATCAACGAAGTCGCTGAGCTCTGCGATCGACTCGGCGCCGACGTCCACCACGTCTCCAGGGGGATGGGCCTCGACAAACGAATTGGGCCAAAATTCCTTCACCCGGGACCGGGGTACGGCGGCTCGTGCTTTCCAAAGGACACCCAGGCAATGTCCGAAATCGCGCGTAAGGCCGGCCGTCCGTTCGAGATCGTAGATACGGTCATTGCGGTCAACAATAGGATCAAGGAGCGAGCCGTCGAACGAGTCCAGGAATCGATCGGAGAGGATTTCAACGGCAAGACCGTGGCGGTTCTCGGCCTCAGCTTCAAGCCGGAAACGGACGATATGCGCGATTCGTCTTCGATCCCGCTAGTTAACGCGCTGGTTGAGGGCGGTGCCAAGGTCAAGGCATTCGACCCCGTGGCGATGGACAATGCGCGTGGAATGCTGCCGGAGGCCGTGCAGTACTGCGAAGACTCCTACGATGCCGCCGAAGGCGCCGATGCCATGATCATCGTCACCGAGTGGAACCAGTTCCGCTCCCTCGACATGGAACGTGTGCGGTCCTCACTGAAACAACCGGTGGTCATCGACCTCCGCAACCTCTACGACCCGAAACGGATGAAAGACCAGGGGTTCCGGTATTCCAGCGTCGGCCGTGCGGCTGAGGACCTACCAGGCGAATAGGTCGTTCGGGCTCCCGAGAAAGTGATCAGTTATCAGTAAACAGTGATCAGTGCCTGGCGCTCGAAAAGTGTTACTGTCGCCCCCAATAACAGCCGACACTGATTACTGATCACTAACTACTGATGACTTGCACCGCCGTGCTTGACCGATCGGCATACACCCGCGAAAATTAGCATCATGACGTCTGACGATTCGGTAAGGCTCGATATCTGGCTTGATGTGGCGTGTATCTTCAAGACACGCTCGCAGGCGCAGACCGCGTGCCAGCGTGGCCGAGTCGAGGTCAATGGCGACCGCGGCAAACCACACCGGGCCGTAAGACCTGGAGACACCATACGAATCCAGATTCCGGGCGGACGCCGCCGCATCATTGAAGTTCTCGAGCTCGAGTCGACCAACGTTTCGAAGGCACGCGCGCGTGAGCTATTCATTGATCACACACCACCTCCGACCCCTGAAGAGTTGGAACTACGACGGATGCAACGGCTTTCGACGCCCCAAAAACGGCTTCCGGGGAGTGGTGCGCCGAAGAAACGAGAGCGTCGCGATCTGCGGCGGTTGAAGGAAGAGTGGGAATAGGCCCCAGCCCCAGTCGAGAGAAAAGAGTGAAGAGTAAAGCCCCCCGCCCTCCCTCTTAACCATTAACTCTTTACCCTTTACCCGTTGTGGCGAACTGCGTTCGGACGCGGACTCGGACTCGGACGCGGGCACGGGGCCCAGGGCGGGGTAGAATACCCAGACCCAATCTAAGGGTGTGATAGCGAAAGATGACCGGAGGTGCGGATGAGCGAAGAGGCCAACTGGGACAAGCTGGTCGTTGGCGGCACGGTGTTAACGATGGAACCCGACACCGAGCCCATAAAGAATGGCGCTGTCGCGATCGCAGACGGGCGTATCGCTGCTGTCGGTCCAGCGGAAGAACTGCTCGAGATGGCGCCGTCCGGTGATGTCCTCAACGCCGGCAACTGTGTGATTCTCCCCGGGTTCGTCAACACCCACTCACATCTAGCGATGACCCTCCTGCGCGGGATTGCCGACGATCTGCCACTGATGCAGTGGCTCGAAGGCAACATCTGGCCGGCAGAGAAAGAGCACATGAACCGCGAGACGGTGCGTCTCGGCACCGAGCTCGCGGCGGCCGAACAGCTCCTGGCTGGAGTCACCACGACTACCGATATGTACTTCTTCGGCGACGAGGTGAGCGCCGTCCTCGCCGAAGCCGGGATGCGCGCAGTCGTCGCAGAATCGCTGATCGGCTTCCCAACACCACGCTGTGCGACCACCGAGGAGATGCTGGCCAAACAACGTGACCTGCTCGAGGCGTACAAGGACCACCCTCTCATCACGCCGTCCGTCGCGGCACATGCCCCTTATTCCGTACAGGCGTCTGATCTTGTGGCCGACGCGGAGCTGGCCGAGGAGTACGAGGTGCCGATGCAGATTCACCTCGCCGAAACCACCTGGGAGGTCGAAAGACTACTTGAAGAAAAAGGGCTTTCTCCGGTCGCCTACCTCGCCAATCTGGGCGTTCTTTCAGAGCGGACGGTGGCTGCCCACTGCGTCCATGTATCTCCCGAGGACGTCGAGCTGCTGACCGAATTCGAGGCCGGTGTCGCTCACAACCCCGTCAGCAATCTCAAGCTGGCGTCTGGGATTTCACCGGTGCCGGCACTCTTGGAGGGCGGAGTCAAGCTCGGCCTCGGAACCGACGGCGCGGCTTCCAACAATACTCTCGATCTGTTGCGAGACATGCAGCTGGCCGCCCTTCTCCATAAGGGTGTTGCCGGAGACCCTACCGTTCTGCCCGCCCGCACCATGCTCGAGCTGGCGACCATCGGTGGCGCCCAGATCCTGGGGCTTGCCGATAGGATTGGTACGCTGACTGAAGGCCGCGAGGCGGACATCATTTGCATCGCAGTTGACGGACCGCACACCGCCCCGATGTACGACCCGTTCTCTCACATGGTGTTTGCCGCGCGCGCAGCCGATGTCCGCCACGTAGTGGTGCAAGGCGCTGTTGTGGTTAGAAACCGCGAGTTACAGACCCTCGATCGAGAGCGAATCGAGAGACAGGCAAGGGAGTTTTCGGAGAACCTCCGACCGAGCTGAAGGAGACAGTTATGACCGACATGCCACAGACCATTCTCACGGCCACAGATTTTTCGAAACCAGCGGAACGCGCGTGCGACTTCGCGCGCGATCTGTCGCGACGATTCCAGGCACAGCTCCACTTGCTGCACGTTGTTGTGATTTTCGAAGATCCTCATCTCGAGGAGGACCACTTACACCGGCTCGAGGAGCTTGTGGCTTCTGGCAACGACGCGCGCCTCAGAGACCTTGAAAACGGCTCTGAGGTCCAACCCGGGCTCGACGTCACACCCCATATGGTGCGTGGTCTCGCCCCCGCCGAGGTGATCGTCGAAACGGCGTCCAACCTGCGGTGCGAGCTTATCGTGATGGGCACCCACGGCCGTCGAGGCCTGCCACATCTCCTTCTGGGCTCCGTTGCCGAGCGCGTCGTGCGCACATCGACAGTGCCGGTGTTGACCGTGCGGGGCGATGCCGATACCAAACTGGAGGGCACACCAAAGATCCTCGTTCCGCACGATTTTTCCGAAGCGTCAGCCGCCGCCGTACGGTGCGCTGCGGTGTGGGCGGACGCCCTGGGGGCGGAGATCACCCTGCTGCATGTGGTCGAACCGGTTGTTTACCCGGAGTTCTACTCGGTGGACGTCATTTCGGATGACCTCATGGAGCGGCTCGTAGAACGCTCGGAACGGGCACTTGGCACCGCCGCGAAAGACCTCCTCGGTAAGGCCCGGACCACGGTCGAGGTCGGTCGGGCAGCAAACACGATTGTCGATTTTGCAGACCCGGAGCGTTTCGACCTCGTCATCATGGCGACGCGAGGTCTTTCAGCGATCGAGCATGCCCTCCTCGGGTCGGTGGCGGAATCGGTTCTTCGCCGCTGCCGTGTCCCTCTGCTGGCAGTACCTGCCAGCTCGTTTTGAGTTCTTAGTTTTGAGTTTTGAGTTCCAGACCTCCCTCTCCGTTTCCGGGTGGATGGGTGTAACTCAAAATTTATAACTCGTCCGTGGTTGGCGGTCTGTTGTAGACGTTCATCGCGGCTTCGAATCCACCACTCAGGACCGACTCCACCGCATCGGCCGCCCTCTCCACTGCCGCTTTCGCGGCGTCGGCCTCTTCTTCGGTGAACGAGGAAAGCACGTAGTCTGCAAGATCACCAGTCATGTCGTCACCACGTACTCCAACCCGTAGGCGCGGGAAGCCAGTGCCTACTTCCTCGCACAGACTGCGGAGCCCGTTATGGGTACCGGGCCCGCCCGAGCGACGCAGACGGAGATTCGCCAGCGGCAGGTCAACATCGTCGACCACCACCAGCATCGATTCGGGGGTCAGACCGAATTCTTCGAGGAGCCAACGCATCGCCTCACCCGACCGGTTCATATAGGTCAGGGGACGGGAAAGTAAGACGAAACGACCAGCGGTGATCACCGCGAGCTCGCACGACGGACGCTGTTCCCAGTCCGACACACCTTGCCGCCTCGCCACCTCCTCGAGCACCCTGAAACCGATGTTGTGGCGCGTAACCCGGTAGTCAACGCCCGGGTTACCCAAACCCAATACCAGATCGATGGTCATGGTGAGATGCGAGGTCTGTGTCGAATCGAGCTCTACTCGGTCCCTGCGCCCTCTTCCGCATCCTCGCCCTTGCCCTTGCCGATGATCTCGGGCTCGGCGGCTTCGGAAATGACCGCTTCGTCCTCGAGGACCTCTTCCTCGACCTCTTCCTCGACGATCCGCGGAATCTCGACGACGCACACGACTCGATTCTCGTCGTCCAGGAACTTCGCGTTTTCCGGCAGCTGCGACGCGAGGTCGGCGACCTTCAGGTGCTCTCCAACCTCGAGGTCGGTGATGTCCAGGACGAACTTGTCGAACATCTCTCGTGGCAGGATCTCGAGTTCGATTTCGCGCGAAACAAAATCGACGCGGCCGCCGTGACGCACACCGACGCAATCGCCGACGAGTTCCACAGGCATCTTGACGGTCAGCTTGTGGCCACGGGTGATGCGGATGAAATCAATGTGTATGAACTTGCCACTGATGCGATCCACCTGGAGTTCCTTGATCATCGCAAGGCGCTCCTCGTCCGTGCCCTTGAGTTTGAGGAGGAAGATGGTGTTCTCGCCCGCTGCTCCCTTGAGGATTTCACCAACCGCGTGCTCGTCTACCGAGATCGCGACCGGAGGCTTGTCACCACCGTAGAGCACCGACGGCACCCTTCCCTGATGGCGCATCCTGCCGGCTTCGCCGGTGCCGCGGCCTTCGCGGGCCTCGACCGTGATCGTGATTTCTGGGGTCTGTGTAGCCATTAACGTAACTCCCTTGATTCTTTACTTTGTTGCTAAACAAAAAGGCTCGAGACCGACGCGCCCTCGTGGATTCGGCGGATTGCCTCTCCGAGGAGCACGGCCAGGGACAGCTGCTCTACTTTGGGGCTCATCCTGGCCTTTTCGCTGAGCGCGATGGTGTCGGTCACTACGACCTTTTCGATCGGTGATGCGTTGAGGCGATCGATGGCCGGACCGGAAAAAACCGGGTGTACTCCGGTCGCGTAGACAGAGCGCGCACCGCGTTCAATCAGCGCCTCCGCCGAGTGGACCAGGGTCCCGCCTGTATCGATGATGTCGTCGACGATGACGCAGTCACAGCCTTCGACATTTCCGATGACGTTCATGATCTCAGCGCGATTGGCCTCCGGCCGTCGCTTATCCATGATGGCGAGGTCGAGCTTCAGGCGCTTGGCGAAGGCCCGAGCTCTTTCAACTCCACCAGCGTCCGGAGAGACGAGCATAGGATTTGAGAGCGCTTTTCGACGAATCGCCTCGATGAGTACCGGCGCTGCATAGAGGTGGTCCACCGGAATATCGAAGAAGCCCTGAATCTGTGCCGCATGGAGATCAATTGTCAGCAACCGATCCGCACCCGCGGTAGTAATCAGATTTGCGACCAGCTTGGCCGTGATCGGCACCCGTGGCGCATCCTTCCGATCCTGACGGGCATAACCCATGTAGGGCATGACCACGCAGACTCGTGTCGGCGAAGCCCTGCGAAAGGCATCGAGCATGATCAGCAGCTCCATCAAATTATCGTTGGGCGGCGACCCTGTCGGCTGAACGATGAAAACATCGGCACCGCGGGCGTTCTCCTCGATCTGGCAGTACAGCTCACCGTCGGAAAAATTACCGAGGCGCATTCTCCCCATCTCGATCTGCAGATAACCACAGATCGACTCGGTCAGCGCCGGGTTGGCGCGGCCTGAAAAAACCAATAATGGAGATTCCCTCAGCATGTACTACCTACTAGCCCGATTTTGGCTGGGGCGGCAGGATTCGAACCTGCGAATGCCGATTCCAAAGACCGGTGGCTTACCGCTTGCCGACGCCCCAAGCGCCGGAGAGTATACAAGATTTCGCGGCCAGCCCACACAATTCATGAGGGCCCGCCGTCCTCGCTACGAGCCCTCATGAATTGTGTGGGCTATCGCCTCATTCCTTGCGGTCGTCAACCAACGGTATGTCGCTCGCCCAGAACTCCTCGTTGAAGAGCCTGGACGACAAACGGTCAAGTACCGATGTGCTCTTTCCCTCTCCCTCGGGTCCTTGCTTGTCGCGATCTCCAACCATTCGGTTTTGCCGAGCGGATTCGTACTCCTCGAGAACTCGCTGCTCAATTTCCTCGCGGGTTTCGCTATTCAGAGGATGGGCGATATCGCGCATCTGGCCATTCCGCGTCTTGCGAGCCGGCATGGTCACAAAGACCTGCCCCTCACGCCCTTCGATGACCCGCAGGTCGTTGACGATGAAGCTATCGTCGAATATCACGCTCGCAAATGCTCGCACCTTGCCGCCCTTCGCCGGACTGATGCGTACCTCGGTCACCTTCATGCTTTCCTCCTCGCAGCCCGATTATTTCACCACCGGACGCCCTCGTGCACGTCCGAGGGTGGAACCCACGTGTACATTCCAACTTTCATCCAAACCATCCGCCCCGTCTCTCGCGGCCTCGAGATCGGGGAATACAGCAAACACGGCAGCGCCCGAACCTGTGACTGCAGCACACAGCGGCCCCAAAGTCTGCAACGCAGTCACGGCACGTCCAACCTCCGGCCAATTTTCGACCACGACGGGCTCGAGATCATTTCCCAGATCCTGCCATGGTGCTGCGATCGTTCCGGCATTGTCCAAACCGGCCACGAAGGCATCTACAGTAGCCTTCGGCCCTCTTGGGGTCAACCGGGGCCCACTCGCAAAGCGATCGTAAACATCGACGGTCGCTACCTCGAGAGGTGGGGTGCACACGACCACGCCATAGTCGACGAGATCCGGCAGTGGTCGAATAATCTCACCCCGGCCGGTCGCCAACGCCAGTCCACCGGTGAGGAAAAACGGCACGTCGGAACCAATCTCTGCCGCTAAATTTTGAAGCTCAAAGGGCCGGAGGTTCAAACCCCACAGGAGGTCGAGGAGAACAAGAGCAGCCGCTGCGTCCGATGACCCACCGCCTAGACCAGCGCCAATCGGGATCTTCTTTGCAAGTTCAAGCCTCGCACCGGCTTTGACACCTGTGTGGCGGCGGAGGGCTTCGGCCGCACGCATTATGAGATTGTCGATGCCAGACGACACTGCTCCGGCAGGCGTCACCTGCAAATCAAGGACATCAGATGGAGCTTCCGTGGCTCTTATTTCATCGGTCAAATCGATCGTCTGGATCAGCGTCTGAACCTCATGAAACCCATCGCTTCGTCGACCCAGAATTCGCAGATCGAGATTTATTTTCGCGGCAGCGCTGACCCTAACCCACATTTTTCACAGACTTTCCGACCTCGCTGCGAAAACCGTCGAGAAATGCGGGCGCAGCGTCATCAGTTGGGTTCATCTCCGCACAGCGGCAGATCCGGAGGTGGTGGCAACTCGCTACCCTCATTCCACTCGAGCCGCACCAGTTCGAGTTCCGCCCACCGACCGTCGGCATTTTCCACCCGGATGAAACCAGGTACCGAGAGGCTGTGATCACTGAGCTCCAAGCGCCAGCCTCGGCCCTCGGCACCGACCTGCTCGACCGACACGACCCGCCAGGGTTCGGCAGCAACTTTGACCAGGGCTGCCCATCGAAAACCCTCGATAAGAATACGGCCGTCCTCGTGGGCGGCAACCCAATCATCAGCGATTGCGGGAAGCCTGCCGCTGAAGAGCCGAACCGCTTGCGGCAAGGGCATCGCCGCCACGCCGAGCGCCTGTTCGAGATCAGTTGCCTGGATCTGACAACCCTCCCGCAGGTCGAAAAAATTCGGCTGCTGCGACCCGGACCAGGAGGTCAAGGACACCGCCGAGCCGAAGGGTTCGGACACCGTGAGCCGCCCGTCCCCTCCGCTGGTCAGCACCGACATCCTCAGACCACCCGATGCGGAGACGCGTAACCGGTAGAGGGCCGCCGGGTCCCCGGAAAGAGGGCGGTTCAAGCTCTCGATTGCCGATTCGAGATCGACCGGCACGGTTTCTGGTGCCGTGGACTGGCAGCCCGCGAATCCGAAGAGGAGCAACGACACCACAGCCAACGCCGCGGTGCGGTCGTTGACAGCGGCGTTACCGGTTTGACTCACGCGGTTCATCATTGGTGCGGTCGAGCAGAGAGCGCACATGGTCAGCGT
>Ga0224502_10000950_pt1 | contig 10029 bp, 9 predicted proteins | sample SF_Oct11_sed_USG_5_FD_169104 | JGI IMG/M metagenome (GOLD analysis project Ga0224502, IMG submission 169104) | Sediment microbial communities from San Francisco Bay, California, United States - SF_Oct11_sed_USGS_13 | ecosystem: Environmental > Aquatic > Marine > Sediment | place: USA: California... | reverse complement strand
CGCGTCTGACCGCTTCGGGTTTGCCCTGGGGCAGCAGGGCCATGTGCGAAATTTTGCCGCTGACAAAAAGCATTGCAGAGGCGCTGGGGCAGGCGGCTACACAGGCGCCGCATCCGATACAGGCGGCTGCATCCATTGCTTTTTCAGCAACTTCCTGGGGTATGGGAATCGCATTGCCGTCCGGCGCGCCTCCGGTATTGACGGATATATATCCGCCGGCCTGGATGATTTTATCAAACGGGCTGCGGTCCACCACCAGATCCTTGACAACCTTAAAGGCCCGGGCACGGAAGGGCTCCACCACAATCGTGTCACCGTCTGAAAATATTCGCATGTGCAGCTGGCAAAGCGTGGTCGCTTTTTGCGGGCCATGGGCGCGGCCGTCGACCACAGCACCGCAGGTGCCGCAGATGCCCTCGCGGCAATCATTATCAAATGCAATCGGGTCTTTGCCTTCCAGGGTCAGCTGCTCGTTGACCGTATCCAGCATTTCGATAAAGGACATATGCACCGATATGTTTTGAGCGGCAATGGTTTCAAAATGGCCCTTGTCTTGAGGTCCTTGCTGGCGCCAGACTTTCAGGGTTACGTCAATGGTTTTCGGTAGCTTTTTCACTTGTAACTCCTTTGGGATAACTCCACATTTTCAAAGACCAATGGTTCCTTCTGAAATTTCGGCATCGTGTCGTAACCATCGTATTCCCAGACCGAAACATGCGAAAAGTCTTCATCATTGCGCCTGGCCTCGCCCTCTTCGGTTTGAGATTCTTCCCGGAAATGGCCGCCGCACGACTCGTTGCGATCCAGCGCATCATGAATCATCAGTTCGGCAAATTCAAGGCTGTCCGCCAGACGACCGGCCTTTTCCAGGCTCTTGTTATAATTCTTATCCGTTCCAGGTACCAATACATTTTCCCAAAACTCGGCGCGCAGATCCTTAATCTGTTTCAGGGCATTTTTCAAACCTTCGTCATTGCGCGACATGCCGCAATAATTCCACATGATTTGCCCCAGCTCCCGCGCGAAGTTGTCGACGGTGCGCTTGCCTTTAATGGACATGAGTTTGGCAATGCTTTCAGTTGCCGATTGGGTGACATCTTTAAACGCCGCTTGGTCCGCACTTACCGGTGATAGTTCGGCTCCGGCAAAATATCCGCCGATGGTGTAAGGAATGATAAAATATCCGTCGGCCAACCCCTGCATCAGGGCGCTGGCTCCCAGCCGATTGGCGCCGTGGTCGGAGAAATTGGCTTCTCCCAGGACAAACAGTCCCGGAATCGCGCTCATCAGGTTGTAGTCCACCCACAAACCGCCCATGGTGTAATGGGATGCGGGATAAATCATCATCGGCTTTTCATAGGGAGAATCATCGCTGATGAGCTCATACATGTCAAAGAGGTTGCCGTATTTTTTAGCGATGATGTCTTTGCCGTCGCGTTTGATGGCATCGGCAAAATCCAGATACACCGCACAGCGCGTCAACCCCACACCTTTGCCGGCGTCGCACTGGGCTTTGGCCGCGCGCGAGGCCACATCACGGGGCACCAGGTTTCCGAAGCTGGGATATTTTTGTTCCAGATAATAATCGCGATCTTCTTCGGGAATCTCCTGGGGTTCTCGGATATCGCCGGGATTGTGAGGTACCCAGACACGGCCGTCGTTTCTGAGACTCTCACTCATCAAGGTCAGCTTGGATTGATGATCACCGGTATGCGGGATGCAGGTTGGATGGATCTGGGTAAAACATGGATTGGCAAACATGGCCCCCTTTTTATAGGCCCGAAAACCGGCGCCGACATTGGAAGCTTCAGCATTGGTGGAAAGGTAATAAATATTGCCGTAACCGCCGGTGGACAGCACCACCGCATCGGCGGCGTGGCTTTCCAGCTCACCATTGATCAGATTGCGCACAACAATGCCGCGAGCCTGCCCGTTAACGATTACCAGATCCAGCATTTCGCGTCGCGGAAACAATGTGACCATGCCCGCGGCAACCTGGCGCATCAAAGCGCTGTATGCACCCAGCAACAGCTGCTGTCCGGTCTGACCCCGGGCATAAAACGTTCTGGCAACCTGAGCACCTCCAAAAGAACGGTTGGCCAGCAGTCCGCCGTAATCTCTGGCAAAAGGAATCCCCTGGGCGACACAGTGATCGATGATGTTGTTGCTCAGCTGAGCCAGGCGATAAACGTTGGCTTCCCGCGCTCGAAAATCGCCCCCTTTAACCGTATCGTAGAAGAGGCGCCAGATGCTGTCGCCCTCGTTTGTGTAATTTTTGGCGGCGTTGATCCCTCCCTGGGCAGCAATACTATGGGCTCGCCGGGGTGAATCCTGGATGCAGAACGTCTTGACGCGATAGCCCAGTTCCGCCAGGCTGGCGGAGGCCGAGCCGCCTGCCAGACCGGTACCGACCACAATGATTTCAAATTTTCGTTTGTTGGCCGGGTTGACCAGCTTCAATTCAAAACGGTGTCGGTCCCATTTCTCGGTCAGCGGTCCTCCAGGTATATTGGCATCAAGCGGCATCGTGTTTCCCTTTCAATTGAAGAAGTTATTTGAGGGGTCGGGGTGTTTTTCCAGTCACGCCCGCGCAGGCGGGCATCCAGGTTGCCGGTCTCGATTTTTCTGGATTCCTGCCTTCGCAGGAATGACAGATCTTAGCGCGGAAAACACCCCGACCCCTGAGTTATTTGTTATTTGTTAATGGTTTAATCTGGATATAAACCGCTAAATCAGATAATTGCACATTTCTAATAACCCATAACGATTAACCAAGAACCTTCAATTGAGCGTTTTGCGCTCAATTGAAGCACTAGCCCGTGGACCATATATAGATGGGTAGCAGGCCAAAGCCAAATCCGAATATCAGGCTGACAACAATACTCAGTACCATAATTGCCGGCATGTATCTGGGGTGATTGGCGCCAACTGTCTGAAAAGCACTCCAGAAACCATGCCGGACATGCAATGCAAGGACAATCATAACAAACACATAAATGATCATATAGATCGGGCTGGCAAAGGCCGCAGATACAATCTCAAAAATCGTCCGTTGGGTTTTTTCCGCGAAACTGAAGTTGATCAGGTGAAAAATAACAAATGCCAGAAGAATAAGCCCGGTATAGGGCATCAACGTTGAGCTCAGGGTGCGTCCACCGGCGCGTCTATCGATTTTATAAGGCACAGATCTTGCTTTGAAATTCTGAACAAAAAGTATGATGCCGGTTGTGACGTGAATAAGAGCGAAAGCCAGCAGCCCCAATTCAAATACCGTCAAAATCGGACCCAGCGAGTGGAGCTTTTGAGCGTATGTATTAAATGCAGTACCCCCCTTATAAAGCGTGAGGTTGCCGGCAAGGTGGGCACAAAGAAAACCGAGAAAGCCCAGGCCGGTAATCGCCATCAACAGTTTTTTACCGATGGATGCGCCAAAGGTGCGTATCAACCAGCTCATAATGACCTCCAATGTATACATTTACAGACACAAGTGTATACGATTACACACAAATTTTAATCCATAAAAAGATGTATTCCTAATAATTCCTTTAATCTGTGTCAACATAATTGTTAAGCCACCAATCGTCCCGGTTGGTTTGCATAATACTGTGAGCAATTTTTTTCGCGGCTTCTGTTTTTAATCGTTTTAGCACAGGCGGCAGCCACTTGTCAGGGGGGGCATATCCGATATCCGCTAAGGTTTTTAGCTCCAGAATAAGTGAAAGCTGGTCGGCATCATGGGCCAATTTGGCTTCAGGTGAGTTGCCTTCATTGAACTCATCGATAAGGCTGGCGATTGATGACCCAAAGGGAAGGTTGGCGGTGATATCTTTGACGGCTTTGCCCTCATTTGCCGTGACGTAAGTTTTATGGACCGTATTCAGGTCGCCGATCCTGGTTTCGGGAAGATCATGCACCAGGCACATGCTGATCAATTTGAGGGCGTCAATCTCGGGTTCTAACTGGGACATTACGTAGGCGATAAATGTTGTGCTGAAAGTATGTTCCGCGATGGATTCTTTGCCGGAACCGAGAAAATGAAATCCCGAGCGGGGAATTTCTTTGAGCATTTTGGCTTCAAAGAGCAAATTGGCAATGTTTTTCATAGCAACTCCTTACCAAGCGTTGTAATATTGCAATAGCGCATACTTTATACTTACGGGTGTCAATCATGGGGTTCCAAGGTTCAAGGGTTGTATAAAAACAGAAAAAGGTTTGTGGTAAAAGGGCATCGAGCAGCAGTCGGAACCCTGAACCCTGAACCCTGAACCTCTGAACCCAGAACCTTTAACGAACACCATATTGAGGGAACTTATTAAACGCAACCCTAAATTTGTGCTCGGACGTAACGTTCAAACATGTTGACACTCTATCTATTTTCATTATACTTTAAAATGTTTAGCTAGGAAGGCATCATTCCAATATATTTTTACCGCAACAATTTGGCTTCTGTTAAACATATTTTTCTTATTGACCTGAACCAAACTCTGAAATGGAGAGATTTTTATGGGTATTGCTCAGCTTGATATCGTCAATATGATCAGTAATGCAGGCCTTATGGTGAAGTTTGTCATGCTGCTGCTGCTATTTTTTTCAATAATGTCCTGGACAATCATTCTCATTAAATACCGTTACATCAGAAGGGCCTATAAAGAATCGGTCGAGTTTACCGATTTTTTCTGGAAAAGCCGGGATCTGTCGAATGCGTTTGCCAAAGCAAAGCAGCTGCATGCAAGTCCGCAGGCCCGAATTTTCAGGATCGGCTATGTGGAACTAAAAAAGACGAGCCAGTCTGCCGCTCCAGCCAGTCCGGTCGTCAATAAGCCGTCCGCCAGCCAAAGTATGTCCCTGGATGCCAGATTTACCGGAACAGATAACATCAAACGCGCGTTACGCCGGGCGATTACAACCGAGATGACGCGAATGACCCAGTACGTACCCTTTCTGGCAACCACCGGAAATACGGCTCCGTTTATTGGTTTGTTTGGTACGGTCTGGGGAATTATGAATTCCTTTGTGGGCATTGGCCGCATGGGCTCCGCCAACCTTGCGGTTGTCGCACCCGGCATTTCAGAAGCGCTGGTTGCAACTGCCGCCGGTCTGGCCGCCGCCATTCCAGCGGTAATCGCGTTTAATTATTTTATGAGTAAAATACGCGTGGCTGAATCCGAACTGGTGAGCTTCTCAGCGGATTTTCTAAACATCATCGAACGTGATATCCTGCGCTCAGAGAGGAGAAGAACATGACCGCCGGAGAAGGTAGCGGCCGTTTAATGTCCGATATCAACGTAACGCCGCTTGTTGATGTGATGCTGGTTCTCTTAATTATTTTTATGGTGACGGCACCGATGATGATGCAAGGCGTGGATGTAGCACTACCCGAAGCCACTGCCGAACCCCTGGAATCCGAAAAAGAGCATTTGATCATTACGATCGATAACAAAAATCAAATTTTTATCAATGACTTTCAGGTGACCATCGATTTTCTTGAGGAAAAGCTAAAAAAAATCCTGGAAGGTCGTTCCGATCGGGAAGTATTTTTAAAAGCGGATAAAGACATCTCCTATGGAACGGTGGTTCAGGTCATGGCTGAAGTTAAAGGGGCCGGTGTGGAAAAACTGGGCATGGTCACCGAGCCGACGGTTTTTGAAAAAGAAGGCAAAAAGAAAAAGTCAAAATCTAAAAAATAATGAAGGATACCAAACATGCCTACGCCAGAAGATACCATGGGAAAGACCCGAACTCCCATTCGATGGTATTTCCTTTTGGTGTCTCGTTTCTTTTTCATTTGGTGATCATCGCAGCGTTGATTTTTACACCGGAGTTCGGTTCAGGCTCAAAATTTCGAGCCGGAGTGGTAAATGTCAGCCTTGTATCTTTGCCGTCACCCGGGCCCGATTCCGGTGGGCCGGCTGCTGCGGTAGTAAAGCCGAAACCGGTTGAAAAGAAGTCTCCGCAGAAGCCCGCTGTTAAGATTCCGGAACCCAAGCCGGAGCCCAAGCCGGAGCCCAAGCCGAAACCCAAACCGGTTGCGGTTGTCAAAAAGCCTCCGGAAGCAGTGTCTCTGGCGCCCAAAAAGAAAAAGATTAAGAAATCGTTGAAGAAAAAGACCCTTGATCGCGAAAAGATTATCAACAGTGCCATCGAACGCATTGAAAAGAAAGTTGAAAAAACCAGAACCGATTCGGTGGCTGCGGCCATTGATCGATTGAAACGTCAGGTTGGTGAAGACGAATCTCAAGTTGGAAAGGGTTCCGGAGAGACTTCCGGCAAAGCAGGGGCCGGCCGAGCGGGACCGGTAGGAGGCTTCGGGACCGGCCGGGCACGAATACAGGAATCCATTTTAATTTACCAGGCAGAAATTCAATACCAAATCCAAAAAAATTGGGCTTTTTCACAGCAACTCGCCGGTGAAAATACTCAACTGGAGGCTGTCTTAGCCATCAAGATTTTACGCAGCGGCGAAATAGAGGATATCTGGTTTGACAAAAAGTCCGGAAACGCGTATTTAGACGACTCCGCTTATAAAGCCCTTGTCAAATCAAATCCGTTGCCCCCGCTTCCAAAAGATTATATGCGTCCTGATTATAAGATTGGTTTGCGATTTGGCCCAAAAGGATTAAAGAATGAATAGAAGAATAAAACTTTACATCTTTATTATTGGCGTTATCTTAATCACATTCGGCCCGGCGAGGTGCTGGGCTGAGTATGACGTTATCGATATTACGAAACCGTTTTTGCGCAAAATTCCGCTAGCGGTACCGTTATTTAAAAACGTGAGCGAAACGGCTGAAGAAAAGCAGTTATCCGAGACGGCCGCCGATTTTCTTTCCGATACACTCGAATTTACCGGTTATTTTAAAATCCTCGACCGCGGTTCATTTCTTTTCGACCCGGAAAGAAGTGGTGTCACGATGTCGACGATAAATTTTCAAAACTGGACCGTGGTCGGTGCCGAGCTCTTGGTAACCGGATTTTATGAAGCCGAAGGTGACAGGATTTCCGTCGAACTCCGCCTCTTTGACACGTTTAAAGCCCGTCGCGTTATTGGCAAAAAGTATACGGGCAGCAAAACGAATCAGCGCAGCATCATTCTTCGATTTTGCGGCGATGTCATTAATTATCTTACAGGCAATAGAGGCGTTTTTGGAAGTAAAATCGCATTTGTCTCCAACGGCTCCGGAAATAAGGAGATCTATACCTGCGCGTTTGATGGATATGATCCCAGGCGTTTAACCAACAATAATGCCATCACCCTCTTTCCGGCCTGGTCAACTGACGGCAAATGGATGGCCTTTACCTCCTATAAAGCCGGCAACCCCGATCTGTACATTAGAAATCTGGGCCAGGGGCAGGAAACAAAATTTTCTAAACAAGGAATTAATATTACGCCTGCATGGGCGCCGGGAAAATTCGAACTGGCGGCAACGCTGTCTTTTTCAGGTGATCAAGAAATTTATCTGTTGACTGGAGCGGGGAAAATTATTAAAAGATTAACCAATAGCCGGGGAATTGATGTAACGCCCAGTTGGTCACCCGACGGCAAACAGTTCGCCTTTGTTTCCAACCGTTCCGGGAGCGCTCAAGTTTATATCAAAGATTTAGCTTCCGGCAAAGTCAGAAGGCTTACGTATGAAGGGCGCAAGAATACACAGCCCAGTTGGTCCCCTCGAGGAGATAAAATTGCGTATACCTCTGAAGTCAGCGGGGGGCATGATATTTATGTTATCGGGATAGACGGACAGGATCCGGTGCAATTAACATATGAATCCAGGGATAATGAAGCCGCTTCCTGGTCCCCGGATGGCAGTTTGATCGCATTTAGCTCAAGCCGCGATGGACCGTCTAGAATCTATGTGATGACTGCTTATGGTACCGACCAGCGGCGTTTACTTGTTCTGGCCGGTGAGCAGACAAACCCCAAGTGGTCAACGAACCATCTAAATAATTAAGTGATGTCCGAATGTGAAAGGAGGAGAAAAATGCAAAAGAAGTTGTGGTTAATGATAGCGCTGTTACTGGTGATTCCAGGGTTGCTGTTCATGGTTGGCTGTCAGAAGAAAGCAGTGACCCAGGCAAAAGCGCCTGCCCCTGCATCTGCACCGGCACCGGCACCGGCGCCGGGACAAGCACCGGCAAAAGCGCCAACTCCAGTGACGCCGTCAGGTCCAAGCGGAATGATTATGGCGGAAGATATTTTTTATGACTTTGACAGATCACTCCTGACCCCTGCTGCTCAGGACAATTTGATGCGAAAAGCCGCATGGCTGCGAGCCAATCCCAAGGCCACCGTGACCATCGAAGGCCATGCTGATGAACGCGGGACGAATGAATACAACCTCGCCCTGGGGGACAGACGTGCCGATAGCGCCAAAGCATTTCTGGTGGATCTCGGTATCGCCGCTTCGAGTTTAACAACGATTAGTTACGGTGAAGAACGCCCGGTGTGTACCCAGCAAAACGAGGAGTGCTGGGCCAAAAACAGACGGGCTCACTTCGTTGTAAATTAGGTCTATTTGGTATCCGAATTAAAACTGTTTGTCTGCCATAACGCAGATAGAGTTCGGCGATGATACCAGCATTTGATACACTCATGATAAACAGCAAGCGTAAGGCAGACGTTGCGCTTGCTGTTTATTGTGTTTACGCCCGCCTAAACGGCGGGTGTTTTTTTTAAAAACCAATTATGAAACCTGAATTTTGCAAAATTTAGGTAAAAACAAGACGACATAGCAAATATGAAAAAATTGGCGATATACAATATTCTTTTAATATGTCTGATTGGTGTATGGGGATGCGCCACTCAATCCGACGTGAACACGATTGACACGCGTATTTCCGAAATGGAATTGCGTGATGCAGAGCGACGCAAGCAAGGGCAGGCACTTAAAACCGATATTGAAGGTCGCAACCAGGAGTTGCGCAAACAATCCGCAGGTTTGCGTGCCGTGCTTGAAGAGATGAATGAAGATATTCGGATTCTAAGCGGCCGACTTGAGGAAATGGAACATTCGATGCAACAGCAGCAACGCAAAACGGAAGAATTAGAGATAAAAAGGCAAGAAAAGCTGGACCGTTTAGAGCAACGCATGGATCAAAATTTAGAGCAAATACGAAGTATGGAGCAGTATCTCAATTTAGAATCTACGAAGAAGCCGGTGGCTGTGGCAACTCCAGGGATTTCGGCAAAAAAACCGGTCTCGGAAGAAGAAATTTATCGATCTGCCAAACAAGCATTTGACCAGGGTGATTCTGAAGCCGCCCGCCGGGGTTTTCAAGAATTCATTAAGCGATACCCAAAATCGAAAAATGCAGATAACGCTCAATTTTGGATCGGCGAGATTTACTATCGTGAAAAATGGTATGAAAAAGCGATTCTGGAATATCAGAACGTAATTGAAAAATACCCGCAGGGCAACAAAGTTCCGGCGGCTCTTTTGAAACAGGGTCTGGCGTTTTCCAGTATCGGCGATAAAGCAAATGCAAAGCTGATTTTAGAAGAACTCAATCGAAAATACCCCAAATCCAATGAAGCCAAGGTTGCCGCTGAGACTTTAAAGACATTGAAATGAGCCTGAAACGAGAATGGTTAAGATCATCGGCATAGATCCTGGCTTGGCGGCTACCGGTATCGGGATTGTCAGAGGGCTTGGATCAAGGATCGATGGCTATTCTTTCGGCAGTATCCACACTTCCAAAACCACCTCCTTACCCAGCCGCCTCGATAAGATTTTTTCAAAGCTTCTCCAACTGCTGCAGAATGAAAACCCGGATTTGATGGTCATTGAGGATGTCTATTCCCTGAACCGATATCCAAAGTCGGGACTCATATTGGGGCAGGTGACCGGTGTTATCCATTTGGCCGGCTTTCATGCGGCCGTGCCGTCCGTCGAAGTTCCGGTTAGAGAGGCCAAACAAATTCTGACCGGAAACGGCAATGCCGATAAAAAACAACTTGAAAAGGCGGTACGGCATCGATTAAACCATAAGCTTCCCATCAAACCCGTACACGCATCGGATGCAATGGGCTTG
>Ga0224502_10000948_pt1 | contig 10036 bp, 4 predicted proteins | sample SF_Oct11_sed_USG_5_FD_169104 | JGI IMG/M metagenome (GOLD analysis project Ga0224502, IMG submission 169104) | Sediment microbial communities from San Francisco Bay, California, United States - SF_Oct11_sed_USGS_13 | ecosystem: Environmental > Aquatic > Marine > Sediment | place: USA: California... | reverse complement strand
AAACTGAACATGACCAAGGAAATTATTCCACAAAAAATTACGGCACTTTTTGTTTACGGACGCCCGCCGCTGGTGTTTGCCGGAATGCTGTGTGCCATTGCCGTTATATGGACCCAAAGCCCTATTGTGTACACCATCGGAGTCGTTCTTTTATTCATCTCCATGAGCTTTGATCTGGTCGACGGCTGGTTTGCCGCCCGCTTTGAGCTCAACCCCAGAATGGCGCAACTCGCCGACCGCCTGATGGATAAGGTGGTCTACTCCATAATCTTTCCCCTGGTTGCCGTCGGTGTCATGTGGCGGGTTCATTTTGCATCGCCCAACCCCAGCAAAGGGGAAATATTACATGCCCTTCTGGTGCTGCTTCTGGCCGTAACCGTTCTGATTCGGGACAATTTTGCGCATTTTATGCGTAGTTTTGCCATCCGCAAGGATCAGGAACCCGAATACAAAGAATTTACCCGCCTGCGAACGATTGTTGCCGCACCGGTAGGTGCCCTGCTTTACGCCTATGCGTTTTATGTGCCGGAAGGGCCGCTCTCAAATATCTATTTCTGGATTTCGTGGCTGGGAAATCTGCCGCTGCGGGGTTTGTTCTTTATTGAAATCATATTTTTGATCATTAATTTCGGCTCAATTGCAGGCTACGTCCGCAAGTATGGTACCCTGTGTTTAGATGAGCTGTGCCTTGGAAATGAACAGATGCGCCGTCGCATTCTGGCCTTCTTTCCCAACGCCTTAACCGTCATGAATGCCATGATGGGGCTGCTGGCCGTATTTTTTGCCTACCAGGGACGCATTCGCGAAGCATCCCTGTTTTTGATGGGCGCAGCTTTATTTGACAAACTCGACGGCGCAGTTGCGCGCAAACTCGGCCTGACAGAAGACTTGGACGAGGAAAAACCGAAAAAAGCAATCAGCTTTGGCAGTCTGCTCGACGACATATCGGATACGGTCAGCTTCTGTATCGCACCGGCCTGGATATTCTACATAACGCTCTCAAACTATTCGGATCCGGTGATTCAACAATTGCCGATAGGCTGGATCGCATGGCTGTATGCCGTGATGGGAATAGGCCGGTTGATTTATTTCACGCTGGACAAATCACCCATTCGCGGGTTTTTTAAAGGAATGCCGACAACGGCTGCCGCTATGCTGGCGATGTCCGGTTTGATCATCTTTTCCCAGGCGGTTAACGATGCATCCGATTGGGCACGTTTCTGGGGAATTTTTAGCTTCGGTTTAATTATTTTCGCTGCAATAATGATGAATTTATATCCGCTTCGCTATCTGCACCTGGGACGCTTTATGAGCCGGCATCCCTGGTTTGGACGCGGCACCCTTATCGTCATCGGCTCTGTGTTCACACCTTATTTTGGGCAAGCCTGCCTGATTTACATGTTTCTTTATACCCTTTCACCCATCATCACCTGGCGCATCGAGCCGGAGGTAGCTGCCAGGGAGACCCAGACGAAACCCGCCTAGTTTTTTCAAAAAATTCATTTCACGCCCGATAGCTGTGTTCTATAACTAGAAGTGCCTAAAATGAGCTAAAATGCCTAAAGTGACTAAAGTTATGGTCTCGCTGCGCTCCATCTTTTTTAAAATGGCAGAATTCCTTAACTCCAGGCACTTTAGCTCACTTTAGTTCACTTTAGGCACTTCTAACTTTATTTTTCTCTGTCTTCGAAAGTGAACTGCTGATTTTGAGATAAATGCGGCTGATTTTGGATTTACTTGTAAGTCGTGTCTTTGGTTTTAAATTTAAAAAAGGGCCCGTCTCCTTTGACCACGATCGGTTCGGGCACCGCCCAGCTGCCGCCCAGGGCACGATGAAGGTTGACGCGGTTGGTTAAAATGTTCAAATCCACCAGGGTCAGATTCTCTTCGGCTATAAAACGCGTCTGTTGGGCGTCAAGCACATCTATGTATTGCACCAGACCTCTTAAATAGCGGTTTTGAGCCACCCGCTGGGTGGCGCGGGCTTCCTCTAAAAATCTAAGCTCGCGTTGCCGGCGTTCAAGCTGCTTTTTGCGAATCAGCAAGGCGCCTTCCACTTCGGCAAATGCATTTAAAACCGTGTCGGCATAATCGGATACGGCCTGCTCGTACTGAGCTTCAACCCCCCGCTGGCGGGCTTTTAGGCGGCCGGCATCCATCAACGGTTGAACAACACCGCGGGAAAAGTTCCAGATAAGACTGTCGCTTTTAAAAAGCCCGTTGGTCTCATCGGAGTTCCAGCCGTAATTACCGGTTAATGTAATGGCCGGAAAGCGTGCCGCTTTGGCCGAACCGATCCGCTGGGTTAAAGCCTCCAAGCGCGCCTCTGCGGCCCTGATATCCGGTCGTCTTAACAGCAACGTCGACGGCAAACCGGCGGGTACCGCATCCGGTCTGCGGTAGTAGTCTTCAGGCTGGAGCCGGGCCGGCCGGGTTTCGGGATAGCGGCCCAGCAAAACCGATAACTGCTGCTGACTGACCCCCAGTTGCTGCTGCAACGCGGGTACCCGCGTTTCAGCTCCGGCCAGAATACGCCGTGCCTGCCGCACATCCAACACGGAAATCAGACCCCGTCGGTAACGCGTCTCGACAAACTGCAAACTTCGCTTAAAAGCCTCGATGCTCTGCTCGGCAATTTGCAGCCTGCGTTCCAGCGCCTCAATCTGAAGATACAGATTGATGGTTTCCGCCACCAGGGTCTGGGCCAGGGTGCGGCGGTTTTCTTCATCAACCAGAATATCATCCCGTGCCGCCTTGGAAGCTTTAGCCAGACGACTCCAGAGATCGATTTCAAAAAGCGCCGGAAAGGTCAGCTGATGGGTGGTAATCGTCTCGCCGCGGCCGAGATTACCGGCGCCGGAGTGACGTTTATCCCAATCATAATCAAAGCCTACCTGGGGCCAGCGGTCTGCACTCACCTGAACATATCGGGCTCGGGCTTCGATGATCCGGGCGGCGGCCTGCTTCAAATCCCAGTTTCGTTTTAAGACCTCTTCAACCAGCACATTGAGTTCCGCGTCGCCAAAATCCTGCCACCAGCGATCCGCAATAACCGGATTGGCAGCCGGCTCGGTCTGGTCATTCTCGTAGGATTCCGGAATCTCTATATTCAAATCGGGACGCTGGTAATCAGGGCCTAAATTGATGCAGCCGGTCAGGCCTGCAAATAAAATAAGCGTTAAGCTGAATATACAAATCCAGTGTTTCATAACCGGGTCTCCTTTGATTTAGCGCCCAATCCATTTATGGAAAATTCAACAATATGATCAATCAAACGCCCTTTGAAGTCCGCATCATTATCACAGCCCATAAAGCTGCTGATCAGGGGCCTTGCAAAGTTGAAGCAAAGCACCATTCCAAACACACTAAAGATGTTCAGGGCCAGCCTTTCCTCCTCAATATCATCCGACAGGGCGGAGCGCAGGTCTTGCAGCAAATTTTCAAATAAAGGTCTCAAGGCCTGGTCGGCGATCATCTTGAACGCCGCCGTGGGTTTGGCCAATTCACCGGAAATCAACCGGTGGTGGCGCTTGCGCTCTTCCTCAGAAAGGGGCCCTTCTATAAAGGCCCGGGCCAGAGATTCAACAACGATTGATGGTGTCAGGGTTCCGTTGGCCTCCAGGGATTCCCGAAAACATTCTTGGATCCGTATGGCGTGCGGCAACCAGCGGGACCGGAACACTTCCAGATAAAGGTTTTGCTTATTGCCGAAGTGGTAATTTACGCCTGCAAGGTTGCAGTTGGCTGCAGCGGTAATTTCTCTGACACTGACCGCATCGTAGCCCTTTAAGGCAAACAGTGCTTCAGCTTTATCGAGAATGCGTTCCTTGGTGCAATCATTCTTAGCGTTTTTTTGGTTTGTGCCGGCATCCATGGGTCTTATCCTTTGAAAGTTTCAAACGTTTGTATTAAACAACCGTTTTAGTGTCAAGCTATTTTAAATAAATATAAGCCTTGCAAGTCAGTTCAAATTAAAGTAGAAGAAAATTTACCAAACAGGCGCTGAAGGTAAAGACACCCAAATCAGCATAAACGTCTATCACGGAGGTTTAAAGAATTGCCGAATGCGTGCATCGCCTGTTTGATAGCCTTTCCGGAAATGCCGGCTTTTTGGTTTTGATGATCGCTCCAAAAGACCGGGCATAATTTTTTGCCCACCTTCGGGTGACCGGATATTTGGAAAATGAATTCCATAATCAGGTTTCAGGCCTGCTATGGCATGAACCGAATATTGGGCCACAATCATTCCCAATAGGAAATTTTAGAACACCTGCTATTCAAAATAGGAAAAGATTTAATCAATGGAGAGTTGAAAAGGAATCAATGGCTGAAACGATAAAATCTTTGGGTATCTGTCTGGGGGCATCGACCATATCCATTGTGCAGTTGAAACTGGAGCCGATCGATCGAAGTTCCGGCAGTCCACAACAGGATCCAAAACCGACCCTGATTGACTACGCCCTGTATCCCCATGAAGGCGATCCCAAGCAGACCCTGTTAAAGGCGTTTGAGCAGCTGGATCTGAATTCATTTGACACCATCGCTGCCACCGGGCGCAAATTCCGTAAATTTGTAAAGCTGACCTCCATATCCGAGCCTGAAGCCGTCGAATATGCCTATCAATATATCAAACCGTCAGATGTCGCCTGCCCGGCCGTAATTTCTGCCGGTGGGGAGACCTTTATGGTCTATGCTTTGGATCGATCCGGACGCATATCCAATGTCATCACCGGAAACAAATGTGCCTCGGGCACCGGTGAGTTCTTTTTGCAGCAACTACGGCGCATGAATGTTTCGCTGGATGAAGCCGCCCAATGGGCCTCCGTAGAATTGCCCCATCACGTTTCCGGCCGCTGCTCGGTATTCTGCAAATCCGATTGTACCCACGCCACCAATAAAGGGATTCCAAAATCACAGGTCACCGCCGGACTATGCAAAATGATGGCCAGCAAAATTCTGGAACTCCTCAAAAAAGTGGAACGGCGCAATTTGATGGTAACCGGAGGCACCGCACGCAACCGCATGATGATCGAATACTTGCGACAGGAAATACCGGGACTGATGGTACCGGATGAAGCGCCCTATTTCGAGGCATTGGGCGCCGCGTTATGGGCGTTTGAACACGAAACAGCCCCTTATCAGGGTCCGGCGAATCTGTTTCATTTAGAAGTCACATCCTTCGACACGCTGCCGCCGCTAAAAAATTTCGCATCTCAGGTGGAATTTAAAACCATCGAAAAAGGGCACATTCGCCCCGGCGACGTCTGTATTTTAGGTCTGGATGTCGGTTCCACCACAACCAAAGCGGTGCTGCTGCGTAAATCAGATGATGCCATGTTGGCCTCGGTGTACCTGCGTACCAACGGTGATCCGGTCGGCGCTTCCCGGCTATGTTATCGCTCCATTTTAGATCAGATCGAGTCGCAGTTGGATCCGGCCCAAATATCGATTATCGGCATCGGGATTTGCGGCTCCGGCCGTCAGATTGCCGGTTTACATGCGCTCAGCGACGGCGTCATCAACGAGATCATCGCCCATGCCACCGCCGCGGTATACTTTGATCCCAAAGTCGACACCATTTTCGAAATCGGAGGACAGGACGCCAAATACACCTACATCACCAATGGGGTGCCGTCCGATTATGCCATGAACGAAGCCTGTTCGGCCGGCACCGGCTCTTTTTTAGAAGAATCGGCCCACGAAACCCTGGGTGTTGAAATGGAAAAAATCGCCGGGGCGGCCATGCAGGGGGAGCAACCGCCGAATTTTAACGACCAGTGTGCCGCATTTATTGCCTCCGATATAAAAAACGCCATCCATGAAGGCGTCCGGCATGAAGACATTGTTGCCGGACTGGTTTATTCCATCTGCATGAACTATGCAAACCGGGTAAAAGGCAATCGGCCGGTGGGTGAAAAAGTATTTATGCAGGGCGGCGTTTGTTACAACGAAGCCGTGCCGCTGGCCATGGCCTCCCTGGTCGGTAAACCCATTATTGTTCCGCCGGAACCCGGACTCATGGGCGCATTTGGCGTTGCACTTGAAGTTAAGAATCGAATTGATCAGGGCTTGATGCCCGCAACCCATTTTGACCTTCAGAACCTGGCAAACCGTGAAGTTACCTACGAAAAGCCATTTGTATGCAAAGGCGGAAAGGAAAAATGCGACCGGCGCTGTGAAATCGCCATGATCCGGGTGGAAGGCAAAAAATATCCTTTTGGCGGCGCCTGCAACCGCTATTATAATCTGCGCCACAATGTCCGTTATGATGTCAAAAAGCTGGATCTCGTTAAAATGCGCCAGCAACTTATATTTGAAAAATATGGGGCGCGTCCCCCGGCGGAAATGGGCATCCAACAACGGGGGGTTGTTGGATTTAACCGAAGCTTTTTGATTAACACCTATTACCCGTTGTATTCTAATTTTTTCTCTGAACTGGGCTACAAGGTTATTTTACCTCAAGAGCCCTCCCAGGAAGGTATCGACCAGCGCAATGCACCTTTTTGCTATCCGGTTGAACTGGCCCATGGCTTTTTCTATTCGCTAATCGAATCCAACCCGCCACCCGACTATATTTTTCTACCGCACTTCAAAGCGGTACCCGACGACAAAAATGCCGCTGCGAATTCACAATCCCAGGTGTGCCCTCTGGTTCAGGGCGAAACATTTTTTCTGCAAACCACTTTTCGCAAAAAGCTGGACCAGCTCGCCCAGGACGGCACCAGGCTGTTGGCCCCGCTGATTGATCTGTCAGAGGGAATAGATGATGCCCGCGGGCCTTTGATTCAATCCGCAATGCAAATGGGATTAAAACGCAAAGCGGCTGAAAAAGCATTTGATAAAGCACTGCAGAAACAACTCGATTGCATGACGGAAATGCAAACCATCGGCCAGATCGCCCTGGCGGAACTTGAAGCCGATCCGGATAAATGCGCGGTGGTTATTTTCTCCCGGCCCTATAATGGATATGCCGATGAGGCCCACATGGGCATCCCCCATAAATTCGCCTCCCGAGGCATTCAGGTGATACCGCTGGATTTTCTCAGATTCGACCAAGAGCGCTCCAAGCGTCATATGTACTGGGGAATGGGCCAAATAATGATGAAAGCGGGTCGGCTGGTCGAACGCCACCCCCAGCTCTTCGGCACTTATATCACCAACTTTTCCTGCGGACCGGATTCATTTGTGGTCGGTTATTTCAGAGAAATCATGGGCCGCAAACCTTCATTGACATTGGAACTGGACAGCCACACCGCGGATGCGGGCCTGGAAACCCGCGTCGAGGCCTTTTTGGATATCGTAAAGGCCTACCGGCAGCTGGTCGCTCAGAAAAAAATCATTCACCAAAGCAAGGCGTTTTCCCCGGCTCAGATCGCCAATCAAAACGGAACCGTAAACGTGATAACATCTTCCGGTGAGGCCATCGCGATGACCGATCCGCGTGTTACGGTGCTGATGCCATCCATGGGCAAGTTACTCTCCGAGGCATTTGCGGCCGTCTTGAAAGGATCGGGGTTTAATGCCAAAGCACATCGGCCCGCTGACGAAGCCGTGCTAAAGCTGGGGCGTGCCAACACATCCTGTAAAGAATGTCTGCCGCTGATCCTGACGACCGGTGCCCTCCTGGATTACATTAATAACGGCAGAAGAGAAGATGAAGTCGTCGTCTACTTCTTTGCCACCGGCTCCGGGCCGTGCCGCTTCGGGCAATATTATATTTTTATGGAGGATCTCCTCAAACGGCTTCAAATTCCGGACGTGGCCTTGTTTACGCTGTCGGCCGAAGACGGTTATGTGGGGATGGATAAAGATTTTGACACCCGGGCCTGGTGGGCAGTTGTTGCGTCCGATGTCATGGAAGATATCCGATCGATGATTCTGGCCAATGCCGTTGACCCGCAAAACGCATTGGAGATATTTGCGGCGGAGTGGGAGTCAATTTTAACCGCGCTGGAAAGCGGGGGATTTTCCGGGCTTGAAAAGCAATTGAGGCACACTGCCGGGAATCTGCGCCAAATTCCCCTGAAGCAACCGCCGGAAAAGGTTCCGACCATCACCCTGGCAGGAGAAATATTTGTGCGCCGGGATGGGCTCTCCCGGCAAAATATCACCGAACGTTTGGCTGAAAAAGGGTTTGCCACCAGTTGTGCACCGGTTGCCGAATGGGTGTTATATTGCAACAACATGGTCAATCAAGGGCTGCAATGCGCCGAACCCATGACGATGATGGAAAAGCTCAAATTTAAAATCCGCAGCAAATTCCAGGTCCGTTACGAAAAACGAATCAAATCGATTCTTTCCGAATCAGGACTGGTGCACGCTGAGCCCCTCGATATCGACACCTTCATCAATAATGCCTCAACCTACATATCCAAAAACCTTCCGGGGGAAGCGATTATTACCATCGGGGGATCTATGACCGAGATCGTTTCCCATTCTTGCGGTGTCATCGCCATCGGTCCGTTTGGATGCATGCCCAATCGGTTGTCGGAGGCTATTTTAAACGAAACCATGACCGCCAAAGAAAAGCTGGCTACCGAACCGCAAAACCATCAACTTAAGGCCATCCTTGCCGATATCGATGAGCTGCCATTTCTGGCAATTGAAAGCGATGGCTCTCCTTTCCCGCAACTCATTGACGCTAAACTGGAAACATTCTGCTTACGGGCCGAACGCTTGCATAACCACATAATAAAATACCAAAGCTAAATTGACCGCAAGATGTGAAGCCATGTCACCGGCAACCCCGCCACATAAGATCCAGTTGCCCGAGCCCCGATACGATGGCGACGTGTCGGTCGGAAGATAAGCCAAATCATAGATCTCCGTAAGCTTCCGCCTTCAGAGATCAGCGTTTCTTGGAAGAATTTATCTTGGCCATTTAAACACGATCGGGCTGATAATTCCTTACATGGCAGATTTAACCGGTTTCAATCCTCTCCTGTTCTTCTTCACAAAGCGCAGCTTTAATTCCTTGTGAATGATCGACGGTGGTCAATACGAGGCCGCCAATAACAAAGAAAAGAACAATGGCCACAATACTAATCCTGCTCGTACCTGTTAATTGCCCGACGATTCCGAAGAGGAAGGGCCCAACGATACCCGCAAATTTACTGCTCACGTTATAAAAACCAAAAAATTCTGCTGATTTTGACGGTGGGGACATAGAACCGTACATAGATCTGCTAAGTGCCTGGGTTCCACCCTGGACCAATGAAACCAATACGGCTAAAAGCCAGAAGTGAAGCGGCGCTCTCATGAAATATCCCAGCACGGCAATAATTGAGTAAACTCCCAAGGCAATAAGAATGGAGTTTTTTGTTCCGATTCTTTTGGGCAACCTGCCAAATATCAGCGTAAATGGAAATCCAAGGAATTGTACCAATAAGATTGCGCCAATCAAATGGGTTCTGCCAATCCCAATTTCCGCTCCAAAAATCACAGCCATTATAATAATCGTGCCCACCCCGTCATTATAAATCCAAAAGGCCACGAGAAATTTTGCCAGCTCTTTAAACTTTTTGATATCTTTGAAGGTTTTTTTAACTCTCTTATATCCGGCCAAAAAAGGATTCGGACTTTCATCTTTCGAAATGATAGTCGGAGGTTCAGAAACATTCTTGAAAATGGGTATGGAAAAAATAGCCCACCAGATACCAACAGTTATAAAAGATATCCTTGAGCCCCATTCAGCATCAGGAATCCCAAAGAAAGCAGGCTTTAGTATCATTAAAAGATTTATCGCCAGCAAAATCCCACCGCCCAAATACCCATACGCATATCCCCCGGCGGAGACATTATCAATTTCGTCTGCTCTAGCCACATGGGGCAATAGGCTATCATAAAAAATATTGCCGCCCCCGAAACCTATTCTTCCAAAAATATATAAGAGCGACGCATAAAACCACATCCCACTTCCGATACATATTAAAAGGGATGTGGCTAAAACACCGACCAAAGCAAACAGGCCAAGAAATTTTTTCTTTGCAACAGAATGATCTGCGATCGCGCCCAAGATAGGTGCAGTTAAGGCGAT
>Ga0224502_10000946_pt1 | contig 10042 bp, 8 predicted proteins | sample SF_Oct11_sed_USG_5_FD_169104 | JGI IMG/M metagenome (GOLD analysis project Ga0224502, IMG submission 169104) | Sediment microbial communities from San Francisco Bay, California, United States - SF_Oct11_sed_USGS_13 | ecosystem: Environmental > Aquatic > Marine > Sediment | place: USA: California... | reverse complement strand
TTTACATTTGGGGCAGGCAACAGTGGTTCTTTTGCCGGCGGGGATTTTTTCATCCGGTATTTTGAACTTGCTTTGGCAATTTTCACAGATAATATTCATGACGGATATATATTAGCCTCCCTGAATTAAGGGTTTCCTGAAAATGCTTAAATATTTAGATCCCTATATCTGGCGGATGATTGGCTCACCTTGATCTGGCATAGCCTCGATCGATCTCAAGATTTCCGATGTCGGTGGTGGTCTCTCCGCGAGCACTCTTGATGGAGTCGATGCCGCGACCCACTACGCCGCGATGGGAGCAATAACCCAAAGCCGTTTCTTGGGTAATCAATCCCTGTTCATACAGCCCGATAATGTGCTGATCGAAGGTGATCATTCCAAATGCATTGCTGTTTTCCATAATTTCGTAGAAAGTTTTGCCCTCTGACTCACGGTGCAGAATTAAGTCCTTGACCCTCAGGTTGGTTCCTAAAATTTCAAACGTAGCAACACGTCCGCCCCCGACTCTGGGCAGCAGCCGTTGGGATACAATAAAGCGCATGGTGTCGGCCAGGCGGATGCGGATCTGTTCCGCATCTTCGGTGGAAAACATACCGAGAATACGATTTACCGTGGAGCCGGCATCAACGGTGTGCAAAGTGGTTAGAACCAAATGGCCGGTTTCCGCCGCGCGCAGGCCGATTTCGATGGTTTCCCGGTCGCGCATTTCACCGACCAGAATTACCTTGGGAGCCTGTCTCAACGCCGCACGCAAGCCGTGGGCATAGTTGTCAAAATCCATTCCCAGCTCACGCTGGTTAAATGTGGATTTTTTATGCGGGTGCTGGTATTCAACCGGATCTTCCAAAGTAATAATATGGACCGATTTGTTTTCATTGATCTCATCCAGAATTGCCGCCAGAGTGGTTGTCTTTCCAGACCCGGTCGCACCGGTTACGAACACAATGCCGTTTTTTTCCTGGGCGATCGCGAACATGGTTTTCGGCAACTCGCGTTCGTCAATCGTCGGTATTTTGGATTCCAGCTTTCGCAAAACGATGGAAAAATTGGAACCCTGGGAAAATATATTAACCCTGAAACGCGCTTTGCCGGGCAAACTGTAAGACATGTCGCAAGAGCCGGCAGTAAGTAGCGCATGCGTCAGGCGGCGGTCCTGATTGATGAGGTTCATGGCAATGACTTCGGTCTGAAACGGGGACAGGGATTTAAAGTTGGGTTTGAGGTCCACGGGAATCAGTTCACCGGCGCTTTCCACCTGCATCGGCTTGCCGACAGTAAAGTTAAGGTCTGATACCTCCCTGTGATAATCAAGCATTTTTACAAGAATATGATCGATTTCTTGTTTTTTCATAGTGTGACCTTTTTTTGTTTTGGATGATCGGTTATCTGATCCATTTATGTTTATTCAATTTGTCTCTATCAGACTTCGGTAAAGTCCGTTGGTGCCGTCTTGAGCAATGGCCTGAATTTGGCTTTTTCATTGGCTTTCGCATAGGCTTCATCGGCACTGATTTTATTAGATTTATACAAATCCATGATATAGTCATCCAATAAGATCATGCCGTATTTTTTTCCGGTTTGAATCATTGATGGAATCTGGTGGGTTTTGCCCTCACGTATTAGATTTCGGACCGCTGGATTGGCGATTAAAATTTCAAGGGCGACGATTCGACCCTTTTTGTCTATGCGTTTAAATAGGGTTTGAGCGATTACGGCCCGAAGTCCGTCCGATAGGGTCGAGCGAATCAAAGGTTGCTCGCTGGACGGGAAGACTTCGATAACTCGATCGACAGTTTTATAGGCGCTGGATGTATGCAGGGTGGAGAAAACCAGGTGCCCGGTTGAAGCTGCTTCAACGGCCAGCGCAATGGTTTCAAGGTCGCGCATTTCGCCAACCAGGATAATGTCCGGGTCTTCACGTAAGGCGCCGCGCAGAGCCGCAGCAAATGTTTCGGTATGCAATCCCACCTCGCGGTGGTTTACAATACACCCATGACTCTGGTGGACAAATTCGATGGGGTCTTCGACCGTGATGATATGATCCTTGCGCACACGATTGGCGACATCGACGATGGATGCCAGGGTGGTAGATTTTCCGCTACCGGTCGGACCGGTCACCAGAACCAGACCTCTGGGAAGGGTGGCCAATTTTGACACCACCGGTGGCAGCCCCAGTTGTTCGGCGGTCATGATGGTGCTCGGAATTTCCCTGAAGACGGCTCCCACGCCATTTCTTTGCATAAAAAAATTGGCACGATATCTGGCCAGGCCCGGGATTTCATAGGCAAAATCAATATCTCCCGTTTCCTCAAATTTTTTAACCTTGTGCTCAGGAGAAATTTCGTAGAGCATGCTTCTGAGATCATCGCTATTCAGGACCTTATACTTTACCCTCTCAATATCACCCCGGATTCTAAGTGCCGGGGGCTGACCCGCTATTAGATGCAGGTCCGAAGCCCCCTGTTCATTCATCAATTTAAAAAACGCATCAATTTTTGCCATTAACTACTCCAGCTTCAGAATTTTTAAAAAAAGAGCCCCAGGCTCTGATTAAACCGCCTGAAACGAAAGCCGAACCTAAAGATCACAGCTTCGGGAAGCACTGCACACAAAGCGCCTTTTGCCCCCCGCTTTCGTTTCAGGCGGTTTAATCAAGTACACGATTACACGATGTCTTTGGAATCGGATCTTTAAGATGATTTTTTCAGCAATCTGACCTTGGCATCTTCTTCGTCAGATTCCTTCATGCCTTCTTTTCCGATTTCAAGCAGTCTGGAATGCGCTTCGATGATCGAGCTGATCTGGACTTCAATTTGAGTACGTTGCCGTTTCAACTCTGCAATATCTTCATGCAGCTGCGCTAATCGATTGTGGGCCTTGTTTAGAATTTTTTCAGCTTTCACTTCCGCCTCAGCAATGATCAGCTCGGCCGATTTACGGGCGTTGTCCTTCATCTGGTCCAATACTTTTTGAGAATTAAGTAGCGCACGCTTGAAGGTCTCCTCCCGCTTTTTGTACCCCTGGATTTCGAGTGATAGACGCCGGGCTTCTTCGCTCAGGTCCAGGTTGCCTTTTTGCAACATCTCAAAGGCATCAGCCATTTGCTCAAGGAACGCATCAACCTCCCGGATATCAAATCCCCGGAATCGGGTCTTAAACTGCTGTTGTTGGATGTCAAGGGGAGTAATTTTCATAGGTCTTCACCAACCTTTCTTTTCATCCGAAAGATGCAGCCAATCCTTTCAAACTCTCGACTACAAATATTCGCAGAAAGATAATTATCAGAATCACAGCAATCGGAGAAAAATCCATGCCGCCAAACATCATCGGCAACCTTCTGCGAATTCTATAAAGTACCGGTTCCGTGACATTGTGAATGAATCGCACGATTGGATTGTATGGATCCGGGCTGACCCATGACAGGACAGCTCGAGCGATTGTGATGAACATAAACGAAACCAGCGCAATATCAATCACCGTTGCCAACGCGATTAAAAGATTTCTTACGGCAAACATGTTAATCCTGACCTCTGGGTTAATTTAACAACGAAATTTTCCGGCAAAATCGATGTAGGTGTTTAAAATTAATTACAAAATCCAAGAGAAGTCAAGGTATTTCACGCGAAATCAACGCGTAAGTCGTTATCCCGAGCGCTGGCAGGCGAAGTCTTCACAACAGATCCTGCGGTACTTTGCAAACGGTCGGTGAGCGATTATCCCCTTGAACAGAAGCCGTATCGTGAACCATTGAAACGTTATCCGCCTGAAGGCGATCCTATTTGACAAAGAGCAAGAGTTTCAGACCCTGTTATTACAAAGCTTATATCGGGTCACAAAGGCAAAAACTTAAGCCCGGATATTCAAATGTTTTTGCTGATGTATTTAAGGTCTCCATTTTCAGAATATTAATGATTATTAAGAATATCACATCCTTAACTGGATTGCAAATATCCGGGTGTAAATCTGCTTGAGGGGGTCATTAAGAGCGGGTGGGGGTTGGCGGAGGCATGTTGATTTTGGATTTTGGCCTGCGACGAGTCGTTCGACCCTGAGCCCTTCGGCCGTGAGCTCAGGGTCGAACGACTCACGGCCGAAGGGCTCCCCTCGGCAGGCTCGGGGCCTGAGCTTGTCGAAGGCAGCCGAGTCGATTGAAAAAACTGGAGCCTGGTCCTGAAACGGGTCAGTCTTTTTTTAAATCCAAAAACTGGAGCTTATCCTCCGGCAATCATCGGAATCAAAAAGACCTCGGCATCATCGGGAACGAATGTGTGCGCGAAATTGGGTCGGGTTACATACTGCTCATTTATTCGGACAACGGCATAGGGGTGCGGATCCTTAAGCGCATCGAGCAGGTCTGAAACCGTCATGCCTTCCCGCCAGGCCATCTGTTTGCCGGCCACCTGAATCACGAATTGGCTCCGTTTGCTTTGAGTAATTCTATCACTTCCGTAAAGTCAATCCCGAGCCGCCTGGCGGTTTTCGAGGTCGGAACACCGTCCGATGTCCATCCTCTGCGTTTATAAACGGCATCTTTTAACTTTTCGTACTGCGCTTCGCGGTGTTCGCGCAGGGTGGCGATTTTTTCGGCGGTACTTTTTCCGTCAATAGCCACCTTGTAGGTTTTGACAAGCTGATTATCGTAACGCTCCGCCCGGGATTCGTATTCATCCTCTGTGACGGGCCCCACAGCCCGGTAAGGGATAGCGTCATGCTGGCGGCGGCCAAATCCCATTCGCAGATTAAATATCCGCTGAAAGTTATAGACGGTTTCACTCATTTTAATCAGATCGTCGGGGCCCACTTCATTGCCGGTAATGGCGCTGAAATAATCCGCATACCATTTGGCGTGTTTTATCACCTTGGCCGGTTCAGCGGTATCTTTATTGTCTTCCGGTATGATGTCATTCCAGGGCAGTTTGCACAGGCCGCAAAGCCCGAACCATGTTCGAAACATAGGGAACCAATGCAGCGCCTCGGCTTTCTGATCAAAAGTCGGAATAAAATTGTGAACCATATCCATGAAGATCAGCCAGGCCTCATCATGCTGGGGGCCTTTTAGCGCCAGTCCGTAGCCGCCCTGCTGGGCTAATGATTCTTTGGTCATATATTCTGAAAACTCCAATCCTTTGGCTTCCATTCCAATGTCCTGCATGATCTTCGGATCTGCTCCGAAATCTTTCGCAAAAATTGCTTTCATTTTACGGACCCCCTGGCCGACGATCTGGCCGAAACCCTCTGCATTCGCCATTTGATGCACCAGTTCCAGGGCCGTGAGGCGGTTGCCAAATTGAAGTGCCAGACCGCCGGTATGGGTTGCGTTGATCAGGCCCATTTCAAAGCACTCCATGACAAAAGCAATGCCGGTACCCACGGATATCGTATCCAGGCCGTACGCATCACAATAAAAATTCATTTCAACGACCGTATGGGGATCAAATATACCCAAATTCGAACCGCAGCCCGCGATGGTTTCATATTCCGGCCCGTCCACAAATACCTTTTTGCCTTTAAACGGTCCGGTCAGCGGAATAAAATCTTTGATTCCGTGTGAGCAGGCGACGGTACAGCCCATCCAGCAGCCGTCAAAACCCGGATCAAACAGGCGCCGATAAACTTCCTGGCCTAAATTGGGGGCCTGGGAGTGCCGGCCATAACGAAAATTATGGGTGGGAAGCAGGTCATGGTCATTCATGATGGTGACCAGATGGGTGGTGCCGATTTTGGACATTTCGTTTTGCTTGGGATCCAGTTCCACAATTTCGCGCGAATGCAATTTGGCGACATTTTTCAAGCGGGCTTTATCCGCCGGATTATTGGTTTCGGCCGTGACGTTATTCCAGCAAGCCACGATTGCTTTTAAGCCTTTGTCGGCAAAAACGGTCCCGACGCCTCCCCGGCCGGCCTGTTTGTAGCGGGCGCGTTTGCGTTTGGGATCATACCAGGTAAAATTCAGACAGCCGATTAAGGTGTTTTTGGCCCCGGGGCCCGCCGAAACAACCGAGATATTGCGGGGTTTCCCCTGGGCAAAGTGTGCGGTTAAAACTGCAGACAGCTCATAGGCGTTTTGTGGCAGCCCTTTGGTTTCATAGATCTGAATTTTTTGATTGACGCCGTCGATAAAAACAACGATTTCTTTTGCGCTTTTGCCCTGGATTTCCAGGGCATCGAAACCTGAAAATTTAAGATACGGGCCGAAATAGCCGCCCACGTTTGAATCTATTACCGATGCGGTTGTCGGTGACAGCGTGGCAACAATACTTTTACCCGAACCCGGATAAATGGGAGTGCCGCCTAAGGGACCGGCAGCGATGCACAGCGCATTTTCAGGATCATTCCACCTGGTGGAGGGCTGAACCGCATTCCAGAGCAGCCAGAGATTATATCCTTTTCCGCCGGTAAATGTTTTTTTGGTTTTTTCAGCCACCGGTTTAATTGCAATCTTCTGATCGGAAAGATTTAAATATAGGGTCTGATCGGCATAACCGTTAACAATATCCGGTCTTTGGTAGTTTAGGGCTTTAACTTCCTTTAAATCATAATTCGGCATCTTTTTACTCCTTAATTGGTTACTGGTCACTGGCTGCTTGCTGCTGGCTTCTTTAAAAGATTTAAAACCTTGTATATACAATTAAGTCGATTTTCAATCAAGCTTCATTTTATGTTAAATGGTTAAATCGTTGAATAGTCAATTAGTTATCGGATATTATCCTTTTTGACTATTCAACTAATCGACCATTTAACCATTTAAGCGACAGGGGCGCGCCTCACTTGAGCACTTCCTGACGCTCAAATTTTCTATAGGGCGAAAATTCCTCCAAAACCAATTGATCATCAGCGCTGGTTTGATCGGCAATCATCCGAGCGACCAGCTCCCCGGTACCCGGCCCCAGCATCAACCCCTGGCCGCACATGCCCGTAGCGTGCAGCAGCCCATTAACCTGGCGGTTGCGACCCACAATCGGAGAGCCGTCCGGGGTCATCGGATAAAGACCGCGCCAGGTTCGGCGCACGCTTAGGTTTTTCAATCGGGGAAGGAGGTGGACGATGCGGGCACACACCTGGGGAAGAAATACAGAAGTTGCACCCTTTGCGGTTCCAACTATGGGTGGGTCGGGGGTGATGCAAAAAATCACCTGACCGTGCAGGTTTTGATAAAAATAAAAATTTTTGGACCCCGGACCGGGGCGGATGTCTACCACCATGCATTTAAAAAACGGCCTGACCGGTTCGGTGATGGCGCCTTCGTGGGAGTCCGGAATGACCGGGATGTCGACCCCGACGGTCCGGCCCAGCTCTGTCGAAAAAGGTCCGGCCGCATCAACGACCTCCGCAGCCGCGTATTGGGCCTTATCGGTCTCCACACCGATGACCCTGCCGTCCCCAACCTGAATTCTGCGGACGCGTTCCTTAAAGTGAAATTTCACACCCAGATCAAGCGCCCGGCGATAAAAAGCATTTACGGCCAGTAGTGGAGAGATCGAACCGTCATCCGCTGAAAAAGTACCCCCCCGCAACCCCCGGGGGTTTAGTCCGGGTATAAGCTGCTGCATTTCTCCCGGGTCCCGGTAATCGATGTTCAGTGCGTATTTTTTTTGAACGGGCAGCAGCCTTTTTAGCATCTTCTCATCATCTTTGCGGTAAACCGGAAAGGCATAGCCGCCTTTGAGCCATTCGATGTTATCGCCGTTAAGCGCTTGCCAGGTTGCGAAAATTTCCAGGGAACGACCGCAGATCAGAATTTTTCCCGGATCCGAATGGGTCGCGCGAACGCCGCCAATAGCGTGTTTATTTTCCCCCTGGCCCGGTGACGGATGCATGTCGATCACCCGGGTTTTGATGCCGAGTTCACCTAAGGCCATGGCCGTCGGCACGCCCACCGATCCGGCCCCGACTATGATAACATCACTTGTTTTCAACGTGATTTTCTCCGTGTGCCCCGGCCAGTACGCCGATCGGAACTTCGACAAACAGGGGCCGATCGACGCGATCCGTTACCGTGCCCGGATCAATGCCTTCTTCTTTAAATATTCGCCAGATCATCGGTCCGCAGGTCTTTGAGCCGCAAGCTCCCATGCCGACCCGGGTTAAGGCCTTGAGCTGATTGATATCCCGGACACCATCGCGGATGGCTGCTTTGATTTCACCGGCGGTTATGCGTTCACAGCGACAGATAATGGCTTCATCAGGGGGCAGTTCCTTCTCATAAATTTTGGAGGGCGCGATTTGTTTTTCCTGCACCCAGATACCCATGGCCGCTTTGGCAACTTTTTTGTCCACTTTAACCTGTATCAACAACGTTCCCGGGTATTTTCGTCGGGTCGATATTTTTTCCACCGGATAATATCCCAGGATGGCCCCGTCCACATCGGTAATCGGGACTTTCCGGCCGACGTCAACTCCCTCGCGCCAGATTTCATAGGGCAGGGTGACCAATGGATGCTCGGCGTCATCACGGTAATCGACCAGAATCATCGACAGACCCGGACAAACGGCCACACAGCTCCCGCAGCCGGTACAGGCATTTAAATCCGTTATATAGGGCAAACCGGTGATATGATCCCGCTCGGTTCGAATGGCTCCGACCGGACATGCCGACGTGCAGGGATTGCAGGGCACTTCCTGGTAGCAATGAAAAATCGGAAACACCCCTTCCTCACGGACCGGCTGTTTGCGACTGACAATCGGGCCGGGTTTGGACTTCAAAATAATGGCTTTCTGATGCCACTCGCGGGGAATTTCATTGATCTGCAATCCCAGGGATTGGGCGATTTTCAAACCTTCGATCTTTCCGGTAAACATCGCCGCAGACGCTTCGGCGATTTCCTGAGCGTCGCCGGCACTAAAGACATCGATCCCCCATTTCTGCGCTTTTATATAAAATTCGTTGACTTCGGCCAGGCCGACTGCAATCAGGACGGTATCGACTTTGAAGGTTTTCTGTGTTTTGGGAACAATGTTCCAATCCGGGTCCAGCCGGGCAACACTGACCGATTCCACTTTGTCATTTCCGCTGGCAGCAACCACGGTGTGACCGGTTAAAATCGGCACCCCCAGTCGCTTGAGTTTATCGGCGTGAACCTTGTAACCGCCCACCTGCGGCAGGGCTTCGATGAGCGCCACCACCTCGATGCCGGCCTGGATGGCGTGATAACCGGCAATCAGGCCCACATTACCACCGCCGACGATGAGCACTTTTTCAGAGGATTTTACCAGGTCGCGATTTACCAGTGTCTGGAACGCACCGGCACCATAAACTCCCGGCAGGGTGTTTCCCGGAAAGGACAGCATTTTTTCCCTGGCGCCGGTGGCCACCAGCAGCTTTCGGGGCTTTATTTGTTTATAGCGTTTAGGGCTAATGCCTTTAGCGCTTTTTAGGCCTTGAATTACACCCACAATTTTGTCTGAAAAAACAGCGATCGCGGTGGTATTGAGCCAGATGTCAACGGACTGCAGTTTGTCTATCTTCGCTTGCATAATTGCGGCGATTTCAAATCCCCGGGTCCCGGCGTAGGAATCTTCAACCGAGCCGAAAAATTTATGGGTTTGCAGGACCAGTTTTCCTCCGGGACGGTCTTTATCATCGATGATCAGCGTATCAACACCGAGCTTGCCCAATTCGAACGCCGCCGCCAGACCTGCCGGTCCGGCGCCGATGATCAGCACGTCCACGTCTTTGATCGTCACAGATTGGATTTGCGGTTCAGCATCATCCTCCCGAAGCGTGGGCAGGCCCTCAACACTTTCAATCTGCATGGCTTCAATCAGGGGGGTCATACACGATTTGACCGGCAAACCATCGGCGATGACCAGGCATTGGGAACATTGACCATTGGCGCAAAACATGCCCTGGGGGCTGTTATCTTTGGGATGGTGCCCGAAAATATGGATGCCGTTGGCAAACAGGGCCGCGGATATCATTTCGCCTTCGTATCCGGCCAATTTTTTCCCATTCCAGGTAAACGCGACTTCTTTAGATTCGGGAATTTCCAGAATCGGATGCTGGGTGATGCGTTTTAATGGCATATGGTGTGCCTTCGAATTC
>Ga0224502_10000945_pt1 | contig 10043 bp, 9 predicted proteins | sample SF_Oct11_sed_USG_5_FD_169104 | JGI IMG/M metagenome (GOLD analysis project Ga0224502, IMG submission 169104) | Sediment microbial communities from San Francisco Bay, California, United States - SF_Oct11_sed_USGS_13 | ecosystem: Environmental > Aquatic > Marine > Sediment | place: USA: California... | reverse complement strand
CGTATAGCTGCTCCAGTGCAGCCTCGAAACCCGCAGCGTCAGGCCGCTGTGTTGCAGGCGGATCTTCTCCGGGTCGCCGAAATGATCCGGACGTGACCCGGTCGGCTCACCGACGAAAGTCACGCGTGTGTACCGCTCGAGTTCGTTGACGAGCATTTGCGCGGCGGAGAAGGTGCGCCGCCCGGTGAGTACGAACGTGCGATCGTAATCGTTGAGCGCGTTGTTCTGGATAATCGACATCACCAGCGTCTTGTTGAGTCCGCCGGACCCGCCGAAATTGTTGCGGATGTCGATGACGAGCTTTGCGTCATGCTCGACCGCCATCTGCAGGGTGGACGTCACGAACTCGGCCATCGACACGTCGTCGTCCGCTATCTCGTCCATCTGCATGTAGACGAAGTTCCCGTCTTCGACGTGCTGCGACCAGAATTTCCTTTCGGCGTGCCTGAACCTCAATGGCTTGACCCCATCGGCAAACGCATCTTTCCACACGTACGCTTCCGCACCCATCGGCGTAACCGAGCGTTGCAGTCGTCCGCCACCGGGAGCGACCAGCGTCAGCATCACCTCCCGGCCGCCGCGGCTGACCCCGAGCGCTGCAAGCGCGTCGGGCAGCGTCAGGCGGTCAGCGCCCATCAGCGCCTCGAGCTGTGTGTTCTCGGCATAGGTAATGACCTGCACGGCGGCGAAGGCTTCGTCGCTCCGAGTGTCGTCGATCGCGACAAGGCGGCTACCGATCAGGTCGGCCAGGTCTGCTCGCGCGCCGATTACGAAGATCCCATCATCGAATTTTTCGAACTTCAAGGGCAGCTGGGCAAACTCGAGTTGGGGATGCTCGGGAGCGGGGGTCGGCGTGTGCCCGAATTCCAGGCCGATTTCCGGGTGCTGGCGAGGTATCGAAAGACGCGTGTGACCGTCGTCGATCAATGCCACCAGCGCAGCGAGACGGACAATCACTTCTTTGTCCGACAGCTCCGGGACGTCCACGATCAGCGCTTCGTATTGCTCGTGAAACTCTGCCGGACTCGTTGTCCTGAAAGGCCGCGGGTGGAATTCGTGGATGGCTTCCGCGACCGCCTCGATATCCAGTCGCCAAGCGCGATTATCGAGTATGCGTTCCTGCGCATCGGCGCCGCCAGCCGCCAGGTAGAGGCTCGCGATAGCGGCGACCCGTCCGATGGTGCCGATCGGGCTAATCATCCTCTTCATACATCTTCATAGTCGGCAGCCCGGTCAAAAGTTACACCAGCGCCACAACCGGATTGGGCGCCGAACCGGCTGCTGCGGCCCTCGCGCGGGACGGGGCCGCGGAACTCGGCCCGGACGCCGGGCCGTGACGGCGTGGTTCCGGGCCGGTGATCTGCTAGCATCACGCGCTGTCAGCAATAACCAGGGAATCCTGCGACGTGAAATCAATGCCTCGACCGCTCGTGCTCTTTCTTCTCCCACTCCTCGCCGCGTGCGGAGCCTCGGATGGCGAAGCGCCTGTTTCAGCAGACTGGCAAGTGGACTTCTTCGACGACTTCGATTCCTTCAGCGACGACAACTGGCAGGACCAGTTGCTGTGGGTCAACAATGAGGCTCAGTGTTACCTGCCGGACGGCGAGCTCGGTACGCGCGAAGTCAGCGATGGAACGCTCAAGCTCCGGGTGATCAACGTCGGCGAACCGCGCCCCTGTGACAACATGAGCAAGTCCGGCGAACAGCATCCCGATACGCCCTACGTAGCCGGCCGGATCGCATCGAAGAACCGCAAGGAGTTCTCGCGGGGGCGGTGGACCGCCAGGCTGCGCGTGCACAACCCCGGGCAGGACGGCATGTTCCCGGCCTGGTGGCTGCTGGGCGCCCGCAACAATGAACCGCCGGTCCAGGAGGAGGACGAGAACGTGTGCTGGCCGATGCCGGGCTCCGGGGAGATCGACATCTTCGAACACCACAGCGACGGCGGTCCGGAGCATTACGTCGCGCGAATCATCGAGAACCTCGGCAATTGCGACGGCGGTGACTGGGAAAAAAGCCAGAAGGCGCTGAAAGCCGACCTCACCGAGTACCACGAGTATTCCGTGGAATGGCGGGGCGAGGACCTGGTGTTTGCGCGCGACGGAGCCGAGGTCTACCGCCTGGCCGGTCGCGCGGACGACTTCGCCGAGCCGATGTTCGCCATACTCAATTTCGCAAAGATCAACGACGCGCCGATGACGGGCGAATGGGTCATGGAAGTGGACTGGGTGCGGCACGAATCGTCGCAGTGACTAGCACTGCACCGCAATCAGGTGGCCGACTGCCGCAGCGCGACGTTACGGGCCGTCACCAGGCATAAGCATTCGGGGCTTCGCCGCCCGGGCCGGGAAAGATAGCGTCGAGTTCTTGCAGCGTCTCGTGGTCGAGTTCGATTGCGGCCGCCCGTACCGCGCTTTCGAGCTGCTCTACTGTGCGCGGGCCGATGATCGGCGCCGTCACGACCGGGTTGTGGAGTAACCAGGCAATCGCAACCTCGCCGGGTGGATGGCCGATCTGCCGGCACAGCGCCTCGTACTTCTCCAACTGGCCGCGCTTCTTCTCGACCTGCTGTGCAAATTCGTCGCCTTTGCGACGCCCGCTGTCGTGCTTTTCCAGCGCGCCGCCGAGAAGACCGCCCGCCAGCGGACTCCAGGGAATGAGCCCCAATCCGTAGTGACGGCATGCCGGGATGACCTCGAGTTCGATCATGCGGTTGTCGAGGTGATACGTGCTCTGCTCGCTTACTAGCCCCATGAACCCGCGCCTCGACGCTTCCTGGCACGCCGTAGCGATATCCCAGCCGGCGAAGTTGCTCGAACCGACGTAGACGACCTTGCCTTGCTTGACGAGCGCGTCGAAGCTCTGCCAGATCTCGTCCCACGGGCAGTCACGGTCGACGTGGTGCATCTGGTAGAGATCGATCCAGTCCGTCTGCAGCCGGCCGAGGCTGCCCTCGCAATGTTTACGGATCTTGTAGGCACTGAGGCTGGTGCCATCGCTGTTGACTTCCGGCAGATTGGCCTTGCGATCGACCGGGTTATAGACCTTCGTTGCCAGTACGATGGCGTCGCGGCGGCCGCCGCCCTGCGCCAGCCAGCGCCCGATGATTTCCTCGGTCGCCCCGTGCTCGACGTCCCAGCCGTAAACATCGGCCGTGTCGAAGAAATTGATGCCGAGTTCCAGCGCCCTGTCCATGATCCGGAAGCTGTCCTCTTCCGAGGTGTGCCAGCCGAAGTTCATCGTGCCGAGACAGATATTGCTGACCAGCACCCCGTGATTGCCCAGACGTCGATGTTCCACTGCCATATGCCGCTACCCGGGAGTTCGTTTACTGGAAATGCAAACTCAAAATAGCCCGCATGCCGTCAGGAAGGAATACTGGATTCTACGGTAGCCGGACGCCTGCCACGGCCGCTACCACCGGAAGCCGTATACCGATTTCCTGTGCATTGGCGGACAGCGTTTGCGCGGGCCTTCACCAGCCGGGGGCGACACTCACACCGCCGTCGATCACCAGGTCGTGGCCGGTGATCCAGCCCGCAGCCGGCGACGCGAGGAAAGCCACCGCGTTTGCCACGTCTTCCGGCTCACCGAGACGACCGAGCGGCGCCGAGCGGCGCCAGCGTTCAACGCCCTCGGGCCAGTCGTGCTCCAGCGCTTCGCGATTAACCAGGCCTGGCGACACCGAGTTGACGCGTATGCCGTGCCTGCCGAGTTCCAGTGCGGCCGCGCGCGTCGCCATGATAAGTGACGCTTTCGCCGTCGAGTAATGGCTGTGCCCGGCCGCGGGCCGCGATCCCTCGATCGAGGCGACGTTGACGATACTCGCATCGCGGATTCCCGCGCCGATTACCCGCTCGGCGAAAAGCTGCATCAGCCGGAATGGGCCCTGAACGTTGGTCGCGAGCATCGATGCAAGGTCCGCCGCCGATATCTGCTCGAAGTCGGCAACCGGCTGCATGCCGGCATTGTTGACGAGTATCGTCGCCGTGCCGAAGGCTGCGTCGGACGCCACGATCAGCGTCTCGCAGCCCCTGGCCGTCGACAGGTCGGCGCCGATGGCCCTCGCTTCCAGGCCGTCCCGCTCCAGCCCGGCCACCAGCTCGTGCGCCTCGTCCTCGGCGGCGCGGTAGTGCACGATCACTTTCGCACCGTGTGCGGCCAGGCAGCGACAGATGGCCCGCCCGATACTGCCGCTGCCGCCGGTCACGATCGCAACCTGTCCATCGAGTATCTTCGCCGTCATGTCGGGTTCCCTTCCTGCGCCCCCATTTCCGGCAGCAGCCTCTCGAGCGCCGTGCGCAAGGTCTTCCCGGCAATGCCCGCCACCCGGTGCACCTCCTCGATAGTATCCGGTTGCTGGTCGGCATCGCCGGTCGCCATGTTCGTAATGGCGGAGAAGCCGAGGACCCGCATGCCGGCATGAACCGCGGCGATGACCTCGAGGACCGTCGACATGCCGATCGCATCCGCCCCGGCTATGCGATAAAAGCGCCGTTCGGCCGAAGTCTCGAGCGCCGGGCCGCTGACACCGGCGTAGATCCCGGTGCGGAACTCGAGCCCCTGCTCGTTCAATATCTTCTTCGCGAGCTGCCGCAATCCCGGATCGTACGCGCGGCTCATGTCGGGGAAGCGCAGCCCGACGGCCTCGTCATTGGGCCCGACCAGGGGATCGGCGCCGGTGAAGTTCAGATGGTCTTCGATCAGCATGATCTGCCCGGGCCGGAAGTCCGGGTTGAGCGCGCCGGCCGCGTTGGTCACGACCAGTTGCGTCGCCCCGAGGCCCCGCAGCACCCGGACCGGCACCGCGATATCGGCCGCTCGCCAGCCTTCGTACAGGTGCATTCGGCCCTGCAGGACGGCAACATCCTGTCCGCACCACTCGCCGAGGAGCAGGCGCCCGGCGTGACCGGCCGTCGTCGCCTCCGGGAAGCCTTCGATCTCCTCGTAGGGAATACCGTACGCGTCATCCAGTTCGTCGGCGACCGGACCCAGCCCGGAACCCAGGATCAGGGCAATATCGCACCGCCGGGTGGTCATGCTTTCGATGCTTGCAACGGCTTTCGCAACGGGTGTCGACATGATGAGTGAACGGCCGGCCAACGTGCGCTTACTTTATAATCGCGGCTGGCAAAAGTCAGTTCTCCCCGAACGTCCCCACGCTCGAAACAGGATCGTGAAATGAATCAACACGCCGCATCATCTCCGCCCGACTGGTACATCCCTGCCGGTGGCGACGGGGAATCCTGGACCGGGGAGCGCTGCTACATCACGGAGCTCCTGAACGACGCCAGGTCTCCCGATGTCTCGCTCGCCATCGCGCGCATCGAACCCGGCGTGCGCACGCAGCTGCATTCGCTCACCGGGATCGAGGAGATCTACATCGTGCGCGCCGGCCGCGGCGTGATCGAGATCGACGGCGTCGAACAGGAAGTCGCCACCGGCGACCAGGCCATCGTTCCAGCGTCCGCGGCGCAGCGCATAACGAACACCGGTAGCGACGACCTCTGCTGCTACTGCCTGTGCCGGCCGCGCTTCCGGCCCGGTTGCTACGTCGACCTGGAAGGCCCGGAGTGAGGGTCACGTTGTGATCGGCCTGCTGGGCATCATCACGATGCTGGCCGTGGCCGTGCTGTTCTCGGAGCAACGAAGCGCTATCAAGGTTGGCCCGGCGCTGCGCACGTTCGGCCTGCAGGTCGCGGTCGCGATCGTCGCGCTCGCGACGCCCGCCGGGCTGGCCGTGCTGTCGGCGATGAGCAATGGCGTGCAGGCGATACTGTTGCACGCTAGAGCAGGCACCGAGTTCGTCTTCGGCCCGCTGGCGAGCGATGCGGGCGGCTTCATCCTCGCGTTCCAGGTGTTGCCGATCATCGTGTTCGTGGCGGCACTGCTGAGCCTGCTCTTTTACCTGCGCGTGATGTCCCTGATCATCCACTTCCTCGGAGGCGCGCTGCGCGTGATAACCGGTGCGTCGCGGATCGAGTCGACCTGCGCGGCCGCGAACATCTTCATCGGCATGGCGGAAGCGCCGCTGACTGTGCTGCCGTTCCTGCCGAAGATCTCGCGGTCGCAGCTGTTCGTCGTCATGGGCGTCGGGCTGTCGAGCGTCGCCGGCACGGTGATGCTTGCTTACGCGGCCCTCGGTGTGCGCATCGACCTGCTGTTGACGGCGGCGTTCATGGCGGCGCCCGGCGGTCTCCTGGTTGCGAAGCTCCTGGTACCCGAGACAGGCGAACCGTTCGACGTGCCGAGCCTCGAGGAGCTCAACGAAACCGTCGACGGCGCGCGGCCGGGCAGCTTCGTCGAGGCGATCGCAAACGGCGCCTCGATCGGCCTGAAAGTGATGCTTAACGTCATCGCGGCCCTGATCGCCTTCATCGGGCTGATCGCCCTGTTGAACGCCATACTCTCCACGATCGGAGGACTGGCAGGCTTTCCGCAATTGTCCATGGAGCTGATCCTCGCCTACCTGTTCGCGCCGGTCTCCTTCGTGATCGGCGTGCCCTGGGACGAGGCCTTCCGGGCCGGCACCTTCCTCGGCGAAAAGGTCATCCTCAATGAGTTCCTGGCCTACCTGCACTTCTCGCCGGAGATAGGGAACTTCAGTGAGCGCGGCCAGGTGGCAATTACCGTCGCGCTATGCGGGTTCGCGAACCTGACCGGCCTCGCGGTGCTTATCGCCGGGCTGAAGTCGATCGTGCCGGAACGCGGCACCGAAATCGCCAGGCTCGGGCTCAAGGCCGTGCTCGCGGGAACGCTCGCGAACTTCCTGAGCGCCTCGATCGTCAGCGTGATCCTCGCGATCCAGAATTAGGGGACAGTGACCCTAATTCCCCGAGAGAATCAGGGTCACTGTCCCGTTTCTTCTCTGTATTGCTGTTCCGCGTAGGACGCAGTGCCGTAGCGCCGGAATTCGAGACTCTCCGACCAGTAATCCTCCGCCAGGCCGCATTTCGCTTTGAGCGCGGCGAGAAATCGCCGCGGATCCGGCAACATCTCCCAGACGGTCGGAAGAAACGTCGCGTGGCGGCCTTCCGCGACGATGACGAGTCCGTCGCTACCCGGCCTCAGCCGGCCCAGCAAATCGGCTTCATCGGAGACGGGCAGCGATTCCAGGGGCGACAGGACGGAGACCTCTAGCCTGATAGCGTCCAGCTCGTGCTTACGGACAGGCTCGAACCGGGGGTCCCGGAACGCGGCGCGGAATGCCGAGTACGTAACGTCCGCCGCCAGCGGGCGGGAAGCTTCCAGCGCCCCGCAACAGCCACGCAGCTGGCCTTCGAAACGCAGCGTCGTGAATGTCGCCGCCGGATCCACCAGTTCCCTGGGCAACTCGCTGCATTCGACAGGAAGGGGCGCGTCGTGGATCAGACCGTATTCGATCGAATTGCGCGCAAGTCGCAAGAGCTCCCCGCCCTTCGAACCGCTGCCCTTGCCTGCGATGTCGTTGGAGTGCCTATGATCCGGCCCGCGTTCGTGCATGACCCGAGTGTTCATCGTCTCGCGGGATACCCGTCTACCATACTTCTCTATTGGGGATCGAATACGGCATCTCAAGTACACGAAGGCCCATCGGCAGCATCGGGTTACGAACCCGTGACCTCGGCGAGAATCGTCTCCATCACCGGGTCGCGATTGCCGGCGTAGTCGGCGAAATTCGTCGGGATGACGACGTCCGGATCGAGATCGCCAACACCTTCGGTGCGGAAGAACGGTGACAAGATGAAACACTCGCGCCAGTCCCAGCAGCCGTCGGCGTAGTCTTCGACAGTGCTCCATACGCGCGCCGATATTCCCGAGTTCGGCAGTTCGAACAGGGTGCCGCCGTTGGCAATGAAGCGCAGCCGGTCTCCGACGGTCGTGCCGACGATGCGCGCCGTGTCGCCGGCAAGTTTCTTGATCATTGCGGCGGCGCCGATGCCTGCCGAGAACGTTTCGCGGGACGTCACTATGTAGATGGTGCCGTTATCACCGACGAGCGAAGGCAGCTCTTCCGCAAACCGGTTTGTAGCATCGGTGCCGCCGCCGTTGAAGCGCAGGTCCACGACGGCAAAACCGGGTTGCCTGGAACGCATGTCCGCCGCGACCTGCTCGAGCCAGTCCTTCAGCGACCGTCCGTCGATGTCATAGTTGTAATTGATCCTGACATACGCGCCATTCGGCTCGTCGAGGTACCGGTACAGGTAAGGTTCCTCGGGCTCGGCAAGATACAGTGGCGGTTCGCGACCGGCCATCAGGTGCAACCAGTCGTCCGCGTCTTCTTCCGGCACACGGTAGTCCATGACTTCACGGCCGAAGGGTATGCGCCTGTCATCGGGCAGCATCGTGCCCTCGAGATACACGTTGCGGATCTCACCATTTCCGAGTTTCAGAGTAAGTTCGGCTCCTTCCGGCGCCGCGGTGAATCCCTGCCCATACAGCAAAGCCGGTGAGTTGATATAGATGTGAGCGAAGAACCGCGACCGATTTTCGGGTCCCCCGAACAACGGAACGAAGGATTCCGTCACCTCGGCTACAGGATGCTCTTCGACCGCGATTATCTCCGCGCCCAGCAGGTGCCCGTATTCTCGTCTTGCCTGGATGATGAACTCGCCGTCTTCGAACGGACCCGTACGCACCGGGAAATGATTCACGCGCCGGGACATGCTGAGCGGCGATACATTCGAGTGCGGGTTGTCTGCGATGGCAACAGCCTGCGCGACAGCGACCTCGAACCGTTCGGGCGTCATCGTGTCGAGCTGTGAACGCAACGACGCTATCCGGCGGCTGAATGCTTCGCGCTTGGCCGGGTCGTCGAATGCCTTTTCAACGTCGGCATAAAGCTCCAGGTAGTCGAGATCCTGGGAGTAAGCCTCGCGCTGATTGGCCGGCGCGGGGAAATCAGGTTCGGGTACCGAAGGAATATACAGCCACTTGAACGTGATGTACGCCGCCACGAGCAGGCCCGCGAGGGAACCCAGTGTCACCAGCGTCACCTTGACCCAGGTCTTCCTGAAGAATCTAAGCACGATATTTCACCCCCAATTGTGCATACGGCAGGCCGCTACGTGGCGAAGGAACCCGGCTCGATGGCCTGCCTTACTACGTATGATGCCGTACGACCGACCCCGGTTTAGCAAAAAAGGGGTCGAACCGCGATTTATCCTTGTAACAAATAAGGGGTCGAACCGCGATTTATCCTTGTGGCGAATCGTCGCAGCGTGTCGTTTACTGGACTTACATCTTGCTGACCACGCGATATGCCACGTCAACCTCGCTACTTCATCCCGCACATGCCGCAACACGTCATCCAGCGCGGCGTCGATCGTCAGGCGGTCTTCTTCAGCGCGCGGGACTACGATCTTTACCGCGAAACCCTGCGCACGGCCGCCGACCGATACGATTGCGCGATCCACGCTTATGTATTCATGACCAATCATACTCACCTCGTGATCACACCCGGCACGGAGCGCTCGCTTCCGCTCCTCATGCAGGCGATCGGCCGCAGCTACGTGCAGAAACTGAATCGGCGATACAACCGTACGGGCACCCTGTGGCAAGGCCGCTACAAAGCGAGCTTGATCCAGGACGACGTATACCTGCTGACCTGTTACCGTTACGTTGAGCTGAACCCGGTCCGCGCGGGCATGGTTCCGCACCCGGGTGACTACCCGTATTCCAGTTACCATCACAATGCTTCCGGCAAACCGGACAGTTTATTGACGGAGCATTCGGTTTATCGGTCATTATCTACTGCATCGGAACAGCGGCTGGCAGCTTACAGGGGTTTGTTTGCCGATGAGATCGCCCCCGAATTTCTCGAGCTGGTGCGCGATGTCACCAACGCTTGCCGGGTTCTGGGTAACGACAAGTTTAAAGACCGGATCGAAGCACGGCTCGGTTACTCCGTGCGACGGGCGAAGGTGGGCAGACCACCCAAATCATGCCGCTAACGGCTGCCCGCGCCTGAGATTGGCTGAACTGCGTCTTGCTGAAATCGCGGTTCGACCCCAATTTGTACGTGCTTCTGACGTGGCTCTGCAGACGGTTTTGATCTAGACTTG
>Ga0224502_10000944_pt1 | contig 10048 bp, 9 predicted proteins | sample SF_Oct11_sed_USG_5_FD_169104 | JGI IMG/M metagenome (GOLD analysis project Ga0224502, IMG submission 169104) | Sediment microbial communities from San Francisco Bay, California, United States - SF_Oct11_sed_USGS_13 | ecosystem: Environmental > Aquatic > Marine > Sediment | place: USA: California... | reverse complement strand
CGGCCTCTCTGGGCGTCTCAGACAGCCTTTTCCCCAGCCGGCAACATGGCTCTGCCCATCTATCGATGCGGCAATACACGCGAATTGTGTCGTCCTGGGTGGCCGGCATCGGGCTGGATCCATCCCAGTACGGAACTCACTCGATGAGACGGACCAAGGCGACACTGATCTACCGCCAGACCAAGAACCTGAGAGCCGTGCAATTGCTACTGGGCCATTCCAAGCTCGATAGCACCGTCCGCTATCTGGGTATTGAGATAAATGATGCGCTGGAAATGTCAGAGCAGATCGACGTATAACCTGAGTGGCGACCGTCCGGTGACGGTCGCTTTCTGGCCGCTGAAAGGACCATATTTGGCCCTATTGACGGGGCCGCTGTTGACCCGAAACGGTCAATCGATATTTGCGGCGAACACCTGCGGAGGACGGCTTCTGATGGTATCTGGTGAGTGTTTCTGTGGAGCTGTATCGTACGAAGTGGCCGATCCACTTCGCGACGCACGATCGTGTCATTGTTCACGCTGTCGAAAGGCCTTCAGCGGGCAAGCCTCCGCCTATGCGTTGGTCAATCCGGAAAAATTCAATTGGGTGAAGGGGGAAAACCTCTTGACCGCCTACATTGGATCTCATGGGGCCGGGCTGTGCTTTTGTAGCCTATGTGGCTCAACTCTCTGCGGTATTGTTGATGGCAAAGTGCATGGCGTCACTCTTGGATGCGTCAATGGTGATCCCGAGGTCGAAATCGGCTATCACATCTTCGTAGGCTCAAAGGCTCGCTGGGAAATAATCCCTGAGGGTGTGACGACCCATGAAGGTGCCGCTCCCGGATCATGAGCGGCCGCTCCTGGCCGTAAAAAGCCGCCGAGCTGCAAAACGTTGAGACGCTGATGCTGACCCGTTACGGCCGTTGAATAGAGGGCCCGAATTTATTGTGATGGACGAGAATTAGAGCTCTAGATTGTGAATCGTCAACAGTGGAAAGATCTATTCGATGGCATTGGTTTTATTGCCATTATCGGCTCCCTTAATTCTTGTCGCTGTTGAAACGCGCAATAGCACGAAATCGACGAAGCTGAACACGCAGGCACTTGAGATAGCTGCCTATCAGGAATTGATTAACAATATTTCGGAGATAAACGTGTTATCGCTTCAAAGTCGCGACGCTGCGGAGATCATTCTCAAGATGAGAGACAGTGAACCGCCGCGGCTGGAATCGGCAAGATTGAATAGCGCGTTCTTCATGCTGTTTCGACACGGCGACATCGCATATTTTATGTATGAGCGGGGCGCCATCGACGAGTCTCGGTTGAGGTCAGCGCTGAAACTACTACCCTTGTCCGGCGAAAGCAGCCGTTATTTCTGGGCCGAAAGTAAGGACAATTTTGTTAGCGAATATCAGCAGTATATCGACAGACCATTGCTCGACGGCTTTTGGGACCAGATCTGCGCCTCTCGTCTAGAAGAATGGCTGCTTGTGGCCATAGGCCGAGATACGCGCCTGCACATCGGCAATAATGCGAAGGGCAACTCTCGGGAAAAGCCGCCTTTTATCTTCCGAGCTGTTGATTCACAGCCACGCTTGCGATCGAGCGAGCCTGGCATCATATTGACGCGTCGTGAGTAGCTGCAGGGTGAAACCATGAAATTCTCGATATCGTTTTTTCTTATGCTGGCTGTCTGCCCTGCGGTCGCCGACGAACCCGCGATGACCTATACATTCGCTGACGTGAATTACATGGAAACCGTCGCTTGGCGCCCAGAGCGCCTACCCGAGGCCCGCATTGTCTTCGGCGAGCGAAGCCCGCTTCAATTCAGCGACCTGCGCCTGCCGTCGAGCCCCCCGCCACCGGGCGGCTACCCGGTGATCGTATTTATTCATGGCGGCACCTGGCTGGCGGAATGGTCGAAGGACCATACCGAGCCGTTTGCCGAAGCCCTAACCGAGCAGGGATTTGCCACCTGGGACCTGGAGTTCCGGCGGATAGGTAATCGTAACGGCGGCTATCCGGGCACATTTGAAGACATCGCCGATGGCACCGACTATCTGCGCACCGTCGCCGAGACCTACCCGCTGAACCTGGACCAGGTCATCGCATCCGGCCATTCATCTGGCGGTCACCTCGCGCTGTGGCTTGGCGGGCGGCATCGGTTGCCCGAGTCGAGTCCGCTTTACCGCGCCGATCCCCTACCTCTGGCCGGCGTCATATCCATTGCCGGCGTGAATGACCTGGAGTTATCACTGGAACTGGGCGACCGAACGGATGTACTGACGCTCGTTGGCGCCGAGTCCCTGGAATCCGGAGCGGCGCGCTTCGCAGAAACCAACCCTGCGCGCCTCCGACCTTTCGGCATACCGCAGACACTGATGATTGGCGACAGGGATTCAAAATGGCGCCTCGACATGACCGAGCGCGATGCAGACCACGCCAATGCGTCGGGAGACCCGACCAAGCACGTCATTGTGCCCGGCGCTAATCACATGGACGTTATCGATCCACGATCGGGATTTGCCAGGGGCGTTGCGCTGGAGGCAAGACAGATTCTCGAACGCTGACAGTCAGCTTTTCGGTCGCCACACGAGCCATTCTGCAAGCTATGACAGCCTCAATTCGGCCCGCCGGACCAGGCTTTCGGGATTGGCGGCCGCTTCAGGTCGTTTCGAGCTACTCGACTGCTAAACTACTGAGTGGCCGCCGGCGACCTCTTACGACCAGTCGCAATTTCGCAATGTGTGTTGTCACGTTCGTTCGGTACAATTGAGAAGCGGTGAGGCCGCGTTTCGTAACTACGCAAAAAAGCAATGAATAATCCTGGTTTCGACGTCGATTGTAATTTTTCACGCTACGTATCCGTGCTGTGCTTGTCTTTCCTGATAATTGGCTGCTCCCAAGACATGCCCGCGCTTGAGCCTGATACCAACGAGGCAGGATCAACGCTTAACCTGGAGAACACGAGCTGGCGGGTCCTAAGTATCGACGGAGTCGACATTCTCGAGCAGAGGGCGCCCAATCTTTCCCTCAAAGAGGACGGGCAGCTCGCAGGCAGCACTGGATGTAACAACTTCTTCGGCAGTTGGTCGGCCGCGGACGCCGTGGCCAGCTTTGATGCGGCCGGCATCAGTTTGCGGGCCTGCGAACCGGAACTGATGGAACAGGAACGTGCATTCCTGGAAGCGCTCCGGATCATATCTGCCGCAGAGACGAGCCCGGAGGGGACCCTTTCCTTGCTCGACGAGTCGTCAATCGTTCGACTGTTGTTAGCTCCCCTGGATCAAGCGACGACAAAGGCAGATGCCGCGGAACCGCTGGATCTTGCTGCGACCACGTCTCACCGATTCAGCTGCGGCGATGCCGGGGCGGTCGAGTTTCGCTTTCTCGGGCCTGACACGATTGAGGTTACAGCTGGAATCGATCGCTACGTCATGCAGCATCAGCGGGCGGCATCCGGTGCCCGTTACGCAGGCGAAGGGGCAGAATTCTGGAACAAGGGTGACGAAGCCCTGTTTACAATCGGCGAACAACGATTCGAGTGTAAGCGCGTCGCCGATTGAGAGTGTCGCAGCCTGGTGTTGCCGATTCATTAAAGGCCACCGTTAGCACCTGGGAAACCTTGCTGAGTACTTCTCCGAATTGACATAACAGGCAATGCGGGGATCATCATAATGGTGCGGACCCGTGCACCAGTCGGGTAATTTGGGACGCGAAGAGGTGGATACCAGCAAGCAAATCAGTTTCTGCCTCGATCCATGTATTTGACATAACGCAACCTCCGAAGCTGCGTCCGGAAGTGCGAAATCGGCTGACGAGCGCCATCAGGCAGCCGGAAGAGAGCGAACGATGCACATGTTTACGAAAGTCGGCCGCGTGATCGCAACCGCGGTGCCCCTTTTGATCTTCGGTTTCATCAGTCCCGCTATCGCAAAGAAACCCGTGGACCCACCCGTAACCCCTGAGCCGCCCTCGTGTAATGCGGCGCAGCCGGACTACGTGGTATTCCTTGATGACTATCCGAAGGGTCGATTTCACTTGGCGGTGCTGCCATGCCTGTCGGGAGCAGACGTCAATGTTGTGATCCCCCGAGAGCTTGCGCTGGATTTGCCGGGCAAACTTCGACGTACTTTCGAGGTCGGAAACGGAGACGTCTACAACGACGGCGATACAAGGCGCATTGTCTTCGGCGGCAGAACCAGCTCGCGAGACCATTGGGGCCTCTACCAGGGCGTCATTGACGTCGACAGGGAACGAATCGCAGATATAGGCGTTCTTGTCAGTACGCCTTCAATTCGAGAGGAGGACCCCCGGTTTTCATCGGACGGCCAGTGGATCGTCTACAAGCGTAATGGAGAAATCTGGCGAGTGAACGCCCAGGATCCATACGCAGTGCCGGCGCTGTTTCATCGTGAGGACAGATGCGAATTATGGGCGCCGTCGATGTACACGAATGTCGTCACCTACGCGCGACGATGCAATGGAGGGCCGGACCGAATTGTCTACCACGCCGAAGGGTCTCTTCCGCAGGTTTTGCCTAGCCTCGGCGACGGGCCCGATCAATTCGGACACTTCACTCTGACCGGAAACGTCGTTTATTCGCACTTTGACACATCCAGCGGTCGGTCCAGCTTGTGGCTGTACACTCCAAACGCAAGCCCGACCTTTCTTCATGATGAGACTCCATCAGACGACGACCCCTATGCGGAGCGCAATGGAAACGAATATATCGCTTTCGCCGGATGGGGTGATGAGCGATACGATTTATACGTGTATCGAAGATCCGTACAAACGGCTGTCAAGGTGACCGATAGCGTAAACGTTTACGGGCCTATTCTTTTCGAGTAACGAGATTATTTGCGGCATTTCCGCAAGGCGCGGCATCAGGCGACTGCTGCATTTCGTAATGCTGCCTGTTATTCAACTGAGTATAGCCGCCCGCTAACGGCCATGGTCGACCGCCGCGGTGAGAATCACGGTGACTCTGGGCGACGCGGTATATCCATACATTGGGATAAACCACTGCCGCCACGGCGGAATCAAATTTGTAAATCCAGCTGGCCGTCGGCGATCCTCGGTTCATGCCGGGGATTGCCGAGTCCGGCAAATTTTCTGGGAGATTCACGTGCGCCACACCCGCAACCTGTTACTGGTCTCCCTGCTCTGCGCTTGTGTCAGCACGATTGCAGCAGAAAACGTTGAAGGCGAGGAGCTGGACTGGCCGACTGTATTTCGCAATGACCTGGCTACGATCCGGCAGACAATATACGCCGACCACCCAGGGCCGAAGGACCAGCTCAATCCCGGCTTCAGCCGGTGGCTAGAGGCGGGCTTTCGTCAACAGCTGGCTTTGGCGGACGGCGTCGATTCCGCAGAGGCATACACGTACGCGCTGCAGAAATACGTTGCCGGCTTTCGCGACGGGCATCTCAACATCCGCTTCGACATCGAGCGCCGCGCACCGCGCTGGCCCGGCTTTTTTGCCACGTGGCGAGATGGGGCCGTCGTCGCGCACTCCGTGGACGAAGCGCTGGCAGACGAGCTGCCGGCAGGATCGACACTGCTTGGCTGCGACGGACAGTCACCGGAAACCATCCTGAGCCGGCGGGTATTCGACTACCGCTACGACCCGGAAGTCCCCGGCCTGTGGGTGCCGGCCGCGGCGAACGCCTTTATCGACCTAGGCAACCCCTTTGTCCCGATACCGTATGTCTGCACATTCCGCCGCGACAGCAAAGAGGTGACACTCGAGTTGGAATGGCGGGAATTCTCGCTGCAGGAAAAGCGGCGTGAATACGACGCCGCGCGCGGCATGCTGCAACCGGAAGCGGGCCTGCATTCTCCGGAGGACGGGGTGCAATGGCTGAAGGCGCCGACGTTCGGGCCGAACGCGGACCAAGTGGCGACCTACAACGAGGCTTTTCGACAGCTCCGCGACGCGCGCCAATCGGCGAGCCTCGTCGTCTTCGATCTGCGCGGCAACACCGGCGGTTCCAGTATGTGGGCCAGTGAGTTTGTCGAAGCACTTTGGGATGAGCTGCCGGAATCTGCGGACGACGAGAACAGTTTCGTCGAATGGCGTGTCTCGGAGGGCAACATCGCGCATTGGGCGACCCTGCCGCAACTGGTCCGCGACCAGTTCGGCGACGACCATCCCGCGGTCACCTGGGCCGAGCACGTGCTCGACAACCTGGAGAGGACGAACGCGCGAGGCGAGGAGCTGTGGCGTGAAACACCGGTCGATGACGACACCACACAGCGCGCGGAAGCAATCGGTTCTTCGGCATCCGGGGCGCCGGCTTTCAAAGGAACCGTCGTCCTGCTCACCGACACCACCTGTGCAAGCGCCTGCCTCGATGCAATGAGCCTGTTGTCGCCGCTGCCCGGCGTCATTCACGCGGGCAGCGTAACGGCGGCCGACACTCAGTACATGGAAGCGAGAACGATCGCGTTACCATCGGGCCTGGCGACGCTGGTAATCCCGATCAAGGTCTATCGTGGGCGCGTGCGTCCGGATGGCGGCTACTACACGCCCCGGTTTCGATTCGACGGGCTGCACTGGACCGACGAGGCACTGGAGAACTGGCTCCTCTCCCTGTGGCACGAAGGCGCGCTGGGAATGCGCGCCCGGCAATCAACCGCTAGTCGTGCGCGATCGGTGCGTCCGTAAACAGGTAGTCCTTCATCTCCTTGTCGAATGACGGATCCCGCCGCCGTATCCATTCGAGCACCATCGCGGCGTGCTCTTTTTCTTCGTCGCGGTTGTGCGCAAGAATCGCTTTGAGCTCGTTATCCTTACAGGCATCCACACGTTGGTTGTACCAGTCGACCGCCTCGAGCTCTTCCATCAGTGAAACGATCGCGCGGTGCATGTCCCGGGTCTCGTCGGACAACTCATCAATCGGCTCGTGATAGCCTTCGTTTGCCATTACCCTGCTCCCCGTTGTCGGTGTGACTTTTGAAATCTGCGATCCGATTATAGGTATCGCCTCGCATGCAGCCTACAGTGGCATATACGGAGGCGCATCGTCACGGACCGTGACGCTCCTTCGAATCGGCTGTCGATACTGCTACCCGATCGACCAATGAGATTTGAGTTGCGGGCAGCAGTGCCTGCATTCAGGACTTATCGGCAAGCTTCTGTGCTTCTTCGCCTCCGGCCACCGAGTACTGCATGCTGACGTTGCGCGAGGCCTGGAACTCCTCCATCGTCTCCCCTCGCATCTGCGCGTAGATGGCGGGATTCGAAGAGCCGATCACCGCCGCCATCTTCTCCAGGCTGAAGAAGATTACGCCATAGTGAATAAGCCCGATCCAGTCCCGCTCATCCAGTAGCCGACGCTCCTCGTCTGACAGCTCGAATTCGTCATACAGGTTTTGGGTGTCGTCGAGGAACCGGCGCCGATGCTCCGGCTCGACGAGGCGGTGCAGAAAGTCGTTCAGGCGATACGCGCGATGACTGACGTCAAGCGTGAACGGATGCGTACCTTCGATCTTCTCGACGCCCGCCAGCTGCTCGCCAATCCGTCGGCGCTGCTCTTCCGCGGCTTCCTTCGAGGGCTCCTCATCGCTCTCGTAAACCAGCGTCGCGATCGCGGTCATCGACGGCAGGCAGTAGTCGCGGTGGACGCAGCGGATCTTGTCCGGCAGTGCGCCGCGCATGATCAGCCACATGATGATCTCCGCGCTTTCGAGACCGCCACGTTCGACGTATTCAGCCTGGGTGATCTCGGTGAGCTTCTCCGGATCGTTCTCCAGGAGATCGAGGAACTCGAGGTCCCACTCGGTGTTATTGAAACCGCAGCGCTCCCCGTGTACCTGGTGCGACAGACCGCCGGTGGCAACGATGGCCACGTCGAGGTCCTCCGGGTAACTCTCGATCGCCCGGCGCAACGCCTTGCCCAGGCGGTAGCAACGCCGCGCAGTGGGTATCGGGAACTGCAACACGCCGACCTGGAACGGGATGACGGCGCCGTTCCATGCCTTGCCCCGGTCGGTCATCATTGACAAGGGCGAGAACAGGCCGTGATCGATCGGCTTCTTCTGGAAGAAGGAAATGTCGAACTCGTCGGTGAACAGCGAGCTGCCGATGTGGCGCGCCAGCCCCAGGTGGCCGGCGACCGGCGGATACTCGCGCGGCCCGCCACCCTCGTCCGCCGTTACATAGCGATCATCAATGCCAAGGACGAACGGCGAGTAATGGTCGAAGAAAAACGACGTGATGTGATCGTTATAGATGAAGAACAGCACGTCCGGCTTTCTCTTTTCCAGCCAGTCCTGCAGCGGCTGGAAGACCTTGAAGACGTCGGCCCAGGCCGGGTCGTCCTTGGTCTTCGTGTCCTTGGCAAAGGCAATAGTTGGTGTGTGCGATGCCGCCAGGCCGGCGATGATCCGTGCCATGTCAAAACTCCCGTTTTCATTCTGTCCTGATTCGTTCGGGTAACTATATCGGCTGACCCGGCAAATCGACAGTGCGGATAGCCGCAGCGTGCCGGTGCAGCATACAAGCAAATTCGACAAGTCCGGCAGTGGCGAAGGATTGACGTGGGCGGAAGGCGGAGACAGTGGCAACACCGTGACGCGTCACAGCATGCGGCAAGCACCGCGCACGTTTTCGGATCGACCGGCGCTGCCTGACCGCTTATTCAATTACCCGATGCAGCATTGCCGGTCGATGAGCGCCACATTGCCGCTTTGCGCCCGTCTCCTCGATGAGGCCCTGACCCAGAATCTTTTTTCGGAAGTTTCGTTTGTCGATTGCGACGCCGAGAATCGCCTCATGCACGCGTTGCAGATCCGACAACGTGAATACGTCGAGAACAAGTCGAAATGCCGTGGCCGGATCTTCGAGTTTCTCGACCAGTCGTGCACGTGCGGTGCGCACGATGTGCGCATGATCGAACGCCAGTGGCGGTAGCCCCTCAAGAGCGAACCAACGCGCCTCGGCGGCGTCTGACGCCCCACGGATCTCTTGTCGATTCGGCGGCACCAGCGCGTAATAGGCTGTCGTAATCACACGTTCGCGCGGATCACGATCCGGAGCGCTGAACGTATGCAGCTGTTCCATGAATACGTCGTCGATGCCGGTTTCCTCCTCCAATTCCCGGCGCACGCATTCCTCTAGGGTTTCGTCGGGGTTGATGAAGCCGCCGGGCAATGCCCAGGCGCCCCGGTACGGCGGCCGCGCCCGCCGTATCAGCAAAACCTGCAGGTCGTCGCGAATGACGGTGAAGGCAACGACATCCGTCGTAACGGCGGGATGCGGGTACTCGTAGCAGTAACTCATGGCATGTTTTGTGGAGCCATTGGAGGATTTTAGTGTATATCGAACACTAAGAGCCCAATTCGTCCTCCCTGCGAGCATCAATCGCGGCGAAGGAAATCTGCGACAGCAACGCGAAATTGAGGGTTTATTTGGGCTTCAGCGCCCCGAATCGTCACGATCGGAGAAGAGCACCGGTCGACGACGCGGCGGAAATGTCACCGCCACGAATCGCTGGCGTTGCGGACAGACGATCGGACTCGATCAGCGTACGCCGTCGCGATAGCCGGCCTCCATATAAAGCTGCGCCGCTTCCATCGTGCAGGGCGCCTGGATGACCTCGCGATCGGCGAGCTTCTCCCAGCGATGGCTGAAGGTCACCGGTTCCGCCAGGTAGACCGGGTCGCTGATGGTGATCTCGGCATGCAGGTAAAGACCGTCGTCGGATAGCCGGTAGCGCTCGACGAGCGTCTTCTGCTCGCTGGAATCGACGCCGGTGTGGCTGCCCCACTTGTCGGCAATGAAATTGGTGGTCTCGACAATCAGCTCGTCACCCTCGAAACGGCCGGTCGAGAAGCCGAGCTTAGACGGCGGCCCCGACTCACCGGTGCCGTTCAGGTGGACAATGCGTTTCTCCTCCATCAGCTCGCGCTCGATGACCACGGTGTCGTCTTCGGGCCGCGTCAGCATCATCGGGTAAGGCACGATCATCATTTTCGGCGGCCCCGGGTTGCCGCAGGTGACCATCGGGTTCTGGTCTTCGTGGAAGTTGTCCACCAGCGACTGTCCTGTAGTTGAC
>Ga0224502_10000943_pt1 | contig 10051 bp, 8 predicted proteins | sample SF_Oct11_sed_USG_5_FD_169104 | JGI IMG/M metagenome (GOLD analysis project Ga0224502, IMG submission 169104) | Sediment microbial communities from San Francisco Bay, California, United States - SF_Oct11_sed_USGS_13 | ecosystem: Environmental > Aquatic > Marine > Sediment | place: USA: California... | reverse complement strand
ACGGCCGTGGAGGATGCGGTGGCCGATACGCTTCGTGCAACAAATGATGGCGATCGCTACAAATTCGAGGCTGAGAAGTACGCGAACGACATCGTGCCGAAAGCACGAGGCCAGGCACAAGTCATCCTGCAGGATGCAGAAGCCTATCGTGAGCGGGTAATTGCCGAAGCGGAAGGTGATGCGTCTCGCTTCGAGGCCTTGCTGGTCGAGTATCAGAAAGCGCCTCGCGTCACGCGTGACCGGCTGTACATCGAAGCAGTGGAGGAGGTCTACGCTGATTCAGCCAAGATTCTTATCGATACTGAAGGTGGCGGAAATCTGCTCTACCTGCCGCTCAACGAGATCATGAACCGCGCAGGTATCAATGTGCCAACTGTTGAGGGTAGCGACTCGCAATCAACACCGCGATCCACAGTATCGGCCGAGGAACGGCAAGATACGAGAAATCCGCGCGAACGGAGGACCCGTCAATGAACAACACACGATTCGGAATCCTGGTGGGGATTGGACTCGTCCTCGTCGTAGTAGGCTTGTCTGCGTTTACGGTTAACGAGCGCGAACTCGCAATCAAGTTGCGCTTTGGTCAGGTTCGGGCTGCTCAGTACGAGCCTGGTCTCCATTGGAAATTCCCGTTGATCGAGACGGTTCGAAAATTCCCGGGCCGCATCCTGAAAATCGATGACGCACCGCAGGAGGTGTTTACGCTCGATCGCCAGAACATGACCGTAGACTTTTTCGTCAAGTGGCGCATCGTGGATGAGGTGAAGTTCTATACCTCGACCGGCGGCTCGCAGCAGGGAGCAGTTGAACGCCTGCGCGAGATCATCAAGAACTCGGTGGTGACGGAGTTCGGCAAGCGTTCCACACGTGAAGCAATCTCCGTGCAACGAATGGAACTGATGCGGGACATGCTGACCATGGCTCGACCGACGGCGGAAGGACTCGGTGCAGAACTCGTAGACTTTCGTGTCAAGCAGGTTGAGTTTGTCGCCGAAGCGCGCGAGTCTGTTTATCGGCAAATGCGCGCTGAACGCGAGCAGCTTGCCGCACAAACTCGCGCCGAGGGGCGTGAGGCAGCTGCGCTGATAACCTCCACGGCGGACAAGAACCGGACAGTAATTCTTGCAGACGCCGACAGGCAAAGTCAGATCATCCGCGGCGAGGGTGACGCCAAGTCCGCGGAAATATACGCCAATGCGTACAACAAGGATCCCGAGTTCTTTGCGTTCTATCGCAGCATCAACGCGTACAAGAATGCGATCGGCAAGAAGGGCGACGTCCTTGTGCTGGATCCAAATAACGAGTTCTTCCGCTATCTGAACCAGTCCGGCGGCAAACAATAACGTGCGACGCTGACGTTGCGCGATGAACTGGACTGAAATACTGACGGCGGTGGCGCTCGTATTGGTGCTTGAGGGCATGCTGCCATTCATATCGCCCCGGAAGTATCGTGAGATGGTGGCGGAAATATCACGCCTGGGGGACAATCACATTCGCACCGTCGGGTTCGTGGTAATGATCGTCGGAGTCCTGGTGCTTTTTCTCGTGCGTAGCTAGGCGCAAGCATACTGAAGAGCAGGAAAGTCATGGGTAAGAACGTAGTTGTCATCGGCACCCAGTGGGGCGATGAAGGCAAGGGAAAGATTGTCGACCTCCTGACGGATCGCGCCGCCGCTGTTGTACGATTCCAGGGCGGCCATAACGCCGGACACACGCTCGTCATCGACGGCGCGAAGACGGTGCTGCACCTGATTCCGTCTGGCATTTTGCGCGACGGAGTCGATTGCCTCATCGGCAATGGCGTTGTGCTGGCGCTCGATGCGCTGGTGCAGGAGGCCAACGCGCTGATCGAGAGCGGCGTACCTGTTTACGAGCGCTTGCGGATCAGTCCGGGGTGCCCGTTGATTCTACCCTCGCATGTCGCGCTCGACGCGGCACGCGAAAAGGCTCGAGGATCCAGCGCTATCGGAACGACGGGGCGGGGTATTGGCCCTGCTTATGAGGACAAGGTTGCCCGGCGCGCTTTGAAGGTCTCGGATCTGTTTGTACGAGAGAAATTTGCGGCCAAGCTCGGTGAAGTACTCGACTATCACAACTTTCTGCTGAAAAACTACTTCAAGGCAAACACGGTCGACTTCGCCAAGACGCTTGACGAGGCGCTGGAATATGCCGAGATCATCGCGCCCCTGACGGCCGATATTACGCAGGTTCTTCACGACCTTGCCGCGGCCGACAAGGGCATCTTGTTCGAAGGAGCGCAAGGCAGTTTCCTGGATGTCGATCATGGCACCTATCCGTATGTGACGTCGTCAAACACCGTTGCCGCTGCGGCGAGCACGGGTACAGGTATCGGCCCTCGCAATCTCGATTACATTCTCGGCATTGTGAAAGCGTATACGACGAGAGTCGGTGCCGGACCATTCCCGACAGAGTTGTTCGACGATTACGGGGCGCACCTGGCGAGGGTTGGTGCCGAATTTGGCGCAACGACAGGTCGGCCGCGACGCTGTGGCTGGTTTGATGCTGTCGCCTTGCGACGTTCGATAGTCAACAGTAGCGTTTCAGGCCTGTGCGTAACCAAACTCGACGTTCTTGATGAACTCGAAACGATTCAGATTTGTGTGGGTTATGCCATCGACGGCGAGCCGATCGCCGGTTTGCCTGTCGTCGTCGATCGCTTTGCGGAATGCAAGCCGATTTATGAAGAGTGGGCCGGCTGGCAGGAATCAACGGTGGGCGTCACGGCTTTCGACGTATTGCCGGAAAAGGCGCGCGCGTACCTTGCACGTATCGAAGAACTCGCCGGAGTCCCGGTCGATATTATTTCAACGGGCCCGGACCGCGAGCAAACGATTATCAAGACGCATCCGTTCGAATAGCAGCAGCGCCAGTAACCAGAGCGACAGGGCTCCACCACCGCCCCCACCGGACGACGAATTGCTCGATTGCACCGTCACCGAAACGGTGGCCGAATCGCTAAGCCCTCCCGGGTCGGATACTGCGAGACTAAAGCGCAGCAAGGTATCTGATGAGACCGTAGGCGCCGAGAATGACGCGCTCGATGTATTGGCGCCACTCAGCGTGACCGTCGGCCCCAGCGTCTGCGTCCAGGTGTAGGTTAGCGGATCACCGTCGGGGTCATTAGAGCTGCCACCATTGAGCGTGACCGTACTGCCGCTGCTCACGGCCTGGTTATTGCCGGCAACTGCGTTCGGAGTGGTGTTTATACCTGTTCCATCCGAGACATTAATTCGCAATACGCCGTTTCCGCCGATCGTTCCACCGGCCGCCTCATTTAGCGTAAGTTCGAAGTATTCACTGTTTTCGCCGCTACCATCGTCGAGAATGGCGTACTCGATCCACTTCGGGTCAGCGTCGCCATCTGCCCAGAAAAGAGTGCCGTTTGCCGGGCCCGAGTAGTCTGTTCCGGCAGTTGCGTCACCACCTGTTACCGAATACTGAACGGTCAGGGTGCCGGCAGCGCTGCCTCTGCGCCGTATGACAGCGACGGCCGTGGCAAAGCCTCGCTCGGCTATTGTCACTTCTTCGCGGTCAAACTCAGCCGTCGATATACCGCCCGGGTCGCTTATATACACGCTGGCCAGGTTGGGCGACGCTAATGTTGCACCGCCGTCTGGCGCGGTGAGTTTGATTACGAGGCGTTCGATGTCTTCGGTAACGCCATCGTTGTGGATTCCGAGGTCAATGGTTTTTTCCGATGCGTCACCATCGGCCCAGCTTAACGTGCCTTCGGCCGCGGTTACGTCGGCACTCGATCCGCTCGCTGCAATAATCTCCCAATTGACCGCAACCGAGCCTGTTGCGCCTCCCAGGCGCTGCACTGTAATACTTGCTGACTCTGTCTCCTCAGCACCAAATGCTGCCGCCGAAAACGCGAATGAGCCCTCCGCAACGCTGCGGGTCTTGTCGTCAACGATGTAAAAGCCACTATCGATATCGCTGATCAGAATGTGGCCACTTGGAAGGAACGGATAAGCACCCCATGCACCCGGAAAGCCAACAGAGTCCGAGGACGGGAAACTGTCGAAACGGCCAACCTGTATTGGATTCACCGGGTCGGATATATCGAGTATCGTTAGTCCACGGGCGTAGTTCGACATGTAATAGCGATTACCGCGTACGAAACCGTTATGGTCGATGGCCCTCGTCGGACCGTTCCACGTGCCGGCCAGCACCGGGGAGGTCAGGTCCGATACCGAGAAGGCGCGCAACGTCGTCAAAAGGCCGCGGTCACGCTCGTCGAGTTCGTCCTGCAGAAAAACATACTGTTTGTCTTCTGACCACCAGCCGGAATGTGAGTAACCATAGTTGCTGTATGGCGTTCGGCTGAGCCGCACCGGATCGCCAGGATCGGTGACGTCCCAGATATCCAGCGACGATTCGTTGAAGTCAAAAAGCACGTCGCAATACGAAGAGGCGCCAGCGTTCACGCACTGTGTGTTCTTGCGTTCATCGGTGACGAGCATCGACGCGGCGTCGTGCATGTAAAGTCGATCTGTTCCTGGTTGGCCGGCAGGCGTTGCAGGCATCGCGATGAATGATGGTGACGCCGGGTTTTGCACGGAGTAGGCACGAAAACGCCCGTCGCTTAGATTGGATCCAGCGACGACCAGCACTGGATCGTCGTTGGTGAGAGCGAGGCCGGTACTGAAATCAGTCTTCGTGATGTAGACGTTGTGCGCCTCCCGGAAATCACTCGGGCTGTTAACCCGCGAGATGCTGTGGGGCAACTGCGTCAGGTCAATGACGAACAGACCGTCGGAAGCATTGTCTGCGGTTACGTACGCATACGCATTCCAGCGGCCGTCAGCCGCGTTCCAGAACTGGTAAACCTTGATGTCACGCCATGTGGTTGTCTGGCCGTCGATAAACCCGACCTCCCTCGGGTTCCGGGCATCGGACACGTCGTAAACAGCCGTTCCCGTGCTGTATCCCATGATCGCGTATTCGCGATTCGAATTAAGATCGATGAATCCCCAAATGTCGGCGCCGCGAGCACCCGGTGTTCGTTCCGCAACGTGCGCCAGCAGGTCGACCTTGTCACACGGGAATACATCTGCAAAGCCGCCGACACAGGCCGTTGCCGAGGAACTGGTATTCAAACTCTGCAGTGCGCTAACCAACTCGTGTGCCGTTTCGCGACTGAGCCCCTTGGCGTCGGCAATGACTCTGAACCCACGCATTCCGAGTTCCCTCGCAAATTCATGTGGGACGCCAACCAGGGTCGTTCCGGGGTCCGCTTGCACATCGATGGCACCGCTTACCAGGTAGAACACGTTTTCCGGAGAATCGAGCGCATAGTCGCCAGTGGCGACCCGGATCTGTCCGTTCTTGCCAACTCGCTGCAGCGCGTAGTCGATACTGCGACACGGCGCGGCCAAGTCCTGGCAACTGCCAGCATCAACGCCCTTGGTTGACACAAACAACGGGGGCTCGTCGCTGTCCGCCAGCGCGGCAGAGCCGAATCCAAGCGGCAGGGCCGCAGCCATCACAGACAGGAGTCGAAATAGCATCAAGAAATTCACAGGCCCAAGGAAGCCCCTATAATAGCGGCTCCTAGCATTCTTCGGCGCGTTACACGTCCACAATCGATGAAACCGTTCTCTTTGACCTTCAAAGCGGGCGCAGGTGCCCTCAAATCTGTGCGTCAGCACGGGTTCGATTTAGCGTCGATCGGAACGATTGCAGGTGCCTCGGGCGGCGCCAAATGGCTGGTTTTGAGTCAGCTGGATCGAGCAATCCTCCGAAGCGTGGTTCCTCATTTTGGCGGTCCTGTGCACCTGATTGGGAGTTCGATCGGATCCTGGAGGTTTGCGTGCTATGCCCAGGCGGATCCGACGGCGGCCATCGAGAGGTTCGAGAAGGCCTACCTGGAGCAGAGTTACAGTGAGAAACCGGATATTCACGAGATCACGGCAAAAAGCCGCGAGATACTGTCAATCGTGCTTGGTGATACCGGTGTGGCCGAGATCCTGAACAACCCGCTATTTCGTACACATATCATGGCAGTGCGCAGCCGCCACATCCTGGCTTCGGAGAATTCTGCAATACTCGCGTTAGGGCTAATCACGGCAGCATCGTTGAATGCCGTTAGCCGCTCGACGCTCGGTTGGTCGTTTGAGCGGGCGCTGTTTTACGACGAGAGGGAAATCCCGCCTTTTTTTGATGTCACGGGATTTCCATTGCAGCGGGTCAAACTGACGCCGGATAACCTGCAGGACGCCATTGTTGCCAGCGGATCGATTCCGCTCGTGTTGTCCGGTGTTCGGGATATTTCTGGCGCAGAAGCGGGCGTGTATCGGGACGGCGGCGTGATTGACTATCACCTGGACTTGCCGCACAGCGCGCGCGAGCGATTTACCCTCTTTCCGCATTTTTATGGGCGGATTGTCCCCGGCTGGTTCGACAAGAAACTGGCCTGGCGGCGGCCGCAAGCGGGCAACGTGGACAGGACCATACTCATCAGCCCGTCCGATGAGTTCGTGGCGAAATTACCCAATGGCAAGATCCCGGATCGGACGGATTTTGTGAATTTTGAACCTTCTGAGCGCATACGTATATGGAAGCAATGCGTGGCTGCATGCGCAGCGCTTGCGGACGAGTTTCAGGAGGTCATCGAAAAAGAGCAACTGGCGGCACGTCTCGAATCACTGTGGTAGGCTTGCGCCAAAATAAAGAAGGGGGAGTGGGGTGCAAGACTCACCATCAACGGTAGGCCGGCCATATCCGGAACTTACTTGGATAGCGCTCATCGTCGGCTGGATCATTGGCTGTGTTATTGCGGTATCAATCGGCTATGCGGCGCTTATTCTCGGTTTTTCGATCGAAGGATCAGAGCTCGCGGCAATTCTCGGTTTCGGAATTTTGCGCGGCATGCTGCGACGCAAAAGCATTATCGAGAACAATATCGTACAAACCATTGCGAGCGGCGTTAACGGCGCATCATCCGGCATGATGTTCTCGGTGCCTGCGATTTTCCTCCTCGGTTTCGGCGATAAATTCGACCCCGTCATCCTGACATTCGGCTGTATCGCCGGCGCGTTTCTTGGCATCGCGTTTATCATTCCGCTGCGTAAACACATGATCGATTACGAGCGTTTGACGTATCCCGGTGGTGTCGCTGTGGCGACAATTCTGAAATCCCCGGGTGCTGGTGTTCGCAAAGCGATCGTCCTCGTCGTCGCAGCGCTTGTCAGCGCAGCCGTGCAATTCACGACAATCAAGACCGGTGTCTCCAATTGGAACGTCGGTGCGTTGATTGGCTTGCCCGAGTACATGAACGGGATCTGGTACCTGTCACTCATGACGATCGGCGTCGGGTTTATCGCCGGGCGCGGTGGTATCGCCTTCATCATCGGCGGGTTTGTTGCTTACTGGTTCCTGTCGCCGTTGCTGTCGGTAATGGGAGCGTTTCCGCTTGACGCGGCCGGTGAGACGATCAATCAGCCGGGGCCATTGCGCCTGCTGTTGTATCGTCCGCTCGGCATTGGGATGCTCATCGGCGGCGCGATTATGGGCGTCATCCTGGCTTCACCGCTGATCGTGAGCGCGATCAGATCGATGCAAAAAGCCGCACAGGTAGAGACAGACGCATCTTCAGACGAGATGCCGATTAAGTTGCTTTATTTTGCGGTTGGCGGCGCAGCTATTTTGCTGTGCGTGATGGCGGCTACGTCCGCTGAGTCTGTCGGCATTGGTCGCGGTATCGGCATGGCATTGCTCGGCACACTATGGATCTGGATGGCGGGCATCATCTTGTCGGAGGCCATTGGCCGCACGAACTGGTCGCCTCTGTCCGGCATGACGCTTGTTGGTATTACGCTGTTGATTGTGCTTACACAGGCGATGGGCATGGAACGCGATGAATCAATAATCGCGGCACTCATGGTGGGTGCGGCGATGTGTGTCGCAATGTCGCAAGCCACAGACCTGATGCTCGATCTCAAGACAGGCTACCTGGTTGGGGCGACGCCCCGAATGCAGCAGATTGGTCAGTTCGCCGGTGCGTGGCTTGGTCCGATCGTGGTTATCGGCGTAATATTCATCCTCAACGAATCACACGGGCTCGGCAGCGAAAAACTACCTGCACCACAGGCACAGGCCCTCGCCAGCACTATTGACGGCATCATGGGTGGCGATGTTCCCACGCAAAAATACGTCGCCGGGGCCGTGCTGGGCGGTATCCTCTCGGCCCTCATGGGAGGACTGGGCATTACGGTTGGTCTTGGCTTCTACCTGCCTTTCAATATCGTGTTGACGTACTCACTTGGAACGATCGCTCGTGAGCTGTCCGACCGTATCAATGGCAAGACCTGGAGCGAGGAGGTAGGCATCCCCATTGCCGCCGGTCTCATTGTGGGCGAAGCACTTGTCGGTGTCGGTGACGCCCTGAAAATCGTCTTGTCGTCGTAAGGAGGAGCAAGATGAAAAATATCGGAAGTCTCTTGCTGGTGGGTGGATTCCTGGCCGGTGCCTATGCGACCGCACTCGACGTGCAAAACGTCAATTGGCAACTGTTTGCGATAGCGGCATTTGCAGCCATTGCAGGGCTGGTTATTTCCAAGCGCCAGGCGTCAGCGCACGCGCGTTCGGATTCGGTCCTGGAAGTCAACCGTGGTGAATTGCGCGAGTCGATTCAGAACATCGTGGCCGACCTGAATGAACTGACCAACGGCGAGTCGTTACGCGGTGATGCGCTGCGAAGTCGTATTGACCTGCACTTGCGAGAAGATCTTCGCCGATTTGCCGATGCGCGCCAGAGTATGGTGCATCTGTTCGGTCTTCAGGTCTACGCGGACATCATGAGCAGTTTTGCCGCGGGTGAGCGTTACATTAATCGCGTTTGGTCGGCGTCTGCCGACGGTTATGACGAGGAAGCGGAAACCTACCTCGGTAAAGCCGTTCAGCAGTTTCACGACGCGCAGCAGCAGTTGCAGCAGGCGACTCAGAGCACGCGTTAAGGAATTACCTGCGTCGGCAGCGGGTAGTCAGGTCTCTCTGCAATTCATCGACATCTTCGTTCATGAGGTAGTCGGACTGGTCCTTCCATCCTCGCAGCATTGCGATCGTCCGTTCGTTGACCAATAAATGGTTCTCGTTTGCCTGTTCGCCAATGTCCCATCCCGGCACGGCGATGACCGAACGCACGCGAATCTTGTGTCCCAGCAAGTGGCAGATTTCTTTCTCCAGACGGGCGGTACTGGCCGTTATTTTAACCAGTGGCGTCTGCTCTTGCCTGTTGGAGAACGACAGGTTATTGCCCCTGAGTATCGCGCTGCCATTTTTCCCGGCACGACGCGCTACGACGTTAACCGCGTAAATGCCGGTCTGTCCTACAAGTACGTGATCCACCACCCCGGCAGTTGTGACTACATCGTGAAATACGCGGTTGGCACCGGTCGAAATCTGTTGCAGCTGGTGACCGACAGCGACATTGGCATCGCGAACGAACCTCACTTGCCTCCGGGTCAGAATAGTGCGGCCAAGCCGCCAGGCGGCGAACAAGGCGGTCAATGCCAGGAAGCTCATCTGTAGCCAGAGTTGCCATGCCGGATACCCGGCGAACAGATCCTGAGCCTGCAGGATATAGGCGGCCACAAACAACACGATAAAAACGAGAGCACCACTAAGGTACGTGGCCTGCGAACTCGACAGGCGATCAAGTTCATCACGGAAGCGCTGCGCGGCTTCCTGCATGATGCTGTCCGCAAAGTTCGGGGTTGAGCCGACGGTTCGGCTCAGTGCATTCCAGGACTTGGCCACCAACAGGAACAGGATGGTACTCGTCAAAGCAACTGTTGCAGCGCCACTGATCGCTTCGATATCCATGTCATGTGTCCCGAAAATTACTTTGGTCGTGAAGAGAGTAGCGGCAAGGAGGCCCGATGCTCTGTGATTCAGGTCACATTGGAAGGTCAAAATGTCGAAAATCTCCCAATTTTCAGCGTCTGTTCATGCGCGTAGATGTATCTGTGAATGTCATCACGGCAGTTCCCGGCATACCACGTTAGCGTCGGGATTATGTCTGGCA
>Ga0224502_10000942_pt1 | contig 10063 bp, 7 predicted proteins | sample SF_Oct11_sed_USG_5_FD_169104 | JGI IMG/M metagenome (GOLD analysis project Ga0224502, IMG submission 169104) | Sediment microbial communities from San Francisco Bay, California, United States - SF_Oct11_sed_USGS_13 | ecosystem: Environmental > Aquatic > Marine > Sediment | place: USA: California... | reverse complement strand
CGGGTCGTCCAGGACTGCAGTCGTCTGGAAATCGAGATGCGCCAGACACAATGACCGGACACGTCAATCTGGCACGACAAACCAACCTGAAAATGCCGGTTGCGCAGCCTCGGGAATCCGATTACCGTGCCGTATCCTGGCCCTCGAGCCAGTCAGTCGTTGGAAAACCGGCAGCAATATCGAGGTAGAACGCATGAATTCGGTCAGCAGAAGGCAGGTTCTGATGGGGACCGGCGCACTCTTGGGCGCTGGGCTACTTCCCGGCAGTGGTTTGATCAGATCGGCGTACGGCGAAGACTGGCCGCGGCCCGATTACATGATTCGCGCAGGCACCAACGAAAACCCGTGGGGACCCTCGCGAGTAGCGCTGCAGGCCATTGTCGACTCGATCAAGGTGTCGAATCAGTACGGTGGCAATCGCCGCGAGCTGGCCGCCCTGCTCGGCTCGCTCAACAACATCTCGACCGACCATATTTCCATCGGCACGGGCTCTGGCGAGATCCTGAAGACCGCCGGCTTGCTGGTCGCCATGGATAAGGGGTCTGTGGTCTGCGCCGATCCAACGTATCACGATCTCGTGCGCTATGCGGAGCGCGCCGGGGCGAAAATCATTCGTGTGCCGGTCGACCCGGAAACGCTGGCGGTCGATCTCGATGCCCTGTACAAGGCAATTCGCCCGGACACCAAGTGTGTGTACCTCGCGAACCCGAATAACCCGATTCCGTCGATCATCGAAAAGAACGCCCTGCGGGATTTCACGCTCGAAGTCTCGAAGAAATGCATGGTCTTCGTCGACGAGGCCTACTTCGAATTTGTCGGGGACCCGAACTACGCCTCAATGTTGGACCTCGTCCGAAATGGCAATCAGAACATCGTGGTAGCCAGGACGGCCTCCAAGATCCATGGCCTGGCGGGGCTACGGGTCGGCTTCGGATTTGCCCACCCCGACCTGACGACAAGGATTGACGAAGCCAAGACCGGTGGCCTGACCCAGATCGGCATCAACGCCGCTATCGCCAGCTACCAGGACAGGGAGTTCCAGGAATTCACCCTGCGCCAGAATCGCGAGTCAATGGAGATCATGGAATCGATGCTCGACGACCTGGGAGCCCGCTACGTCAAATCCCAAGCCAACTTCATATTCATTCACACCGGCCGGGACATTCAGGAGGTCCGCGAGCTGTTCCAGCGCGAAAACGTCATGGTCGCGCGACCGTTTCCGCCGATGACTGACTGGGTCCGGATCAGCATGGCCAAACCGGACGAAATGCGCTACATCGCCCAGGTCTACCGGAAGCTTCTGGGTTAGCCCGCTTTTTCGTCACATCGCGCAGTAAGTCGGGCCTCAGAATAAACCGAGGGCACGGAAAGCTCGCAGGACCAGGTCCTTGCGAAGCGGCGCCTCGGCAGCCGTGTACATGTCCATGTTCATCGCAAACAACCATGTCTGTCCGCCAGACTCGACGTAGCCGACGAACCACCCGGTGTGGAGTTCGGCGCCAGTCCAGCCGCTCTTTGCATACAGCCGATAGCCATTGCCTTCTTCCATCAGCATGATAGCCCTGAGTTCGTTCAGGTGATTCAGGCCGTAAGGAACGGTTTTCGAAACGACGCCACGCAATACATTGATTTGCTCACGGGCCGAGATGCGGAGGATCCCGTTCAGCCAGAAACTGTCGACGGCATCACCTACCAGGCCATTGCCGTACTCGAGGCGATCCAGTTCGCTCAGGTAAACGCCGGTTCCAACGCGCCTGGCGATTTGCTGGTAGCACCAGACGCAGGAAACGGCAAATGCCGAGGCCAGAGTCTGATTCTGGTTCCAGGCCGGCACGCCCCGCTCAACCCCGTCCCAGGTAAAGGTTGAGTGTCTTGAAGCAATAATCCCCTGGTCGAGCGCGATCAGCGTATTGACGATTTTGAATGTCGACGCGGGAGAGAAGCGCGCCGCGGCACGATCTTCGTTGTGAATGACCGTGACGCTGCCGTCCAGGGACTCGATAATCATCGTGCCCTGCACTCTCTCGACGAGGAAGGCCTCGCGAATGGCATCACTGCCCAATTCGGCAAAGCTTGGCCCGGCCAGGCCAATCAGCATCCAGCAAAGCAATGCAAACGCATGCACTCGCCCCATCTCGCCAGTTCCTCTGCAGCAGAAAGAAAAAGCCCGATGATCTCTCGATCACCGGGCTTTGCCGTACGATCTGTTCCTGATCTGGAACCTAGGCCGCGTCGACTTCCTTCATGCTAAGCCGAACCCGGCCCTGGCGATCCACTTCCAGGACCTTGACTTTGACGACATCGCCTTCAGCCAGCTTGTCGCTGACTTTTTCGACACGTTCGTTCGAGATCTGCGAAATGTGTACCAGGCCATCCTTGCCCGGCAGAATGGTGACGAATGCGCCGAAATCCATTAGCCGTGCAACCTTGCCCTCGTAGACCCGTCCGACCTCGACATCCGCAGTAATCAGCTCGATGCGGCGCTTTGCCTCGCGGCCGGACGCGCCATCGACGGATGCGATACGCACCGTGCCATCCTGCTCGATATCGATCGTCGCGCCGGTTTCCTCGGTCATTGCGCGAATAACCGCGCCACCCTTGCCGATAACGTCGCGTATCTTCTCCGGGTCGATCTTGAAAGTCAGGATCGTGGGCGCCCACTCCGACATTTCCTCACGGGGCTGGGCAATCACTCTGTTCATCTCGCCGAGGATATGCAGTCGGGCTGCCTTGGCCTGCTCCAGCGCCTGGCTCATGATTTCGCGAGTAATTCCCTGGATCTTGATGTCCATCTGCAGCGCAGTAATCCCGTTCTCGGAACCGGCAACCTTGAAATCCATGTCACCGAGATGGTCCTCGTCACCAAGGATGTCCGTCAGGACGGCGAACTGCTCCCCGTCCTTGACCAGGCCCATCGCTACACCTGCTACGGGTGCTTTTGTCGGTACGCCCGCGTCCATCAGTGCCAGGCTCGTGCCACACACGGAAGCCATCGAGCTGGAACCATTCGACTCGGTAATCTCCGAGACGACACGAACGACGTAAGGGAATTCTTCAATGCTCGGCAGTACCGCCTGCACGCCGCGTCGGGCCAGCTTGCCGTGGCCGATTTCCCGACGCTTCGGAGAACCGATGAAACCGGTTTCGCCTACGCAGTATGGCGGGAAGTTGTAGTGCAGCATGAAGGGTTCTTTACGCTCACCCTCGATCGCATCGATGATCTGCGCATCGCGGCCTGTGCCAAGCGTCGAGGCGACTATCGCCTGGGTCTCCCCGCGAGTGAAAATCGCGGAACCATGAGCGCGCGGCAATACGCCAACCTTGACGTCGATCGGGCGGACGGTGCGCGTGTCACGACCGTCGATACGTGGCTCGCCGGCCAGCACGCGACCACGGACGATGCGCTTTTCGAGTTTCGACAGGGCGCCACCGACTTCTTCGGATGCCCACTTCGGCTGCTCGCCGCCAGCCAACGATTCCAGTGTCGCAGCCTTTGCGGCACCCACTGCTGCCTGGCGCTCGACCTTGTCGGAAATCTGGTAAGCATCCGCCAGCGCGCTTTCGGCCTGCGCGGCAACCGCGGCGGCGAGAGCCTCGTCCTCGGCCGCTGCCGCCCATTCCCAGGCCGGCTTGCCGGCTTCTTCCGCCAGTTCCTTGATCGCCTGAATGGCCGTCTGCATTTGTTCGTGACCGAACATTACCGCACCCAGCATGACATCCTCGGAGAGAATTTTGGCTTCCGACTCCACCATCAACACGGCATCCGCCGTTCCGGCGACTACCAGGTCGAGCGCGGATTCTTCGAGTGCGCCGGCGCCGGGATTGAGAAGATAACTGCCGTCCTTGTAGCCCACGCGTGCGGCCCCAATCGGACCGGCAAAAGGCATACCCGAAATTGCCAGGGCAGCCGAAGCACCGATCAAAGCCGGGATATCCGGATCAACATCCGGGTTCAGGGATACGACGGTGGCAATAACCTGCACCTCGTTCTTGAATCCCTTTGGGAAGAGCGGGCGGATTGGACGATCGATGAGACGCGACGTCAGCGTTTCCTTTTCACTCGGTCGCCCTTCGCGCTTGAAGAACCCGCCCGGAATCTTGCCGGCTGCATAGGTCTTTTCCTGGTAGTTAACCGTCAGCGGGAAGAAGTCCCTGCCCGGATCCGCATTCTTGCGACCAACGGCGGTCACCAGCACAACGGTTTCCGCCATGTCGACGAGCACTGCACCATCGGCCTGCCGCGCAACGGCGCCCGTCTCAATCGTTACTTTGTGTTCCCCATACTGGAACGTCTTGATAATTGCTTTCACTTTGCTTCTCGGATGAATTTTCGTTAGGCACGACTGAGGGTCGCTACCCAATGCTGGGGCGACCTGGTACTCAGTTCATTGCCGGGAGCGTCGGATAAGGTTAGCGACGCAGGCCGAGCCGGGATATCAGCTCGCGATACCGGTCCTGGTCCTTTTCCTTGAGGTAATCAAGCAGCTTGCGGCGCTTGTTCACCAGCTTCAGAAGACCCTGACGGGAATGATGGTCCTTTTTGTGCTCACCGAAGTGCTCGGTCAGCTCGGAAATTCGTTTCGACAGCAGTGCTACCTGAACCTCAGGCGAACCGGTGTCGTTTTCGCCGCGAGCATACTCGGCGACAATTTTGCTCTTGCTTTCACTTGAAAGTGACATCTTTAAGAAACTCCAATCGTTCTTTCTCAGTTTTGCCCCTGATTTTGAGCGCGCTATTCTAGCGTCTGATTCGGCACAGGAACACCCTAAAACACCAAAATATCAGGCTTTTTTTGCCCAAACCCCTACAGTTTGGCCTCCAGGGCCAGATTGAAAACCCGTTTCGGCACCAGCCAGCCGCACTCGGACAATTCACCGATGCCCAGGAAACGATCATCGGCCCCGTATATCCGCACAAATCCCTGCCCGGCGGCGCTGCAGGCCACTTTCCTGCCGCTGCAGAATGCGGCTTCGTCCTCCGCAGCCACAGTCAGCGCCGGCCAGCCCGCCAGGGCAGCGTCAACCGGCAAAAGACGCTCCAGTAGTGCCCCTGGATTATTTTCCGCCAGCTTCTCCACACTGGTCATATCCAGCATGTCCTCCGCCCGAAATCCGCCAACCGATTCACGGTGCAAACGCGCGGTGTAGGCCACAGTCTCCGCCTTCTTGGCAATATCCTCGACGAGGGTCCGTACGTATGTCCCCTTCGAACAGCGCACCCTGAAGACCAGGCGGCGGCCGCTGAGTTCCAGCAACGCAATCTCGCTGATCGTTACAGGCCGGGGCGCACGTTCGACGGTCTGTCCCTGTCGCGCCAGTTCGTACAAGCGTTTGCCGTCTTTCTTGAGAGCCGAGTACATCGGCGGCACCTGTTCGCTGTCGCCGTGAAATTGCTCCAGGATTGCCTCCCAGCCTTGCCTGCCGATCTCCGGCACCGGCGCTTCCGAGATGACACTGCCGTCGCCGTCACCGGTATCAGTGGCCTCGCCCAGCCTGGCCGTTACCCGGTACGTTTTTTCCGCGTCCAGCAGATAGGCGCTCACCTTGGTTGCCTCGCCAAAACACAGTGGCAGCATGCCGGTCGCGGCCGGGTCGAGGCTGCCGGTATGGCCTGCCTTCCGGGCATCGAGCAAACGCTTGACCTTCTGCAGGGCTTGGTTCGACGTCAAGCCGGCGGGCTTGTTAAGCAGCAAAATGCCATTCACCGCGGTGCCGCGCTGCCGGCCCCGCTGGCTGCCACCTTTAGCCATCAGGAGTCCTGCTTGGTGCCGATCGCGTCGTCAATCAGTCGAGTAATTGCAGCGCCATGCGCAAGGCTGTCGTCGTGCACAAAGCGTAATTCCGGCACGTGCCTCACTTTGAGCTGGGCACCAAGCTTGCTGCGCAGGAACCCTGCCGCTCGTTTCAGGCCCGCTTCCGCCGGGCCTGGATCCTCGTCCGGGTGCAGGAGGCTGAAATAGATCTTGGCAACGCTCAGGTCCTTCGATAACTCGACGTCGGTCAGCGATACCTCGGCCAGCCCCGGGTCCTTGGTCTCGAACCGTATGAGCTCGCTTAGCACCCGCAGCATCTGGGCACCCAGACGCTGGTTACGAGAGAATTCCCGCGGCATTCGCTGGCGACTCGGCGATCAGTCGATCGTACGCGCTACTTCGTATCGCTCGTAGCACTCGATCTGGTCGCCCACCCGGACGTCATTGTAGTTGCGGACCGCGATACCGCATTCCGTGCCGGCACGCACTTCATTGACGTCGTCCTTGAAACGCCGCAACGACTCGAGCTCGCCTTCGTAGATCACGACGTTTTCGCGCAAGACACGAATCGGGTTCGAGCGTTTGACGTAGCCTTCGAGGACGATACAGCCGGCAACATCGCCAAACTTCGGCGAACTGAATACGTCCTTGACCTCGGCCAGGCCGACGATGTTTTCCTTGATTTCCGGCGACAGCATGCCGCTGAGCGCCGCCTTCACGTCGTCGATGGCCTCGTAGATGATGCTGTAGTAGCGAACGTCGACCCCGGACTCCTTGATCGCCGTTCGCGCAGCCGCATCGGCGCGCACGTTGAAGCCGATAATGACGGCGTTGGACGCTGCTGCCAGCGTGGCGTCCGACTCCGTGATTCCGCCGACACCGGAGCTGATGACCTTGACCTTGACCTCGTCATTGGAAAGCTTGGTCAGCGAGTCGCGCAGTGCCTCGGTGCTGCCGTGCACGTCCGATTTGATGATTACGGAGATTTCCTTGATCTCGCCATCCGTCATCTGGCTGAACATATCCTCGAGTTTCGAGGCCTGCTGCTGGGCCAGCTTGGACTCGCGCGTCTTGGCCTGCCTGAATTCGGCCACCTCGCGCGCCTTGCGCTCGTCTTTGACGACGAGGAAGTCGTCGCCGGCACTCGGCGTCTTCGACAAGCCGAGAATCACCGCCGGAGTCGACGGCCCTGCCGCCTTCAGCTTCTTCTGGTTCTCGTCGAACATGTTGCGCACACGACCATACTCCTCGCCGGCGATAATCATGTCGCCCTGCTTGAGGAGCCCAGCCTGGACCAGAACGGTAGCAACGGCGCCACGCCCTTTCTCAAGACTCGACTCAATAACGATGCCGTGCGCCGGCCCCTCGGAAATGGCCTTAAGATCCATCAATTCGGCCTGCAGCAAGATGGCATCAAGCAGACCATCGATGCCCTCGCCCGTCTGAGCAGACACATTGACGAAAAGGTTCTCTCCGCCCCACTCTTCGGGAATGATCTCGTGCGATGACAGTTCGTTCTTGACCCGATCCGGGTCGGCATTTTCCTTGTCTATCTTGTTGACGGCGACCACGATCGGCACTCCGGCCGCCTTCGAGTGCTGGATGGCCTCGATGGTCTGTGGCATGACCCCGTCGTCCGCGGCCACGACCAGGATGACGATATCCGTCGCCTGTGCACCACGGGCACGCATCTGCGTAAAGGCGGCGTGCCCCGGCGTATCCAGGAAGGTGATCCGACCCTTGTCGGTCTTCACGGCATAGGCGCCGATATGCTGGGTAATGCCGCCGGCCTCGCCCGCAGCCACGTGCGTGCGGCGAATATAGTCCAGCAACGAGGTCTTGCCGTGGTCGACGTGACCCATGATGGTAACTACCGGCGCGCGGGAAACCTCATCGCCAGTTAGCTGTTCGTCCGCAAGTAAATCCTCATCCAGTTCAGTGCCCGATATCGGCTTCGCGATATGGCCCATTTCCTCGACGACGAGCGAGGCGGTGTCCTGGTCGATGACCTGGTTGATCGTCACCATGGCGCCCATGTTGAAAAGCACCTTGACCACTTCATTGCCCTTCACGGCCATGCGCTGGGCAAGTTCCGACACAGCAATGCTTTCCGGGATCTCGACTTCGTGAACGACGGGAGCCGTCGGCCTTTCGAAGCCGTGCTGGCCATCCGAGCTGATGGAGACGGGTCGACGCCGTAACGGCGCCTTGCGCTTGCGCCTGCCGCTCTTGTCCCCGGCAACGTGCAATTCCTTGCGCCCGTAACGCGTTTCGGTCGGCTTGGCCTTCTTCTTTTCCTTTTCCTTGGCTCGTCGTTCGCGGGCATCCTGCTCGGCCTTCTCGAGCCGTGCCTGCTCCTCCGCGGCTGCAGCGGCTGCCTTCTCTGCAGCTTCACGGGCACTCTGCTCGGCTTGCTGGCGCTCTTCTTCCGCCCGTCGGACGGCCTCCTCGGCGGCGCGCTGCTCTTGTTCCTTCTCGGCCTTGAGTCGCTCCTGCTCGCGCTGTTCCGCCTCGACACGCTCCTGCTCTTCACGCCGTTGATTGTCGAGTTCTTCCTGCTTGCGCTGGGCTTCCTTCTCCAGAACGTCTCGCTTGATGTACGTGCGCTTGCGCCGCACTTCAACGTTGACCGTTCGCGAACGCCCCTGGGCTCCGGAAAGCTTAAGTTCGGACTGCGACTTGCGCCGCAAGGTTATGCGACGCGGCGCGCCGGGCGTGGACGTATCTTCCTGGCCGTGGCTGCGGCGCAGATAGGTCAGGAGCTCCATCTTGGCGTCCTCGCTGATGGTGTCATCCGCGCCCGCAACCGTGATTCCGGCATCTTCGAGCTGTGACAACAGCTTCTCGATCGGAACCTTCAATACTTCCGCGAATTGTGCGACGGTGACGTCAGCCATGCTGCAACTCCATTCTGCCTTTCATCAGGCCTGCTGTTCTGTCTCGAACCAGTGGGCCCGCGCGCGCATGATCAGCGCCGCAGCCTCTTCCTGGTCCATTTCGTTGATTTCTAGCAGGTCATCGGTGGCAAGTTCAGCCAGATCTTCTCTCGTAACGACACCCTGGCTTGCCAGTTTGAACGCCAGCCCACGATCCATACCCTCGAGGCTAAGCAGATCATCGGCGGGCTCGGCCTCGTCGATTTTCTCTTCCCGCACGATGGCCTGGGTCAGCAACATGTCGCGAGCACGATTCCTGAGTTCGTCGACGATATCCTCGTCAAACTCCTCGATCTCAACCAGTTCTGAAGCGGGGACGTAGGCAACTTCCTCGATCGTCGAGAAACCTTCCTGCACCAGGATCAACGCTACCTCTTCGTCGACGTCGAGCTGCCGCGAGAACATCTCGATCAGGTCGCGCATTTCTGCCTCGCTCTTCTGCTCGGCATCAGACTCGGTCATGACGTTGAGTTCCCAGCCGGACAGCTCGCTGGCCAGACGGATGTTCTGTCCGCCACGCCCGATCGCCTGCGACAGTTTGTCCTCATCGACGGCGATATCCATGCTGTGTGCATCCTCGTCGACGACGATCGACACCACTTCGGCTGGCGACATGGCGTTGACGACGAACTGCGCGGAATTGTCATTCCAGAGGATGATGTCCACGCGCTCGCCTGCCAGCTCATTGGATACGGCCTGGACTCGCGAGCCGCGCATACCGACACAGGCGCCGACGGGGTCGATGCGAGAGTCGTTGCTCTTTACGGCAATCTTGGCCCTAAGGCCCGGATCCCGCGCCGCGCCAAGGATGTCGATCAGGCCCTGGCCGACCTCCGGCACTTCGATCTTGAAAAGCTCGACCAGAAATTCCGGCGACGTGCGGGTCATGAACAACTGTGGCCCACGCGGTTCCGAGCGGACTTCGGTCAGCAGGGCCTTCATACGATCCTGCGGTCGCACGGGTTCGCGCGGCACCATCTGCTCGCGCGGCACGAATCCCTCGGCATTGCCGCCGAGATCAATGTACACGCCATTGCGGTCGACACGCTTGACCAATCCAGACAGGAGCTCACCCTCACGCCCTTCGAATTCCTCGACCACCTGCTTGCGCTCGGCCTCACGTACCTTCTGGACGATGACCTGCTTAGCGGTCTGCGCCGCAATCCGACCAAATTCTACGGATTCCATCGGAACCTCGACGAAGCCGCCAGGTTCGGCGTTCTCATCGATATCCACGGCGTCAATCATGCGCAGTTCGCGGTCCGGAAATTCCAGTTCAGTCGATTCGTCCTCGAACACGAGCCAGCGACGGAACGTATCGTAATCGCCCGTATCACGGTCGATCGCAACGCGAACGTCGATATCCTCGCCGTG
>Ga0224502_10000941_pt1 | contig 10065 bp, 8 predicted proteins | sample SF_Oct11_sed_USG_5_FD_169104 | JGI IMG/M metagenome (GOLD analysis project Ga0224502, IMG submission 169104) | Sediment microbial communities from San Francisco Bay, California, United States - SF_Oct11_sed_USGS_13 | ecosystem: Environmental > Aquatic > Marine > Sediment | place: USA: California... | reverse complement strand
GAAGACCACCAGTTGCTGGCCACGGTACAAGCTGCCCGGAGCGCTCGGGGTCAGGTCTGCCGTCCGTACACCATCGATCTCGATCCGCACACCATGCAGGGCTTCGTGTGTCACCTTGGAGGTTGCCGCCAGTAACTGACCGACGATGTCGTCGCTGTTGGACACATTCACCGCGAAACCATTGGAAGCGTTCGCCAGCGATTCGAGCAGCGGACGGTTCGCGCTGTTGCCCAGCACAAAGGTAAACAGGCGAATGTCCTGGCGCTCGACGCGTTCGATAAAGCGCCGCTGCCGGGTCTCGCCGACGTTGGCTACACCGTCGGTCACCAGCACCAGCGCACTGGTGCGGTTGGTTTCGAGGGACTGCAGCCCCAGGTCCAGGCCGGCATACAGGTTGGTGCCTTTACAGGGGCCGAAGGCCAGCAGTTCGCGGCTGTAGTGCGCTGCCGTTTCGGGGCCTGCGGCAACGAATCCAGGGGTCAACTCCCAGGCGGTTTCGTTGAACAGCATGATGCGAAAACGGTCGTCCGGCCGCATCTTCCCCAGCGCGCGTTGCACACCATCGACCAACGTGGCGTACTTGCCCTGCATCGAACCGGATACGTCGACGACGAATACCCAGTCCTTGCCCTCGACAATGGGCTGCAGGTCATCGCCGGGGGTAACGACCATCATGAAGGTGCCGCGCTGGCTGCCGGGCGCCTTGTGCGCGACCAGGTCCACGCTACCGGGCAGGCCGGCCCGATGCCGCCAGTAGACCACCAGGTCCTGGTCCAGCGTGAACGCGGCGCTATTCCCGAAGGATTGCAGCGGTGGGTCCTCCGCAGACAGGTAGGAATCCTGCCCTGCATCGACTTCCGCCGTATGCACGGAAGAATGGCCCAGGGAGACGGACCATTCGCCCTCGCCTTCAGTCTGGACGACCGCCTGCGGCTGATTGGGCATGCGCACCGCCTCGACCGGCCAGGCCGAGCGGAGACGCAGCCTGAAACTGAAGGCCCCGGTCACGGCTTCGTTTGCCGTCCAGAACGCCAGCCGGGCCTCGTCGACGCCACCCTCCTCCAGAGGGTACACATAACGCCCGATGCCGGTGTCCACTTGCGCCGGCTGAATATAGACAATGCGCACCCGTGTGTCCTGTGCAGCACGCACGGGGCTGACCCGCGTCTCAAATGTTTTATGGCTGTCTTTTTCGGTGATCGCAACATCGCGCCCGGCAGCCTTTTCCTGCTCGTAAAGCTGACGCGCCTGCTCCCGCTCGAGTACTTCACCAACGACCGGCTGGCCGTCGATCCAGACCGTCAGTTCAATGACCGCTCCGCGCGCCGGCAACGGGAAGGAATACTGCGCCTCGAGATCCCGGCTGTGTGGATTGACGAAGACCTGGTCCACCGTGGTAATGGCATAGCCATCCTCGATCACTACGTCGACCCGGTGGTCACGTATTTCCAGCGCTGGCAGGCTGCCGTCGCTCGGACTGAGCAGGCCGGCGGCCTGCGCCGGTCCGTTGAGAACAAGAGCGGTCAGCACAATGAGTAAAAATCGGTTGATTTTCGTTCCAGTACGTCTGTTCATCTCTGTCTCCTGTTTAATGAACACCGTTCAATTAAATTTCCGGGAAAACCCACGCCTTTGACCGGGTGGGTTTGTTGCTTTCTGAACAGTGTTCAGTTAAACTGTAGCACAGCATTAAACACTGTTCAATAATTTTTTCGAAACTGCCCTGACCGCAGCGAGCAAGAGGAACCGAACATGGCTCGACGTAGCGACCACAGCCGCGAAGAACTTCGCGAGATGGCATTGTCCGCAGCCGAAGCCATCGTCGCGGAACATGGTTACGAGGGCTTGAGCGCCCGCAAGGTAGCGGCTGCCATCGGCTACACCGTCGGCACTCTCTACCTGGTGTTTGAAAACATCGACGACCTGATACTGCAAGTCAATGCGCGGACGCTCGACCGTTTGCACGAACGGATGGCCAGGTTGCAGGCGAACACCGGGGATCCCCGCGAATACCTGGTGCAACTCGGACAGGTCTACATTCGCTTTGCAGACGAAGACCCGCACCGCTGGGCGATGGTGTTCGAGCATCGCCTGGCCGACGATCGGGATCTACCGGGGTGGTACCACGAGAAAGTCATGCGGATGTTCGCCATGGTCGAGGCAGGCCTCGCACCGCTGGCTGGCGCGCGGTCCCCGCGGGAAATAACGCAGGCAGCCCGCGCCCTGTGGGGCGGCGTTCACGGCATCTGCATACTGGCTCTTTCCGACACCCTGGGCATCACGGGCGTCGATTCTGTGCAAAAGCTGACGACGTCGCTGATCAGCAATTACCTGGCAGGCTTTACCGCAGACTGAGCCGGAGCTGCCAGGACCAGCCATGTTTCCCCCCTTGCGGCCGTCGTCGGCGCGGTCGAATGGATCAGTCGGGCGGGAACCGCCCTCAAAGCTGGATGGTGTCGAGATACTGGCTGGAGCCCATTCTCCGGACTGCCCGTGAGACGAGGATCAGCGCAATACCGGCCAGCAGCAGGTCGAGGCCGACCAGCACGCCGATGGCCCAAGCACCGGACAGCGGCCACTGCATCCACAGCAGCCAGACGAAGACCAGTGACAGCGTACCGCTGGCCAGCAGCCATGCCCAGCCGGAAAAGCGGCGAAAACGCATAGCGTAGGAAATCTTCCACAAGCCATTCACCACGAAGAAGATGATCAGGAGTGCGGTCAGAAAACCCGACCCCAGTTCCGGGTTGAACCAGACCAGCACGCCGACACCGGCCACGATGGCGCCGAGCACGGCGGCGACGGTCCGGTTCGTCACCGTGCCGGAACGCAGGGAATGCATCAGCTGGACGACGCCGGTCACGACCAGGATCAGGGCAACCAGCTTCACGACGGCGCCGCCGACGGCGGCTGGCGACAGCAGCAGAAGGACGCCGAAGATCACCAGGACCACCCCAATCAGCATCAGTGTGCTGCTCGCCGGCACGGGTTTTCTGCTCATGGCCTGCTCCTCCACTGCAATCCGTTGGCCTGCGCTTGCAGCCAGTATAATGCATGCTGGTTCAACCTTAGCGTGTGCGCTTCGTCCCGATGGGAATACGTTTGTTTTTGTGCATGGCCAGCGCCGCAATCGCCTTGCTGGAGCCACGGCAGTCCGCGGCCTGGGGGCCTCTCGGTCACGCCACGATTGGCCAGGCGGCGGTGCTGCAGCTCGATGCGCCTGCCCGTGCGGCGTTGATGAGCATCCTGGCAGTGAAGTCAGCCGACGAAATGTCTGAAGCGGTCGACGAAGCCTGTTTCTGGCCGGACACTTTGCGTGACTCCTCCGAGTGGTCCTGGAGCGCTCCCCTGCACTACGTCAACATGCCCCGCTCAAGTGATCGCTACGAGCGCCAACGCGACTGTCCAGAGGGGCTCTGCGTTACCGAGGGCGTGCTGAAATATGCGGCGGAGCTGGGCCGACCCGGCCTCGCTCGCACGCGCCGCTGGCAGGCCTTCGCCTGGCTCTGCCACCTGGTCGGCGATCTGCACCAGCCTCTGCATGCAGGTTTCCGCGACGATCGCGGCGCCAACCATGTGAACATCGTCTACCAGGGTGAGCACTCGAACCTGCACCGGTTCTGGGACAGCCTGCTGGTCAACGAACGCCTGGCGGGCGGGCGCAGCCGCGCGGCCGCTGTCGAGCGGGCTGCCGCGCAGCGCATGGAAACGCACTGGAATCCGGCCGACCTCGCAGACTGGACAACCGAATCCCATGCCCTGGCGGTCGACCGTGCCTATCCCCCCGGGCCCGTCATAGATGCAGACTTCGCGGACGCCAGCTGGGAAGTCATCCAGCTGCAATGGCGCCGCGCGGCCGGTCGCCTCTCGCTGCTGTTGAACGGAGTGCTCCCTGCCGGGTCGGCACTTTCTGACGAGGCTGACTAAAAGCCTTCAGAGATCGCGCGCAATCCGGAAGCCGATGCGCGCACCGCGGTGCTCCGGCTTCGCCGACACACGGTAGGCCGCGCGCGACTGGTTCGGAGAGGCGGCCCAGTAGCCGCCGCGCGCCACCCGCTGTTTGCAGCCGGGATTGATCCAGGCCGAGCCGTCAGTGGGTGCACGCAGGTAGGTGTCATGCCAGCAATCCATAACCCACTCGCCGACATTGCCGCCAATGTCGAACAGGCCGAATGGGTTCGGCTGAAAGGACGCTGCGGGTGCGGGGCCCCAGAAATGGTCCGAATAGTTGTCAAAATGGGTCGACCACTCACGCTGGTTGCGGGATACGTCACCATCACCGGTGAGGTTTTCGACCACCTTCCCCGGTGAAGCATCACCCCACCAGTAGCGCGTGGCGCGCCCGCCGCGGGCGGCATACTCGAACTCGGCTTCGCTTGGCAGTCGGTAGGGCTTACCGGTGCCCTGTGCAAGCCATCTAACGTAGGCATAGGCGTCATTCCAGGATACATGGATGACCGGTTCGTTGTCCCTGGCCTCGCGACCCTCGTAGTCGTATTCCCAGGAGATGTTGTCCGTCTGCGTGAGACGGCCGGACCGGTGATCATAGATCATCGAGTTGCCGGCCTTCTCGGCATCGGTCTTGTAGCGGGTTCGCTCGACGAACAGGCGAAACTGTTCCACCGTCACCTCGGTGCGGCCAATGGCGAAACCCCGCCGGAAGGTGACACGGTGCTCCGGCCCTTCGTGATCCTTGCGGCCGTCTTCGAAAACCGAAGAACCCATGACGAAGCTGCCGGCCGCGAGAATCACGGTCTCCGGCGTCCAGGTGGGCTGGTTCATGAAGTGGTCGCGTATCACCTGACCGGGCTTGAAACCCCCGTAAACCCGCGCCTCCTCCAGGCGCCGCCGCAACTGGTTGACCGTCGTGTCCATGTCCCCCAGGGCGATCAGCTCGATCAGCAGCTGCTCAGCACGGTCAAAGTCGCCGCCATCCATGGCCTGGACCGCGGCGATCTCCAATTCCGCCGCGTGTTCCATGCGGATATCGAATATTTTCGTGTAGGCCTGGTCGATGGCCGCGGGATCATCGCGAACCAGGGCAGCGTCTTCGAGAATACTCCCCGCTGACTCATAATCCATTTCGCGGGCGTACTCCTCGGCCCGTGCGATCATGTATTCCTGCACCCGTCGCAGGCCCTGGTCAGCCGGCACATTTGCTGGGTCGAGGTCGCGTACCGAGCGGTAGTAAAACCAGGCACAGTCTCCGGGGGGCTCGTCGATCCTGCCCTCCCGCTCGGCCTTCACTGCAGCTGCCAGGTGGTGCTCGATCGCCAGTTCGCGCTCCAGGGAACCCCCTTCCCGGCCGGCCGCGGGCGGCTGCTGCGCCGAGCCGGCCTGGTCCGCCTGCAGAACGCCCAGGTCGAGCTCGTATTCCTCCTCGAGGGCGGGCTCGCTGAGACGCTGCGGCGGCCCGGAGTCATTCTGGGGAGCTGTATCCTGGGCACGCGAATCCGGCGCCGGCACGGCCATGAGTGCCAGAATTAGAATGCAAGCGCACGCCCGTGCCTGTAGCATTTGCAATTCAAACCCCCATGTCATGCGGTGGTGCACAACAATCTGCAAAAATTTCGAATGCCCGGATTATCCATCAGCCAAGCCATCGAAGCCGCGAAGCATCCTAACCTGCTGGAATCCCCCGCACAACTGGAAGAGGCTGCACGCTGCTGGTCGCGCAGCCCGGTTGTCGGCATCGACACCGAATTCGTGCGCGAGCGTACCTACCGTGCCGATCTCGGACTGGTCCAGGTTTCTGACGGCAGGAAAGCCTGGCTTTGGGATCCCCTGTCTTTCGATAGCCACGAGCCCATCAGGCGGCTGCTCGAAGACCCCGGCATTCTGAAAGTCCTGCACAGCGGATCGGAGGATCTCGAAGTCATGCGGTATGCACTGGACGCATTGCCGCAACCCCTGGTCGATACGCAAATCGCCTGCGCCATGCTGGGTCAACCTCTGCAACTGGCGTTCCAGGGCGCCGCCAAGTGGCTGTTCGGCGTCGAAATCGACAAGGAACACACACGGTCGAACTGGCTCAAGCGCCCGCTGCAGCCGGGCCAGCTGCATTACGCGGCCATGGACGTTGTCTTGCTGCCGATGATGTTTGCTGAACTGCGCAAGCGGCTGGAGGCCGCTGGGCGCTGGTCCTGGCTGGAAGAAGACGTAGCACGCATGCAGTGCAGCAGCGAGCTGAGCGTGGACGCCGAAGAAGCCTGGTTGCGCATCGGCGGCGCCAGTCGGCTCGATGACCCCGGACTGCGCACCCTGCAGGCCTTGGCGCACTGGCGTGAGCAGACCGCCGCGGCGCGCAACCGCGCGCGCGGGTTCGTCGTATCCGACGCGGGCCTGCTCGAACTGGCCCGAAAACGCCCGGCCACCGCAGCAGAACTGGGCGAGATCGGAGAGTTGCATCCGCGCGCGCAGGCCCTTTACGGGCCGAAGCTGCTGGAACTGGTCGCGCGGACTGCCGCCGACCGCTCACCGATCGAGAGGGTACCGCCTCTGAGCGAGGCTCAGCAGAGGCTGCTGAAACAGATGCGCCAGGTCGTGCAGCAACGCGCCAGGGCCCTGGGCGTGGATCCTGCCCTGCTGGCCTCGCGCCGTGAACTCGAAAAGCTGGTCCGGGCCGGCGCCGCGCAAAGCCCGATTCCCGAACGCTTCCGCGGCTGGCGCCGCGCGATCATCACCGATGAACTACTGGCTATTATGGGCTAGAATCGGCGTCCTGCATCAAGGCCCCGGTAGCTCAGCGGATAGAGCAACCGCCTCCTAAGCGGTAGGTCGCAGGTTCGACTCCTGCCCGGGGCGCCACACTAGGTCCCCTCGAAATAGTAGAAACCTACCCCGGCGGCCAGCATGCCCGCATCATAGTCGTCCAGTTCCCATGGCGCGATTTGCCGGCGTGCGTCCGCTTCGCACTGTTCCAGCATGGCGCGCATGACCGCCCTGAATTCGGCACCTCTGCGCGGATCCAGCCGGAACGTCCAGGCCTGGCGCTGGAAGAACTTTTCTGACTGTTCTGAGTGCACGTTATGTTCGATCGTCGAAATCAGGTTGGAAATGGCCGAGAAAGCCGCATTGATGATGTTGGGCTCGTCCTGCGACAGGTAGGGGGAATAGTGATCCACCAGCAAACGGAGCGTACGCCGTTCCAGATCCTGCTCGACACTTCGGGTGGCGACCAGCCGCTGCATGATCGTCTGCGTGGTGATACCCCGAATCGATAATGTGGATTTCACCAGCGCCTCGAAACCGGCGTCGTCGCTGCCATATTCCAGTACTGCGGCGGTGCCGGACGATCCCTCCCCGCGGACACGGCTGGCCCAGGCCTCGACCACCGCACTTTCCGGAGTCAGTTCGGCCAGGAATTGCTGGCGATATTGCGGTTGCCTGGTCTGCAGCCGTTTGCGTATCTGCACCAATGCCCGCGTATCCAACCCGGTGTTAAGCGCCAGGCGCGCCAGCGGCACATTCTTGCCGGGTTGTTCGGCCTGCAGCTTGAGTTCGGTTTCTTCGACGTAGATGTGGCGGATCATTTCCTGCAGCCTGACCAGTGAAATCCGTCCGACCAGAAATCGGATCAGCTTCCGGAAGACGTTTTCCACTGCCCGAGTCAGCAGCTCGGCCTCCTGCAAGCGCTCACCGCCAATGGTCGGCATGTCGCCCTCCGTTTCTCAGTCCGCTTAATGTGAGGCCGCGTCCGGGCCATCCTGGCCCGGACGAACCTCTCTTGACCGCAACACGGGCCTGACCGCGCTGACCGGACCAATCCATCCCATATCGCTGGCACCGGGTCATCAAGACCGGCTCTCGGTCTAAGTGTCCCCTTGCATTGCCAATAATGGCAATAATTGCCATAAATGTCAATTTCTGTAGCGGAAAACCTGCTTGAGAAGCTGTAGGAAAAGCCACAGAAAGGTTATAGGCAAAATGCCCGTCTGCAAAACGAAGACCACACTCAGTTGAATCAGGTGCTCGATGACTTCGGCGGCTCGGGCGCGGACGCGATCGAGTCGTTCGCTGAAGTCGAGCGCTTCGCGGGTGCCGCTCAGACCGCGGCCCAGGCTTTCCAGAAAACCCGGCTCTTCGCTTTCGACCGAGCCGCCCTGCTCAGCCCGCTCCACCGTTTTTTCCAGCTGCTCGCCAGCCGACTCAATGACCTCGGCGCTCTCTACGTAGCGGGATTCGAGAAACAGGTGGTAGAGGGCCTCGTTGGCGATCATGGCGACTGGCACCGCGAAGCGTACGAACAGCACGATGACCAGCAGCCGCAGCAGGGTCTGATCGATGCCGGCCTTGCCTGCGGCACCGGCTCGCCGCCGCAGGCGCATCGTGAGCCAGGCGACCCCCAATAATGCCACCAACAGGCGGACGCCCCACCACTGCCCGACATCCAGCAGCACCTGTTGCACCCCCAGGGAAATGGTGGCGCCCAGCATGATCCACGAGAAGCGCTCGACCAGGTCGTTCACCGGATCCAGGATCTCACCCGGCGTAAGGGTAACGCCGACCCCAGCCGGCTGCAGGGCCAACTCGGTGCCCTGCACTGCCGAAATCAGGCCGTTCAGGGTGCGCGCCACTGCAAAAGTGATGAAAGCACGCTGAAACAGCGCTTCGTATTTTTGCTCGGCGAAACGGTCCACCGTGGTGATGGACGAAACGGCGACCACCCCCAGCATCAGAATGACCAGTAAGATGCGCCGCGGGCCCGTGCGTTCGCCCGGCCGGTGCGCTGACCTTGATTCCTCGACGTCGGTCACCTCGCCAGTGTGCATGACTGAGCCCCGGCCATCAAACCAGCAGCATGACAGCGACGCCCGCGCTGGCGAGTGACAGACCGATCAGTTTGCGGGCGCCGATCGACTCGCCAAGCATCAGCCAGGCCAGCAAGACAATCCAGGCGTTCGCGCTTTCATTGAGGATCGAAGCCTCGGATGCAGGGATCAGCTTGTACCCTGCCAGCCACATCATCATTGAGACATAGGCGGCGAGAAAACTGGCCAGGGTAATGGTCCCCCAGGGCAGCGGCTGTGCATAGTGCCGCCGCAGCTCCGCCAGGCGCCCGCGCAGCAGGGCATAGGCCAGCATGCCCGAGATGCCCCCGGCCAGCCGTATCTCGGTTGTCCAGAGGAAGGATCGTGTTTCCAGGATCTCCTTGACCATGACAATGCCGACGGCCATCAGGAACATGGCGCCGACACCATACATGACGCCCCGGCGCACGTGCTCGGCATCAACGGCTCGACGTCGGCTTCGCCACGTGACCAGCAGAATACCCGCCATCACCAGCGCAAAGCCGACCAGTTGCCAGCCGCGCAGACTCTCGCCCAGGAACAGCACCGACAGCAAAATGACGAAAGGGCTGAGCAGGCTGGCGACAAGGCCGGTGCGGCTGGCCCCCATCAGGTGCAGGGCACGCAGGTACCAGGTGTCAGCCACCGCGATGCCAAGATAACCCGACACCAGTGCGATACCGACATCCGGCCACGGGAACTCAGGCAGTCGGAACCCTTCGAACAGTGCCAGAGTCGGCAGCAGCAGTGCGAAACCCAGCAGGTTCTTGAACAGGTTGACTTCAAACGCCGGCAGCGTATCCCCCGTGCGCCGGAACAGGATGATGGCGAACGCCCATACAAGGGCGCTGCCAAGGGCGAAAAACTGGCCCCAGCCGATCAGTGGGGTTGTTCCACGACCGCAGTCGAGAGAATCTTCACCGGCACCAGCGGAACATTTTCGGCATCAAGCCCTTCGTGGTACCCCGTCTTGACGCCGGCAATGGCTTCGACCACTTCCTGCCCTGAAATGACCAGGCCGAACACCGCGTAACCCCAGCTCCTCGGATTCGGATCGAGGGACGCGTTGGCGGCCAGGTTGAAATAGAACTGGCTTGTAGCGGAGTGCGGATCATCGTAGCGTGCCATGGCGATGGTCATCGGCATGTTCTTCAGGCCATTGCCCGATTCGTTGATGATCGGCGGATACAGTTCACGCTCTTCGATGGCTTCAGTATAGCCCCCGCCTTGCACCACGAAACCGGGCATTACGCGGTGAAAAAACGTATTGGCATAA
>Ga0224502_10000939_pt1 | contig 10076 bp, 12 predicted proteins | sample SF_Oct11_sed_USG_5_FD_169104 | JGI IMG/M metagenome (GOLD analysis project Ga0224502, IMG submission 169104) | Sediment microbial communities from San Francisco Bay, California, United States - SF_Oct11_sed_USGS_13 | ecosystem: Environmental > Aquatic > Marine > Sediment | place: USA... | reverse complement strand
AGCGCGGGCCATACTGGCGATCACGCGCTCGAGCACCGCGATTTCGAGCCCTTCTTCGATAAACGCATTGAGGGTCAGGTATTTTGGCGTGGCGCCGGCCACCGCGAGATCGTTGACGGTACCGTGAACCGCCAGCGCACCGATATCGCCACCCGGAAACTCCAGCGGTTGCACGGTAAATCCGTCCGTCGTGATCATCAGCTCACCCGGGCGGGCTGCAAGCGGCAGAGCGACTGCGTCGAGATTGACATCCAGACTCGGGTTGCCGAGGTGCCGCGCGAACAACTCCTCTATCAGTTCGCGCATGTAGCGCCCGCCGTTACCGTGGGCCAGGGATATGTGAGTCTCTTGCATGCGTCGTGAGCCTATTCCCGGGTTGCCGTCATGTGCAAGCGTCACGGCGCCTGCGGTAGCCGATATGCGCCAAAATCCACGACCTGGCCGTAACTCAGGCCGGCATCGTTGCACGGTGCGGCCACGCTGAGCGCCACCAGGTACCCCGCATCAGCCAGGGCCTCGCAGACCAGCTCCGACAACAGCCGGTTCTGGAACACGCCACCGGTCAGACCGACGGCGTCGACGTTGCGAATCGCCGATACTTTATCCAGCAGCGCCCGGATCGTTCGCGCGAGGCTGTCGTGAAAGAGATAGGCGCGCGACGCGACATCGACCTCGCTGTCAATAAGCCGCGCGAGCAGCGGTTCCCAGTCGAGCCGCAGCAAGCCATCAGGTCCGGTGCGGATATCGAGTTCGGGGCCGGAGACAGGGAGGGCATTTCTTGCGACGGCCTCGAGACTCATCGGCCCCTGGCCCTCGAAGCTCGAATGGGTATGGCCGAGCACGAGTGCTGCCGCGGCATCAAAAAGCCGCCCCGCCGCCGTCGTCGTCGGGCAGTTGAGCCCGCGCTCCCACGCGGTCCGGACGAGCCCGCCCTCATCGGGCGCCCCGGCCCACCGACGGCCGGTCTCCCAACACAGGCCGCAGGCGCTCCGCCATGGCTCGCGACCCGCCTTGTCGCCGCCCGGCAATCGGAACGGCCTGAGGCTGGCGACCCGCCGCCACGCCCCGGGACGACCCCAGAGCCCCTCACCGCCCCAGAGCGTCCCGTCCCTACCGAGACCAACGCCGTCCCAGGCCAGCATCAGCCAGTCACACTCGACGTCGTGTTCGGCAGCGAGCGCCGACGCGTGCGCGTGATGATGCCAGACTTTCGCCACCGGGAGCGGCTGTCTGCGCGCCCAGCGCGAGGTCGTGTAGCCGTCGTGCGCGTCGCAGATCAGCTGCCCGGCGCTGACGTTGTAGAGCCGTTGCAGATCTGCGGCGACCTGCTCGAACACATCGAGACTGCGCGGACTGTCCATGTCGCCGATGTGCGGCGAGACGACGACGCGGTCTTCCCATCCGAGCGCCAGCGTATTTTTCATATGCCCGCCGACGGCGAGTACCGGACGTTCGAGCTCGAACGGCAACGACAACTCCAGCGGCGCCGAGCCACGGCCGATACGGATCGGGCGCATTGCATTGCCGATCCGACGAAAAACCGGATCATCCGCGGGACGCTCGATCGGACGGTCGTGGTGCAGGAATCCGTCCGCAATCCGGGCAAGCCGAGACGCGGCCTCTTCGTTCCCGGTCAGGACCGGCTCGCCACTCAGGTTTCCCGATGTGGCAACCAGCGGTCCATCGAACCCGTCGAGCAACAAATGGTGAAGCGGGCTGTAAGGCAGAAACACGCCGATCTCTCCGAGACCCGGCGCGATGGAGCGCGCAAGCGTGCCGGCCTGACCCACCGGCACCAGCACGATCGGGCGCAGCGGGCTCAGAAGCAATTCAGCGACAGCCGGATCCAGCGAGACGGCATCACCGATTCCTTCAAGACCGTCGTCGCCGCGCTCGGCAAACATTACCGCCAGCGGCTTGTCCGGCCGGTGTTTTCGTTGGCGCAGGCGTCTGACCGCGGTGTCGTCAGACGCATCGCACATCAGATGGTAGCCACCGACGCCTTTGACGGCGAGTATGCGGCCTTCCCGCAACAACGAAAGCGCCGCCTCGAGCGCGGCTTCGGCTGTCGGGCCAACTTCGCCACCCGCATCGTGAAAAGAGAGTGCGGGGCCGCACTCGGCGCAGGCAACCGGCTCGGCATGAAAGCGCCGGTCGAGCGGATCCTCGTACTCGGCTCTGCAGGCTGCACACAGCTCGAAATCTGCAAGCGTCGTGTTCGGGCGGTCGTAGGGTAATGCGCGGATCAGCGTGTAGCGCGGGCCGCATTGGGTGCAATTGATAAACGGGTATCGATATCGGCGGTCCGCCGGATCGGCCAGTTCGGCGCGACAATCCGCACAGAGAAAATAATCCGGCGGCACGAAAATACGGGGTTTTTCGCCGGCGGCGCTGGCCTTGATCGTAAACGCGTCCAGTCCGGCCGGGGCCAGCACCTCGCGCGTGGCAAGCTTCGGGCGCGACAATGGCGGCGCGCGCCAAAGCAGATCCCGAGCGAACGCATCGACCGCGCCCGGGACGCCTTCCACATGGATTTCGACCTGGCCGGTCTGGTTCTGCACCCAGCCACGCAGGTCGTGCTCATGCGCGAGACGATAAACGAACGGACGAAAACCGACTGCCTGGACATGCCCGGTTACGACGAGCCGCAGCGCAGCCAGGGCGGAATCCGCCGGGGTTCTTGCCGGAGTCGTCAAGCCGGGCTCTCTGCGACCCGGGTCACGCGCCGGGCACGCCTAACCGGTCGAGCGCTCTGCAACATTCCGGTTCTGCCGCACGCCACCCGACCACCATATCCGGCATGCGCCCTCGTCCGATACCATGCAGGGCCCGACCGGGCTGCGAGGATTGCAGCCTGCACCATACAGCCGGCACTGATCCGGATAGATCTGACCCAGCACGACGCGGGCACAATCGCAACCGGCCGGCATTTCACCGACGCGTTTGCGGCTGTCATCGGCGTAACTGGGAAGCTGCATCCGCGCATCGTGCGCACGGTAAGCCTCGCGCAACGCATACCCGGAGGCCGGGATCACACCGATACCGCGCCATTTGGCGTCGACGACTTCCATCACGTCGTCGAGCCAGCGCCGTGCCGTCGGGTTGCCGTGCGGGCGCACAACCTGCGGATAACAGTTGTCGAGAAAACACTTGCCTTCCTGGCGCTGGCGCAACACCGAGTACATCGCGGCAAGCAGACTGTCAGCGCTGAAGCCGGCCACCGCAGCGGGGATAGCGTGGCGCTCCGGAACGAATTGCCACTCCTCCGGACCCATTACCGTCGAGACATGGCCCGGTGCGACCAACGCATCGAAACCGACTTCGCCGGAATCGAGCAGCATTGCGACCGCCGGCCAGGTCAGACGCCCGGATAACAACACGAACAGATTGTCGGGCACACCCTCGCGGAGCATTGCCGCGACCGGCGCTGTCGTCGTCTCGAAACCGGCCGCGAAAAATACGACGGGCCGCGACCGGTCATCGTTGGCGAGCGCGACCGCTTCGGTCGGGCTCGCGATCGGCCGGATGTCCGCACCCGCCGCCTTGGCCTGTTCCAGCGAGCGCGGCTCGCGCCGCGGCACGTTGACAGGCACCCTCAGCATGTCACCAAATGCGACCAGCGTAAGGTCCTCGTTCAGCGCGAGCTGCATCGCCTCGTAGACGTCCTCCTCGGGACAGATGCAGACAGGACAACCCGGACCCGGGATCAGTTCGACATTGGCCGGCAACGCGCCGCGCAAACCTGCGCTGGTGATGGAACGCTCGTGTCCACCGCAGACATTCATGATCCGGACAGGCGCCTCGAGCGGCAGCGAGCGGATTTTCTCGAGCCATCGGCGGGCGGACAGACTCATGAACCCGCCCCGTGCAGATGCGCCCCATCCGGTTGTACGGCCGGGCGCAGGCTCGCGCCGGTTTGCACGCGATTGCGCTGCGCCCCGAGTTGCCCATCGAGCCAGTCGAGCCATTGCTGCATACCGTCGCCATTGCGAGCGGCAACATGGAGTACCGGCGCCGTGTTAGCCAACTGCCGGAATGCCCGCGTGGCGCGTCCGACGTCGAAATCGGTCAGCACCGGTGCGAGATCGATTTTGGTAAGCAACAACAAATCCGCCGCCCGAAACATCACCGGGTATTTCGCGGGTTTGTCGTCGCCTTCGGGGATCGACAGCAGCGTCACGTTGAGATGCTGGCCCAGATCGAAACTTGCCGGGCAAACCAGGTTACCGACATTCTCGATAAACACGATGTCGATACCGTCGAGTTCGAGATCGTGCAACGCGCCGTGCACCATGTGCGCATCCAGATGACAGGCGCTGCCGGTCGCGATCTGGATGGCCGGTATGCCTTGTGCCCTGATTCGCTCGGCGTCGTTCTCGGTCTCCAGATCGCCCTCGATCACCGCCATCCTGAGCCCGCCGTCGAATGCCTGGGCGGTCGCCTCGAGAAGCGCCGTCTTGCCGGCACCCGGCGAGGACATAAGGTTGACGGCAAGGATGCCGCGCCGGTCGAAATGTTCCCGGTTGTGCGCCGCCTGATGATCGTTTGCATCCAGCAACCCCTTCAGCACGGCGACCGACTCCGACCCGCCTGCCGTCTTCTCCAGCCAGCCGCCGGGCTCGACGAGATGCCGGTTACCCGGCGTTACGTTGCAACCACAGGTGTCACACATAGGTCATGCCTCCCGTCTTCGGGTCGTAATGAGGGGGTACGGTGCCCGCAGGGACCGGACCGGCGCTAACCGTTCATCGCCTGATCGAGCTGGTCGAGCACGTCCCACGTGCTCTGGGCCTCGGCTTCGGAAACCTTCTGGATCGCATAGCCGACATGCACCAAAACGTAGTCGCCCTGCGAGATCGATTCGTTCTGCAACATGAACAGACTGATCTCGCGCTGGACGCCCTTGGCCTCGCATGTCGCGCTGAACCCGTCGATCGACTGTATCTGCATCGGCACGGCCAGGCACATAACTGGTCACGCTCCCCTTTGAATTCTGTGTTTTTTGCTTGCGTAGTGGCAGTAAATATAGCTGCAAAGCATACCGAAGTGCGCTAGGTACTATTCCCTATTCAACTCGCGGGCGCCAAAAGACTATAAGAACAACTTGAGAAAAATCTGTCGATCGGGCCGCAACGGATAACGCGGAATTCGGATTTCATACTCTGGGACGTCGTCGCGTGTTCTCCCACCAGACACTCATCCTCGGGATCGGCTCCCCGGGACTGGCGGACGATGACGCCGGCACTCGGGCGTTGCGCGCGTTCGAGAAATTTCATCCGGGTCTCCCCGGCGTCACGTGTATCGATTTCGGTCCGTCGCAAGCGGCGGTTCGCGAGCCTCTCGCCGGGGCGAGACACCTGATCGTATTCGATGTCGCGCAGTTCGATGCCTCACCCGGCACGATCCGCTGTCTGGTCGGTAAGGAAATGGACGATTATCTTCACAGCGACGCGCTGAATGCCGACGAAGCGGCCCTGGCGCAGCTGATCGACATGGTCAGGATCCATGGTAGCGGACCAATACGGCGAGCCCTGATCGGCATCCAGCGGGACAGCGATGGCGGCGCCGCCAGCACCGCAGTCGATGGTGCATTGCCCTGGGCGGCCGCGCTCGCACGCGAACTGGTCGAACGCTGGAACAGCGAGAAAGAAGCCGGAACCACCGCAAATCGTCTCGATCCGGCCGAACCGGATTCGCGCCGCGACGAGACGCACCACAGCTGATTCGGATGTCAGCTTTCGGGTCCAGCCCCCTCTGGATCGCCCGGAGGTGGGGAAACGTCGATCAGCTCCAGGCTTGCGAGCAGCATCTCGTCGCCGCTCTCCAACCGTGTCCGGAAATCGCCGCATACGCCGCATACCAGACGGTTGGGTAACACCGTCGACCGCGCGCTGCACTGGCTGCACACGACGACCACGTCGCTGCGCGAGATTTCCAGCCTGGCGCCCTCCGCGACAGTTCCGGTCGCCGCGAGCGGAAACGCGTTTTCGAGCAGCACCGGCTCGACGCCGGACAAGGGACCGATCCGCAGCGAAATCGACTCGACCCGGCGCGCGCCGTGCTGCGCGGCGATCGACTCCACCTGCTCCATCAACGCGAGACAGAGTGACAGTTCATGCATAGTCTGATAGCACCGTCAGTCGTCTTTCATCGCGAGCCGACGCAACAGTCCGCGACGGCTGACCGGCCGACGTAACACCTCTTCGCCGGCTGGAATATCTTCGTCGCCCAGCGAGTCCCGGCCACGCTGATCGGCAAATATCTGCACCATCGTCTCGGATGCGACGGCGCGAGCCGTCGCCTGATCGGGGAAGGCCTCGACGCTGGTAAACAGCACTGCGCTGAAATAGACGCCGACGCCATCCAGGACACCCGCGACAAAACGGTAGCGGCCGGAGGGTAATTGCCATTCGCGGACCTCGCCTTCCGCAAACCCGCTCCAGTCCTCGTCTTCACCCGGGAGCAGCATCAGGTTCATCAACCACGGTGTAATCAGCACACCGATCCGGTGCCCGTCCCACTGCTGGAAAGACACGGCCTCGACCGCGAGTCTTTCGTTGTAGAACGGCAGATCGCGCATCCGATCCATGCCGATTGCACTGAAGGTTTCGACCAGCCTTGCCTCGGTCACCCCGCGTGGATCGATCATTCGTCACCGAGCAGGAGAAAGCTCTCCTTGCCATTGTCACACTGCGGGCAGCGCCAGTGCTCCGGCAGCCCGGAGAAGGGTGTGCCGGGTGGTATCTGCTCGACTTCGTCGCCCTCTGCCGGATCATAAACGTACCAGCAGATCCGGCATTCGAGACGACTCTCGTCCTGCAGACGTGCCGCCAGATCTTGGTCCGGTGTCATCGTGGACATGATTTGTCCTCCTGCGGCAAGCGCTCGCCGGTCTCAGGCGTCAGACTTCCAGTACGAGACCAGAATGTCGCGAAGCCGATGTGCGGAATCGGCGATATCCTCGGGCGCCGCGCATGCGACCATCGGCAGGTCCGTCACCTCGATGCTGTTCAGTATCAGCTTGTTCATCGAATTGTAGTATCGCACCCACCAGACGTTCGGGATCCTCGTGCTGCCGATGTGACAATTACCGTAGCCTCGGGACAGTATCTCGATCGCGCCGCGACCAAGCACCGAATCCAGAAAGCCGGTGTCGGCCTCGGACAGCGGCAGCAGGGTCAGATTGATCACATGCGCCAGATCGCCCGGCTGGTAACTCTCGCACCGGTCCTCCAGCTCCGTAAGTATCGCCATCGCGTTCATGATGTCGTCGGGCACATCGCGGGGTTTCAGCGCGTCCGGATCACTGCCACTGCCCGCCGCCGGCAGCTTCGCAAGGTACGGCCACGGACCGACCTCGAGCAGGTCGTGAGTGACCCGGTCCGCGTCGTCCAGATAGAACGTGCGCCAGACGCCCGCGAGCACCGATTCCTGGATTAGCGCTTTGAAATCGCCATTGTACTGAGCGCTGACCTCGCCCTCGCCGATGATCTGATTGACCAGATCCCGGTTGGCAGCGTCCAGACCCGAAATATTCGCGAGCTCCGGATCCTTGCCGTCGTGATAACCGTCGAGAGCGGACTGCAGCCAGGTCATCGCCGCGCGCGCACCCTCGAGTCCCTCGACCTGCTCCGGCTCCGGTGTCGCCGGCGGCAAATATGTCGCCATATCCGATGGCATCGAAATGTACTCGAGCCGGGCGCCGTCTTCCTCGTCAGGCTGGCTTCCCGGGCCGATCATCACTACCGGTATGTCGCCGAGTTTCATCGCGATGGTCTCCCCACGGCGGTCCGTCTCGGCATCAGGATTCCGTCACGACCGGAATACTGAACGCAGGTGGCCGCTTTGCCTCTGACCGCATCAATTGATTGATGTCTTCGAGATATTCGTTCCAGTTCTGCACGCGTTCGATCGCGCCCAGATAGCCGTCCTCGCGGACGAAAACCAGACACGGCCACTGCCGGAAACCATAGCGCTTTTGCAGCGCAACCTCGACGTCCCGGTCACGCTTCACCACGCCGGGGCGCAGACGGCCCTCGAACGCGGAAACCAGCTCGGGCAGCACGACCGCAACGTCCGCCGTCTCCCGGTATTGCTGAGGATCGCCGGCGAAAAACAGAACATTCACACCCGGCATACCCACGAATTCGTCGTGGTTGCCGAGATCGACCTGTGCGTAGCCAAACTCGTCGAACAGTCTTTGTATAAGCGGATTTGTCATGGGCATCGGGCTCGCTCAGCCTGGCCGGCCGGTCTCGTAGTCGTCGATTCCCAACGCACTCGGGCCGATCAACTCTGCGTCGGCAAGCGGCTCCGTGCGCGCCTCGAAATCAATCCCCCATCCCTCGAGCACGCGGATCGCCGCATCGACCGCATCCGGCACGCGTGCCTTCACCCGGTCGGTCAGGCTGCCGCCATAATCGTCCAGCAGCGCGGGCTGCACGCCGACCAGCGCAATCTGGTCCGGAAAATCGCCGGTCAGCTTCGCGGACATCAGGACCTCCTGAAAACCCGCCTGATGCATGCTGACTTTTTTCGCACCCATGAAACGCGGCACATCGTCGCCGTGGACGATCTTGAGCGTGCCGGGTTCCAGACCGTAGTCGACTGCGTCGAGAATCAGAAGGCGGGTCGCCGAGCGGACCCACGGGATAAGGAATATCCCCTGGGTTCCGCCATCCATCAAGTGCACGCCTGACCCGAAACGGTAGCCGGCATTTAGCGCCTCGGCCGCGCGCACGCCGAAGCCCTCGTCAGCCCACAACACGTTGCCGAGGCCGAGGATCAGTGTCTCGTAGCTAACCGGGTCGGTCACCCCCGACATTTCGTCCGCCATCGTCGCTGCCAGGCTCTAGGGCCGGTCGTCCTTCCAGTATCGCCAGCCGCCAATCATGGTGCTGACACAGCTTTCGCGACCCATGATATCGGATCGGACCGCCATGTAGATGTGAATGATGGCGAAGACGATGATCAGCCACATGCCGAGCACGTGCCACATTTTGACGTTCAGCGACCCGCCCATCATCGGAATCAGCCAGCCGAACCACCTGTCCGCCCAGCTTCCGACTCCAAGCCCCTCGCCGTAGAGGGCAAATCCACTCACCAACATGAACAGCCCGACGATCACGTTGAAGAACCACATGGCGACCTGGGCCAGCGGGTTGTGGGCAACGGTCTTCTCCATCTTGCGGGTCAGGAACAGATTGAACTTGATCTTGTGCATGAGATGCCCGCGCCACTCGCGGCTCCACACCGGCAGGATGAAAATCTCCCGCGAAAATCTGTTGCCGACGAACGCCCAGTAGATTCGAACTGCGAACCCGATCGCGAACACATAGCCAGCGATGAAGTGAATCATCCGCATGTAGCCCATCATAAAGTGGTCGCTGGCTTCACCCTGGATCGCGGGCAATGGATTGGCAATCAGGTAACCGGTGATCGATAGCACGATGATCGACAGCGCATGGATCCAGTGCCAGACCCGCACCGGCGCCTCATACACGTACACCGGCTGCAGGCTGCCCACACCCGGTCGGCTTGCCGCTGTACCGCTACTCATAACGATTCTCCTCTGTCAGGGGGCGAACGCTTTGCCTGCGCCGCTGCCGTCACCGGCCGATTGCAGGACGCGTCGCTCGCCACACCCCGGTCTCAGCGGACCTTGATTACTGCCAGTTCCTCGCCGTCCGGTGACATCACGTGGCTGGCGCAGGCCAGACACGGATCGAAACTGTGGATCGTGCGAAGAATCTCCAGCGGCTGCTCCGCGTTTGCCAGCGGCGTACCGAGCAACGAGGCCTCGTAGGCACCGATGTTACCGGCCGGATCACGCGGTGACGCGTTCCATGTCGACGGCACGATCGCCTGATAGTTCTCGATCTTCGAATCCTTGATATGGATCCAGTGACCGAGCGCACCACGCGGCGCTTCCACCCTGCCGACGCCCTTGACGTCACGGGGCCAGGTCGACGGTTCCCACTTGTCCATATTGGCGGTTGCGACATCGCCCGCCTTGATATTGGCCATCATGTCGTCGAAAACCTCGCGCATCTTGTGCAGATCGGAAGAGCGTCGTG
>Ga0224502_10000938_pt1 | contig 10082 bp, 8 predicted proteins | sample SF_Oct11_sed_USG_5_FD_169104 | JGI IMG/M metagenome (GOLD analysis project Ga0224502, IMG submission 169104) | Sediment microbial communities from San Francisco Bay, California, United States - SF_Oct11_sed_USGS_13 | ecosystem: Environmental > Aquatic > Marine > Sediment | place: USA: California... | reverse complement strand
TTGACCGGTTACCGGACGCAGGGCTCGAGCCGCCCGGACGGCGAAGCTTATCGCCACGTTCCGGCGAATACCAGAATTTGCACCGGACAAGGCGACCGTACCGCGGCTAGTCCGGTTGCGCGTAGACCTGCACCCAGTAGATATCCCGCCCGTCACCGGGATTGAGTGCGTAGGCGATCCCGGTCTCCGCGTAATCGGCATCCCTCAGGTTATCGCAGTGCCCGGGGCTCTCGAGCCAGGTGGCGGCAAGGTCGTCCGCCGAGGTCTGGCCGGATGCCACGTTTTCGGCGACGACCTTCCAGTCGTAGCCGGCACGCGTCGCCCGTTCGCCCGGACTGCTGCCGTCGGAGCCGGTGTGTGCGAGGAAACTGTTGTTCGCCATGTCCTCGGCGTGGGCGCGAGCGGCCGCATCGAGTGCCGGCGATCGCGATAGCGGTCGGCCTGGCGGGTATTCGGTGCCGCCGCAGCGGCCGCCTTCGGCACGGACGCCGTTCATGCGTGCCAACACCTGGTCGAGCAGTCCAGGATCGTCGGGAGACGGCAGCGGCGCTCCGTCCGCGAGCAGGAACCACACTTCCTTGCCTTGCCGGTGCACGCCGATATCGGTGAATTCAGGGTCGGCGACGTGGTGGCAGAAATGCTCCGAGAGTTCCCTGGCGACGGCATCGTCTCTTCCTCTCGACGTGCTGACGCGCAGTGATGCCGACGATTTGGCGCGGTAGCCGGCCGCGGCGATCGCAGAAGTCACTTCAGCACCCTCGGCGATCGCTGTAGCGGCTTCGTCCAGCCGCGCGCTGGCGACGAGCGGCTTGTCGGGCAGCGATGCCTCGCCGCAGTGGCGCGTTCGCACGATGTTCGCGACGTCGACGAGGTCGGCGGCGGGCGCCGCGGGCGCCGTGAAGACAATGATGGCGGCGCCGAGTAACGGCAGGAGGCGCGTACCCCGGTAGCCGGGTGGAGACAGATAAGCTGTAGTTGCTTGGAGCATGGTTCGTCCCGATTGGCTTTTGCTAGAAATGCAGTTCGACCAGGTCGCCATCGGCGACGGCGTGATCCGGGCCAACCTGCTGACCGTCGAATACTTCCGAACCCCAGATACGTGCGAACTTGAGGCTGCGCGCAATGTCCTTGTGCACGAGCCGGGCGACGTCGGCGATGGTATCGCCGCGACGCACAGTGAACGGCTTGTCTTTTTCCGCAGGCTTCCCCGGCGTCTTCGTGTAGACGCGCACGATCTCGAGCGCCTGGAACAGGAACGGCCCGAGCGCGTCGACGCCATCACCGGTCTCGGCCGACATCGAGAGTGCCGGAAACCGCAGCCCGAGCAACTCCTCGAGTATCTCCACCTCCTCCGGGTCCGGGTCGAGGTCGCTCTTGTTGGCGATCAACACGGTGGGGAGGTCGAGTCGAAACGGGTCATCCGATTCATCCGGCCTGCCTGATTCGAGCCCCGGCCAGGCCGGCGTCAGGAACACCTTCCTCTTCCTCAGGCGTTCGAGTATGACCGGGACGTGCTCGAGACAGTCCGGGTCGTTGACGTCGATGACCAGCAGCGTGCCGTCCGCAGGCTGTACCGCATTGATCAGCCACGGCTCCATGAAGTCGCCCGAGACCGGCGGCAGGTCGACCAGCTGGAAGTGGATGTCTTCGTACGGGAGCATCCCCGGCACCGGCAGATGCGTGGTGTAGGGATAGGGGCCGACGTCGGTGCGCGAGCCGGTGAGGCGAGCGTGCAGGCTCGACTTGCCGGCGTTCGGTGGCCCGATCAGGCACAGCTGCGCGGCGCCGTCGGGGCGCACGACGTGGGAAGGACCGCTGCGGCGGCCGCCCTTCTTCGGGCCCGCGAGCTCCTCGGTTAGCTGCTTGATACGCGTCTTGATATCCGCCTGCAGGTGGTCCGTGCCCTTGTGCTTGGGGATGGTCCGCAGCATCTCCTTCAGGCAGTCCAGGCGATCCTTCGGCTCGCGCGCCTTTCGATAAGCTTCCTCGGCTTTCTTGTAATCGGGCGTGACGTTGGTGGGCATATAGCCGGATTCTACCTGACGAATTCGTTTCCCCGATCATTCCCGCGCTCAACCACCCGGGTCCAGCGCGTTTCAAAGCTGTCATACTGCGGATCGGTAACGGGGAGTCGGTTTATGACACTCAGCGGGCGCAGGTTCATCAGGTCATTACCCGAAGAACGCCAGGCCGAGCTGCGAGCGGGGTTAAGCCGTGACGAGGAGGCCCCCGTGCTGCGGGCATGGCACTCTTCCACCCGGGCCGTGGTCAACAAGCTGCTCGATACGGCCCGTAACATCAAGACCTTCCCGAACGCCGGCCGCATCGTGCCGGAACTTGGTGACGAGGCGATCCGTGAGCGCTTCGTCTACAGCTATCGGCTGATCTACCGCGTCGAGGACCACGAAGTGCTCATCGTTGCCGTCGTTCACGGTCGCCGTCTTCTCGAACCCTTGCTCGAGCAGATCAACGATGGCTGAGGGCACGGCGTCAAGGCAAAAGTCGCGTCCGGACTAAAAAGTCGATGTGCGGCGCACGCGTCGGTGCCGACAAAAACTGGACGACCTCGATCATGCGGACAGGCTCCACGCATCCGAAGAGGAATAGCAAGAGCAGACCTCGCGAAGCCTTGCGAAACGGCAAGCAATTGGGCGGTCGGGCCTTGATAAGGGGATCTCGAGCCGGAAGAACGCCTATACTCGGAGTCTGAATGACCAGGATCCTGACATGGCTCGTAGCCGTCGCCTGCCTGCCGCCCGCAGCCGCCGGGGCGTACCCGCAACCCGCGCAGGGCAAGCTGCTCGTGGCGACGGAAGTCGTGCAGGGAGAGATGTTCGCGAAGACCGTGGTGTTGCTGCTGCATTACGACGATACGGGGGCGTTCGGGCTGGTCGTGAATCGACCGACAGACGTCGGGCTCGGGGAGCTGCTCGACGAAGAGGACACGATCGAGGGCTACGGCGGGACACTGTTCTGGGGCGGCCCGGTGCAGATGGACAGCCTGCGTGCCCTGATGCATACCGAAGAACCACCGGAAAGCGCTGAGAAGATCATCGATTCCGTGTACCTCGTCGACTTCGAAAATGCGCTGGAGCTGGATTCTGCGGACCCCGCAACGCTGCGACTCTATATCGGCTATGCGGGCTGGGCGCCGGGACAGCTGGATCACGAGCTGGCGCGCGGCAGCTGGCTTGTCTTGCCGGGGACCGACGAATACGTCTTCGATGGCGAGCCGGCCTCGCTATGGAATCGGCTGGCACCGGCAGAGGAACAGCGCGCGGCCGTTCACCACCAACCGCCGATGGCGGCGGCAGGACGCCTTGCCGTGCGATCGAGATAATCGAACAGGTCTGAACTCAGTTCGCGCACGTCGTCTTCGGCACCGTGGATGAAGCTCGATTTGCGGCGGCGCAAAAAGGGTAATCCGAGAACGTACAGGCCGGGCGCATCGACGACGCCGCGATCGTGCCTGAGGTGACCTTTGCGGTCGAATACCGGCACGTCCAGCCACGAATAATCGGGCCGAAATCCGGTGGCCCAGACGATGGTCTTTATCTCGCTGCCGAGGTCGCAGCCGAGTCGCGGCGAAGCGCCGATTTCCGTTGCCGGGAAGCGCTCGGCCGTTTCGACATCCGTTGCGATGCCGTTGCACTCCGCCCACTCGTCGAATGCATCGAGAAGGCGGTTCATCTTGAGATCCGCCAGGGAACAGACGTTGCGCAGCGAGCCGGAAAAAAGCGCCTTCCCGTCCCGTATGCCCGCGAGGCGGCCGACGGTCTCGATGCCCTGTGCCTGCAGTGCATTCAGGTCCAGCGTGGCGCGCCCGGGCGTACCTGCAAGCTGCGGCGACGGCAGCCGGCGGCCGCGCTGCGGGTCGTCGAGTTCCTCGATGCGCTGGTCGAGTATGCCGGAGTTCAGCATCCACCATTGCACGTCGCGGCCGCGGTAGACGCGCGGCATGCGCACGTGCTCACCGACGGCGAGCATGACCTGGCGGCCGCTGTGCTGGATCTCCTGCGCAAGCTGCAGTCCGGTCGCCGAAGCGCCGACGACCAGTACGGCACCGTCGTCTAGCTGCGCAGGGTTGCGGTACTCGCGTGCGGTCAACTGTGAGACGCTGGTTGGCACGCCATCGGCTACCGGTGGAATCACCGGCACGTTGAACGCGCCGGTTGCGGCCACCACCGCCCGGCACAGCCAGTCTCCGCGTGTTGTCGATACCCGGTAACCGTCCGCGGCCGGCGTTACCCGCGTGACCTCGGTACCAGAGATGATCGGTGCCGCAACGTATCCCGCGTAGCCCGTCACGAAATCGACGACTTCGTCAACGGTCATGTAGCCGTCCGGGTCGTAACCCTGGTACTCGAAGCCGGGCAACCGGCTCATCCAGTTGGGTGTCAGCAGCCGCAGCGAATCCCAGCGCTCGGTGCGCCACGAGTTCGCGACTTCGCCACGCTCGATCACGACATGCTCGATCGAGCGCTGAGAAAGCGCCCGGCTCATTGCGAGACCGGAGTGACCGGCACCGATGACGACGACGTCAACGATGCCGGCCGGCCGCTGCTGCATGCGAATCGACATTACGCCTTGCTCGTCGTGACGGTAACGTCGGTCGGATTCGTGACGATGTCGAACACGGCGGAGCGCTTCTGCGACTGCGCAACGAGTGCCGCGATCTCGTCCGGCGTGGCATCGGCGTCGATCTCGTAGTAGACGCTGATGCCGTCGAAGCCGTTACGAACGGCGTCGTCGATGCCGAGGATGCCCTGCAGGTCCATGCCGGCCTCGAGCGTCGCCTTGACCGAGCGCAGCTGAATGTTGCGATTCTGCGCGACCGACGCGATGCCGGCGGACAGGCAGCCGGCCAGGCCGACGAGGATGAACTCGACCGGCGTCGCGCCGTTATCCTCGGCCGCGAAAATCTCCGGGTGATCGGCGTCGAACTGGAACGCCTGCCGATGCTTCTGCTCTTCGCCGAGGCCGAAGAAGCCGTCGACGGTTGCGCGGCTGTGCGTACCGTTGATCCATTCGCTGGTTGCACGCCACTTGAAAGCGGCAGCCTCGGGGGCTTCCGTCAGCGCCTCGCGGGCGCCCAGCAGTGCTTCTACGTTGACGCCGTTCTCGGCTTTTCTTTCCTGTACGTTCATGGTTAGTGCTCCTCGATATCACGTTGATGTGGACCCGGTTCCGGCCCGGGCAGGAGCAACTTTGGGGGCGGGGCGTGTAACCCAGCGTGGGAACGACCGTGGAATTTACGCTTCGGGCGAAACCGGTGTTAAGCGCTGGAACGACCAGACCCGGTCGACCGGCATCTGCGCTTCGCGCTGTGCTATCCGCACGGATTCCGCGTCGGGCGCCGCGTACAGGCAGATCATCCGCTTGCGGTCGAGCGAGAAGAAGCTGCGGACGAAGCGCACCCGGTGCGTATCGAGGCAACCTTTGCCGGCATCTTCGAGCGCCTGGATGTCCGCGAGGTCCACCGGCTCGTCGAAACGGCGCGCGACCAGCACGTTGGCCTTTTCCAGGCCGGCATCGGTGATACCCGGCGCATCATGGACGGTGCCCGCCCAGGCCGCGGTGTAGGGCGATCCTGCCTGGCGCAGCGCGATACGTACCGACTCCGTGTCGGGACCGGAGAAGTGACAGACGAGGTCGCGCCTGTCGGCGGACAACAGGCTGCCGTTCCAGTCGCAGCGGTGTCTCGCAAGGCATCCCGCCGAATTCTCCATCATTAGCTCGAGGTCCGCATCCGTGCGTGGCTCATCCCACTGGCGTTCGACGAATACATCAGTCATTTGCGCGTCCTTCTGGTCTTGCTCGAATTTTTCGTCTGCAGCGCAGCAACGATTTCACTCGTCCACGCCGCCGCACCCGCATCGGCCAGCCTGGCAACCTCGCTGGCATGAAGTTTCGCCGTCTTGCCGTCACCGCGCTTGCTGCTCGCATGCGAGAGAACCGCGTTGGCAATCAGCATCTCGGTCGCGCGCTCGAGCAAGGTGGCGTATTCGAGCGCCTCGGTTGCGCGCTCGACGGCGCTGTCGACGCGGCCACGTTCGCAGTCCAGCACGGCAGTGCGGGTAAGGATATAGGCCAGCCGATGTTTCGCATCCGCGATCCGCAGGTCGGCAAGCGCCGCGTCCAAACCCTCCGGTTCGTCGTCGATGGCATAGTTGCACAGTCCCAGCATGGCGCGGGCGTACGGTTCTTCGCTGCCTTCGCGCAATTTCCCGCCGAGCATCAGCAATTCGTTGCAGCGCTCCCGTGCCTGCAGCGGTCGGCCGCGCTGCAGGTCGAGCATGATCAGGTATTCGTTCGCCAGGTACTCGTCGACCCGGTCGCCGAGCGACTTGCACAACATGCGCGCCTCGCGAAAGAAATCGTCGGCCTCGTCGAGGCGGTCTTCATGGAAGCGCAGCATCCCGAGGCCGGCGGCGATTGCCGGGTGACTGAATCCCCTGCGCCGAGCGAGCGCGCTCGCTTCCATGAGCATCGCATCCGCTTCGCCGAGATCTCGCTCTATCATTGCCAGGCACTTGGCGGTCTCGGCAATACCTATGATCCGTGATTCCTCGTCACCGCCGCGAGCGACGCGCTCGGCCTGCAGGCTTTGCTCTCGCGCGGCGCCCCAGCGCCCCTGTTCCCAGCGCACGGTCGAGGCCAAGTGATAGCCCAGCCGGGCATGCTCGAGTTCACCCAGGTCCAGCGCCCGCTCGGCCAATGCGGCGTACTGCTGCGCGGCTGCCTCGCGGTCCTCGAGAGGACCAGCCACGAGCAGGATGTCGTGCAGTTCGATCTCGCGGCAGACCCGTTCGGCCTCTGGCAGTGCCGCGGACAGCTGCAGGCCCTTGCGCGCGAGCGCGAGCGCATCCTCGTTGGCAAAGAACCGCAGGCACAGCCGTCCGGCGGAGACCATGGCCCGGGCGGCGAGGCCGGCGTCTTCGCTCTGCGCCGCGTGGTGCGCGAGATTGGCCGCCCTCGACAGGTCGTGACCCGTCGCCTCTTCGAGCAATTCGGCGATGCGTCGATGCATGACGCGCCGGCGCAACGGCGAGATGTCGTTGTAGACGCCCCGCGCGATGAGCTCGTGGGCAAAGCGCAGCCCGCCCTCTGCGGCGAGGAGCATCCCGTGGCGTTCGGCGGCCTCGAGCACCGCGCCGACCTGGTTCGTGTCGAGCCCGGTCAGGCGCACGAGGGTGTCGATCTGGATGCAGGGACTCAGCACCGCGGCCCAGCGCAGCACCTCGGCGCCCTCGACGCCGAATCGTGTGAGCCAGTCGCGGACCAGGTCCGCAAGACTGCTGCTGTCGTCACCCCGCACCTCGGCTCGCGCCAGCTCGACGGCGAGCAGGGGGTTGCCTCCCGACTCGCGGGCAAGTCGGCCGGCGTCGGCTTCCGGCACCAGGTCCGCGATCAACGCTTCCGTGTCGTCGAGCGTGAGAGGCTTCAGCCCCACCTCCGTCAGCATGTTGTCGCGGCGGAGGCCGCGCAGCGCGAGCTGCATGGGCGCATTGTCCCGGAGCTCTCCTTCCCGGGCAGCCGCGACGCCGAGTACCGGGCGCTCGCTATTGGTGCGCAGGACGTGGTGAAGGGCCGCAGCGCTGGACTCATCGCACCAGTGGACGTCGTCGAAGATCAGAACGACGGGGCGCCTTGCCGATTCGCCCGCGACGATTTCATTGATCCCCGCGAACAGGCGCTCCCGGCTGACTTCGCCCTCTGCCCGGAGGATCGACTCGATCTCCGGGTTACCGACCGCTCGCAGCGCATCGAGCCACAGCGCGAACGGCCGGATCGCATCCGATTCGAAAGCGGCTGCACTGAGCACGAAGGCGTCGCGCTCCTTCGAAAGATCGCGGAAATGGTCCATGAGCCGGGTCTTGCCGACGCCCGGGGAGCCGGTCAGGATCATCAGCCCCGCGCGGCTTCGCGCCACGCCACTCTCGAAAGTCTCCGTCACGCGCCGTATTTCGGCGTCGCGCCCGATCAGGCGCTTCCGGCCGGGCGCAACGCGGGCCGTGTCCGGCAGTGGCGCCGGCGTTTCGGGCTTTGCCGGCCTGCCGGTCCGGGGTGCGCGGCGTGCGGACATCAGTGCCCCGGAAGGCTCTGCGCCGATCTCCTTGAGCATTCGCAGACCGAGCTGGTATTGCTGTTCGGCTTCGCGCGGCTGGTGCGCCTCGTTCAGCAGCCGGATCAGGGTCGCCCGGTAGCTCTCCTCGTACGGGAAGAGCCCGACCAGGGCGCGCGCATGCGGCAATGCGCGCCCGGGTTCGCCGGACAAGCGCCGCACGAGCTCGGTCAGCAATTTAGAGCGGTCCCGAAGCGCCTGTTCGCGTTCCGCCACGCACCAGGTGTGGAAGTCGTGGAAGTTCGAAAATTCCAGGCCTTCCAGGAAATTGCCGCTGAAGCGCTCGGCAGCCGACTCGAGATCCTCGGTGCTGACGGCGCTGATGTTGCCGCCAACCAGTTCATGCAGCTCGCGGACATCGATAGCGGCACCGGCCACGTCGATCCCCACCGTGTTGCGGTCGGCGACGATGCGCTTCTGCTTCTTGTCGTCGACGAGGCGCCGGAGCTTCGACAGGCTCCAGCGCAGCGACCCTCGCGGATCGTCGGGAATGTCCCACAGGAGCTCGCAGATGTGCTCGCGTCGGAAGCGGCGCGGCTGCAGGCACAGGTAGGCCAGCAGCGCACGGGTCTTCTTGGAGGGGGGCAGCGGCAACGGCTTGCCGTCTCGCAGCACCTCGAAATCGCCCAGGAACCGCAGTTCGAGCTCCGGCATATCAGGTTTTCGCGTGAAACAGGGACCTCAACTATAGGCGCGGCCGGGACTTATCCACAAGAGCCGGAAAAAACCACGGTCGCTTCAACGCTGGCTTCCTCGCTGTGGCTCCAGGATTTCATCCCATGTTCAACGACAAAGATCTTCCGGAGGCCACCATGCCCTGCTGTGCAAAAGTCCTGGACGTGATCGGCGAAATGGCACTGGTCAGGACCAACATTCACTACCTGAGAGTTATCTACGGATCGAACGAAGGAGACCGTCATGCCCCGCTACGAGAATATTCTGCAGACGATCGGCAACACACCACTGGTTCGGCTGAACAGGCTCGCGCCTGCGGACGTTAACGTCTATGCCAAGATCGAGTCGTTCAACCCGCTCGGCTCGGTAAAGGACCGGATGGCCCACGCGATCATCGAGCGCGCGGAGATGAACGGCGAACTGAGGCCCGGCCAGACGGTTATCGAGGCGACGAGCGGCAATACCGGCATCGGCCTCGCGATGGTCTGCGCGCAGAAAGGCTACCCGCTGGTCGTCGTCATGGCCGAGAGTTTCAGCCTCGAACGCCGCAAGCTCCTGCGGTTCCTCGGCGCGAGAGTCGTACTGACGCCTGCCGCCGAGAAGGGCACCGGCATGCTCAGCAAGGCCGTCGAGCTCGCGGACAGGCACGGCTGGTACCTGTGCCGGCAGTTCGAGAACGCGGCGAACGCCGACGTCCACGAGCGCACGACCGCGCGGGAAATCCTGGCCGACTTCGAGGACGACAGGCTGCACGCTTTCGTCTCCGGGTTCGGCACGGGCGGCACGTTGCTGGGTGTGGCGCGCGGGCTCAAGGCCGCTGATGCAGGTATCCGGATCGTCGCCGCGGAGCCTGACAACTCACCCCTGCTGGGCAGCGGCATACCGCAACCGCGGGACGCAGACGGCAATCCGAGCGAGAGCCACCCGTATTTTCGTCCACACCTGATGCAGGGGTGGAGCCCGGACTTCGTCTCCCGTCTCACCGAGTCGGCGCGCGACGAGGGCCTGGTAGACGAAATCCTGCCGGTGGACGGCAACGAAGCGCTCCGGCTCAGCCGCGCGCTGGCGACGCAGGAGGGCATCTTTGCGGGCACTTCGAGCGGCGCCACGGTTGCGGCCGCCCTGCAGGTCGCGCGTCGGGCCGAGCCCGGCACGAACATCGTCTGCATGCTGCCCGACACCGGTGAACGCTACATGTCGACACCACTGTTCGAGGGCATAGACGAGGAGATGAATGACGAAGAGATCGCGATCTCGCGGTCCACGCCCGGCTATCGATTCG
>Ga0224502_10000937_pt1 | contig 10083 bp, 7 predicted proteins | sample SF_Oct11_sed_USG_5_FD_169104 | JGI IMG/M metagenome (GOLD analysis project Ga0224502, IMG submission 169104) | Sediment microbial communities from San Francisco Bay, California, United States - SF_Oct11_sed_USGS_13 | ecosystem: Environmental > Aquatic > Marine > Sediment | place: USA: California... | reverse complement strand
AGAATGGCCTGGCGCTGGCGGGCGACTTCATGTCGGCCGCGACATTCCTGGGCATGACCGGCCTTGTGTTCATCGGCGGTGCCGATGCGTTGCTATACTCGGTCGCGATAACCGTGAGCTGGGCCTTCATCCTGTTTGCCTTCGCCGACCGCATGCGCAATCTCGGGCGCTTCACGTTCGCTGACGTCGTTGCCTACCGCCTGCATCCCGAGCGCCTGCGGGTGCTGGCTGCGGTTGGAACGCTGACGGTGGCTATTCCCTATCTTATTGCGCAGATGGTCGGCGCGGGCGCCCTGATCGAGATGCTGTTCAACATTCCGTATTTCGGCGCGGTCCTGATTGTCGGCACGCTGATGACGGTGTACGTCGTTTTTGGCGGCATGATCGCAACGACCTGGGTGCAGGTCACGAAGGCGATACTGCTACTGGGCGGTGGCACTACTCTGCTGGTACTGGTGCTCGCGCGTTTCGGCTTCGACGTTAATTCCGTTCTCGAGCAGGCAGCGGCGGTGCACCCGCGTAAGGGCGGGATATTCATTCCCGGCGGGCTCTATGACGATCCGATCAGCATTTTGTCCCTGGGGCTGGCTTTCGTCTGCGGTACGGCGGGGTTGCCGCATGTCCTGATGCGTTTCTTTACCGTGCCTGACGCCGAGCAGGCCCGGCGTTCTATAGGTTATGCCGTCGGCATCATCGGTTACTTCCAGGTCGCGATCGTCATCATCGGCTTCGGCGCCATTGCCTTGCTGATCGGGCAGTCCGACTACGTCGACCAGGCCGGCAGGATATCCGGCGGCGCCAACATGGTATCGGTGCATCTGTCGCGGCTCGTCGGTGGCGAGGTGTTCTTCGGGCTGATCGCCGCGGTGGCATTCGCAACGATTCTCGCGGTCGTGGCTGGCATCCTGCTCTCGGCGTCGGCAGCCGTCGCGCACGATTTCTATGCGCGCGTGGTTCGCAAGGGTGACATTGATGATGACGACGAAGTGCGCATGTCGCGCTGGGCGACCGTAGTCATCGCCGGCACGGCCATCGCGCTGAGCGTGATGTTCAAGAATATCAACGTCGGCGTGCTCTCGACGATTGCGCTGGCCGTCGCAGCCAGTGTTAATTTTCCGGCGATCTTCCTGGCGCTGTTCTGGAGGGGGCTGACCACACGCGGTGCAATAGCCGGCGGAGTGACCGGGCTCGTCGTCGTCGTCGTGCTTGTCGTCCTGAGTCCGACAATCTGGGTCAACGTGCTGGGCAATACCAACGCGATCTTCCCCTATGCCTACCCGACCCTGTTCTCGGTCTCGGCTGCTATGGTGGTGACCATTGTCGTCTCGGTAACGGATAACAGCGACCGGGCTGCCCTGGATCGGCAGGGCTATGTCGCGCAACTGGTACAAAGTGAAACAGGAATGAGTCAGTAAGCGGGCGAAACGCAGCGCCGAGGTAACGATGACGGCACGCCTTGCAAAAAGAGAAGAAGGAGAATTCAGTGGTTAGTCGTGTTCCAGGCCCCGGCGATCTCGAGCCCATCGAGCAAGCGAGTGTCGACGAATTGCGCAGCCTGCAGCTCGAGCGCCTGCAATGGTCAGTCAGGCACGCCTACACTAACGTCGCCCCTTATCGCGCCAAGTGCGAGACGGCAGGCGTGGTCCCGGATGACCTGCAGCAGCTCGAGGACCTCGGGAAATTTCCGTTCACCGTCAAGGACGATCTGCGCCAGGCCTATCCTTTCGGCATGTTCGCAGTGCCGCAGGACCAGGTCGTGCGCGTCCACGCCTCGAGCGGCACTACCGGCAAGCCTACCGTCGTCGGCTACACGAAGAACGACATCGATATGTGGGCGACCGTCGTCGCCCGCTCGATCCGCGCCAGCGGCGGCCGCCGCGGCGACAAAGTGCACGTCGCCTACGGCTACGGGCTGTTCACCGGCGGCCTGGGCGCGCACTACGGCGCCGAGAAGCTGGGTGCGATGGTCATCCCGATGTCCGGCGGGCAGACGCCCAGGCAGGTACAGCTGATCCACGACTTCGAGCCGGACATCATCATGGTGACACCCTCGTACATGCTCAACATCGCCGACGAGTTTGAACGCCAGGGTATTGATCCGGCGGCTTCCTCGCTCAAGGTCGGCATCTTCGGTGCCGAGCCGTGGGGCCAGGCCATGCGCGAGGAAATCGAGGAGCGCTGCGGCCTCGATGCCGTCGACATCTACGGCCTGTCCGAAGTCATCGGGCCGGGGGTCGCGAACGAGTGCATCGAGACCAAGGACGGGCCGACAATTTGGGAGGATCACTTCTACCCGGAGGTCATCAATCCGGAGTCCGGCGAAACGGTTGCCGACGGTGAGATGGGCGAGCTGGTGTTCACCTCGCTCACCAAGGAGGCCTTGCCGATTATCCGCTACCGAACGCGCGACCTGACACGCCTCTTGCCCGGCACGGCGCGGACGATGCGTCGCATGGACAAGATTACGGGCAGGTCCGACGACATGCTTATCATTCGCGGTGTCAACGTGTTTCCGACCCAGATCGAGGAACGCGTGCTTGCCGTCAGCGGGTTGGCGCCGCATTACCAGATCCGGATATTCCGTGACGGACAGCTGGACGTGATGACGGTGCTGGTCGAGAAAGCTATCGACGCGGCGGATACCGACACTGCAAGGCTGGCGGCGGAGTTGAAGAAGAGCATCAAGGATTACGTCGGTGTCAGCGCTTCTATCGAGGTCGCCGAGCCCGGACAGGTTGCCCGCTCGGAGGGCAAGGCCGTCCGCGTCGTCGACGAACGAGAATAGTAACAAGGTCCGTGATGCCGGGTGAGGACACCGGGCAGTCATTATGCACGGAAGTTAATAATCTGCGGCTGCCGCAGTTGGAACGTTAAACTGGTTCTATGACTGAGCGCTCTTTTCGAAAAGAAGTCGAGAAACTGCGTGTCGGCGCAGGCGAAGAGTTCGCCGGCGAGGGCATTCTTGCGATCACCAAGGCGCTGCTGCAGTCCGGAGTTGCGTACGTCGGCGGGTACCAAGGGTCACCGATTTCCCACCTGATGGATGTGTTGAGCGATGCACAGGACATCCTCGGGGAGTTGGGTGTGCACTTCGAGGCCAGCGCCAACGAGGCGACGGCCGCCGCGATGGCTGCCGCATCGGTTAACTACCCGTTGCGCGGAGCCATTACCTTCAAATCCACGGTCGGCACCAATGTCGCCAGTGACGCGCTCGCGAACCTGTCCTCCGGCGGCGTCACGGGCGGGGTCGTCGTAATCGTCGGCGAAGACTACGGCGAAGGCTCGAGCATCATGCAGGAGCGAACCCACGCTTTCGCCATGAAGAGCCAGATGTGGCTTATCGACCCGCGGCCCAATGTCCCGAACATCGTCAGGTCGGTAGAGCACGCGTTTCGCTTGTCCGAAGCAAGCAATACGCCGGTGTTCCTGCTGATGCGCATTCGTTCCTGCCACGTCCACGGCCGCTTCATCGCCAGCGACAACGTGCGGCCTTCGCCTTCTCTGAAGGACGCACTGGAGAATCCACGCCGCGATCTCGACCGCATCGTGTTGCCGCCGGCCTCCTTCCTGCACGAACACGAGAAGGTCGACAAGCGTTGGCCGGCAGCCGTCGACTATGTTCGCGAGAACAAGCTGAACGAGGTTGTCGACGGCCCGCGCAAGAACATCGGCATCATCGTGCAGGGCGGCATCTACAACACCCTGATCAGGACGCTCGAACGGCTCGGCCTGGCGAACACCTGGGGTGACGTCGAAATACCGCTGTACGTGTTGAACGTCCAGTATCCGCTGGTCGACGACGAAATCGCCGCCTTCTGCCGCGGCAAGCGCGCCGTGCTTCTGGTGGAGGAAGGGCAGCCGAATTATCTCGAGCAGGCCATCGACAGCATCCTCCGGAAGTCGGATTGCGGGGCAACCTTGATCGGCAAGGATGTCTTCCCGAGGGCCGGCGAGTACACGAGCCAGGTGTTGCGTGCGGGTATCGTCGAGTTTCTCGGCAATCACCAGGCGGTGTTCAGACCGCCGCAGGATCCCGTCGAGCTGGCTGCCGAATTTATTGGCCAGATCGAGGGGCTCGTGCCGCCGAGGCCGCCGGGCCTCTGCACCGGCTGTCCGGAGCGGCCGGTTTTTGCCAGCCTGAAGCTTTTGCAGAAGGAGATGGGCGAATTTCACGTCAGCGCCGACATCGGCTGCCACCTGTTTTCCATCCTGCCGCCGTTCAATATCGGCAACACGACGATGGGCTACGGCCTGGGCGCCGCCGGCGCCTCCGCTTTCAATATCGACAGCGAGCGTCCGGCCATCGCCATTATGGGTGATGGCGGTTTCTGGCATAACGGCCTGACGAGCGGCATCGGTAACGCCGTGTTCAACAAAAGCAATGGTCTGACCATAGTCGTCGACAACAATTACTCGGCGGCGACCGGCGGCCAGGATCTTCTGTCCAGCAAGGCGCAAACGGTCGGTCGCAGCACTCAGCACCCGATCGAGAAGGCGGTGCGCGGCGTCGGCGTCAATTGGACGAGAACGGTCCGAACCTACGACATCGGCGAGATGAAGAAGGCGCTCAAGGAAGCCATTAATCGCAAGGGGGCCGGACCGAAGGTGCTCGTTGCGCAATCGGAGTGCATGCTGAATCGTCAGCGTCGCGAGCGGCCACAGTTCAACAGGGACGTTCGCGATGGCAAGCGCGTCGTCCGGGAACGCTTCGGCGTCGACGAGGATACCTGTACCGGGGATCATGCCTGCATCCGGCTCAGCGGCTGCCCGTCACTGACGATCAAGCCCAACCCGGACCCGTTGAAGCGCCAGCCTGTCTCCTTCGTCGATAACAGCTGTGTCGGCTGCGGCAACTGCGGCGAAGTGGCGCACGAGGCGGTCCTCTGTCCGTCGTTCTACAAGGCGGAAATCATTTTCAATCCCGGGCGGCTGGATAGTTTCCTGTGGCGGCTGCGTTCCCGCGTCACGAGCTGGTTGCAGGCGCGAGCCGAGCGCCGTCGCTTGAGGGCTGCCTGATGGACGAGCAACGCGAGCGGCCCATTACGATTGCGATGCTCGCTCTGGGCGGTCAGGGCGGGGGCGTCCTCACCGGCTGGCTGGTAGAGACGGCCGAGGCCAACGGCTACCTGGCGCAGTCGACCTACGTCGCCGGCGTCGCACAGCGAACGGGAGCGACTGTGTATTGCGTCGAGATGTTCCCACGCGATCGTTTGCATGGCCGGGAGCCGGTGTTCACGCCGTACCCGATTCCCGGTGATGTCGAGCTGGTGATCGCCGGCGAAATGGCGGAGACCGGCCGGGCCATCGAAAAAGGATTCGTGACGCCGAACGCCACCACGCTGATCGCCAGCCGGCACCGGGTCTATTCGATGCCGGAAAAGGAGGCGCTCGGCGACGGCATCATGGACCTGTCGGCGCTGGAGGCGATTGCCGCGCGCGCGGCGAAGCGTTTCATCTGTTTCGACATGCAGGCTGAGGCCGATAAAAGCGGCAGCGTTATCAGTTCGGTGATGCTGGGTGCGATCGCAGCCAGTGGTGTACTGCCATTTTCGCGGGACGCTTTCGAGCAGACGATTCGCGATGGCGGCAAGGCGGTCGAGGCAAATCTGCGCGGATTCAGGGCGGGGTTCGAAGGTCCCGGCGACCACGTGCCGGCTGACGAGGCGGCGCCGGGCGAGGCGCTTGTTGAAGGCCCCAACGGCGAGGAGCTGGCGAGGCGCATCCGCTCCGATCTTGCCGAGGCGGTGAGAAATATGGCGCTGCACGGCGCGCTCAGGGTACTGGACTACCAGGATGCACGGTATGCGCACGACTACGTGGATTCATTGCTCGCGGTTCATGCCGTCGATAAGGAAAATCGCGGCTACGCGCTGACCGCGGAGATGGCGCGCCAGCTCGCCCTGCAGATGGCCTACGAAGACACGATCCGCGTCGCTGAACTCAAGATCCGCGCGAGTCGGTTCGCGCGCATTCGTGACCACGTCGGCGCCGCAGACGGGCAGCCGGTCAGGGTGGTGGAGTACTTTCACCCGCGCCTCGACGAGTTCTGCGATACGCTGCCGCGCTTCCTGGGCCGCAAGATCATGGAGTCCGCGAAGCTGCGACGGCTGTTGAGTCCGCTGTTTCGCCGTGGACGCAACATCACTACGACCGGCATTGGCGGTTTCCTGACCCTTTACGGCATTTCCCGGCTGAAAGGCTCCCGACGTCGTAGCTATCGATTTAACAGGCAGCAGCGCTTCATAGCGGACTGGCACTCGCGGGTGATCGAGCTTGCCCGTGATGACTACGACCAAGCCTGCGCGGTTGCCCGCTGCATGGAACTCGTCCGGGGCTACGGTGAAACCTATGAACGGGGGCTCGCGCGTTTCAATGCAATAATGGCGGGCGCGAGTTCGGCCGCGGCGGTCGACCGACTCCGCAAGGCGGCGCAGGCCGACGAGCAGGGAGTCGTCTTTCGCCGCGAGCTTCAGGCCCTGGAGGCATCGACATGAGCTGGTATGAAGGAAAACACGCCGTCGTTACGGGTGGTGCGACAGGCATCGGTATTGCAACGGCGAAAGTGCTCCGCGACAAGGGGGCGTTCGTGACCATCATGGCGCGTAACGAGGAACGGCTGGCGGAAGCGGCGACCGAGCTGGACTGCGATTACCAGGTGGCCGACGTCGCGGACCGCGGGGCGGTGCGCCGCGCCTTCGAGGACGCCGTAGCTGGCAGAGGCGAGGTCGAGATCCTGGTCAATAACGCGGGCCTGGCCGAAGCCATGCCGTTTACGAAGATGACCGACGAGCACTGGGACCGCGTGATTGATGTCAACCTGACCGGGGTCTTCAACTGCAGCCGGGCAGTCATGCCGGCGATGGCGGAGCGCGAGTCCGGGACGATCGTCAACGTCGCCAGCACGGCCGGTGTTGCCGGTTACGCGTATGTCGCCGCCTATTGCGCCGCCAAGCATGGTGTCATCGGTCTGACCCGTTCGCTGGCGCTCGAATTCGCAACGCGCGGGATTACGGTCAATGCCGTCTGCCCCGGCTACACGGAAACCGATCTCGTCAGCCGAACCATCGACAAGATCGTCGCGGCGACAGGCCGCAGCCCCGAGGACGCGCGCGCGGAACTGCTGCGCCAGAATCCACAGGGTCGCTTCGTCCAGCCGCAGGAGGTGGCGGATACGATCATCTGGCTCTGCCGCCAACGATCGATGAATGGCCAGTCGATCGGCATTGCCGGCGGCGAAATCATGTGAGGGAACAATGGCAACGATAAACCCGCAACATTTTCTCTGGGAAGTCGACAGCAGCGGCGTCGCCACCGTCACGCTGAACCGGCCGGAGCGCAAGAATCCGCTGACCTTCGACTCCTACGCGGAGCTTCGCGATACGTTCCGCGCGCTCGTAGGCGACGATGACATCAAGGCCGTTGTCATTACCGGCGCAGGCGACAATTTCTGTTCCGGCGGCGATGTGCACGACATTATCGGTCCCCTGACGCGCATGGACATGAAGGGACTGCTCGCGTTTACGCGTATGACCGGTGACCTGGTCAAGGCGATACGGCATTGTCCACAGCCGGTCATTAGCGCGGTCGACGGTGTGTGCGCCGGCGCCGGCGCCGCTGTCGCCATGGCGAGCGATCTGCGTTACGGGACGTCCGCGGCAAAGACCGCCTTCCTGTTCGTCCGGGTCGGGCTTGCCGGCGCCGACATGGGGGCCTGCGCCATGTTGCCGCGGATTATCGGGCAGGGCCGGGCGGCGGAACTCCTGTTCACCGGCCGATCGATGAGCGCCGAGGAGGGTGAGCGATGGGGGTGGTTCAATGCACTGGTCGATCCTGACGAACTGTTGCCGCACGCGCAGTCGATTGCATCAAGACTGGCGGCCGGGCCCAACTTCGCGCACGGCATTACGAAGAACCAGCTGAACGTCGAGTGGGACATGTCGCTGGACGAGGCAATTGAAGCCGAGGCCCAGGCGCAGGCCATATGTATGCAGACCGCGGATTTCGAGCGTGCCTACAGGGCTTTCGTCAACAAAGAAAAACCCGTGTTCGAGGGCGACTGACTCATGGCTGACAAGAGCTACCTCGATTGGCCCTTTCTCGAAGATCGCCATCGCGATCTTCACGGGTCACTCGATGCCTGGTGCGCCGGGCAGGATTTTCGACACGACCCCGACGTCGACCAGGTCTGCCGCGAGCTGGTCGCGGCGCTGGGCGGCGCGGGATTCCTGCGAAACTGCGTTCCCGCCGAATGGGGAGGGCTCGCCGACAAACTGGATGTGCGCAGCCTTGCCATCTGCCGCGAGGCACTCGCCTATCATTCCGGGCTCGCCGATTTTGCCTTCGCGATGCAGGGGCTCGGCAGTGGCGCGATTTCCCTGTTCGGCAGTGACGCGCAGCGGCAGCGCTACCTGCCAAGGGTTGCGTCCGGCAATGCCATCGCCGCTTTCGCTTTATCGGAGGCTGAAGCCGGCTCCGACGTCGCCGCCCTGGCGACGACGGCAACGCGAGATGGCGACGACTTTGTGCTGAACGGCGCGAAGACCTGGATATCGAACGGCGGTATCGCCGATTTCTATTGCGTCTTCGCCCGTACCGGGGAGGCGCCGGGGGCGCGGGGCCTGAGCGCGTTTATCGTCGATGCCGACAACCCCGGCGTCGACACTAGCGAGCGTATCGAGATCATTTCACCCCACCCGCTGGCGACATTGTCATTCGAAGACTGCCGGGTGCCCGCAAACGACATGATTGGCGGCGCAGGGGAAGGCTTCAAGGTCGCCATGGCAACGCTTGATGTCTTTCGGACAACCGTCGCGGCGGCGGCCCTGGGATTTGCACGACGCGCGCTCGATGAGGCGCTGCAGCACACCAGTAGCAGGAAACTGTTCGGCGCGCCGCTTGCAAGTCTGCAGATGACAGAAGCGGCGATAGCCGATATGGCCACCGAGATCGATGCCTCGGCGCTGCTGGTCTTTCGTTCGGCATGGGCAAAGGACTGTTACCAGGACAGGGTGACGCGCGAAGCGGCGATGGCCAAGCTGTACGCGACCGAAGCTGCGCAGCGCATTATCGACAAGGCCGTGCAGCTTTTCGGTGGCCGGGGCGTGACCTGCGGCAACATCGTTGAAAGCCTTTACCGAGAGATTCGCTCGCTGCGCATTTACGAGGGCGCCAGCGAAGTGCAGAAGGTCATCATCGCCCGACAAACCTATAGCGGAAACGTGACATGAGACATTTGCTACCGGAAGGCTGGCCGCGACCCAGCGGTTATTCGAATGGCATCGAGGCGGAGGGCACCCAGGTCTTCGTCGCCGGCATGATTGGCTGGAATTCCAGCGGCAAGTTTCCCGACGGCTTTGCGGCACAACTCAGGGTGACGCTCGAAAATACCCTTGCCGTTCTCGCCGAGGCCGGTGCCGGTCCCGAACACGTTGTCCGTATGACCTGGTACGTCAAAGACCTGGATCAGTACCGGGAGAATCTGCGTGAAGTCGGCGCCGTCTATCGCGACGTGATGGGCAAGAATTTTCCCGCGATGGCGGTCGTCGGCGTCAACGACCTGGTAGAGCCCGAGGCATTGCTGGAGATCGAATCGACCGCGGTCGTCAGGCGCTGACGGAATTGCGGGTCTTGAGCAGGAGCTTGCGCATTTCCGCCATGTCGCCGAGCGATAGCTCGGCAAACATTTCGGTGAGCCAGTGCTCGTGACGCTGTGCCATGTCATCGAATTCGTGGCGGCCCTTGGGGGTAAGCTCAATGTACTGAATGCGGCGGTCGTGGTCCGCACGGGTGCGGGTCACGAAACCGTTCTTCTCCAGTCTGTCAATGACGCCAGTAACGTTGCCGTTCGACACCATCAGTTCCCGCGAGAGCTCGGACATGGTCATCTTTTGGCCTGAGCGCTCCAGTTCCGAGAGCACGTCGAATTGCGGCAGCGTGACCGAGAAATGGCCGCGAAACAGGGAGCGCAAGCGTTGCTCGATGACAGTTTCGCAAGATAGAAGGCGCAGCCAGGTACGGATGGACTCCTTGCTGCGAGAGAGGTCTCGATCGTCGTTTTTTTCTTTATTATTCATTGGCTTGAGT
>Ga0224502_10000936_pt1 | contig 10083 bp, 12 predicted proteins | sample SF_Oct11_sed_USG_5_FD_169104 | JGI IMG/M metagenome (GOLD analysis project Ga0224502, IMG submission 169104) | Sediment microbial communities from San Francisco Bay, California, United States - SF_Oct11_sed_USGS_13 | ecosystem: Environmental > Aquatic > Marine > Sediment | place: USA... | reverse complement strand
AGAAACCGATCGAGACAGCGTTTTATCTGGAACTGATTGCCGAGATTCGGAAAATCGATCCCGATTATAAGCCGTGGATGATTGTGATCAGCTATGAGGTTGAGGAGCGGCTTGTGCGAGAAACGCAAACGTGGCTCTGGCGATCGCGTAAGAAGCAGTGACCTTGATATCCGACGTTTATAAGCCGGGCACCCCGATCGATACCGAGTCGTGCTTCCTCTCGTAGGTCGAGCAGGCGCACAACCTGCTATTCGATTTCCCGACGTACAGTACTGGTTGTCCTTATATCGCTGCAAGCGGCTATGGCCGGCACAACAAGTGTCACTACCACAATCTGTGACGCCATTTTGTTTGCATTCGCGATACGATTCTCCTGGCGCGCGCTTACTTGCCGGCGCTGCTTTGCTCCGCAAGCTCTGCTGCTTTTCGTTCTTCTTCTGCTGATTTGAGCTGCTCGATCAGGCGCGATTTTTCTGCCTTGAGTCGATCTTTGGAGAGAATTATTTCATCACCTTCTTCTTTTTCTAATACAAGCAATTCAGCGTCGACTACTTCGATCGTTTTGCGAATTTGCTCGACCGATGCTGCTTCCTCGGCTTTGTCGAAAACCACGTCTTCGGCCTGCGTTTGATGTTTTTTGATGACCTTACGAGAAGGCTTGGGAACAAAAAGCTCTTTATCGGCGATAACGCGAGTGTTCATAAAGTTCGGCGATACGATTTCGATACCTGCTGCGTGAAGGGCATCCAGCATCGCCTCCCGGAGTCTGGAGCGTGCCGATATCAGGCTCTTGACGTCTTGTAACAGTCCGGCGATCCGGTAGGTCACTGAGAAATCGCCAAGCTGTCGCACGTGCACGAAACTATCTTGCAAACCAGCATGCGAGGCCGCCTCACCCAGAATTCTCGAGACGTCGGCGTGGGACACGTCGTAACCCAGGGAGACCTCGGCCGATATGATGGTGCCGGATGTACGGACGACCTGCATGGGCTGCGTCACCATGTACAAATTCGGAACGGTCACTAGATCCCGGAACTCCGTCTGTACCTCCGTGTGCAGCAGACCCATCTCGGTTATACGCCCGGTAAGTTCCGCGACTGTTATGAAGTCGCCTGGGCGAGCGCTTTTTACGGCCCTGAGCATGATTCCGGCCATGATGTTGCCGATAAAAGTCGTTGAGGAAAGAGCGATTGCCGCACTTAGCAGGATACCGATAAGGCTGAGTAACTGACCGCGCGTCTCATCGTTGACAGGCAGGGCAATGATCACCGCGAGGCCGCCGGCAAAGGTCAAAGCCAACATGATGAGTTGAAAACGGAATTGCGCGTCAGGGTTGTCCTGCCATCGACGCTTGAGGATCCAATTTATGCCAGCGAGAGCTGCCAGAGCCAGGACAGCCGTGCCGAGCGCCGGCGCAAATTTCGCCGCTGTAGCAAGCATGCTATTGATCAGATCCATAGTATTGATTGAGCCTATTTCCGAACAACGGCCATTCTATCGCGTCGGCACGTCAGGAGTTACATAACAATCGGCAGCGGCGCCTCACGGTGCGCAACGACTAATCATGTGCAACCAACGCCAGGCTTTTCTCGATGAGGCTGATCCGCGGTGACCTTACCGGATACGTCGCATAGGCCCGACGTTCGAAAACGGGTGCCCCATCGACCGCATGCAGCAAACCGAACTCCACGTCCTTCTGCACCAGGCGTTTTGGCAGGTAGGCGCTGCCGCCGACCGAGCTAATGTACTCGAGGGCCATCTTGCCCTGCGATACGCGTGTCATCGCTTCGGGCGCATCCGGAAATGCCCGCCGATGATCGAGGCCGAACGTCAAGCCCCAATCGACATACACGTAGTTGCGGGCAAGTGCTTGCTCGATGCTGAGCCCTTGCAGACTGGAGACGCAGATCAGCTCGAGCGTAGCGATCTGCTGCACCTGCATGATATCCAGCTGCGCCGGTTCCAGCATGATGGCGACATCGAGCGTACCGTCGATGAGTCGGCGAGTCAGAAACTCTGGGGACTGTGATTCGGCGATGATCGCCAGATCGGGATAGGTGCGGCGCAAATCGTGCAGCCAGCGCTGCAACAACACGTCCCAAAGTCGAAGACTGCCGCCAATGACGAGCTGATCGGTAGCGTGGGCAAGCGATACGTCCTGTCGCGCGGCACGCCACGCGGCGATCTGTCGCTCTGCGTGGCGAATCAGGCGCGTGCCTTCCGGCGTAAGTCGCATTTCGCGGCGACTGCGTTGAAACAGGGTTACGCCCAGCTGAGTCTCGAGCGACTTGAGGCGGCTGCTTATCGCCGCCTGTGTAAGGTGCAGCGCCTCGGCGGCGCGACCAAAGTGCCGCGTTCGGTTGAGCTCCAGAAAGGTTCTGAGCAGTTCGAGGTCCATGGTTTACTTATAAAATATTTTTTTCTAAACAACAATAAAAACTAGCTAGATTTGTTAAGAAGCGATCCCTATAGTGCGCTCAAGCATGGTCGTGGAGCCCCTTCAGATGGCTGGCAAAATGGTCCGCCGCGCAACAGCCGCGAGCAGATCGCGTTACACGCGCGACGCGGATGCCCGGTGTCAGGAAGTCGCGATCAAACTCGCGCGCCTCATGGCAGCTATCGGATTTACGGGTGTGCAAGGGAGTCTTGCAATGAACGAGAAACTGGCAACGGTCGGGCGTCAAGCTGAGGCCCAGCTCGCCGCCGTCGAGCGCAAGCTCGAACTGCTCAAAGACGCAGACGACAAAACATGGCAAGACCACAAGAGGGGCCTAGAAGACGGCTGGGAAGAATTGTCACGATCGATGAAGAACATCGTCGCAAGGCTTTAACCAGCTATGTCCATAAGCACACATTCCATCTCGCGTTGGTTCGAGGTCGCACTTTGGCTGTTCGGTCTCATCTGTTTGAGCGCCTACGGCGCAGTCAAGGTGCAGTCTGCGAGCGCGCAGTCTGCTGCGATGTCAGACCTAGAAACAGAATGGCGCCAGGCGGCTACGGCTGCACCCGATCGTTCGCTCTGGTCAAAGGCACGGATCGAGCGTTACGAGCGTGACCGCTCTGACAGCGAGAATCTGCCACCGCTTGGCTTGTTGACAATTCCGTCGGTCGGCATACGCGTGGCGATGTTCGAGGGCACATCAGATCGAGTGCTTAATCTTGGCGTAGGCCGGGTGGAGGGCACAGGCCAGATCGGCTCTGCAGGCAATCTCGCTTTCGCCGGGCATCGTGACGGATTTTTTCGAGGACTCAAAGATATCGAAGTCGGTGATGATATTTCGATTCAGCACCGCGGCGGCATCAGCCATTACAGCGTGCACGAACTTTCAGTCGTGGAGCCCGACGCGGTCTATGTTCTGGAGCCGACCAAGGAAGAGACGCTCACCCTCGTGACCTGTTACCCGTTTTATTTTGTAGGGCCCGCACCAAAACGGTTTATCGTTAAAGCAATTGCACGGCGAGCCGACGTTTTTTCGCAATAACCCCAGGAGAGTAAGAAAATGAGGAAGTTATTACTAGCAATTATTCTCGTCATACCAATGGTATCGGCCGCATACGCACAGCAGCAGATGTCCGCATCGGGCAAAGTCGTTTCGGTCCGCTTGTTGACACGGACGATGACCGTTCGTGATGCTACAGCGAACGAGGTGATCAGCTACAACGTGCCGATCGGCACGACTGTGACGATGGCAGGCCAGCCAGGCCGATTCGGCTATCTGCGAGCGGGTGATACCGTCACGCTCAATTACAAAAATACCGACGAAGGCCGAGAGGCCCTAGTAGTCAGCGTTCCCCAGCCAACGCCGGCGATGGATATGCGCGTTGCAGAGGGTCCGATGAGCACGATTACCGGGCGCGTCGAAAGCGTCAACCAACGCAACCGCACGATCACCGTACTCGGGGACCAGAGCGGTGAGCGATTCACCTACGCTGTACCTGACGGCGTGCGAATTACTGTCGGAGGAGAATCTGCGCGCATTGCAGAAATTCAGCGCGGTGACGACGTTATCTTGCGCTTCAAAGGAGCAGATGATCAGCGCCAGGCGGCACGCGTGAGCGTTCCAGAACCGGTGACACCGTTGGCAGCGCGCAGGACTCCAGCGACGCCAGTTGCGCAGGCGGCTCCCCGCACGCAGCTGCCCCGCACGGCAAGCCTGCTGCCACTGTTTGGTCTCTTCGGCGTCTTGTCTTTGCTCGCCGCTGGATCATTGGGTCTGGCCCGGCGTAGTCGTGGCACCAGCAGCTAGAAATCGGGTTAAATTAGTATGCATGAAAGACCGGCGGTCGATCGACCGCCGGTCTTTGTGCTGGTTGCTCAACGCGAATCGATATCGGTTGCAAGCGCGCCGCGGGGCCGGAGACGATTATGAAATTCAAACTGACAATTACGCTCGCTCTTTTCTTGATCGTCATGATTTTTGCAGTACAAAACGCAGCGATGATCGAGATCAGGCTACTTTTCTGGCACGTGACATTTCCACGCTCTCTGCTGATCATCATGATGTTGCTGATCGGAATCATCATCGGGTGGTTTGGGCGGTCCTTGTATAGAATTGCCAGAAGGGACAGTTAGGGATTGTTGGACGGTTAGGATTTATTCCTGTGCCTCTAACACACCGTCAGCTGAGTCAAACATGCTAAATGAATTTGACATCTGGAGATGATGAATGTTTACGAAGAATAATCCGCATATAGGGGCCAGGCCAGGCACACTGGCCATTCCTCCACATTCGCCCGAACCACGGATTCGCGTCACGCAGTATTCTGCGGATGACGTCGAAGTCTTCGATGTCGAGGACGTTTCGAAGCTGCCGGCATTGGTGAAATCGGACTACGTCACCTGGGTCGACATTCAGGGGTTTGGCAATGAAGCCAAACTCAGGGGCGTGGCGGCGGCATTCCGGCTGCATCCGATCGCACTCGAGAACGCGGTGAACGTGCCGCAACGCGCCAAGGCAGAGTCGTACGCAGACCACAATCTTATCATCGCGAGATCCCCGGTGATGGGGGACGATGGGGACATTTCTGTTCCGCAAGTGTGCTTTATCGTCGGCGATGGATTTCTGATCACGTTTCAGGAACGCTACCTTGGCTTTTTCGATGCCGTGCGCGAGCGTATTCAAGCCGGCGGGGGTCCGATGCGCACACATGGTTCGGACTATCTGGCGTACGCGCTTATCGACGCAATGGTGGACCGGTATTATCCCATAGCACAGCAGCTTTCAGACGCCATCGAAGACCTCGAGGACTGGGTCGTTGCGAATCCGCACCCGGAGGTTCTGACGCGCATTCATACGATCCGCAGACAGCTGGTCGTTCTCAGGCGCGTGGGGCACCCTCAGCGTGAGGCCATTAACATGATGTTGCGGCCACAATCGCCGTTCTTCACCGAGCCAGTGCAGGTCTTCGTGCGCGACACACGGGATCATATCGCTCAAATCGTCGAGCTCATTGATTCTTCCCGTGAGATGGCCTCCGATCTCGCTGATGCCTATTTGTCAAACGTCAGCCACCGTTCCAACGAAGTCATGAAAGTGTTGACGCTCATGGCAAGCATCTTTATTCCGCTGACTTTTATTGCCGGGGTATATGGGATGAATTTCGAGTACATACCCGAGCTTACAAGCCGCATGGGTTACTTTGTCGTGTGGGGCATCATGATTGCGATAACCGTTTTCATGGTGTTTTTCTTCAGGAGCCGCGGCTGGATTGGTACATCAAAACCGCCGCCAACGGATTCCTAGCGTTTCGTGCCAAACTCGTTGATGTCGAGTAGAAAGTCCTTGCCGTCCGTGACCGCTAGAAAGGTCCGGTCGATCGTCTCGTAACGGAGGTTTTCTATGTCCACCGATTGCGGCATGAAGTTGACGATATAGCCGCTTCCTGCCAGGTCCATGATCGTAGTGCGTTTCGATTTCTTTTTGATGTACTGCGCTTTCATCTCATCGTAAATGAAAACATAGCCGGTCGCTCGCACCACTGCACCCGTGACTGCATCCGCCTGGCCTATGAAATGACGCTTAACCTGGCCCTCATAATTGCGGCGCATTATGACGTGAAACTTCTCACCCTGATCAACGACCATACTGATACTCCTCGATATTAGTTTTTAGCTGTCCTGGCTCTGTAACTCCAGGGTCGTGGAATCGATGCCGCGCAATAGCCGGCCAAGCAAATCGGCACCGGTGATGACCCGTTTGTCATCCGGCGTCCACAATAGGACGATGTCTTTGTCTATTGCCGAATCGCTCCTTGAGTCCATGCCTTCCTTTAGTGCGCTAATAATATGCCCGAGTGGGCTCGCCGGATTCGTAACAACTATGGGGCGATGGCAATGCTCGTAGGCATCGACGCCACTGGCGTCCGGCACCAGCGACCGAATATACGAATCTGCATCGAGCAATAACTGCGGATGCCCCGCCAGATCCGTGATAATGACCCACTTCCTGGAAGACTCGTTGACGTTTCTGACAAAATCGTCTTTTAGTGAACGAACCTCCGGCAATATTGGCAAATCAACCTTTGCCGGAAGTGCAATGATACTGGCCGGGTCGACTGTCTCGCCTTCATCGGATATCGGCACATCGTCGATATCCAGAAAATTCAGTGCACCACGCCCTTCGATAAAATCAATCTCCGCATCGTCGGAAATAATGTGCTGTTCGATGACACCCTTAAGCTGGCGCTCCTGCAAATACTCGGTTGCTTCCGCGCCGAGGAGCTTGTCCAGCATCCAGGCGCTCGGCATGGCAACGGGATACAGGACATACTGATAAAAGCGCAGGACCGGGCTGAGCAATGATGCCATCTTCATCGCGCGACGCGAAAAATACGCCTGCGGGATAATCTCGCCCAGGAACGTAATTACGACGGTCGAAAAAGCGAACGCAGCGACGCCGGCCATGACCGAGTTGGAAAGCAGGGTTAGCAGCACATTAATGCCGACGTTCCCCCAGAGAATGGTGGTGAGCAAGAAGTTGGCGTCGCGGCGCAGGACAAGGATTTTGGCCGCGGATCGATTACCTGCGGCTGATTCGGCCTCCAGACGAAGCCGGCTCAGACTGAAAAAAGCGAGGTTCAGTCCCGAAAACATCGCAGAGTGCATCAGGCAGATTGCGATTCCGATCCAGATCAGGTTTTCCATTCTTTAATCCCGATTAAAAGGCAGTTAAGCTCGGAAGAAAGCTTCGAACACGGGACAATTTGGTGACCGGATACGCGGTCTTGCCCAAAAACTGACGGAGCTATGGCCGCATGGATCTTACTTCAAATTGGGTAAGCGTTGCTGCAATTGTTTTTTCTTGGCGGCACCAATAAACGCTATTATGGTCCAAGTTTCGAAATGGTTGATGTGAGGAATGTCATGCGCTGCCTAAAGATTATTATTGCGGTCAGCCTGGCGCTAACGGGCCCCGTGTCGATAGCGCAGTCTGGCGAACCGTCGTTCGTTGCCGTCGACGAAAATCTGTGGGTCACGTTTTACGACGTCCCGTCGCACCGTTTCAGGGCGATTCGTGATGCCTTTGTCCGGCGCAATTTCGAGTCGTCGAGTCGCGATCTCGTCACGAGCGCCAGTTATCTAAAGATCGAATCCGGCCGCGCGGTGCCTGGGATTGCAGAGCGCCTTGAAGACGTCGCGGCGCAAATGATGTCGATCTCGCAGAATATCGGCGATAAAAATGTGACGGCGACGACTCTCGATCAGCTGTTCGGCCGGGCCCATTGGCTGCTTGCGCAGCACTACCTTCACTTTGCTCGCGAATCACGCAACGCCGATAACAATCGGATGTCCGGACGTTACCTGTGGGCGACCGCTCACCACCTGGAGCGCGCGGTATTATGGAGCAACGCCCGCATCGACAAGAATGTGGTGACTACGCTCGAGGAGCTGCGCGACCTCGCGAGCCGCTTGCAGGATAGTGAGACAGCCCCTGCGGCGCGCAAAGAAAAGCCCATCGCCCGGGCGGAAAAACTCCTGGTAAAACTGGGCGCTGAAATCGATCGACCGGTCGTTCTGAATATTCAGTAGTCGAACGCTACAAACCTGCGGGAGCGTATCCGATGGAATCCGAAAATTCATGGTTTGGCTCGTTCGTCGATGCGGTCTCGAATCAAATTGGGGTCGGAGCGAATTACCTGCCGAGCGTTCTTGCAGCGATTCTTATACTCGTGCTCGGCTGGCTAGTTGCGCGCCTCGCGCGTGGCGCGGTGCGCAGAGGCGCGCAGGCGTCCAATCGTTTCCTCGAACGGGCGTTCCCGGACGGCATGCTGGCGGGAGCGCGCGTTTCTTCACTGACGGGAACGCTTCTGAGCGAGGTCGTATTCTGGGTCATTGTCCTGATGACCGTTACGATCGCTGCGAAAGTTGCCGGGCTGAGCGCGATATCCAATTGGCTGGCCCGGATCACAGAGTATCTGCCGCAGCTGCTTGCGGGTGTCACGATCGTCGTACTGGGTTTTTTCCTTAGCGTTTATGTTCGCGAACAGGTCGCCTCGCAGACATCGCTCGACGATTCGGGCCGGCGTATGCTTCTCGGCAAAGTTGTGCAGGGCCTGGTTATGACCGCGGTGCTGATCGTTGGCCTAGATCAGATCGGTATCGAAGTCGCCCTGCTTATCGCGCTGTTCGTCGTGTGCGCCGCGGCACTCCTGATTGGACTGGCTGTAGCCTTTGCGTTGGGCGTGCGCAGCCACGTCAGCAATATAATAGGTGTACGCTCGGCCCGCAGACACATGAGTACCGGAGTGAAGATTCGCATCGGCGATATCGAAGGTGAAATTCTCGAAATGACGTCAGCCCAGATCGCGCTTGACACAGATCAGGGCAAGACTATTGTGCCGGGCAAGTTTGTTGATGAGCATGTGACCATCATCGTGGCGCCGGAAGCCGATCAGGATGCGAAAGGTGTTTAGCTCACCCGAACTCACCATCGCGTATATCAAGAGGCAGCCGGAGTCAGCCGGACGCGTGCTGTCTAAAATGCGGCCGACAGACGCCGCAGTGTTCCTGCAGGCAATTCCGACGAGATTTGCAGTTCAGGCTGTTGCCAACATGAATCCCCGGCCCGCGTCGCTGGTCATTGCGAAAATGGGGGTTACCTCCGGTGGCGCGCTGCTTCGTGATCTCGACTCCGCGGAAGCCTCGACGATCCTGCGTCAGGTGGACCGCACCGAGCGAGAAGAACTCCTTAAAGAATTGCCGCGCCGGCTTAGACGAAATATAGAAATGTCCCTGACATTCCCGACAGGCACTGTCGGTGCACATATGACGACGGCGATCGCAGTGCTCCGGGAAACCGACAAAACATCAGATGCACTCGGTCTCGTCAAGCAGGCCGGACGTGACTTTGCCGACCTTGTCTTCGTCGTCGATGACAACCGCAAGCTCGTTGGTGTGATACCCGCGCCGTCGCTCTTGCGCCACGGTACGCACACCGCGCTCTCTGAACTCGTCGATACGACGTGTGCTGCGGTGTCGCCACACGCCCGCCTGGAAGCAATTGCGGGCATGGACGCATGGCACGACTACAGTTGTCTACCGGTCGTCACCAGGCGTGGCGAGGTCATCGGAATGATTTCGCGAAAGGCGTTGCGGCGTGCGGGACAATCCAAAATTGCTGACACGGACGCCGTCAGCCCGTCTATGGCGGAGTCGATGGTGGAGGCCCTGGTGGCCAGCGTCGTTGGCCTGGTCGATCTGTGGACTTCGTCTGCCAGAAATTCGGAAGGCCAGGGGGGGCAGAATGGTCGCTGATCCGAACCGGGTGATTGACGCGCTGAACCGGCAGTTCTTCATCGATTTTCCGCTTGATGCCGCACGCGAAATCGAGTCGCTGAACGTCAGCGCCGTTGCCGCAGCATCCGCCCGGCAACCTGCGAAAGTTCTGGCTCCGGTCTGGCAACGCCTGTTGCCCGACAGGGCAGCGTCGCTGTTGCAGGAAATGCCTGACTCGCTTGCAGACCGACTGCTCGAAGAGTTGCCGCCACCCCGAGCCGTGCGCATTCTGGGCTGCATGTCGGCAGACGAACGCAGCGAGCGGATGGCGCGTCTGGATCCGCTTATGCGCGAGGACCTCGAGCTGA
>Ga0224502_10000930_pt1 | contig 10134 bp, 9 predicted proteins | sample SF_Oct11_sed_USG_5_FD_169104 | JGI IMG/M metagenome (GOLD analysis project Ga0224502, IMG submission 169104) | Sediment microbial communities from San Francisco Bay, California, United States - SF_Oct11_sed_USGS_13 | ecosystem: Environmental > Aquatic > Marine > Sediment | place: USA: California... | reverse complement strand
GTATCCAACGGAAAGCTCTCGAGGTACTCGCGACTCCGATCAGGGTCGGGGCGGGCACCGCCGGCAGCTCCACCACTGGCCTGTGGCGTATCCGGAACAAATGGCGAACGCAGACCTTGCGCATCGGCGACGTACGTGAAGACTTCGTACGGCGTGATCTCCGGCAGCGGATCGATACGGCCACCCGGACGCGCCTTGATTTCGTTGATGTACTGATCGAGGTCATCCATGTCGCCGCCGCAAGCTGCGAGGCCAAACGTTGCCAGGATCAGGATCAGGCTATTTTTCATGATTTGTTTGATTGGGGAAGCGTTCATGATCACTGTGCCTCCTCATCAAGATAGCGGTAAGTTTGAGCGGTGACTTCCATGCTCAGGTTGTCGAAGCTGTCCTTGCTTTCCGGCGTGATGTTGATGTCATGCAACGTCACGATTCGGGGCAGCGCAGCAATGCCGCTAACAAAGTTACCAATCTCGTGATATCCGCCAGTCAGGCGAATCTTGATCGGCTTTTCGGCGTAGAAGTCCTTGGGGATTTCCGCCAGCGGAACAAACAGCTTTTCCTGCAGGCCGGCCGCCAGGCCGGTCTGCGAAATATCGACTATCAGGCTCGGGATCTCAGTCTCACCCGGTAGCTGGCGAAGCATGGTGCCAAACGACTGCTCGATCTGTGTCAGCTGCGCCTTGTATGCATCGTAGTTGGCGGCCTTGCGCTGTTTGTTTTCAAACGCGAGGCGCAACTCCTGCTCCTCATTTTGAGCACGCTCCAACAGCGGCGCTTTGTCCTTGACGATAGTGAAATAGATGCCGAGTCCTGCGACCAGGATAAAGACAATCACGATCACCCCGATACGAAACGGCAGCGGCCAACGACCGACGTCATTCGCATCCAGGCTTTGGAGTTCTTCAACGAGGTTCATTCCATGTCCTCCATTTCAGAATCCTTGTGTATTTGCTTCAGGTACACCACAAACTCTGACTGGCGAGAAGCGCCGGACTGTTTTGTTTCGACTCGCTCGACCTCGGGATCAGCCAGCCAATCCGACGCATCCATCTGCCGCATCAGCGCAGAGACACGTGTACTTGACTGCGCGACGCCGCGAATCTCGACCCTCGCACCGGTCTGCTTCAACCCTGTCAGGTAAACGCCCTCGGGCAGCTGGCGGACAATCTCGTCGAAAAGATGCACAATCTCCGGACGGCTCTTCTGCAGCTGCTCAATGATTTCCATGCGCGCCAAGAGGCGCTCCTTCTGCAGCTCGAGACCATCAATTTCCGCAATGCTCTTTTCAAGCTCGACAATTTCAGCCGTCAGGCGCTCATTGCGAGCGTTCTGATTCGAGATCATTTGCGAGTAAGCAAACATCGTCACCATGACGACCGCGATTGCCGCAACAATGGCGCCGGCCATGGCAACGCCGAAATCTCGTTGCCGCTGTTTGCGTTCCGCCTCGCGCCAGGGGAGTAGATTAATATTTGGCATATTAGTCGAAGCTCCTCAGTGCAAGGCCGCAGGCAGTAAGAAGTGCTGTTGCATCTTTATGCACGCCCTGTGATTTTGCCTTGGATGAAATTTTCATCTGGCCGAGCGGGTCGCCGACTTCCGTCGGGATGCCAACACGGCTCGAGATGACGTCGGCGATACCCGGTATGTTGGCGCAGCCACCACAGACCAGGATCATGTCCGGTTGCTCACGGCCACCGCCGGAAGCGAGGTAGAACTGCAGAGACCGGCTGACCTGTTGCGTCATGTCGTCGATAAACGGTTCGAGAACTTCCGGTTGATAGTTGGATGGCAGACCGCCCTGCTTCTTCGCACGGCCGGCATCTTCCATCGACAAACCGTAGGTCCGCATGATCTCTTCGGTCAGCTGCTGGCCGCCGAAGTTGAAGTCACGCGTGTAAACAACCCTGAGATCCTGCAATACGCTGAACGTCGTGCTGGAGGCGCCGATGTCGACGACCGCAACCGACTGTCCGATACCACCATCAGGAATCTGGTGACTCAACAAGCGGCAGGCATTCTCTAGCGCGAACGCTTCGACGTCGACAATCTGCGTTGTAAGACCCGCGGCGTTGACCGCAGCCTGGCGCTGCTCGACGTTCTCGGTTCGCGTCGCGACCAGCAACACGTCCATCAGCTCGGGATCCTTCTCGTTCGGGCCGATGACTTCGTAGTCGAAACTTACCTCTTCCATCGGAAACGGGATGTACTGGTCCGCCTGGATCTCGACCTGGCCTTCAAGGTCTCTTTCAGAGAGGCTCGACGGCATCTGGATGACTTTAGTAATGGCTGCGTCACCGCTAATGGCGACGGCCACGTCGGTTGCCTTGGCTCCCGCGCGCTTGACGGCGCGACGAATCGCCTCGCCGACAGCTTTCGCGTCAACGATGGCCTTTTCGCTCACCGAGCTGGGGGGAGTAGGCTCTGCTGAATAAGACTCGACCCGATAGCGCTTCCCGCTTTGGGATAGCTCTATCAGCTTGACCGACGAGGTCGTGATATCGAGGCCCAGCAATGGCTGTGATTTTTTGCCAAAAAGCACGTATTTTTCCTTCTAAGTCGGTAAGTTGCGCGTCAAACGTGGATCAGACCTTAGCAAAGCGATTTAACTATATATCAATAAAATGTTAAATAAAACGTGACTGTGTTCACGATCCAACAATCCCTATGTTAAGAGCCCTTTGGCAGATATTCCGTGATCCAGTCGAATCCTCGGCATACGACTCGTTATTGCAGCGCTCAGCCAGTAATGACTATCATCGCTATCTGATGCTGCTTCGCTGAGCCTTTGCCCCAATAAAGCCACATTTTCGTCATCGGACGAACATCACGTTACTCTTTGATAAGACTTGTATCTGCCTTGAGAAACCGGGGTGTTCAGCCGAAAACGCCTGTAACTATGCTTAATTCAACGAAAAAAAGATCCAAACCACGTCACATTAGGCGACATAAGCTGATTCGCGCCGCGATCGTGCTGCTGGGTATGGGTACCATAGGCGGCATTGGCGTGACCGCGGGTGTCATTGGCGCCTATTACTTTGTGCAACCCGGCCTGCCTGCCGCTGAAACGATTCGCGACATACCGTTGCAGATCCCGTTGCGTATCTTCAGCCGCGATGGCTATCTCATTTCCGAGATCGGCGAGCGGCGTCGCATCCTGGTTACCTACGATGAGTTGCCGCCTCATATCGTGAATGCGTTTGTCGCTGCAGAAGATCAGCGCTTTTTCGTACACCCGGGCATCGACTACCGCGGAATTTTGCGCGCCTTTGTGCGTTTTGCCACGACGGGCAACTTCGAGGGTGGTGGCGGCAGCACGCTCACCCAGCAGCTTGCGCGCGATTACTTCCTGACGCGCGAGCAGAAGTTCACGCGCAAAATTCGTGAGGCGTTTCTTGCTTACAAGATCGAGCAGGAATTCACGAAGGAACAGATCATGGCGCTGTTCCTGAACAAGATGTTCTTCGGTCAGCGCGCCTATGGCGTTGCCGCGGCCGCGCAGGTTTATTTCAACAAGGGTCTTGCCAACATCAATGAAGCCGAAGCGGCAACGCTGGCGGGCGTGTTACCCGCGCCCTCACGTTACAACCCGGTCTACAGTGCAGCCAATGCCGAAATGCGGCGTGGCTATGTGCTCGCGCGCATGGAGGAGCTCGGCTACATCGACGAGCCTACGTTTGAAGCAGCGATGGCCTGGCCGATGGAGTCGCGACTTTACGGTGCGGCCGTCGAGCTCAACGCGCCCTTCGTTGCGGAAATGGTCCGCAGCGAAATGCTCAAGCGGTATGGCGAAGCTACTTATACGGATGGTTTCCAGGTCGTCACGTCGCTCGATTCCCGCCTGCAAAAAGCCGCCAACTATTCGCTGCGCAATGGTCTGCTCGAATTTACCCGACGGCGTGGTTATTACGGCCCGATCCAGAATATCGAGCTGACGGACGAGGTGCTTGCCGCAGAATTTACGGAGTGGCCGATCGAGATTCGCGAATTGCTCGAGCAATACGCGCCCGGCGGCCTTTCGGTGGCGCTGGTAACAGCGGTTAACGACAACAATACAGCATCGATCCTGTTCCGCGGGGGCATCACCGCGACGGTTCCATGGAGCGGCATCAAGTGGGCGAGGCCGTTCATCGACCGGGAAACCCGGGGGCCCGAACCCGAAACGGCAGGCGACGTCCTCAGTGTCGGCGACCTGATCTACGTCATGCCTACCACGAAAGGTACCTGGGCACTGGCGCAGGTGCCGCGGGCGCAGGGTGCGGTCGTTTCTATCGACCCCTTTGACGGTGCCGTCACCGCGCTGACCGGCGGCTTTGACTTCACGACGAGTAAATTCAATCGTGCGCGGCAAGCGTTTCGGCAGCCGGGCTCGTCATTCAAGCCGTTCATTTATTCCGCGGCGCTCGAATACGGTAATACGCCTGCGACCGTAGTACTCGATGCACCTGTCGTCATCAGCTCATCAGAACTCGAGGCTGTTTGGCGGCCGATCAATTACAGCGGTCGTTTTTATGGCCCGACGCGCATGCGCGAAGCGCTTGTGCGCTCAATGAATCTCGTGTCGGTGCGTCTGCTGTTGTTCGAAACGGGCGTGGGCAACGCAGTGCGCCACATCTCGAAGTTCGGTTTCGGGGGCGCCGCCCTTCCCCATAACGGCTCGCTGGCGCTCGGCGGTGGTGCTGCGTCTCCGCTCGACATGGCCCAGGGCTACGCAACCATCGCGAATGGCGGGCATGCGGTGAAGCCCTATGTCATCGATGCGATTTACGGTCCGGAGGGAGAAACGCTGTATCGCGCCGAGCCCGCCATTGTGTGCGACGAATGCGTACCCGCCGAGCCGGAGTTCGAGTTTCCGTTGGATCCCGAAGTGGGGGGTGAGGAGCGGGAAGAGATGACGCTCGATGAAATGGCGGACATCGTTACCGTGTATCGGCCTGATGCCACCGTGGACCCCGAGCTGTATGCGAATGTCAATGTGGCGCCACAGGTCATTTCGCCACAAAACGCTTTCCTCGTTCAGGACATGATGCGCGATGTCGTGAAACGGGGCACGGGCCGCCGGGCGATGGCGCTCGGCCGACAGGATCTTTCCGGCAAGACCGGCACGTCCAACGACCGCCGTGATGCCTGGTTCGGCGGGTTCAATGGTGATATCGCAACTATTGTCTGGGTCGGCTATGACGACGATCAGCCACTCGGCCCGGGCGAGGAGGGGTCGCGCACCGCACTGCCTATCTGGGTTGAGTTCACCCGCATTGCGCTAAAGGGTGTACCCAACCATCAGATGCCGATGCCAGAGGGCATTATTTCGGTACTTATAGACAGGGAAACCGGCTGCCCGGCCCGCGCAGGGCAAGGCAATGTCGTTTTCGAGGTGTTTCGAGAGGGCCACGTACCCGAGTGCGATATCGTCGATGAGGTTCCGGATATCTTCAACGATGCGTCGGGGCTCGACCCGGACTCTGAAGAAGAGTCGGAAGACGACAGCGAGTCAATATTCTGAGCCATGCCCAGAAGACGTAATAGCGAGTCAGAGCGGGCACGCCAGGTCCTGGCGCAGGAAGCTGCGCGCATTATTGTCGATCACGGAATTCGCGACTATCGCATCGCCAAGCAAAAAGCCGCGGAGCGTCTTGGCGTCGGTACCCGGGGCTTCCTGCCTGGCAACGCCGAGGTTGAAAGCGCCGTTGCTGAATACCTGCAGCTTTTTGGTGGTGAGTCCCACACTGACTTGTTGAGATTGATGCGCACGGCCGCGCTGTCGGCGATGGAGTTACTCGCCGAATTTTCGCCACGACTGGTCGGCCCGGTACTGGCAGGGACAGCCGATGAGAACTCTGCGGTCAACTTGCACCTGTTCACAGACAGCCCGGAAATGGTCGCGATGGAGATTGGCGACATGGGGATTGCGTTTCGGCCCTACGAGCGACGCCTCAAAAGCCGCCGCGGCCAGGTCGAGATGTATCCGGGTTTCGAATTCAGCCACCGCAACGAAACGATCCAGGCAACGGTATTCCCGGTCGATGGTATTCGACAGGCGCCGATAAGTCCGATCGACGGTAAGCCAATGCGGCGCGTCGACTCTGAAGCTGTGCAGGTGCTCCTGAGTCACATCTGACAAGGAATGGGGACACTCTAATGAGAGCGTCCCCTTTTCTAATTACCGGTTCTAATTACCGGTCCGCGACCGGTATGTAGTCCCGCGCTGCCGCACCTACGTACAGCTGCCTCGGGCGAGCGATCTTACCCTTTGGATCGGAAATCATCTCGCGCCAGTGCGCCACCCAGCCTACTGATCGGCCCAGTGCGAACATGACCGTGAACATTGACCTCGGAATGCCCAGCGCCCTGTAAATAATGCCGGAGTAGTAATCGACATTCGGATACAGGTTCTTCTCGATGAAGTAGTCGTCTTTCAATGCGACCTGCTCGAGTTCCAGCGCCAGCTCGAACAGCGGTTTGTCATCAGGGTCGAGCGAGTCCAGCACCTTGTAGCACATCTCCCGAATAATCGTCGCCCGTGGATCGAAGTTCTTGTAGACACGGTGGCCGAAGCCCATGAGGCGGAACGGGTCGTTCTTGTCCTTGGCTTTCTCGACATACTTGGGGATCTGGCTGACATCACCGACTTCCCTGAGCATCGCGAGCACGGCTTCGTTGGCGCCGCCGTGCGCCGGACCCCACAACGCCGCGATTCCCGCAGCAATCGCCGAGTAGGGGTTGGCGCCGGAGCTGCCTGCCATGCGAACCGTTGACGTCGAACAGTTCTGCTCGTGGTCTGCATGCAGAATGAACAGCAGGTCGAGTGCCTCGGATGCAACCGCGTTGATCTCGTAGGGCTCAGCCGGCACGGCAAACAACATTTGCAGGAGGTTGTCGCAGTAGTTGAGATCGTTGCGCGGATACATGAACGGCTGACCCGTGTTCAGCTTGTAAGCCGCAGCTGCGATCGTCGGAAGTTTCGCAATAATGCGATGGGCGAAAATGTCGCGATGGTCCGGATTAGAGGAATCCATCTCGCTGTGATAATAGGCCGACATCGAGCCGACGACGGCTGAGAGTTGCGCCATCGGGTGTGCGTCGTAGCGGAAGCCCTTGAAGAAATTCAGCATGCCTTCGTTGAGCATGGTGTGCCGGCGAATCAATTCTTCGAAGCCGGAAAGCTCATCCGCCGTTGGCAACTCACCGTAAAGCAGCAGCCAGCAGACCTCCATGAAGCTGGAGTGTTTCGCAAGCTGCTCGACCGGATAACCCCGGTACATGAGAACACCCTTTTCACCATCGATGAAGGTAATGTCCGATTCACAGCTGCCCGTTGCAACGAAGCCCGGATCGTAAGTGAATACGCCGTGCTCCTTGTACAGACTTGCTATGTCGATAAGGTCGGGACCGGTCGTACCGCTGCGAACCGGCAGCTCGGACTCGATTCCACTGGGGCTTATCAGCCGATATGCGTCCTGGCTCATGACTTTCCTCTATCTACATCTCTAAGAACTGGACGAGCATAGCAGAGCAATCCACGACGTGAAGTCGTGGTTATACGCAATATGGTTGTCGAAAAGGCGCGCCGGCGGGGTGCCCGGCGCTGGTCGAACTCTAGCTCATACCGTATTTGCGGCGGAACTTGTCCACGCGACCGCCAGTATCGACGATCTTCTGCTTGCCGGTATAAAACGGGTGGCACGAGGAGCACACTTCGATGTGGAGTTCCTCGCCGAGCGTCGAGCGCGTTTCAAATTCGTTGCCACAACTACAGATGACCTTGATGGGTTCGTAATTGGGATGAATGTCGGCTTTCATGATTGCTCTCCAGAGCACGCTACTCTGCGAAAAAGGTCGCGCATGATATAGCGAAGACGCGGTCTCCGCAAGCCCCCGAATCTTATCCACAGAACCTGTGGATAAGACTGTGGATGAAAATTGAACGAGTGCCGTAAGGTGCGGATTTTCAAGCAGGGCTGTCAATATGACTAATTTGTGTCCACTTTTAATAATTTAATAAAAACAATAACTTACAGTCGTTTCGCAACACTCAAAATGAGATGAGGGCGTTCTTACACTAAAAATAAAGGGGCAGCCGGCCCCTTGTGCATAATTAAACAAGACCAGACGCCGCCGGGGAGGCCGCATTTTAGCAGTCGCCGGCGCCGGAGTCGCGCAGAAATTCGGCCTGAAGATCGTTCAAAAAACGGCGCCCGAGTTCCGTGGGGCACCAGGTCGCGTTCTCGTCGCGCGCAATCAGGCCTTTTTCCAACGGCCCCGTCATCGCCGCCAAGAGACGCGCATTGGGCAAGCCGGTACGAGCAACGAAGTCAGCCTCCCGGAAGCCGGTCGTCAGACGCAGCGCATTGAGCATGAACTCGAATACCAGGTCGTCTTGCGACAGCCGCTGGCCGGGCCCGGTCTCGTCGCCGTGCTCCATGGCCAGCATGTATTGCAGCGGATTGGCAGGTTTTCGATAGCGCGTAACGCCACCGGCATCGCTGATCTTTCCATGTGCGCCGGCGCCAACAGCCAGGTAATCCCCAAACAGCCAGTAATTGACATTGTGCCGGCAGCGCAGCCCGTTCCTGGCCCAGGCGGACACCTCGTACTGCTCGAAACCCAACGATTCCAGTAATTCGGCACCGGCATCCTGGATCGCCCAGGCCATTTCCTCGTCGGGCAGATCGTCGGGCGGCCGGGCATGGAACACCGTATTGGGTTCCAGCGTGAGCTGATACCACGACAGGTGCGTTGGATTGAGTTCCGCAGCCGACTGCAGGTCGGCGCACGCTTTTTCGACGGTTTGGCCGGGCAGACCGTGCATGAGATCGATGTTCAGGTTGTCGAATCCGGCTGAGCGCGCATCCGTCACAGCGCGGCGAATATCGTCGCCGCTATGAATCCGCCCCAGCTTTTGCAGGGCCTCATCATCAAAGCTCTGCGCACCTATCGACAGCCGATTGACGCCTGCCTCGCGATACCCGGCCGGCGCGCCGCACTCGACTGTACCCGGGTTGGCCTCCATCGTGATTTCGACCTCGGCCGACAGCACGAAACGATGCCTTACGGCATCCAGCAGGCGGGCAATTTCAGCCGGCGCAAACAAGCTCGGTGTGCCACCCCCGAGGAAAATACTCTCGACCGGCCTGTCGCCGGCAATCACGGCCTCGCGATCCAGGTCTGCGAGCAAAGCATCAATGTAACGCGTCGTTGGCGCGCCTGCCGCGGCCGAGTGGGAGTTGAAATCGCAGTACGGGCATTTGCGCACACACCACGGCATGTGCACATACAGAGACAACGGCAGGCGGTTCACGCGTACTTCTGTTTGATCAGTTCGACCAGCTTCCTGAGGGCCTGGCCACGGTGGCTGCGCAGGTTTTTCTGCTCCGATGACAGTTCGGCCGAACTACAGCCGCAGTCGGGAACGAAGAACAGGGGGTCATAGCCGAAACCACCGTCACCCTGTCGTGCATGCAGAATTGATCCGCGCCATACGCCTTCCGCGACCAGCGCCTCTCCAGCTGGCTCGACAAAGGCAGCAACACAATGAAAAGCGGCCGCACGATCTTCCACGCCCTCGAGCGCTTCGAGTAAACGGTCGTTGTTCGCCTCATCGTCGCACTCCGGGCCTGCATAACGTGCAGAGTAAACACCCGGGGCGCCGCCCAGCGCATCGACGGCGAGACCCGAATCGTCTGCAATTGCCGGCAGTCCCGTCGCGGCAGCCGCATGCCGCGCCTTGATCAGCGAATTCTCGGCGAATGTCGTACCCGTCTCGTCGGCATCGGCGACCCCGAACTCGGATTGCGCCACGATCTCGACACCGAGTCCATCGAGCAAGCGTGCGATCTCGCGGATCTTTCCCGGATTGCCCGTTGCCATAACGACTTTCTTCGGCAGGTTGCTCACTTGGTTGCGGCGTTGATCGCCTCGTCTTGCGCCACGATGATGTCCTTGATGCCAGCCCGCGCCAGCCCGATCATCGCGGCAAATTCATCGTCGGTGAAAGCATGGCCTTCAGCCGTGCCCTGTACTTCAATGAAGTGCCCGGCGTCATTCATGACGACGTTCATGTCTGTTTCGGCCTGCGAGTCCTCGTCGTAATCGAGGTCGAGAACCGGTGTCCCCTGATAGATGCCAACCGAG
>Ga0224502_10000929_pt1 | contig 10139 bp, 10 predicted proteins | sample SF_Oct11_sed_USG_5_FD_169104 | JGI IMG/M metagenome (GOLD analysis project Ga0224502, IMG submission 169104) | Sediment microbial communities from San Francisco Bay, California, United States - SF_Oct11_sed_USGS_13 | ecosystem: Environmental > Aquatic > Marine > Sediment | place: USA... | reverse complement strand
TTCAATGCCCGACAAATTTTCACCGGCGAGCACTTTCTCTATCATTTCAATGGTTTCAGGCCAATTTTCTTCAGGAACAAACATGTCCATTTTCTTGCCCAAACATTCTTCTAAGGTCCATCCAAAAACCTTCGTAAATGTTGGGTTTAAATAAGTTACCTTCCTTTCCATGTCACAAACGATAACAGAATCAGGGTTTGCTTCTAGAACGGTCCGATATTTATTTTCACTCTCACGAAGGGCCGCTTCAGTCTGTTTGCGGATGGAAATTTCCTGACGTGCTTTTTCGTAGAGTCGAGCGTTCTCAATTGCGATGGCCGCTGATCCTGCAAGGGACTCCATTAAGGCGAGATGGTTTTTATCGAATCGCCCGGTTTCTGTATCCACCACTTGGAGCACGCCGATGACATCTCCCTTGACATGTAAAGGGACTGTGAGAATGGACTGCATATTCTTTCCGATGACCTGATCCACTTCCTTATAATGCCGCTCATCAGAATATGTGTCTGGAGAAATCGAGCTTTCACCGTGGCGCACCACCCATCCGGCCAGACCTTCTCCAGGTGCCAATCGCCAACCGCGCAAAGTTTCGCCATAATCGCCGGTGGCCTGCTCGCAGACCAGTTCCCCGGTGTCTCGATCGATCAACCATATTGAGCTGCCGACCACGCCCATCAATCGGCGGACTTCTTCCAAAACACTAACGATAACCTGATCCAAATTTAGGCTTGAATTAAATGCCTGGCGTGTCTGGGTGTGCAACCGCTGCTCGCGGTTGCGCAATCGGATGATTTCCCTCGCCCGTTCCTGTTCGGTAATATCACTTAAAATAACGACCCGGGTATCTTCTTCCTTATCCCAAGATAATATTTTTATTTTAACCAGATATTCGTTCAGAACCAGAGGAAAATCGACCGTCACGGTTTCCAATTTTTCCCTGGGCGTTTTTAAAAGGTCTGCCACGCTTTGACCCGCATCTCCTGAAAAAAGCTGGGTAAAAATTGCCCCTAACAGTTTTTTCTTAGGAGTATTGCACAAAGAAATTGCCGCGGGATTGGCAAAAACAATTTTTCCTTTAGAGGTTATTTCTAAAATTCCTTCTGGAATTGCCTCCAATATAATATGAAAATTTTTCTTGCCAGTCGGCAGTTCCTTGGTTATTTTCTCCATAAGATCCTTACCTTTTGAAGCATCCCCAGCTTTTTGACAAACTCGTAAAAAGTCTTTTGTGAACCATATCTGATCATTTTCAAATGGTCACTGAGCGAGCAAAACGGACTTTTTACGAGACCATCAGTTTTTTAAATTTAGGATATTTTGTTCTTAAAATAAAGAGAGATTGTGAGAATCATAAAATAATAATCTTCATTAAATCAAGTCTCAATTTATTCAATCCCTTCGAGACGCTCCAACACGCGGGTTCGCCGCTTTGAAATTAGGGGATTTCGGTTCAATCAACTTTGACGGCTTTGTAAAAAGTCTTTTGTGAGCGATATCTATCAAAATCAGATTTTTTTTGAGTTCATCAACTTTGGTATCCGATACGCCGGCAGCGAACGTTTTAAAAAAGGCAATTCTAAATCGTTTTTTTGGAAAAATGCTTGAATAATGTGTCTTAGGGGAATAGGATTAAAACAAAAACACCCGGGTAAAACCTCCTTTATTTCCAACAAATTGTAGGTTTTCGGAGATGTTTAAATATGCGTGCCGTAATACAAAGGGTTAAATCCAGTTCTGTAACCGTCGAAAATGAAATGGTCGCAAAAATCGGCAAAGGTCTTTTGGTTCTTTTAGGGATTGCAAAAGCCGATAATATCGACGATGCCGAATACCTTGCAGACAAGATCGTGAATTTAAGAATTTTTGAAGATGACAATCGCAAAATGAACCGTTCTTTGGTGGATACCGGCGGCGAAATTCTGGTTGTCTCCCAGTTCACCTTGCTGGGAGATTGCAAAAAAGGCCGACGCCCCTCTTTTGTCCAAGCCGCAGCTCCGGATCATGCTACCGAACTGTACCAGATATTTGTTGAACAGGTCCGCCAGAAGGGCGTTACTGTGAAAACCGGTCGATTTCGAGCCATGATGGATGTATCTTTGATCAACGACGGGCCGGTGACCCTTATTGTTGACAGCAGGTAGATTCCTTCGGGCTTTCGCCCTTGGTCCTCTGTTAATTTTGGGCGAAAACCCGTCATAAAGTAACCGTCATAAAAAATCTACTCCATGCATTTGTCGTCAAAATCAAAACCATCCTTTACAGCCGCCACATGCCGGTTTCTTCTTCTTTTTTGTCTATTGAATTTCGGGACAACCCAACATCTTTATGCCGAAAAACTCGCTGATCTAAATCCTTTTATCGGAGATCGGGATGCAATTCTGGTTGCGGATCCCCAAGGACGGATTGTTTTTTCAAAAAATGCCGACCTTCAGCTTGTCCCGGCATCGACCCTGAAAATATTTACGGCGCTTGTGGCCCTCCATTATCTGGGTCCGGATTACAGATTTGTCACCGAGTTTTATCAAGACCATCATTCAAATCTGAAAGTAAAAGGATATGGAGACCCCCTTCTCATTTCAGAAGCTTTGGCGGGAATTGCACTCGATCTCACCTCCATACCAGGCATTGAATTTAATCATATTAACGATATAGTTCTCGATGATTCATACTTTAAAACCCCCATCGCAATCCCCGGGGTTAATTTGTCAAATGAACCCTACGACGCACCCATCGGCGCGCTGTGTGTAAATTTCAACACAGTCAATTTCAAGCGCAGCCCTAACGGCATTTTTGTCAGTGCCGAGCCCCAAACGCCCCTATTGCCGTTTGTTCAAGAAAAAATCGATGCCTCTCAATTGGATCACGGCAGAATTCTACTTTCCTCTCAAAGAAATGAAAACACACTTTATTCGGGTCATCTTCTTCTATATTTTTTAAAAAAAGAAGCGATACAGTTCGACGGTAGAATAAGAACAGGAAGGGTTCAAAAAGACAATGACAAACTCATCTTCAGATATGTTTCCAGTTTTTCATTGATGCAAGTCATATCAAAACTTTTCGAATATTCAAATAACTTTATGGCCAATCAGTTGCTCATCACTTGCGGTGCAAAAGCATACGGGCCTCCGGGGACCCTGGAAAATGGAGTTCAGGCAGCATCAGCATATGCGAAAAATATTCTTAAAATCGATAAGTTCCGGCTTGTGGAAGGTTCAGGGATATCGAGAAAAAACCGGATGTCAGCGGCAAGTTTTTACAAAATACTCAAAGTTTTTGCGCCCTATCATTTTCTCATGCGCAAAATGGGGAAAGCTTTCTATAAAACGGGAACCCTCAGAGGGATCAATACGCGGGCCGGTTATATAGAAAATAAAGAAGGAAAGTTGTATTCATTTGTTGTGCTGATAAATACCCCGAGGAAGTCGCCGAAACCAATTGTGGATATACTCTTGCGCAATCTGGATTAAAAAATTGGTTCCTTCCCGCTGGTAATTGAAGCATATGCACTGTGGTTATGGATCGACTCAAAATTTTCCGCACTCACGGAAAACCAGGTTATGTTGCTGTCCTGTTTCAGCTTTTCAGCAACGTCTCTGACGATATCTTCAACAAATTTAGGGTTATTGTAGCCTGTTTCCGTCACATGTTTCTCATCGATACGTTTGAGGACAGAGTATACTTCGCATGAAGCAGCCCCCTCTACCAGCTCAATCATATCTTCGATCCAGATAAATTTTTTAAACCGGGTGCTGAGCATGACTTGACCGCGTTGATTATGGGCGCCTGCATTACTGATTTCTTTTGAACATGGACAGACGGAAGATATCGGAACAACGACCACGGATACGAGATCGATCTTGCCGCCGGGGTCGCTTGAGCCCAAAAAACTGCACACGTAGTCCATCAGACCGAGGGATTTGCTGATGGGGGATTTTTTTTCAATAAAATAGGGAAATGTTACTTCGATGTTGGCCGAAGCTGCATTTAAATATTTTTTCATCTCTTCAAGAATAACGGCAATTTTCTTTAAAGATACCTCCGGACGAAACAAATGCAGCATTTCCACAAAACGGCTCATGTGAGTCCCTTTGTAGTTGTGGGGTAAATCGACATACATGTTTATGGAAGCAACGGTGTGCTGAAAGTTGTTTTTCCGGTCGAGCACTGTTATGGGATATTTAAGATTCTTAATGCCGACTTTGTCGATTGGAATGTTGCGATGATCGAATTGATTTTGGATGTCTTTCATTTTAACAAATAATCTGTCTTCACATGACTCATGGCTCTGAAAATATTCCCTTTAACTTTCTTGTTGCTCCTGTAAAGCTGCTGTAATAGCCGCTTAATTTCTTGCCGTTTGGAAACTTTTGCGGTTGGACATGGATTGATTAAATCCGGACAACCTTTCTCTTTTGCAAATCGTCTTATAACATCTTCGTCAACAAAAGCAAGGGGCCTTATCAATGTAAATCTTTCCTGGAAAAAAGACTGAGAGGGCAGCATCGTACTGATCTCTCCAACATAGCATATATTCATAAACAAAGTCTCGATGATATCGTCTTTGTTGTGCCCCAGAGCCACCTTGTTGCATCCGAGTTCATCCGCAATTTCAAAAAGGCGTTTTCTGCGCAACCTGGAACATAAAAAACACGGATTTTCAAGATTTTGAGAGCTATGGGCCAAAATTCCGTAATCCGTATGCTCAATTTTAAGTTCAAGCCCTGTTCTATCCCAATATTCGGCCAGGGGTTCACTGAAACCTTCCTCAAACCCGGGATCGATATACACTGCAGACAGTTCATATTTTATGGGGATGCGCTCCAGTCGTTCATTTAACATCCACATCAGAGTGAAACTGTCTTTGCCTCCTGAAAGCCCGACTAAAATTCGATCCCCATCAGAGATCATATCATACCGGTGCAACGCTTTCCCAATATTCCTTTTTAGCACCTTGTAGGCATAGCTGTACTTTGGCAAAAGAAAAGTGTCGGCCTCCTAAAGATTTTCTTCTATTTCTACGAGCTCTTCTTTTTTTTCTCGAATTGTAATTTTTCCCGCAGCGACTTCGCGAAGGGCGACTACGATATCTTCGTTCTTCGGTGAACTTACCAGGTATTCGGATCCTTCACGGATCTGCCTTACACGCTTGGACGCCATGTTGACCAGTAAAAACCGGTTTTTTACCCGTTTCAAGCAATCTTCTATGGTTATACGCGCCATGAAAAACCTCCGTTAATATGTATATCATTAATCATTTTAAAATGTTTGATAATAAATGGTCGATTTACAATATTTTTACCAGTTCATAGTATCTTTTTCCACCTGGAGCTTCCAAAGAAATTTCATCTCCAGGTTTTTTGCCTATTACGGCTTTCCCCAAGGGTGAAGACACAGAAATGCGTCCTTCCTCAATATTCGCCTCGTCAGGTCCCACAAGCTGATATTTAACATTTTCCCCGGTATCGGTATTTTCAAGCATTACAGAACTGGCAAATAAAGCGCGATCCTTTGGAAGTTTTTGAGGATCGATGATATCTGCTCTGGATAGCTTGTATGCCAATTCATTTAACCGCCCCTCGATGAATGCCTGCCTGTCTTTGGCAGCTTCAAACTCCGCGTTTTCAGTGATATCCCCGTGAGCACGGGCCTCTTCGATTGACTTTATATTCCTGGGACGTTCAACTCTTTTAAGATAATCCAGTTCTTTTTTCAGGGCCTGATAGCCCTCTTTGGTAATGGGTACGCGTTCCAAATCTAAACTCCCTATAAATAATCCTTTGCCAAGATTTCTGCAATCTGTACCGCATTTGTTGCAGCGCCCTTTCTGATATTATCGGCTACAACCCACATATTGATGCCGTTTGAAATCGACTCATCCTCACGGATACGACCCACAAGTGTCAAGTCCTGGCCGGCAGCATCAATGGCAAGCGGATAAATGTTGTTGTGCGGATCATCAACGACTTTAACTCCGGAAGTTTCTTCCAGCAAAGCTCTCACCTCTTCTGCAGAAACATGTTCAATGGTTTCAATGTTAATCGATTCTGAATGACCGAAAAATACCGGCACACGAACGGTGGTTGCTGTAACCCCAATGCTATCGTCTTCCAGAATCTTTCTCGTTTCATGAAGCATTTTCATTTCTTCTTTGGTATATCCGTTCTCCAGAAACACATCGATGTGGGGAAGGCAGTTAAAAGCGATGGGGTGTGGGTAAACCTCCATTTTATACGATTTGAAATTGAGAATCGAGCGGGTCTGAGCATCGAGTTCATCAATCGCCTTTTTCCCGGTTCCTGAAACAGCCTGATATGTTGAAACCACAATCCGTTTTATCCCATATTTCTTGTGCAATGGATGTAATGGAACAACCATCTGGATGGTCGAACAGTTCGGATTTGCGATGATACCTTTATGGGTGTATTGTGCAATTGCATGGGGATTCACTTCTGGAACCACCAGGGGAACTTTGGGATCCATCCGCCACGCGCTTGAATTGTCAACAACCACGCATCCGTCCCGGGCCGCAAAAGGGGCAAATTTTTCACTGGTACCGCCGCCGGCCGAAAAAAGGGCGATATCGAACCCTTTAAAAGAATCCTCCTTCAATTCCTCAACATCAATGGCATTGCCCATGTAATCAAGCTTACGCCCGACAGAACGCCGGGATGCTAAAAATTTAATAGACTTAACCGGAAAATCCCTTTCTTCCAGGCAGGTTATCATCTGATTTCCCACAGCACCGGTCGCACCTGCAATGGCGACATTAAATTTTTTATTCGACATGATCGGCCTTCCCAATAATATAATCTGCCACAAGATCTCCAACTTCTTGTGTCGTATACCCCATTTTCCCTGCGGCAACATCTTTGAGATCATCCCGCAGTACTTTAATAACACTCGCTTCTATCAAGGATGAAGCCGTTGACTCGCCCAGGGTCTCGAGCATAATTTGAGCCGAGGAAATGGCGGCAATTGGGTTAATGATCTGTTTGCCGGTATATTTTGGAGCAGACCCACCGATGGGTTCAAACATTGAAATTCCTTCAGGGTTGATGTTGGCGCCGGCGGCAATTCCCATCCCCCCCTGAATCATGGCACCTAGGTCGGTTATTATATCTCCAAACATATTATCCGTAACGATAACATCGAACCACTCCGGGTTTTTCACCATCCACATGCAGATGGCATCAACGTGTCCATAATCTGTCTCGATATCAGGGTACTCCTCTGCAATTTCATTAAAAGTACGCTCCCACAAATCAAATGCAAAGGTCAATACATTGGTTTTTCCGCAAAGCGTCAGCTTTTTTCGCTTGTTTCTTTTTCTGCAATATTCAAAAGCATATCGGATGCAGCGTTCCACGCCTTTGCGGGTATTTATCGATTCTTGGATTGCGACTTCATCCGGCGTGCCCCTTTTTAAACATCCACCGGCTCCTGCATAAAGACCTTCAGTGTTTTCCCGGACCACAACAAAGTCTATGTCTTCCGGCCCCTTGCCTTTTATCGGCGTCTCCACGCCCTCATAGAGTTTAACCGGTCTCAAATTGATATACTGGTCAAAATAAAACCTGAGTTTTAAAAGAATACCTTTTTCAAGAATGCCCGGTTTTACATCAGGATGCCCAATGGCACCCAAATATATTGCGTCTGTTTTAGACAATGATTCCAGAATGTTATCAGGAAGAATCTCTCCTGAAGCCATGTAGTGCTCCCCGCCCAAATCATAATGGTTGAAATTCAGGCTGAAACCGATTTTTTCGGATACGGTTTTGAGAATTTTGATACCTTCTGCAACAACTTCCGGCCCTGTTCCATCACCCGGAATTACGGAAATGTTATAACTTTTTGACATAATGATAAATCCAATCAGCGAATATCAGAACTTTTGTTAATATTATGGCTAAATGGGCTTGATCCGTGCTCATTTGCCCCGTTATATTCAGTCACTTTTGCTTTTAATTTTCGATGATGCTGAACGGTCAAGATAGGACTTGAAACGGTATACGCAAGGGCTAACAGAAATAGCGCAATGGATGGCTGAGCGGCGATAAAAATAAATATCAGAATGGCCGCCACCAGAACATTGAAATTCATTTTTTTAAACAGTTCAGGCTTTTTGAAACTGTTATATTTTATTGTGCTAACCATTAAAAAAGAAAGGATGTACAGCAAAACAAGAATGAATATGGGATTTATTTTCCCTTCTATGCCAAATTTATGGCAAAATAAAACGGTTGTTGCCGCCATGCCTGCTGCGGCCGGAATCGGAAGACCGACAAAGTGATCGCTGCTAATTGTGCCCACTTGGGAGTTGAAACGTGCCAGGCGGAGCGCCCCGCAAGCCAAGAAAAGAAATGCTGCCAGCCATCCAAGTCTTCCTAAGGGCTTGAGGGCCCACAAATATACCATTAATCCAGGGGCAAGACCAAAAGATATTAGATCTGCCAAAGAATCGTATTCAATACCGAATTTGCTGGTAGTATTGGTAGCTCTGGCAATTTTACCGTCCATGATATCAAAGATGACGCCGATAATAATCGCCACAGCCGCAGCAACAAATTTTCCGTTTACTGAAGCGATAACGGCATAAAAGCCGAAAAAAAGGTTAAGCGATGTAAAAATGTTGGGCAATATGTAAATTCCACGCCGCGACTTTTCTTTTTTAAATCTTTTTGTTCTTTTCATGTCAAATCTCCTAAAACAGATGTTCCGGCTTTCACCCTATCCCCGACAGTCACTTTCAAATTTATGTCAGGCGGAAGGTAAACATCAAGACGTGACCCAAAACATATTAAGCCAAAACGCTGTCCCCGGGCAACAATGTCACCCTCCTGAATTTCACAAATAATACGTCTTGCAATCAGCCCTGCAATTTGTACCGTACAGATTTTTTTCCCTTCTTCGGTTTCCAGAGTTACTGCGTTGTGCTCGTTTTGGCTCGAAGCCTTGTCAAGATTTGCTGAAAAAAATTTCCCAGGATAATAACTTACCATTTTCACATGCCCTTCATGGGGAATACGATTTACATGAACATTAAAAATCGACATGAAGATGCTGATCTTAATGCATGATCCTTCATAAAACCGGCTGTCGTCCACCGGACCCGCTGAGATAATCTTGCCGTCTGCCGGCGAAATCACAGCGCCTTTTAAATTGGGAACAACACGGTCCGGGTCCCTGAAAAAATAACAGATGAAAAAACTGGCAGCGAGTCCAATCAGGGCCAGGGTGGTCAATTCCAAAAGGGCGAATACAATCGTCGTAAATACAGAAGCAAATATAAAAGGATACCCGGCACTTGCCACTGGAAAAGCGGTATGGCTGGGCGAGTCTGACCGCGAAAAATTATGCATCTAATCTACCTTGTTTAACCGGCTGCAAAGCGCTTTGATTTACCCTATATTCGGGCAAACAAAATTGAGAAAATCAAAAAATAAACCTATAAACTGTTTAGGGTTCTATGATTACAAAAAGCCTAAACTTGAATTTATATCAATATCGATCTGAAATTGTCAATAATAACCGCAATGATGATCGTTTTTCCCTGCTCGTCTCACTCGCGCTGTTGTGGAATTATCATTGATGGAAAATCGCATCTTGTTTTAATTGAAGTTTTTTATGGTAATTTTTATGTGCATTTTGGGGATTAACGGGCGGAAAAGATGCTCTATGTATTTACCAAGTTCAGTTCTGCATCGGATTTTCGGATATAATGGGGTATAAATCTATCGATATCGTCCGTATCTTTATTTTGAAATTTATTCAAGCTAAGAAAGGCTAAGGTTGAAGCTTTGATTGTATTTTGGGGCATCGGTACAAAAAATGCTGAATCGCCCATCATGTCCGATAGCATCTTTTGGTAAAGTAAGGCGCCATTGCCCACAAAAATACATGCTTCATTAATGTCGCGTATCGCATTTTCAGGGGCACAGACTTGCTCCTTCGCCTCCTCATTTAAACGGCCCTCTATCAACCTGTATCTGGAAAAATAGACTTCCCCTCGGCGAGCGTCTAAAAGCGGACAGATCAAATATGGCGAATGAGATGCCTGCATTGCAAGTGCTTCAAGGCTCGAAATGCCCACCAGCGGCTTTTTTAATCCCGCCGCAAGCCCCTTAACGGTCGTTATCCCG
>Ga0224502_10000926_pt1 | contig 10157 bp, 8 predicted proteins | sample SF_Oct11_sed_USG_5_FD_169104 | JGI IMG/M metagenome (GOLD analysis project Ga0224502, IMG submission 169104) | Sediment microbial communities from San Francisco Bay, California, United States - SF_Oct11_sed_USGS_13 | ecosystem: Environmental > Aquatic > Marine > Sediment | place: USA: California... | reverse complement strand
GAGGCTCGCGACGGCCGCCTGCACCTCGTCGACGGACATACCCTCGCCCAGGCTCAGGCGCACGGCATTGTGATAGCGGGAGCGCATCGCCAGGTTGTGGGGCGTGTCGTCGGCGAGGGTCTTGCCGCTGGCGATGATAATTGCCCGGCTGCACACGGCTTCGACCTCTTCGAGTATGTGCGTCGAGATGACGATCAGCTTGTCCGCCGACATCGAACGAATCAGTTCGCGAACCTCGTGCTTCTGGTTGGGGTCCAGGCCGTCCGTCGGCTCATCGAGAATCAGCACATCAGGGTCGTGCAGGATGGCTTGCGCGAGTCCCACGCGGCGCTTGAAGCCCTTCGACAGCGTGTCGATCGACTGGTTGAAGACCGGGCCAAGGTGCAGGCGCTCGATGACTTCGTCCAGGCGGGCCTTCCGCTGGCTGCCCGATAGTTCACGCACGTCGGCGATGAAGTTCAGGAAGCTGCCCGGCGTCATTTCCGCGTAGCAGGGCGCACCCTCGGGCAGATAGCCGATTCTTCGCCGGGCCTCGAGGCCGTCCGTCTGAATGTCGTGGCCGCAGACAGAGGCGCGGCCGGCACTCGGCGCGACGAAGCCGGTAACCATCTTCATCGTCGTGGACTTGCCGGCGCCATTGGGTCCCAGGAATCCCAGCACTTCTCCGGCGTCGCAGCGAAAACTCAAGCTATCAACGACCGTGTGCCGGCCGTAGTGTTTTGTCAGACCGTCTATCTCAATCATTGGAGTTCTCTTGTCTGTGCCGGGCGGCGCCCGGCGCGGGTGCACTTTTTATCAAAATCCAATTGGGGCTTCAAGAAAGTCACATAACATTGATTTTTCGGGGTTTTCCGATAACCTCGGGGTAAAAGAACGGGAATCCGTCATGCGCAACAAAGCCTGGTCGATCGATTCGCTGGTCCTCATTTTCTCCTTCATCGTGCTGGCACAGCTCCTGGGCTATGCCATTCCCCAGGGCCAGTTCGAGCGCCAGCCCTACCCGGACAATCCGAGTCGGGAAATGGTGGTCGCCGGCACCTACGAGGAGGCGAGCGACGACAAACTCGTCACGCTGAAGCCCTGGCACTTCCTGCAGGCCATTCCGAACGGTTTCGCGGCGGCGCAGGACATTATATTCCTGATCTTCATCGCCGGTGGTGTCATCAAAATACTGCGCGAGACCGGCGCGATCGACGCCGTCCTTCACAAGTCGGTCGAGCGTTTGGGGGCGAGTCCCTGGATCCTCATCGGCGGTTGCCTTTTGATGTTCGGCATCGGCGCATACACGATCGGCATGGGCGAGGAGTATGTGCCGTTGGTGCCTATCATCGTGACGATGAGCCTCGCGATGCGCATGGACGCCATCGTCGCGATGGGCATGGTCTGGATTCCGTACGGCATCGGCTGGGCCTGCGCCGGCACCAATCCTTTCGGCGTCATCATTGCGCAGAATATTGCCGGCGTACCATTGACCTCCGGCGCCGGCGCGCGATTCGTCATGATGCTGTGCTTTCTCGCCGTGGCGTTTCATCACCTCTATCGCTACGCGATCGGCGTGCAAAAGAACCCGGAAACGAGCCTGGTGGCCCACGTCGATTACAGCGAAGGCTTCGATCCGCCGGATGACATCGCGATGAACGGCAGGCGCATCGCGATCTTGCTGGTGTTCATTGCCGGCGTCGTCGGCTTCGTATTCGGCGCCAAGGTCTATGGCTGGTACGTCACCGAGCTGCTTGCCGTTTTCATGGGCATAGGACTGGTGGCCGCGATCATCGCCGGCATGTCACCCGGCGACACCAGCCGGGCCTTCATCGCCGGCGCCGCCGAGATGACGGCGGCGGCACTGATCGTCGGCTTTGCGCGTTCCATCGAAGTAGTGCTGTCCGACGGCCAGATCATCGACACGATTATCAGCTCGATCGCCGGTGTACTCGTCAACTTCGGTGCCGAGGCCTCGGCTGTCGGCATGCTTCTCGTGCAGACGATCTGCAACTTCTTTATTCCCTCCGGCAGCGGCCAGGCCTTCGTCACGATGCCGATCATGTCGCCGCTCGCAACGCTGACCGGCGTGCCGCAGCAGACGGCCGTGCTTGCCTACCAGTTCGGCGACGGTTTCACGAACATGATGATCCCGACCAGTGCACTGGTCATGGGTGCGTTGGCACTCGGCAAGATTCCGTACACGGCCTGGGTTCGCTTCACGGCACCGTTATTGCTAAAGCTGTTCGCGATGGCGATCGTCTTCCTGATCGCCTCGATTCACCTGGGTGGAGCCGTTGGGTTCTACGGCTAAGGCAGTGGAGCCAGATCTACAATAGATCGATGTCGCGGGCGATAGCGATTTAGGTATTCGACCTATTTCGCCGCGTGTGGGCTTGGTGGAATACATCTGCCGTGCCAACTGCTGGTGCGAGCGAGCTAATACGTCAGGTGGCACCTGGGTGTGTATAGATAGCCGGTGTCGCTTACTATTGTGGCCCGCCTTTCCCGCAAAGGACGAGGAGTTCGGAATGATTGTTAAGAGCCTGGGCATGGCGCTTCGCGCAAGAGACTGGGCTGCCGTGGTCATCGAGTTCGCGATCGTCGTCCTGGGAATCTTTGTCGCTCTGCAGGCCGAGAACTGGAATCAGGAACGCAAGGACCGACAGCTCGAGCAGGTCTACATTTCTCGGCTAATCGATGAAACCAGAGCCAATCTCGCGCTTCTCAACGAGCTTGACCGGATACTTGACGAGAAAATCAGCTTCATCGATGCCCTGCCGGGCTTGTCCCTGGACGAGGCTGTTCGGCGCGATCCCAAGGATTTCATGTCCCGCCTTGATTACTCGACGTACCTCGCGCTACCCGCGCTGCGTTCGGAGGCGTACCAGGAACTCGAGGGTTCGGGTCGACTGTCTCTGCTTCGCGATACGGAACTGCGCAGTGCTATCGCTGGCATTCTGAATGATTACGAGTCGGCGCGACCGTTCTTCTTGAATCCAATCGGCGACTACCGGCGCCTGCTTTCCGAAACGCTGCCTGGCCGGGCCTTCAACGAATACCGGGTGGCGGGCAGGGTGTCGGATGCTGCTGCAGTCGTCGCAGCAGTCGAGACATTTCGAAGCGATCCTCGGTTCAGCGCAGCGGCGAACGCAGAAATCTGGTATTCAGCTGATCTGTTATTCCATATTCGAGCTTTAGAACCGCGGGCGGAGGAAATACTCTCGCGTCTCGAGGCGGGTGGCGGTGCGGGGACCGTTCGAGAAGTGCCACGGCCGCTTATTGAACGGCCTCGAAGTCCGGATCCAGGAGATGGGTCGCAGTGATGGACCGAAGGGGTGCGACGCGTCCGGTGTCGAGTGTTCAAAGGGATGCCGGGAATATTCTACAGAGCCCGGAGAGTGTCGGATCACACGCGTATCAGCATTAGTGCTCCGCCAACTGGTCAGGTGATCGGTGGGCCACGCGATAATTGGGTATCTTGCACGTGCGATTCGCGAACGACCTGGCCGCGATAACAATCGGCGTGACCCGCCGGGTCTGAACAAATATGATAGCAGCGCATTGCTCGGAGCCTGCGATGACCCTTCAGGATCTTGCGAACTACGGTGAAATTCTCGGTGCGGCCGGCGTGATCGCCTCACTGATTTTTGTCGGCTGGCAGATCCGGTCGAACACAAGGGCGGCGCGGCTCCGCATGCACGAGCAGGTGACCCAGACCTACATGTCGTTCCTTGGCTCGATACTCGTCGATCCCGGTTCGTTCGCCGCCGGCCTCAAGTCCGATAAAGCGGACTTTGCGGATCTTAACGACGCACAGAAAGCTTTCTTCTTCTCCACCATGCTCGGCTTCTTCAAGCACTTTGAAATGATGTACGTGCAATACTCACAGGGAGTGATGGACGAAGAAACCTGGAATGCGTGGAGCACGCATATCAGGATGCAGTTCCATCAGCCGGGAGCGCAGCACTGGTGGAATCTCAGGAAAGAAACTTTTATTCCTGCATTTCGTGAGTATCTCGATTCTTCGACACCGCCGACGATGCACAGATTTGTGGATCTTCTCGGGAAGCAGGGCACTCCGCAGCAATAACCTGCAAGTTACGTGCATTTGCTCCATTGACCTTGACTGATTCAGCCTGCTCTATACTTGATTCAGAAAGTGAATCGGCGGGGAGGTTATTACCGTGATTGTGCGAATCTTCAAGGCACAGGTCGTGAACGGCGAACTGGCGCACTGGCAGCAACAGGTGGAGGACTTTTCGATACCCTGGCTCGAGGCGCAGGACGGAATGCTCGCCTGTTATCCGGGCAAGCCGCTGGGCGATGAGCGGGAGTTTGTCATGGTCTCGTTGTGGCGGGATCTTGATTCGCTCAAGGTCGCCGTGGGCGACAACTGGACTGAAGTCGTGCTGCTCGAAGACGAGGCCTCCCTCGTCGAGTCCGTGGCCGTCGATCACTACGAGTTATTCGGCCAGCTTGGAGCCTGAGCCGGCGTCCGGATGTGCCGCGTCCATCCGGTTGGCTCAGCGATAGGTATCGGCGACGATGCGAATGGTTTCCGCGTGCAGTTCATCCACGAGTTCAGGGTGCCGCTCAGCCAGATTCGTCTGCTCGCCGGGATCGCTATCGAGGTCGAAGAGCTGCGGCCCGGAGTCGAAACCGCCTTCAATGTCCTTGTCCTCGGCAACCCACTCGAGGTTGCCGTTGCCATCGTAAGGCACAATGTACTTCCAATTGCCTTTACGCAGCGCCAGAGTGCCTACCGACTCCTCGATAAGATAATCGCGGCCCTGATTACTTCGGCCGAGCCAGGCGTCGAGCTGGTTGCGGCTGTCGAGGGCCTCGCCACTGCCAGGCGCTACGCCGAGGAGTGCGGCCAGCGAGGCATAGATATCGATTTGCGATACTAGCGCATCGCTGGTCGACGCCGCGACTGTGCCGGGCCAATACACGATGGTGGGCACGCGCGTACCCGCTTCGTAGGCGCTGTATTTGCCACCGCGGAAAGGTCCTGACGGTCGATGCTCGCCCAGCAGCGCCACGGCCTGATCGGCATAGCCGTCATCCAGTACCGGGCCGTTGTCGCTCGTGAAGATCACCAGTGTCCGGTCCGCGATGCCGAGCGATTCCAGCTCCGCGATGATCTCGCCCACCATCCAGTCGACCTGCGCAATCGCGTCGCCGCGGGGCCCCATTGCCGACTCGCCCTCGAATCGCGGGTTGGGGAGACGCGGTACATGTATGTCGTGAAACGAGTGGAACAGGAAGAAGGGCTCATCCCTGTGAGTACGAATGAACTGTATTGCTCGGTCCGTAAAGATGTCCGGAAATTCCTCATCCACCCAAAGCGCGGTCTCGCCCCCGCCCATGTGCCCGATGCGGCTGACGCCATTGATGATGGTGTCGCTGTGTTGCGGATCGGCGGCGTAGCGCAGCAGATCAGGCCGCTCATAGCCGGTCGGGCGAGCGCCGACCTTGCCGGTGTAGCTGATCGAGATCGGGTCCGCCGGGACCAGGTTTACCACCTTGCGATTTTCGACGTAGACGGTCGGCACCCTGTCGCCGGTAGCGGGCAACAGGAACGCGTAGTCGAAGCCGACGTCGAGGGGGCCTGGGTCGATATTACCGTTCCAGTCCAGATCTCCGTCTCCCAGCCCTAGATGCCACTTGCCGACGACCCCGGTGGCGTAGCCGGCCCGCTGCAGCAGGCTTGCGATAGTCGGCTTGCCAGGTGGTAGCAGCAGCGGTGCGTCCCCCTCCAGGATGTCGGCTTCGATGCGAAAGCCGTGTTCGCCGCTGAGGAGCGAGTAGCGGGACGGCGTGCAGGTCGCCGCGGAGCTGTGTGCGTCGGTAAAGCGCACGCCGTTGGCAGCCAGGCGGTCGATGTTGGGAGTATCGACTCCGACCGCGTCGTAGCTGCCAACGTCCCCGTACCCGAGGTCATCAACGTAGAAAATGATGACGTTGGGGTGGCCATTGTTTGCGGTCCCTTTGTTGACGCCTTCCCCTGCATCGCCGGCACAGGAGGACAGTACAAGGAGTACGCAGAGTCCGACCACAGCTGGCAATTTCGATTCTCTTATCATGAGCCGCCTTTCCCCGTCATGGCATGCAAGCTCTACGGCCATGGCGACCGGAGCCGCAATTGATTATGCCGTTCGAGTGCGGGAGCAGCCAGTGAGCAGGTCAAGCGAAGACAAACCTTGTCCGAATTCCTGCGGACTGAACTTGTCACCGGGTGTTGTGCACCAGATACTGTCCGCAGTGAAGCGGTACCTACAGTGGCGGAGGTGGAGACGGTGCAGCGCTATTCGTCGAGGATCGACCCCTCGATTCTCCTTTTGATGTTGGCGGCGATCGCCGGACAGATCGTTGCGACGGTCACGGTGCTGTTGGGTGATGTTCCCGGTCCCGGGCGGGGAGCTGCCGTCGTGCTGCTGGTGCTCGGCATTGCCCTGGTCGCGTCGATACTGGTGCGTACCCATTACACGATCGCCGGCGGCACACTGCGAGTGGTTTCCGGGCCCTTCGCCTGGTCTATTGCTCTTTCCGAGATTAGAAGCATGACCGAGTCACGCAGCCCATTTTCATCGCCTGCCTTGTCCCTGGATCGCCTGCAGATCGACTATGGGGCCGGCAAGAGCATCCTGATATCGCCCGCGGACAAGGAAGGGTTTATCGAAGCGATTGAAGAATGTCGTTCCTGATTGGCGGCGTCGTACAGGCACGGCCGAGACTGGCGTGCCCGCGAGGTTGACGGTAACCCGGCCATGATCATCCGTTATTTCGATGCAGGGGTTCATCTCGAGGGCTTGCGCGCCTGCGTTATCGAATTGCAGGACTTCGAGCGCGCGTTTGATGACCGCATGCCGGTGGGCGTCGACATCGTCGATGAGTACACGCGGTACATGCTCGAGCGTTGCCGAAGATGCGATGGCCAAGTGCTGGTTGCCTTGTCAGGGGATGACGTGGCGGGGTTTGCAACCGTTCTCACAAAAGTCAGAAGCCAAAGCCCGGATGACGGGCAATTCGAGTACGGCCTGGTTTCCGACCTCGTCGTCGCCGAGCGGTTTCGCGGTCAGGGCATCGGCCGGATGCTGCTCATCGAGGCCGAGCGCCACGCGCGAGCCTGCGACGTCAAGTGGCTGCGGATCGGCGTGTTGGCCGACAACATTGCCGCCGACGGGCTCTACGAATCGATGGGCTTCCGTCGCCTGTACGTCGAACGCGAGAAAACGCTGCGATAGGCCTTGGCGGGCGATTACTCAGGGTTCGCTGATTTCGATCACCCGCCCGACACCGCGATCGCGGGGGTCTGCCGCCGGCAGGTAATTCTCTCCGTCGTGCCAGATGACCTGCACGTCGCCAAATTCCCACTCGTGCGGTTCGACGCGGTATCCCCGATCACCGAGTGCCGAAATCGTCGACTCGGGCAGGGGCCTCGTCACGCTCATCGTGATCAGGTCCGGCGGCAGCAACTGGTGGTGGAAACGCGTGGCCGCCACGGCGTCCGTGGGCGACATACCGAAGTCGACGATGTTGACGATGGTCTGGAAGACGGAAGTGAAAATCGTCGAGCCGCCCGGGGTGCCGACGACCATGCGGGCTCGACCATTCTCGACCAGTATCGTCGGCGACATCGATGAGAGCGGCCGCTTGCCCGGCTGGATTTCATTCGCGGTGTTACCCACGACGCCGAAGATATTCGGCACACCGGGTTTGGCGCTGAAGTCGTCCATTTCGTTATTCAAAAGAAAGCCCGCGCCCTCGACGACGATGCCGCTGCCGTAATTCCAGTTGATCGTGTAGGTATTCGAGACGGCATTACCCCACTGATCGACGATGGAATAGTGAGTCGTGTCCGGCGATTCGCGCCCCGGTTTGACACCCTCCAGCGTCGAGATGTTCTCCGGGTCGACTTCCAGTGCCCTGCGGCTCACGTAATCGTCGGCAATCAGCGCCGTGACATCGACGTCGACGAAGTCCGGGTCGCCCATGTATTCCGCGCGGTCGGCGAACACTCGCTTCTCCATCTCTGCGACCAGGTGGATGTACTGTGGCGAGTTGTGGGCGACGCCCTCGAATTCGTGATCGAGGAAGTCCTTCATCTTCAGAAGCTGGACGACTGCAAAGCCGCCGGAACTCGGTGGCGGGGCCGAGAGCAGATCGAAGTCACGCCACTTGGCTTTGAGCGGCTGGCGCCACTTGGCCGTGTACTGGTGCAGGTCATCGCGTGTGATGAGACCATTGCTCTTCGCCATCTGCCGGACGATCAGTTCTGCCGTTTCGCCGGCATAGAAGTCCTGCGCGCCGCGTTCGGCGATGCGCGTCAGCGTGGCTGCCAGCTCGGGCTGCCGGAACGGTTTGTCGGTGCTGATGTCGCCGAAATACTGGCGAAAGTTGGTTGCGTCGCCGAACCAGTCGTAGGAATTCCGGATGTCGTTGACCAGGATTTCGGCGGGCAGAAAGCCCTCTGCGGCCAGCCGGATTGCGGGCGCCACGAGGTCCGGCCATGGCAGGCTGCCGAAGCGCTGGTGGGCCGCCCAGAACCCTGCCACGGTACCCGGTACGGCGACGGCCTGGCCACCGATCAGCGAGGCGTTTTCGATGACCTCGCCATTTTCATCGAGGTACATGTCGCGATCGGCCGCGAGCGGTGCCTTCTCGCGGTAGTCCAGGAATGCCGTTTCGCCCTCGAGGTGGATCAGCATGAAGCCGCCGCCGCCGATGTTGCCGGCGTCGATATAGGTCACCGCCATCGCCAGGCCGGTCGCGATCGCTGCATCGACGGCATTGCCACCGTGGCGCAGGATATCCTCGGCAATATCAGCCGCGTAAGGATCGGGTATTGCGATGGCCGCCTGCAGGGCGGCATCGTCCGCCGCAGGGGCGGGCGCCGTCGTTGCCGGTGGCGCCGACTCGGGGGAGCAGGCAACAATGACCAGGCTTAGGAAGCCAGTTAGCAGGTGATTGCGTAGCTTCATGTCTGCGTAAACTCCGTCAATCGATGACGCGCGACTCGCCGCGATGGCGCGGGTCGGAGGCGGCGCTCACCGAATCGCCGTCATCGTAAATGATCTGCATGTCGCCGAAATCCCAGGGTGCCATCAGCCGGTAGCCGCGGTCACCCAGCTCGGACACGGTCTCGTCCGGCAGCGGTCGGCTGGGACCGTAAAGAATCAGGTCCGGCGGCAGCAGCTGGTGGTGGAAGCGGGCGGCATCGATCGCCTGGTAGGGTGTCATGCCAAAGTCGACGACGTTGACGATTGTCTGGAAAACAGAGGTAAAAATCGTCGAGCCGCCGGGCGTGCCGACGACCATGGCAACTTCGCCGTCTTTCAGCAACAGCGTCGGTGTCATCGACGACAACATGCGTTTTTGCGGTTGTATCTCGTTGGCTTCGCTGCCGATGACCCCGTAGGCGTTCGGCACGCCGGGCTTGACGCTGAAATCGTCCATCTCGTCGTTCAGCAGGAAGCCGGCTCCCTCGACGACGACGCCGCTGCCGAACCCCAAGTTCAGCGTGTAGGTGTTGGAGACGGCGTTGCCCCACTTGTCGAGTACCGAGTAATGCGTCGTGTCGTGCGTTTCGAGGCCCAGCCCCGCGCCGACGTTCATCGAGATCGCCTCCGGGTTGATCTCCGCCGCGCGCGAGCGAATGTAGTCGTCGCTCAGTAGTTCGTCGATGCGATTGTCGACGAAATCCGGGTCGCCCAGGTATTCGGCGCGATCGGCGAACACGCGTTTCTCGATCTCGGCAACCAGGTGGACGTATTGCGCGGAGTTGTGCGCAACGCCCGCGAAATATGCGTCCGTGTAGGCCTTCATCTTCAGGAGCTGGATAAGCGCGAAACCACCCGAACTCGGCGGCGGCGCCGATACGACCTCGTGACCATTCCAGGTGGCGCGCAGCGGCTCCCGCCACTTGGCTTCGTAGAGTTCCAGGTCCTCGTGCGTGATCAGGCCACTGCCGCGCCGCATCTCGGCGACAATCAGGTCCGCTGTCTCGCCCTTGTAGAAGCCGTCGACGCCCTGCTCGGCGATGCGCCTGAGCGTCGCCGCCAGTTCCGGCTGCCGGTGGAGCTCGCCTGTTTGCATGCTGCCGAAGTAGCGCTTGAAATTGGTAACTCCCTCATAGCGCTCTATGGTCGTCAACATGCCGCCACCGAGTTTCT
>Ga0224502_10000924_pt1 | contig 10160 bp, 10 predicted proteins | sample SF_Oct11_sed_USG_5_FD_169104 | JGI IMG/M metagenome (GOLD analysis project Ga0224502, IMG submission 169104) | Sediment microbial communities from San Francisco Bay, California, United States - SF_Oct11_sed_USGS_13 | ecosystem: Environmental > Aquatic > Marine > Sediment | place: USA... | reverse complement strand
TCAGCAGGTCGAGCTGGTGGCGCTCTACTTTTCGCAGTGCCTCATCGATATCGTCGTAAGGCACGAAGCCGATGTAGCGCGTTTCGAGGAACGGGTGCGACGTTGGATCAATCTCGGCTTCGGCCTGCAGCACTCCAACCGTATACTCATCACGCTGACCATCAAATGCGAATGACAGTCCGAGGACGAGGCCGACAGGGAGCAGCAGGTTCCAGGCGAGCGAGGAACGGTCCCGGACGAATTCGCGATTGCGACTTACGAATATGGCGTAAATGCGTTTGAACATACTCAGGCTCGCAGCGAATGCCCGGTGAGATCGAGAAACAGGTCTTCGAGATTAGGGCGTCGGATCTCGCCGTGGGGTAAATGCAGTAACTCGTCACCGAAACGTGCATGCAGCAAATCTTCCGGTGCTCCCTGAGTGACGATTTTTCCCTCATCCATGATCGCGATGTCGTCGCAGAGGACCTGTGCCTCGTCCATGTAGTGTGTTGTGAGCACAATGGTTGCGCCGCCTGCACGAATACTCTGCACAAGCTCCCAGAAATTGCGGCGTGCCTGAGGGTCGAGCCCGGTGGTCGGCTCATCGAGGAACACGAGGCGAGGGCGATTGACCAGGGCCACTGCGAGTAACAGGCGCTGGCGCTGGCCGCCCGAGAGCTTCCGGTTGTCGCGATCCAGCAGGTCGCCGAGCGAGCACTGCTCGATTAGATCGTCGAGATTTGCTTGCCGGCTATACAGCGAACGAAACATCTGCAGCGTCTCGAGCACCGTAATATGGTCTTGCAGAGCCGTATTCTGGAATTGGATACCCGCTTCCTCTCGGAACCGGTCGCCGGCGATCTGACCGTAATAGTATACTTCGCCCGACGTCGGTCGGGTAACACCCTCGATAATCTCGACGGTTGTGGTCTTGCCAGCACCATTGGGACCCAGCAGGCCAAAGCAAATGCCTTCGGGCACCGAAAAACTGAGATCGTTGACAGCCAGCACGCCGGGATACTTCTTAACGAGATTGCGGGCTTCGAGGGCAATGGTCATCGTCGAAGGTTACCCGACCCCGGCCGTGGCAGCCAATTTGCAACCATTTGCGCATGAGCGGTATCTAAATGGTAGGACAAGAACCCAGGGGTACAGAAAAAATGGCCAAATTCGTGACAAAGACGGCTTTTACCGTCGGTTTGCTGATTCTTTTGATGTCAGTTCCCGCTCTTGCCGCCTCCATCAACAAGAGCATCAAGATCGGGGACGGTGAGGAGTCTCGCGGCGCCACATCTGTTAACGGGAGTATCACGGTCGGAGAGAACGCTGTCGTTACAGGTGGACTAAACACTGTCAACGGCAAAATAATCGTCGACAATGGCGCGTCTGTTGAGAATGCGAATACTGTGAACGGCAGGGTTAGCGTGGGCGACAATGTGACGACCGAGGATCTTTCGACTGTGAACGGGAGTATCGCGGTCGGTGAGAACACCAAAGTGGACGGCGATGTCGGTGCCGTCAACGGGAGCATCACGCTCGAGAAAGGCTGCATCGTGTCCAGGGAGGTCAGCAACGTGAATGGGCGCATCGAGCTTACCGGAGCGGAAGTAGGCGGAGATATAGAAACGGTCAATGGCGACGTGGAACTAGCTGACGCTTCAGTCGTCAAGGGTGATCTCGTGGTCGAGAAACCGAGTGGCTGGGGTTGGGGTAAGGATAAGAGCCGCAAGCCGCGCATCGTCATCGGTCCGGGATCCCGGGTCGAGGGTACGATCGAGCTGGAACGCGAGGTTGAGTTGTTCATCTCCGAATCTGCAGAGGTCGGCGGTGTCAGCGGCGTTATGAGCATGGACGACGCCGTTCGCTACAGCGGCGATCACCCCTGATATTGTTGATTTCATATTGTTGATTTCTTTTGCGTAGAATGGGGGCGTGTTTAGCGCAGCGACCCAGTTACCGCTTTTTTCAGAAGCAGACGAGCCCGACTTCATGTCGGGCTTTTCCGTACGTGAAAGCGGCCGTGCAAAGCGGCTGTCGATCAAGGTATTTCCACGCGGACGCGTCGAAGTGGTCGTTCCAAAGCGGACCAAGGCGGCAGATGTACGTAACTTCGTCGAAGCGCACCGCGACTGGATAGACAAGGCACGAACCCGGTTCGCGGCAGAGCACCAGCCGGAACCGTTTGCGTTGCCGTCCAGCGTCAAGCTGCCGGGTATTGCGCGAAGCTTCTGCATCCGTTACGAGCGCGATGATGGCAGCAAGACCGTGCGCTACCGGGTATCCGGCAACACGGTCATCCTCGCGGGGGCCACACGCAACGAAACAAACTGTGTGACCGCATTGAAGCGCTGGCTGACCGCACTGGCGAAGAAGGAATATCTGCCGCAGCTGCGGTCGCTTGCCGCGCTAACGAACAACACATTTCAGACGATGCATGTGCGCGGCCAGAAAACCTGCTGGGGCAGCCATTCCAGCACGGGCACCATCAGCCTTAATTATTGCCTGATGTTCCTGGATCCGCAGCACCTGCGATACGTCATGATTCACGAGCTTTGCCATGCGAGGCACATGAATCACTCCAAGCGGTTCTGGCGCCTGGTGGGCTCTTTCGAGCCGGATTACCGCAAGTTGGACAGGGACCTGAACACCTGCTGGAAACGCATTCCGACGTGGGTGGGTATATACTGAGTTGGAACCTCTGCTTGCGCAGGAAATCTATAACTGACATGCCGTCGGCCAATCGACATTTTTACCTGGTGCTGTTGCTGATCCTGTTGGTCAGTCACGTCTGTGTGGCCGCGCACGCGGCCACGCATGTACCGGGTGAGCTGGGCCAGTGTGAGCTCTGCATTTCCTATGGGGCTTCGACAGCAGCGGTCGCGCCGGATGACGATCATGATGTGCCGCTACTCGGCGGTTCTGATCCGATTCAAGGCAGCGACGCAAAAGACCATTCAGCGACGATTCCCGTCATTCAACCACGCGGACCTCCTGTAAACAGCTAAAAGACTCACACCTGATTGCTGATAACAGATTAAGGAGGACGATACGATGCGTGTCGTTGGATTTACGAATGCCGGGTTGGCATTTGCGCTTTTCCTGGTTTTGCCGGCCCTGGCTATGGCCCAGGACAATGAAATTGAAGATATCCGCACCGCGATCGATGAGTTGCGAGCGGATTACGAAGCCCGAATCACTGAACTCGAACGCCGACTTGCGATAGCCGAGCAGAATTCCACACAGGCTGCGCGCGCGGCGCAACAGGTCTCGCAGCCTGCGGAGAGCGGTAACTCGGCGTTCAATCCCGCCATTGGTGTTGTCTTCCAGGGCTTCCTGACCGGTAATGACGGCGAGGCGCAGGAGGAGGAAGGCTTCGTGGTAGGCGAAACCGAGCTCATCATGAGCGCGAATGTCGATGACAAATTCGCCGCTTACCTTACAGCCGCCCTGGCTTTCGAGGACGGTGAATCCGAGCTGGAGGTCGAGGAAGCCTGGGTCGAGACGACCGCGCTGCCGGCCGGCTTCAGCGCGCGCTTTGGGCGCATGTTCTCCGGTATTGGCTATCTCAATGCCAAACACTCGCACACGTGGGACTTTGCCGATCAGGCCTTGCCGTACCAGGCTTTCCTGGACGGACGGTACGTCGATAACGGGGTCCAGGTGCGCTGGATGGCGCCGACGGACCTGTACCTGGAGCTTGGTGGCGAAATCATGCAGGGGGAGGACGATCCGTCCGGTCTCGGGGCAAGTTCGGTATTCACCAATGTCGGCGGTGATGTCGGTGTAAGCCACAGCTGGCTCGCGGGCGCGTCCTATCTCGATCTTGATGCAACGACGAGCCTGTCAATGGCGCATTTCGTCTGGAAGTGGGCGCCGCAGGGAAACTGGAAAGAGCGGAATTTCGTATTTCAGACGGAATACCTGGAGCGCCGGGACTCGAGCACGGAAACGGGTTGGTACGCGCAGGCCGTATACCAGCCCATCCAGCGTTGGCGCTTTGGCGCACGCGCGGATGGACTGGATCTGGATGGGGATGATCCGCGCCGCTACACGGTCATGATGGACTGGTCCAACAGCGAGTTCAGTCGACTGCGACTGCAATTTGCACGCAGCGAGTCGGCTATCGATGATGGCAACCAGTGGGGTCTGCAATACATCCACAGTATCGGTGCCCACGGCGCTCACGCGTTCTAGGAGAGAGCAATGCGCAGATTCATGCTGACCTTGTTATTCCTCATGGCGTCTGTAACCGCGAGTGCTGAACTGGAAATTTTCGCCTGTGAGCCGGAATGGGCGGCGCTTGCCGATGAAATTGGTGGCGATCTCGTTACGTCATACAGCGCGACGACCGCATTGCAGGACCCGCATTACATCCAGGCTCGACCCAGCCTGATTGCGAAGGTTCGCAAAGCGGATCTTGTGATTTGCAGCGGTGCGCAGCTTGAAATTGGCTGGTTGCCTGCTTTGCTGCAAAAGGCGAATAACCGCAAGGTCTTGCCGGGAAATGACGGGTACATGGAGGCCAGCAGCTATGTTATTCGCCTCGATGCGACCGCCAATCTCGACCGCGCGAGAGGGGACATCCACCCCCAGGGAAATCCGCATATCCAGACAGATCCGCACAATATTTCCGCCGTAGCGCGTGCCCTGAGCGAGCGTTTGGTTAAAATAGATAGCGTTAATTCAGAGGCTTATGAAACAAACTTAGAGCAATTTCTTATTCGGTGGGAGCAGGCTGTAAGTCGTTGGGAGGACCGGGCTGAACCGTTACGCGGCAAACGTGCGATTACCCACCACAAATCCTGGGTCTATCTTCTGCGCTGGCTGGGCATCGAGGAGGTCGAGCATCTCGAGGCTATTCCGGGATTGCCCCCGACCGCCACACACCTCGGGAAGCTGACTGCCGAATTCGGGTCGGGCGGTGCCGACGTCATTATTCGCTCGCCCTATCAGCATGCAAAGCCCTCGGAATGGCTGGCGGAGCGCACCGGCATACCCGCGATAATCCTCCCTCTTACCGTGGGGGGAACCGAGGGTGCCACCGATCTGTTTGCGTTGTTTGACGACATCGTTGGGCGCCTGATTGAGGTAGTGGGCGATGCTTGAGTTTCTTGACTGGTCCATCATTGGACCTGCATTCGCAGCAGGCCTGATCGTCCTGAGCACCCACGTGCCGCTTGGTCAGGAAGTGCTGAGGCGCGGCATCATTTTCATCGATCTGGCGATTGCACAGGTCGCGGGACTCGGGGTGATTGCCGCCTATGCACTGGACTGGGATCCGGAAGGGATCCAGGTGCAACTCGCGGCAGTGACAGCGGCACTGGTCGCAGCGGTGGGGCTGAACTGGACGGAAAGACGCTGGCCGAAAATTCAGGAATCCATAATCGGCGTTCTGTTCATCCTGGCTGCAACGGGCGGCATCTTGCTGCTAACGGGTAACCCTCACGGCAGCGAGCATCTCAAGGACCTCCTCGTTGGACAGATTCTCTGGCAGACCTGGTCATCGCTGGTGCCCATCGCGATTCTCTATGTATTCGTCCTCGCTATCTGGTTCGGCTTTCGGCAACAACTGGGGGGCTTGAAGTTTTACCTGGCCTTCGCGATTGTCGTGACCGCATCCGTACAAATTGTCGGCATCTATCTCGTGTTTGCGAGCCTGATCGTACCGGCGCTGGCCACTTACGGGATCAAAAAGGGTAATCGTCTCGCAGCAGGCTATACCGTCGGTGGTGTGTCCTACCTGGCAGGAATCTTGTTGTCGGTGATTTTCGACCTGCCGACAGGCGCGATCATCGTCTGGACTATGGTGGCTACGGCAATGCTGGCTGGCGTCGTTATTTCTGACAAAAGAGTGCGCTGAACCGGGGGCCGGCGCGGCGGATCTATTGCCCGAAGTTGACCTGCACGCCTGCGTATGCGGCGCGGCCCGGCGTACGGTATCCATAAACCTGCTCATAGTCGGTATCGAGCAGGTTACTGGCACGCGCGAACAATCGTACCGATTCGGTCAATTGAAACTGGGCCGTCAGGTCCAGAAGCCAGTAGTTCCCGAGTGTGACGAGCTCTGACGGATTGGGCCAGGGCGGGAAGAACATGTCGCGGCGCGTGCCACCGTAGTCGGCCGCGAGTGCGATGTGGCCGCGGGCCGACATGAAACTGTAGTTGGCCTGCATGCTGCCGGCATGGCGCGGCCGCCGTAACTCGATTGCGCCGTTCTCGGTGGCATCGGTGTAGGTGTAGTTCATGGTCAGATCGAGCTGCTCGGATACCGTCCAACGCGCGCCAAGTTCGACGCCGCTTCGTTTGCTCGTCGTGCTCAGGTTGTCCGCTGTATACAGGAGCGTGTCGGGATCAAAAATGAACCCGTCGATTTCATCCTCGATTTCCTGCTCGAATACCGCAATCTGGATAACCGCGGACGCGGCGATTCGCTGGTCGAGGCCAATATCGTAGGACAGCGATTGTTCCGGTTTCAGGGCTGGATTACCTTTAAATTGCCCGGGGAAATAGCCGAATCGCTCGATGAACGTCGGCGTCTTCTGGCCGGTGCCGATATTCGCACGCAGTGTTGTTGCGTCGGATACATCCCATGCAATTGATGCGCGGCCGGTTACGACGTTATCGAAGTCACTGTTGTCGTCGAATCGTGCGCTGAGCAAATAGGTGACGTTGTCCGTGGCGCGGCCCTGGAAATCGGTAACAACGCTCATGACGTCCATTTCCTGATCCTGGTTCGGGTCTCCCCACACGATTTCACCGCGTTGCTCAAAGTTCGTTTTTTCATGCTCGAGTGCGATTGCCAGCAGGTTCTTGCCAATTCGAATATCAGCCTGGTAGCCGAGGTTTAGTCGGTCTGACGTGGACGAGGCTGCGGCGAACCCATCTGTCAGGTCACGATTATCGCTGTCGAAATAGCGTGCGTTCAGATGGTGGCGTACGCGGTTTTCGCTCGAGCCAAGCGTGACGCCGAGTTGAGCAAGCCGCTGCGCTGTGTCTGTTGCGACATCAGAGTCGGTCGGCAGGCCCGTTTCCACGAAATCGACTGCATCGAACTGTGAGTAGGCGTCGACAGTTCGAAGACCAAGCTGGACTGCAATCCGGTCCGACGGTTTGAATCGAGCATTGAGTGAACCGGTTGTAATGTCCGAATCGTCATTTTCGCTGCCTGAGCGGGAAATATTGCTGCCGTCAGTCGCCAGTTGCTCCACGCCGACGACCACCGACCAGGTGTCGCCGCCGAAACCGCCGTTCATGGCTGCATTCAGCGTGTTTTCGGAGCCAGCCTCGAGATAGCCCCCGACTCCGGGTGCGTCACGGCCCGATTTCGTGATGATGTGGACGACGCCGCCGATGGCATCGCTGCCCCAGAGTGCACTTTGCGGACCGCGCACAATCTCAATGCGTTCAATATTGGCTGTCGCGAGGAATTCCCAGCGGAATTCATCGCCCGTCGCCGGATCGTTGGCGCGCACGCCGTCGATGAGAACCAGCACCTGGTTTGCCTCGGAACCGCGCACGCGTACCTGCGTCTGGGCGCCCACCACACCAGTATGGCTGACAGAGAAACCCGGAACAGCGCGCAACAGATCAGAGACGTAGCGAACCTGGCGCCGGTCGATATCCTGTCGTGTGATGATTGTGACGGCGCTGCCGATGTCCCCGGCAGATATGGGTGCGCGTGAACCTGTGACGATAATCTGGTCGAGCGTATCCATGTTAGAGGTCGCAAAAGAAGGAGACGCGACGAGGCCGGCGCTGAGGGCGACCAGGATCCGGAGTGGGTTATTCAACGTTCTCTCCCACGCGTCTTCCCCGACGCGATCGAAGGTGGGTTGCTCGTCAGGCCGGTCTCCGGACTCATGAGTGGCTGGTGCCTTATCGATCGCCTTCCCACGCGGTCAGCGCAGTGGCTCGATGATCGATGAACTCATTTACCGTTGCGGGGGCAGTGACGGGATTGCCGTTGATCAACTGGACCAGGGCGCACCGTCTTCCCGATTAAACGCGCGATATGAAATACCGAGCGTCACCTTACGAATTCAGGGTAGATAGTGCCCGACTATCCCTGGTCGAGCAACTCTCGCAAATTGATTACGGCCGCGTTAGCGCGCGCAAGATAATTCGCCATCACCAGAGAATGGTTTGCCGTCAGGCCGTAGCCACCGCCGTTCAGAATCATTGGAGAACGCAGCGGATCCAGGCTGGCCTCCAGCTCGCGAATTATCTGCCTCACACTGGCCTCAGCGTTCTTATCCTGCAGCACGTGCGCAAAATCGAACTCGGCTGCTCGGAAGAAATGCACAAGCGCCCAGGCGGTGCCGCGTGCCTCGAAAAAGATATTGTCAGTTTTCCACCAGGATGTGCGCACATCCACCGTGTCGGGTTGAGGTCCCGAGGCTTCCGCAGCTGCATCGCCGGCAAGATCTTCGTTGATGCGCGTTCTTGCGACGCTGTTGCCCAGGCGTCGCGTCAGGCTGCCAAGCCGCTTTTCTACTTGCGATAGCCACTCTCTAAGGTTGTCGGCGCGAGCATAGAAGACGGTGTCGGGATCGCCAGTGGCAAGGCGGTCCCGATAGGCCGTAAACAGCCTGATGCCTTCCCTGTACTCGGATTCCGTTGTCGGAAATATCCACGAATCGTTGTCGTAGAAAAATTTCGGGGAGCCTTCCGCCACGGCGGGGTCTTCCTTTGACTGCGATTGGCTGCGAGTGTAGTCATCCCGCATGACTCGGCCGAGATCACGCATCTGGTTAACGACACCGAGCTCCCAACTCGGGATGTTATCGAGAACCACAAACGGCGGCAGCTTGTCGTTCGTGAGATAGCCGGCATTCTTGTCGAGGAGCGTCTCGGCAACGCGAATCAGCGTATCGACCGTAGAAAAGCCGACGATGGCCGATTCCTGTTCTGCGGAGCGGTTTACCCAGAAGACGTCGGGCTCACGTGACGCCCAGAATCCAATGATGAACATTAGGAGAAGAAACACCCCAAGCGTCCATGTGGAAATACGGGACCATTTGCCGGCGGACATGATAGTCGCTGCTGATCGTTGCATCGTTCTCTCTCAATTAATTGTGTGCCAGTCAACCAATTTTCATTCAGATAAGGCGATTGACACCGTATTTAGAGGGATAGGGATTCTACCAGTTCCGGCAAAATGACCCCCGATTTTTCGGCAATAGCGAAGTCGAAATTGCTCGCGATCGTGGTCGGATTCGGATTGATTTCCACGACCAGTGCACCGTTGTTTTTCGCGAGGTCGGCCAGGCCTGCAGCAGGGTAGACGACCGATGATGTTCCGACCGACAGGAACACGTCGCAGTCGGCTGCCGCAGCGCAGGATTCACTGAGTGCGCGCTCCGGGATAGCCTCACCGAACCAGACCACGCCCGGCCGCAGGTTTCCGCCACAGTCAGGGCAGGTCGGTACGTCCAGTGAATCGTCGCCAACGTGGGCCGTACGATCAGCGTAACAACGATCCTCGAAGATGTTGCCGTGAAATTCGATTACACCCTGACTCCCGGCACGTTGATGCAGGTTATCGACGTTTTGTGTGACCAGCGAAAGTCGGGGGGCCAGCTCTCCCAAGCGGGCAATAGCGTGATGTCCCGGGTTCGGTTTGGCTTCGGCTACAAGCTCGCGGCGCCAACGGTACCAGCGCCAGACCAATGCCGGGTCCGCGAGAAACGCTTCCGGCGTAGCAAGGTCGTGTGGATCGTAACGCGACCAAAAGCCGTCCTGCGCCTCGCGAAAAGTGGGCACGCCACTCTCCGCCGAGACTCCGGCCCCTGTGAGCACGCAAACATGACGAGCATCCCGAAGCGCTGTGACAAGCACGTCCGGGATGTCGTAGTTTGCTGTCATGTCTATGCCGCGAGTTGTCTCAAAACGTAGTGCAGAATGCCGCCGTTCTCGTAATAGTCACGCTCTTTTGGTGTGTCTATACGAACCAGTGCCTCGAATGTCGTGGTACGACCCCCGGCGCCTGTTGCCGTCACTTTGACGGTCTTGGCATTCGGATCCGTCTGCCCCGATATGTCGAAGGTCTCGGAACCTGTCAGTTCGAGAGATTCGGCATCCTGGCCGTCGAGGAACTGCAGCGGCAGTACGCCCATGCCGATCAGGTTCGAACGATGAATACGCTCGAAGCTCTTGGCGATGACGGCTTTGACGCCGAG